>Ga0137451_1000021_pt1 | contig 53135 bp, 54 predicted proteins | sample EasRivERMGT500_2_FD_102336 | JGI IMG/M metagenome (GOLD analysis project Ga0137451, IMG submission 102336) | Soil microbial communities from meander-bound floodplain in the East River, Colorado, USA - East River MetaG ERMGT500_2 | ecosystem: Environmental > Terrestrial > Soil > Floodplain ... | reverse complement strand
GTGCCCCGCTGCGTAGAGCCGGCGTATCCCCATGTATTCGATGGCCAGGCCGAGCAGCGCCGCTCCGAGCGGCGCCACGACGAGGCCGATCCAGAAGTTGCCGAGGACATTGACCGCCGTGACGAGAAGATAGGCGCCCACGGCGAAGAGCGCGCCGTGGGCGAAGTTCGGGATGTTGAGGACTCCCGTGATCAGCGACAGGCCGAGCCCCATCAGGGCATACAGCATCCCCGTCGCGATCCCGTTGAGGATCTGGCCGAATAGGAGCGTCAGAGCGCGGCCTCGGAAAAGCCAGCCCGCAAAGGCGAACTCAGAAGCTGCCGATGTCCTTGCAGGCTGCGTATTCCTTCGGCAGCGGCGTGTTTCCGGTGGCCACCACGTCGGCAAAGTCCAGCTCGTGCTTCATCGCCGACTTCGGCTTGCAGCGCAGGAAGAAGTAGGGGCGCAGCGTCTGGTGCGTCGCCCCGTCCACTCGCATCGGCCCGACGATGTCGTTCATCTCCAGGCCTTCGAGCGCCTTGACCACTGCCTGCACGTCGTCGGACTTCGCCTTGTCGAAGCCGGCGAGCAGCATGCGCGTCATCGAGTAGGCGGCCGAGGGCGCGTAGCCCGGCGGCAGCTTGAACTTCGACTGGTAGCTCTTGACGAAGGCTTTCGCCGCCGGCGTGTCGGCGGTGTAGTAGAAGTTCGAGCCCACCCACAGGTTCTCGCGGATCTCGGGGGCGAGCTGCACCAGCTCCTCGACGCCCGAGGACCAAGACATGATCAGCGGCAGCTTCGGCGTGAGGCCGAAGTTGAAGATCTCGCGCGCGCCGGCGACCGCGTCGCCGCCGAAGTTGATCATCACCACCACGTCGGGCTTGTTGGCCGCGGCCTTCTGCACGTAGTTGGAGAACTCGCGCTCGCCGAGCGGATGGCGGTCGGCGCCGACGAAATCGATGCCGTGGGTCTTGCCGACCTCCTTGATGTACTTCTCCACCGACCAGCCGAAGGCGTAGTCCGCGACCAGCAGGTGCCAGCGCTTAGCCTTGGGGTTGGCCTTCATGAAGTTGTCCACCACGGTCTTCGCCGCGGTGTAGGGGCTCGCCGCCCATTGGAAGGAATAGCGGTGGCAGCGGCTGCCGGAGATGTCCTCGGTGCCGCCGGAAAAGAGGTGCACGACCTTCTTGCGCTTCGCCACCTCGGACACCGCGAGCGCGACCCCGGAAGACCAGGGGCCGATCACGAAGCGCGCGCCGTCGCCGTCGATCGCCTCCTCGGCGCGCCGGGTGGACGCGCCGGCCTGCGTCGCGCCGTCGCGCGTGATGTACTTGATCGGCTTGCCGAGGATCTTCATGCCGCGCTCCTCGAGCGCCATCCGCATGCCGCGGTCGTTGAGCGGCCCGACGTCGGCGAACGCCCCGGTCTGGTCCCACAGGCCGAGGATCACGATTTCCTTCGACTGCGCGCGCAGGATGGAGGGAAAGCCCGAGGCCACGGCCGCGAGCGCTCCGATCTTGAGGACGTCTCTTCGCTTTGTGGAATGGCTCATGCTCGTCTCCCGGGTCATCGATAACGGATAAGAGACTACTGGGAAACGGCGCCGGCCGCCACCCCGGCCCGAGAGACGCAACGCCCTGCGGAGCGGTTAAACTCCGGGCCATGCAGCGAAGCTCCGAGCGCATCCTCACCACCCACGTCGGCAGCCTGCCTCGGCCGAAAGACCTGCTCGACCTGATGAAGGCGAAGGTGTCGGGTGGCACCTACGACAAGGCGGCCTACGACCAGCGCGTGAAAAGCGCGGTCGCCGAGTGCGTGAGGAAGCAGGTCCAGACCGGCATCGACATCGTCAGCGACGGCGAGCAGGGGAAGCCCGGCTTTTTTTCCTACGTGCGCGAGCGGCTCGAAGGCTTCGAAGCGCGGCCGCACCAGAAGAGACAGTTGTTCGCCGCCGAGGTCGCGGCCTTTCCGGAGTACTACGAAAAGTATTTCAGGGAAGCGATGATGGGCGGGGCGGTCGCGCCGGTGGTGCCGCTGGTGTGCACCGGGCCGGTGAAGTACCGCGGCGAGGAGGCCTTGAAGCGCGACATCGCGAATCTCAAGGCCGCGGCGGGCGGAGCGCACGGCGCCTTCATGCCGGCGGTGGCGCCGAGCGGGGTTGGAACGAACGAGTATTACCGCACCGAGGAGGAGTTCTTCCACGCGGTCGGCGCGGCGCTGCGCATCGAGTACAAGGCGATCGTCGAAGCCGGCTTGCTGCTGCAGGTGGACGACCCGTTCCTGTGCGACATCTTTGCAGACCCCGCGCTCGACGCCGCCCAGCGAAACAAGCGCGCCGAAATGTACGTCGAGGCGATCAACGCAAGCCTCTCCGGCATTCCGCCGGAAAAGGTGCGCTTTCACACCTGCTACGGGATCAACGAGGGCCCGCGCATCCACGAGGCGGCGCTCTCGGACGTCGTCGGCTACATGCTGAAGGTCAACGCCGGCGCGTACAGCTTCGAAGCCGCCAACCCGCGCCACGAGCACGAATATCACCTGTGGGAATCGGTCAGGCTGCCCGAGGGCAAGGTTCTGATTCCAGGGGTGATCACCCACGCGAGCAACATCGTCGAGCATCCCGTCCTGATCGCGGAGCGCCTCGCGCGGTTCGCGAAGCTCGTCGGCAGGGAAAACGTCGTCGCGGGCGCCGACTGCGGATTCTCGTCGCAGGCGAGCTACCACACCGAGGTGCACCCGACCGTGGTGTGGGCGAAGTTCGAGGCGATGCGGGAAGGGGCGGAGCTGGCTACGAAGCAATTGTGGTCATAGGGAGGGCGGATGAAAAAATCGATTGGCATCCTTTCCGCAACCGCCTCGTTACCGCTTTCCGGCGATCTTCAGCAAGGCTGCTTCGGCTTCCGGATGAGCGCCCTGGAGCATCCTGCCGGCTGCGCGCGCGCCCCGCGCGACCGGCGGTTTCCCCGCGGCGGGCATCCGCCGGAAAGCTTCGCCCAGGGTTCCCGGGGTGTCCTCTTCGAGGACCGCGGCCAGGAGGGCGGCCTGGTCGAGATCCTTGCGTACCTTGTCGCGATCGGTCTTCCGGGATTGGGATGAGTAAAGCTTGTGGAGCAGGAACCGCTCGGGGGCCGGCAGCTTGACCGGGATGATCTGGTTCGGGCTCAAAACGATGCTCTCGATCGGATCCTGGATGAGGAAATCCAGAAGCGGGACCGCTTGAGCATGCGTTCCAAGCTCTTTGACCGGCACGACCCGGCCGACGGGGCTGCCGGGCACCAGGAGATCCACGACCAGGGTTTCCGCGCCGGGGAGCTTGAACGACGCGGAGGGCCGGTGAGAAGGCATCCCGGGCACCGGGACGAACTTGAGGCCGGTTTCATCGAGAAGCTGCCGGAGCGTGATGCCTTCGGGCAGGGCGATGGCGAGAGGCTGCGCCCGCGCGAGGTCGAGGTCCTGCGTCCGATATGCGGGCGCGATCACTCCGAGCTCGTTGAGGAGCGCGCCGTATGCGTGGGATCCCACGAGCGTGAGCCCTGCCTGGGTCAGACCGCGATTGAAGAAGACCTCGAGCACCGCGGCGGGCTTGCGCTCGATGCGCTGATAGCCGAACAGGCGAAGCTTCGCGGATCCGGAGGCGAGGGCCTTCGCCAGGTCTACTTCCGCGCGCAGCTCGGCGACCCTGGCCTTCTCGAGGGAGGTTTCCGCGCCCAGGTAGTCGTCGACCTTGCGGCCGTCGATGCGCATGTATTCGCGCACCCAGTAGCGCTTGCCGGACTGCGTCCTTTGCTTGAGGGTGCCCGGGCTTCCGGCGAGGACGCGGCCCTGCGAGCGGGCGAGCTGCCTGAGATCCTGGTATCTCGTCTGGCTCGCCGGATCGTGCCTGCGGAACAGAGGGCGGGCGGGCAATGATCACCTCCAATTTACAGATTGGAGGGTAGATTGCCAGTTTTACCTCCAATATGCAAATAGGAGGTAAAGTGCTTCCGTATGTGGGCGAAGTTCGAGGCGATGCGGGAAGGGGCGCGGCTTGCGACGGAGGAGTTGTGGGGCTAGGTAAACCGAGTCCAGCGGGAATGCTTGTACGGGAAGTCCTCATCGATTGCTTTGGTGTGAACTATAGATTACAATGCTCGAACTTCGCTATTACCAGACTTCCGTCGGCATGCAGCCTTTCGTCGAATGGTTGCAGGGCTTGAAGGACAGTCAGGCCCGCACGAGGATCGAGGCCAGGCTGGCAAGGGTTGCAGTCGGCAACCTCGGAGACGTCGAACCGGCGGGCGGAGGGGTGCTGGAGCTGAGAATCGATTGGGGGCCGGGTTACCGCGTCTATTTTTCCCGGCTTGGCGAATCGATCGTTCTTCTCCTTTGCGGAGGAGATAAGAGGACGCAACAGAAGGACATTCAACGTGCCAAAGACTATTTCGAAGACTACAAAGCGCGCTCCGCGAAGAAAAAGCCCCGGAGCCGCGCCTAGCCTGCCCTACGAGAATTGGCTGATCGAGCAACTCAAGAGCCCTGCGGAAGCCGCAGCGTATCTGGAGACCGTCATCGAGGAAGGGGACCAAGCTGCGATCATGCTCGCCCTGCGGCAGGTCGCCCAGGCGCGAGGCGGCGTTGCCGAGGTCGCCCGCAAGGCGAAGCTCACTCGCGAAGCGACTTACAAGATGCTCTCGAAATCCGGCAACCCGGAACTGCGAAGCCTGACTGCGGTACTGCAAGCGACCGGCCTGCGGATTGCGGTGAAACCCATCGAGAAGGAAAAAAAAGCTGCGTGACGCGTAAGCGGCGCTGCCGGGAGGGCGGATGAAAAAATCGATTTGCATGCTTCTCACAAACGCTCTCCTTGCCGCGGGAGCAAGCGCGCAGACCTACCCGACGCGGGCGATACGCTTCATCACGGTCGCGGCGCCGGGGACGGTGGGCGACATCATTCCGCGCGTGGTCAGTTCGGAGCTCGCGATCCGGCTGAAGCAGCCGGTGGTGGTGGAGAACCGCCCGGGCGGGAGCGGGCTGGTGGGAGCGACCGCCGGCGCGCACTCGGCGCCGGACGGCTACAACCTGCTCCTCTCCACCTCTGGAACGATGATCGTGAACACCTTCGTGTATTCGAAGATGCCTTTCGATTCGCAAAAGGATTTCGAGCCAGTGGCTTTGGTCGCCTCCGTACCTTTGGTGCTGGTGGTAAATGCCTCGTCGCCTTTGAAAACCTTCAAGGACCTGATTGCCCTGGCGAAGTCCAAGCCCGGCGCCGTGACCTACGGGTCGCTGGGGAACGGGTCCACCGCGAACATCTCTGCTTCGATTTTGAAGAAGGCGGAGGGCGTGGACATGATCCAGGTCCCGTACAAGGGCGCGGTCGATGCGCACAAGGACATCTTCGGCGACCGGCTGACCATGATGTTCGACTTCATCGGGTCATCGCTCCCGCACATCCGGTCGGGGAAACTGCGGGCGCTCGCCGTGGCGAAATCTTCGCGGATCGAGGTCCTGCCCGACGTGCCGTCGATGGCGGAGCTGGGGTATCCCGGCTTCGACACCACCATGTACTACGGCGCTTACGTGCCAAAGGGCACGCCTCAGGACATTGTCGCGCGGCTCGGCGAGGAATTCCGGGCGGTGCTCGGACAAGCGTCGGTGCGGGAGAAATTCGCCGCGATCGTGGTGGAGCCTGGGGAACTGACGGGCGAGCGCTTTGCCGCTTACCAGACGGCGCAGTTCGGACGGTGGAAAGAGATCATCAAGTCCCTGGATATTCCGGTCGAGTAGAATTATCTGAGAAGAACCGCGCTATGGGCCGAACCGCGAAGAGATCGACGTGGACAGCAATGAAAGCGACGTGATTAGCGTGCCACGGTACGGCGACTCGGTCATGAAGGTCTAACATCGTACCCAGACTGCAGTTTCTGCCACACTGCGATAGGCTTCCAGTCGACGCATGCCGCGACACGCTCGCGGCAAGAGACCCGTGAGAAAATATGTCAAATTGCTTTTTGAGTTTTGTGCCGGCGCGCTAGCGTTCGCGCTCCGGGAACTGCGGGCGTGGAAGCAGAAGCTGATTCAAAAAATACAACGCTCAGGGGTTGGGCGAATGCAAGCGATCGCACGACAATTCGACTTTAAGGCCGCCGCGAGGCGGCATCATCATGATGCCGAACTCCTGAGAAATGAGGGCCGTGGTGCTAACGCAGGTCAACTCTATGGCTTTGCTGCCGAATGTGGATTGAAAGCGCTCATGGTGGCCCACGGGTTACCGACAGAGCCCAGTGGTGACATACGGAAAAGACCGAGGGGCAACTTTCGAAAGCACATGCCTGATCTGGGTCAAGCAGTCGCCACGATTACACTGTTCCCCGATGGAAGGGCAGCGACCCGCTATGTATCTATGCTTCCCGATCTCTCGCATTTCAATGACTGGAGCGTAGACCACCGGTACTGGATGGAAGCAATGCTCCCTTCTGGGTCACTCCAGAATTGGCATGCGGCAGCCCTCCAGGTAAGCGCTATGCTCGATGCAGCCACGGCGGATGGGGTGATGGTGTGAAAACCTTGCGATTCAACGAGGCGCTTCGACGTGCCGCGGAAGCGACTGTTTCGGCTGATCTGCCGACGGATAAACCCGTGTTGCTGATTCGCGACGTCTATGGACGTCTGCGGTTTGCGGTAAACATAGACAGGGATTCTTACCCTGTCTCTGCGCGTGCTGTGCTCGACGCTGCGGCGAAAGAACTCGGAGCATTCGCCACACCTGGCGAAGTGCTCTTTCGCGACGATTTCACAGATGCAAATGCCCTTTTCGGCCACGAAGACTGGCATCAAACACTCGTACCTGGCGTGGAAAAGGACGATGCTACTTTTACGCCAGATATAGCGATTCAATTGTTAGATCGCCAGATTGTTGGACAAGACTGGCTGCACACCGACCAACCCTTAGTGGAGGGTCAAGTCCCTCGGCTGGTTTTCTATGGATTGAAGGGTGGCGTTGGCCGATCGACTGCTCTGGCAATGCTGGCATATCGACTGGCGCGAGACGGGAAGCATGTTCTACTGTTAGATTTTGACCTTGAATCACCAGGCCTTTCCGGTCTGTTGCTGCCACCAGAGCGCGTAGCGACATACGGTTTGGTCGATTGGTTCGTGGAAGACTCAGTAGGCCAAGGCGACGATTTGCTTCGCGATATGATTGCTGACAGCCCACTAGCCGACAACACTACGGGAGCTATTCGAGTCGCCGCTGCGATGGGGCAAGGAGAGTCCGCCTACCTTGCCAAGCTGGCGCGAGTCTATGCCGACGTGCCGACGCCTGCAGGGTCGGTGCGGTTTGCCACCCGCATGCAACGGGTAGTGAACCTGTTGGAGAAACATGAGAAGCCCGATGTCGTGCTAGTTGATAGTCGAGCTGGTCTGAACGATCTTGCAGCAATCTCAATCGCCGGGCTGGCCACCGTGACGCTGCTCTTTGCGAATGACACCACGCAGAACTGGCAGGGGTACCAGCAATTGTTTGAGCACTGGCAAAGGAGGCCAAATGTGCTACGGCATGTGAGACAACGCTTGGCGATCGTTCAGGCGCTGTTTCCCGAAAGTGATCAGGCGGCACGGGCGGAACGATTTCTGCAGCATAGCTATGACTTGTTTACTAACACGTTGTACGACCAGATTGAGCCGGGCACCGTGACTCCGCTCGACGCGTTCACATTCGATTTGGGTGATCAAAACGCCCCACATTTTCCGTTACGAATCCGCTGGAGTCCGCGCCTTCAGGAGTTCGATCCTCTGGTGTCCGTAGAGAAGGGTGGTATTGGAAACACGGACATAGAAGCCGCTTTCGGTCCGTTCTTTGATGAAGTCATTCCATTAGTGTTTGGAAAGTGATGGCACTTCTGCAAAATAGCCCCAAGAAACTTAGGCACGCGCTTAGTGACTCTGTACCAGCCGTTGATCAGGCGGGGGCAGAACCTGATCGTGAACCTGCGTTCACATACGTTCCCCCTAGTCACGCGCGCGCTCTCGATCCCGATACGAGCGTGGTGGAGGGAATTCGGGGCGCTGGAAAGAGTTTTTGGTGGGCACATCTATTTTCAGAATCTCATCGGGAGTTCATTAGCGGCGCGTTTCCGGAGACGCGCTTCACCGCTAACGTGAAGGTAGTGCAGGCATTCGGCGCGCAACAGTCGTCCGCTGATGCGCCAAGCCAAGAAGTGCTCGCGTCAATGAATAAGGAGTTTCCGCCGAGGGCTATTTGGCGTGCCGTATGTGCCTACAAGGTGGACTTTCCAGAGCCTTTCCCAAGAAAGGCGAAGTGGAAGGATCGCGTCGCTTGGGTGGCTAATAATCCAGAGGATTTCGACGAGCTGCTTCAGCGGGCGGACAGCGCCCTTGATGCAAAAGGGCAAACGCTGATTGTACTGTTCGATGCGCTTGATCGTTTGGCGGACGACTGGCCAAGAATTCGCCCACTTGCCAAAGGCATCATGCAGATCGCACAAGACTTGCGGGCGACAAAGAGAATTCGGTTCAAGGTATTTGTGCGTCCAGATATGCTTCAGGATCCTGCGATAACGGCGTTTCCAGATGCGTCGAAACTACTCGCCCGAAAGGCGGCCTTGACTTGGCGTCGAGCCGATTTATATGCGCTTCTCTTCCAGTGCCTGGGAAATGCAAGGAGAGGTGGAGACATATTCCGCAGAATGTGCGGAGACTCTCTTGAGCTGCAATGGACGCAAACAAGAAATGCCTGGGTATTGCCCGGCCCACTTCGAACGGACGAGAAGGTGCAAGCGCAGGCCTTCGTTGTGCTGGCCGGGGAGGCAATGGCATCAGGTCCTAGTGGATACAAGCGTGGTAAACCCTATACGTGGCTTGTAAACCACTTGCAGGATGGTCTCGACCAGGTAAGTCCTCGCAGCTTCTTTGCGGCAGTCCGAAAAGCAGCTGACGAGACACCCGACGACTATCCGCTGGCACTGAGCTACCGTGGTATCCAGGCTGGCGTGCAAGCGGCATCCCAAATTAGGGTGGACGAGATCACAGGCGAAGATTACCCGTGGGTAGATCTCATCATGCAGCCGCTCCGCGGAAAGCTGACGGTACCTTGCGCCACAAAAGATATAGAAAGCATTTGGAAGAAGGAACACACACTCGATTCCTTACAAGCTGGCCTTCGCCGATCGGGGCGAGCTGTTAAGCTGCCGCCGCAAAGTCTAGAGGACGGCGTCGAAGGTGTCTTGAAGGATCTGGAGGAACTAGGGTTGGTCAAGCGACTGAAGGATCTGCGCATACAGATGCCGGATGTCTATCGCATCGCCTTCGGCTTCGGCCGCCGTGGAGGTGTGAAGCCCTTGAAGTAAAGAATCAGAACATTAGTCCGCCCGTATTCCCACCTCCCGTATCAACTTCCCCCACTTCGCCGTCTCCGCGGTAACAAACTCTCCAAACTGCGCCGGTGTCATCGGCGTGAACCGCGCGCCTTCGTTCAATAGCCGCTGCTGGACGTCGGGGGTGCGCATGACGGCGAGGATTTCGGAGTTGAGTTTCGTGGTGATCGCGGGAGGCAATCCCGCCGGGCCGAAGGCGCCGACCCAGTTGTTGACTTCGAATCCCGGCAGGGTCTCGGAGAGCGCCGGGATTTCGGGCGTTGCGGGCAGGCGGCCCTTGCCGAGGACGGCGACGCCTTTCAATTTCCCCGCTTTCACGTGCGGCAGAACGGTCGGCATGGTGGCGAAGAGCATCGAGGTCTGGCCGCCCAATAAATCGGTGATCGCGGGCACGTTGCCCTTGTAGGGCACGTGGGTGATGTCCACCTTCGCCATGGACTTGAACAGCTCGCAGGCGAGGTGGCTCGTCGTTCCCACGCCCGCCGAGGCGCAGGTAAGCTTCCCTCCGCGCGCGAGGGCGATGAGCTCGGGAGGTGAATTTGCGGCGACGGAAGGATGGAGCGCGAGCAGGCTCTCCGCCTCGATCGCGAGCGCAATCGGCGTGAAGTCCTTCGCCGAATCGTAGGGCATCTTGGAGTACAGGCTCGCGTTCAAGGCCTGCGTGCCGATGCTGCCCATCAGGATCGTGTAGCCGTCGGGCGCCGCCTTCGCGACGATTTCCGCTCCGATGTTACCGCCCGCCCCGGCGCGGTTCTCCACCACCACCGGCTGGCCCCAGGCCTGGGTCAGCCGGCCGCCGATGATGCGCGCGAACACGTCGGCGATGCCGCCGGCGGGGAAGGGCACGACGTAGCGGATCGGCTTCTGCGGATAACTCTGTTGCGCAAACGCCGGCGCGGCGAGCAGCGCGGCGCACAAGGCAATGAATAGTCGCGGCATGGCGCCATGCTAGCTCAAATGGAGAAGGACCCCACTCCGGACCCGGCGTACCATGGCCGCCATGGCCTCCAAACCCAAGCTCGCCTGCAGCCCGAACGGCCCCTACGCCCTGTTGAACGACATGCAAACCACGCCGGTGCCGAATCTGCGTCGGGCTTCGGGCGAAGCCTGCGTCACGGTGCGCGCGGTCGCGCTGTGCCGGTGCGGCGCTTCGAAAAACAAGCCGTTCTGCGACGGCGCGCACGGCACGATCCGTTTCAGCGACCGCAATGCCGCGGATCCGGGCAAGGACAAGCGCGAGAGCTATGCCGGCAAGCGCATCACCATTCTCGACGACCGCTCGATTTGTTCCCATGCTGGGTTCTGCACCGACGAGCTGAAGTCGGTGTTCCGCCAGCACGACGAGCCGTGGATCGATCCCGACGGCGCCGAGATGGAGAAGGTCATCGCGACCATCAGGAAGTGCCCCTCGGGGGCGCTCGGCTACGCGATCGACGGCGTCGAAGCCGAGGCGCCGGAGCGCCCGCCGATAATCACCGTCACCGACAACGGGCCGTACGCGATCACCGGCGGCGTCGAACTCATGGGCGTGACGTTCGGGCAGGGCGCCTCGACGGAGCACTACACGCTGTGCCGCTGCGGCGCTTCGAAGAACAAGCCGTTCTGCGACGGCTCGCACTGGAACGCGGGATTTCGCGATCCGGCCTGAGCCTGCTTCGCGCGCCGCTATTCCGCCTTGATCCCCGCCCGCGAAACGAAGGTTTCATGCAGGCGAAAAAAAAGCCCGCCGAAGCGGGCCTTTTTAGGGATGGACGCTATTACACGACCATCTTGATGTTGGTTGCCTGGGGACCTTTCGGGCCCTCGCTGGCGTCGTAGGACACCTTGTCGTTCTCCTTCAGGCTCTTGAAGCCCGATCCCTGGATTGCGGAGAAGTGAACGAACAGATCCTTGCCGCCGTCTTCCGGCGTGATGAATCCGAAGCCCTTGGCATCGTTGAACCACTTGACTGTACCTGTACTCATGATCTTTACCTAAAAAAATAGAAAAATGGGCTCGCGCCCGGATGCGGGCTATTCAAGAAGAGAGGAACGGAGATCCGAGCAGTACAGAAGAAGACGCTGCAGAGAAGGCTACGTGATCAGTGCTTGAGAACCTGCACGTGTCTTATACAGGCTGGCGCGGCGCGGGTCAATCTCTCCTATTTCGTCGCCGGCGCGTCCGGCTGCCCGGGGAACTGCTTGCTCGACGGATCGATCCACGCCCACGAGCGTTTGCTCTTCGTCCAGATGGCCGTCGCGATCTTCATGTCGGGCGCGTTGTCCAGCGTCCCGGCGCGCACGACCACGGTCTCGGGGGTGGTGGCGCGCTGGCTGTAGATCGGCGAGCCGCAGTCGCCGCAGAAGTAGCGGTACAAGGTGCGGCCGCTGTCGGCGAGCGCGGCGTAGCGCTTGGGCGCACCCTGCGTGATCGTGAACGCCGAGCTCGGGATCACGGCGTTGACGCTCCCGCCCGCGCCCGAGGTTTTCTGGCAGTGCACGCAATGGCAGGCGCGCAGCTCGGTGACGGGAACATCGACGCCGTAGCGGATGGCGCTGCAGAGGCAGCTTCCGGCAAGCTTGGCGGTCATGAGTCGGTCTTTCGTGAATTTCCAGCCGCTACTTTAGCGGTATTTCCCGCAGCGGGACAATAGGTCCTTCGCGTGGAGACGCGCAGCATTGCAGGAACGCTGCACCAGGTAGTAAGATCCGACTACCTCACCTTGTCTCACGCCTCGCCATGACCTTAGCCGCCACCAGCCTGAAGCTTCCGCAGCGTCTCAAGTCGCGCGTCGAGCGCCTGACGAAGCGCTCGAAGGAATCGCCGCACGCCTTCATGATCCGGGCGATCGAGGAGCAGGTTCAAGCGGAGGAGCTGCACTCGAGGTTTCTCGCCGATGCGGCGCGGGCCGACGAAGCGATGCAGCGGACCGGCGTAGGGTACGCAGCCCAGGACGTCCACGCCTACCTCGAAGCGAAAGCGGCCGGCCGGACCACGCGGAAGCCCAAGCCGGTCAGATGGCGAAGATAGTCTACGCGCGCGAAGCGCTGGAAGATTTCGACCGCATCATCGATCACCTTCTCGAAGCCTCGCCGGAGACTGCAGCGGCAGCGCTCGCGCGTATCCGGAGGGCCATCGAGATTCTCGAGGACCACCCGCTGATCGGCCGCAGAGCCGATGAAGAAAGGCGGGAGCTGGTGATTCTGCGCGGAACGAGCGGGTATTTGGCCCTGTACCGGTTCGATCCCGCGCACGGCGTGGTCCGGATACTGCGAATCCGGCATCAGCGCGAAGCCGGATATCGCGGAGCGTGAACGCCGGTCGCGAGATCCGAATTTCTCACCGGCAGCTTCAGGCCGCGGGCAAACGCACGGGCGGCTTGAGACCGAGCTTTGCCGCGCGGCGGATGTACCCCCGATCGTCGAACGTGAGCATTTCAGTGCAGGCATGGCTCGCCGCGTGGTGCAGCGCGTCGGCGAAATCGATCCCGCGCCGGCAGTGGCGCAGCGCCGCTTCGATCTGGTCGTGGTCTTCCACCGTGACCCCGGGCAGGGCGATCAGGTGCGCAATGCAGTCGATGACCCTGGCGCCGGGCTGCCCGGCCACCGCGCGCAGGACCCATTCGAGCTCGAGCACAACGGTCTTGGGAACGAAAACGTCTCCGGCGGAAAGAATCTTCTGCGCAATGCGGGCCTGCGCCGCATCGTCGTGCAGGTAATAGCGCGCGAGTACGTTCGTGTCAACCGCGCGCACGTCTCGCCGCCTTCTTCATCGCAACGCCCCCATGCATCTGCGCAATGGGAATCCGTGCCCCTTTGTAGTTCAGAATCGCGGCGCCTTCCTCGATTCGGGAAGGCACGCTCTTCTTGACCAGCTTGAGGCGGGCGCCGCCCTTGTCGAGGTCGAACTCGACTTTGGAGCCTGAGGTGATCCCGAGCGCCTGCCTGACCCGTTTCGGGATGGTGACCTGACCCTTGCTGGTCACGGATACGGTTGCCACGGAGATGTCCTCGAAGTAATACCTGGTAGGAATTCTACCAGCCCAAACTGAAGCCGGCTCGATGGCGACAATAGTATCGCGGAGCGTCAACGCCGGTCGCGGGATCCTTTGGGCTGTCCGCGCGTATCCCGGTTTTCCGAACGGCCGTCGGGCTCAGCATGACGCTGCCATGCTGACGCAAATCGATGCTCAAGCGGCTAAACGTCCTGCGGGGTCGCGAAGTCGCCGGAACTGTGCTTGGCGATCTCGCGCGCAGGTGTGCCGCCGCGTATGTCTTTGCCGGTCGGCCGCCAGGTGCACACCGACGCGCCCGGCGCCCAGATCGTCGTGCACTCGCCCGGCACGAAGTACTCGACGAACCGCATCTCTTCCAAAGGGTCGCTTTTCAGGTAATGGCGCTCGCGGTCTGCATACCAGATCAAATCGCCCTTTTTCACGTGAAACGGCTGCTCGTTCGCCCACGCGGTGCCGCTGCCCGCGAGCACGACCATGAAATGCTCGGCGCCTTCATGGTGGTGATTGGAGGCCTGGGTGCCTGCCGGGTAAATGATCATCTCGCCCTTGATGGCCTTGGTGCCGAAGAGCTTGGGCGTGGCGAGGTAAATGCGTTTTCGCGCGTCATGCTCGGAGTCGAGGACGGGCTCGCGCGTCCAGTCCACGATCCTGAGTTGGAGCGGTTCGGCGACGAGCCGCGGGTCGAAGCGCGCGGCGTCCGGAACCTCGGCGTAGAGCACCACCGCTTCGTTGTGCGCGGTGAGCGTGCCGCGAAATCCCGACGGCAGGAAGGCGACGTGGGCGGCGGTCAGGCGCTGCGAGCCGGCGGCGCTAGCCAGCGTCGCTTCGCCCTCGAGAAGCTGGAACCACGCCAGGTCGCGCTCGGCGAGTCCAAGCTCGATCACGGCCCCCGGGCCGAGCGTCCAGCGGTCGAGCAGCACGCGGGTGCCTTTCACCCGGGCTTCGGTGAGCAAGCGCTGGCGGGTTGCGTTGACGCCGAAGGGCTGGGCGGCGACGGTACCCTGGTTGAAAGTAATGGCCATGGTGCAAGCGATTGTGCCGCTGATTGTGACGCATTAGCCAACAGTCTGCCATTCGCGTGTAGACTTCCCGGTCGAACCAAATCAAGGAGGCAAATGCCATGAGGCAGATTCGCAAATGCGGGGTCGCAATGGGTGTCGTCGCTTTAGCCTGCTCCGGTGCGCTGACGCCGTCCCAGACGGCAGCGCAATCGTATCCGACCCGGCAGGTGTCGATCGTCGTCCCGTTCGGCGCCGGCAGCATCACCGACGGCATGGCCCGCGTGATCGCCGACAAGCTCGGACCCATGTGGAAGCAGGTCGTGATCGTGGAGAACAAGCCCGGGCTTCCCGGGACGGCGTCGGTGGCGAAGAGCGCGCCCGACGGCCACACCTTGATGCTGACCTCCAACGGCCACACCATCGCGGCCGTCATCAACAAGAACATTACATTCGATCCGGTGAAGGATTTCGCCGGGGTGACGGTCATCGCGTCGGTGCCGCTGGTCGCGATCGTGCCTGCCGATCTTCCGGCCAAGACGCTCAGGGAATTCATCGCGCTGGCGGGCGCCTCACCGGGCAAGCTCAATTTCTCCTCGGCGGGCCTCGCCAGCACTTCCTATCTGTCCGCCGAGATTTTCCGGCAACAGGCCAAGATCAACATCGTGCACGTCCCCTACAAGGGCGTGCCGGATGCGACGACCGCCGTGATCCGCGGCGACGTGCAGATGTATTTCGCGCCCATTCCGAACGCCCGCGAGCTGAGCGCCGCAGGCAAAGTACGCGCGCTCGCCATCAATTCCGACAAGCGCGCTCCCCAGCTTGCGGATGTCCCGACCATCGCGGAAGCCGCAGTGCCGGATTACAAATATGAGTCGTGGTTCGGCCTGATGGCGCCCGCCGGGACGCCGCGCGCGATCCTCACCAAGGTCAGCCAGGACGTCGCCGTGGTTCTGAAGATGGCGGACGTGGGCGATAGGCTGAGCAAGTACGGCTCGATTCCCGCGCCCAATACGCCGGAGCAATTCGACGCGATCATCAAGAGCGACACGGAACGCTACGGCAAGGTCTTGAGGGACGCGGGCGTCGCCGCGAAGTAGCGGAACAGCTACTCCGCAGGGGTCTGCGGTATCAGGCGCGTCAATTCGCCTCCGATCCTGCGCGCGAGCGCCACGCCCTCCGCCGGACCCAACAGGTAGACCAGTGCGTTCTCAAGGTTGCGAAGTTTCTCCCGCAAATCGAGCGGACTGGAGCAACCGTTGATTTCGGCTACCAGCAGGTTTGAGACCGCGCCAAGCCGGCCGCGAATATCGGCTATTGCCCTCGCTTTGATCCCTGCGAAAATGACCGGATCGTTCGCTGCCGGCGCATAGGTAACGCGTCCGGAGATCCGGTCGCCGGCGCCGGCTATTTCGATCAATCCCTCGGCGACCAGCCGGGTGAGCGTACTCTTCAATTCACCGGGTCGAACGTAGACCGAGAGCTCGGCGACGTGCCTGTTGCCGTCGATCATGATCAGCAGACGCCGCACGTGATTCTCAAGCCCGAATGCGCGGTCGGCAATTTCTTGTGCGCCCTTGTCTGTCTTGCGATAGGTCGTGGTGTCTTCCGCAATCGCAAGATCGTCGCTGAGGTTCAGCTTGGGGGTGGTGAACCCCACGCCCTCGATGTAGACCAGTGTTTCGCCGGGGGCGAGCGTCTGCTTGTGAAGTTCGGATATCGCCGAGTTCTGGCTGAGACGCAGCGTCACATCGTTGGAGAGCAGGGCGTCGTTGTTGCGGATGATTATCTGCTTGACGTTGCGCGGCGTGCCTGCGGCGGAAGCGGCCAGAATGCCGGTCGTGGCTGCGGTGCTGATCGCGGTGTCCTTCTTCTTCGCGACGTTTGACGTCAGTCCCGTGGCGTCGCTGATGTCGACGTAGGTGACGTTTACATCGACGCTCGATGCCGCGCTGGTGACAAGCTCCAGTTCGTCCGCGATTGCTGCAAGTATTATGCTCATGGTGTGAGATGCGGACTTTCACTGCGCGGTCCACCCGCCATCCATGACGAGGCTTGTTCCGGTCATGAGCGAAGCCGCGGGCGAGGCGGCGAAGACTACCGCCGCGGCGACGTCTTCGGGTTGGCGGCGCTTGAGGTGGGTGGCCATGGGGTCCTCGAAAAGCGGGTTCAGAACCGCATTTTAGGTCGGCTTGGGCCCCGATTGCAGATGGGTGCGCGCAGCCGCTTTCTCACCCCAGGCGGATGTTTATTGACCTAAATCAAATTGGGCTGCAATTAGTCGCCAACATGCCTTGACGGGGACCCCCGAAAAGCATCAACTAAAAGTGCTTTGGTGATTCGGCTCGGGGTGGATTCTCAAACCAACGACTGATGATCCGGTTGCTGCACTAGTGTTTCGCTGTTGTGCGCGCCCCGTGTTGCGGGTGTACCTGAGGCGAACCGGCGGCGACCACCCTCGCACGATGTTTGAGGATTATCCCGACCCGGGGATCCGGAGCAGGCGGCAAGGGGCGTGACGCGAGTCGCGCCACTTGCTTCCCTCGAGGAGGGCAGGCGCAGCATGAAGTCGTGAACGGAGGGCAGACCTATCGAAGAAACTTCCGACAGACCCACTCTGAAGCCGGTAACGACAGACCGGCATGCGTCACGGTGACGTGACAAAATGAGGCCACGGCAAGTGGCAAACGTTGAAGCCCTGCGAATTCGTCGTGGGGCTTCGCGTTTGTGGCGGGCAAGCACGGGCGGCGGGTTAAACTTTCGTCCACGCCCAATGCCGGCTGCAGCGTTTCTTACGGCCTCGAAATGAAATACAAAGACTACTACGCCATCCTCGGTGTCGAGCGTAACGCCGACGCGGACGCGATCAAGAAGGCTTACCGCAAGCTCGCGCACAAGTATCACCCGGACGTCTCCAAGGACCCGCAGGGGGAGGCGAAATTCAAGGACGTCGCCGAGGCCTACGCGACGCTCAAGGACACGGAGAAGCGCGCCGCTTACGACCAGCTGGGGAAACACGCACCCGGGGAGAACTTCAGGCCGCCGCCCGACTGGGGGCGGCAATTCGGCGACTCGCACGCGTTCGAGGGCATCGATCTCTCGGACTTGTTCGAGCATTTCGCGGGGCACGGGCGAGGCGCGGGCGCCCGGCGCGCCCACATGCCCATCCCGGGACAGGACTACGAGGGCGCGGCGCACATCAGCCTCGAGGACGCCTACCGGGGCGCGACGGTGGACCTCGAGCTCAACGTTTCTGAACTCGACGAGCGCGGGTTGATGCGCCGCGTGCCGCGCTCGTTCAAGGTGCGCATCCCCAAGGGCGCCACCGACGGACAAAGGCTGCGGCTGCGGGGGAAGGGTGGCAAGGGGTTAAACGGCGGGCCCGACGGCGACCTGTACATGAACATCGCGCTGCACCCGCACGCGCTCTTTCGCGCGAGCGGCCATGACCTCTATCTCGATCTGCCGCTTGCGCCCTGGGAGGCGGTGCTCGGCGCCACCGTCCAAGTGCCGACGCTCGGCGGGACGGTCGAGCTCAAGGTGCCGCCGGGAACGCAGGCCGGGCAGAAGCTGCGGCTGGCGAACCGGGGGCTCCCCAAGCCGCACCAAGGTGCGGGCGATCTCTACGCGATCGCGCAGATCGCCGTGCCCGGCATCGTGAGCGACAAGGAGCGCGCGCTTTACCGGGAGCTCGCGGCGAGCGCGAGCTTCAACCCGCGCGGCCATTTCGAAGAGGAGGTCAAACATGAGCGCCAGACTCACTGAGACGACCTGGCTCGACGCGCATTGCGAAGTTACGTTTGCGGAGCTCGCGAGCCTCTCCGGCCTCGCCGAAGCCGAATTGCGCGAGCTGGTGGAATACGGCGCCCTCGCCCCGAACGATCCGCGAGCGACGCAATGGACTTTCAGCGGCGAGTGCGTCGTGCTCGCGCGCGCCGCGCAGCGCCTGCGCGAGAGCTTCGACCTCGACCCCAATGCGCTGTCGCTGGCGGTGGGGTTGCTCGAGCGCATACGCGCGCTCGAGGCGGAACTGCGCGAGCTGCGCGCGCAGCTGCCGCGCCGGGTTCGCTAGGGGGTATGCTAGGGTACGCAAGACAACGAACCGGAGCATCGCAGTGTTGCGAGAGATTCCCGACGTAATCCAGGACGACCCATCGAACCGGCGGCGCTGGTTCCAGGACGATTACTTCGATCTGTTCGTGCTCGAGACGGACGGCGAGCTGGCTGCGTTCGAGCTCTGCTACGACATCCGCTCGAACGAGCGGGCGCTGGCGTGGAGCCGGGTCGGCAGATACTTCCACGACGGCGGGACGTCCGCCTCCGGGGACTTCATCGGGGCGCAGCTTGCCTCCGGCGACCCGCTCGACGCCGATCCGATCATCGCGCGCTTCGAGCGTGCCGCGGCCGAGCTGCCCGAGGCGCTGCGCCTGGCGCTGACGGCCCGCCTGCGCGAGTACGCCCTGCAAAACGCCGAGGGCCTCGCGCGCCGCGCGCGCTTTCGCCGCGCCGGTTGGCAGGCCGGCGGCGCATAGGATCGTCTGTTACAGCGACGGGCGGTAAGCCATGCCCGGTTGATCTGGATCAAAACCGCACCCGAGGTTCGAGCGCAGGATGAACCCTGTCGCTCCAATTAGAGGGAGTCTTCTATGGATCCGTATTACTGGTGGGGCTGGGGGCATGGATTCGGCTGGATGTGGATTGTCCCGTTCGTATTCCTCGCCGTCTGCGTGTTGTTCGCATTCGGTTTCTTTGTTCGCAGGCCGGTTTGCTTCGGGCACGAGGGAAGGCGAGCCGCCGGCGAGGAAGGCGCGCGCGAGATTCTCGACCGCCGCTATGCGAAGGGGGAAATCAACAAACAGCAGTACGAAGAGATGAAGCACGCCCTCGAGACCTGAATCGCGGGGTGGCGATGGGCATGCTGGTCGAAGGAGTCTGGAAGGACCTCCCGCGCGACGTGCGCAGCACCGGCGGGGAGTTCATCCGCCCCGAGTCTTCGTTCCGCGACCGGGTCACCGCCGACGGCTCATCGGGATTCAAGGCCGAGGCCGGGCGCTACCATCTTTACGTTTCGCTCGCCTGCCCGTGGGCCCACCGCACGGTGATATTCCGCAAGTTGAAAGGGCTGGAGAAGGCGATCTCGCTCTCCATCGTCGATCCGCTCATGGATGTGGACGGCTGGGTGTTCTCGGATCGTCCCGGCTGTATTCCCGACGGCGTGAACGGCGCCTCCTACCTCTACAAGATCTACCTCAAGGCGCGGCCCGGTTTCTCGGGGAGGGTGACGGTGCCCGTGCTGTGGGACAAGGCGCGCGGGACCATCGTCAACAACGAGTCCTCCGAGATCGTACGCATGTTGAACCGCGAGTTCGACTCCTTCGCGGAGAAATCGCTTCCGGACATGGTCCCGGCGGAATTGCGCCCGGAGATCGACCGCTGGAACGAGCTTATCTACCGCACCGTCAACAACGGCGTCTATCGCGCCGGGTTCGCCACCGCGCAGGACAAATACGAAAAAGCCGTGGGGGAGCTTTTCGCGACGCTCGAGGTGCTCGAGCGCCATCTCGCGAAAAGCCGCTACCTATGCGGCGGGCGCATCACCGAGGCCGACTGGCGGCTGTTCACGACGCTCGTGCGCTTCGACCTTGTCTACCACACTCACTTCAAGTGCAACCTGCGGCGCCTGCGCGACTACCCGAACCTGTGGGCGTATGCGCGCGAGCTGTACCAGGTTCCGGGCGTCGCGAGGACGGTCGATTTCCGGCACATCAAGGAGCATTACTACCGCAGCCAGAAGGAAGTGAACCCGAGCCAGGTCGTACCGGTCGGCCCCGTGGTCGATTTCAACGAGCCGCACGGGCGCGGCAAAGTGCTGCCTCCGAGCGAACTCGTGTCCGGCTGAAGACACCGACAAGCGCGAATTCCGAACGCCGATGCTCGAAGGCGAACGAAAGCTTCCACATCTTTTCCGGCTCGGAAAGCTCGGCCGCTACACCGCGCCCAACCTCGTCAAGTACGGCGCCTGCTGCGTCTCCAATTACAACACACGCGACGGCTACATCACTCCGCGAGAGCTTGCGCGAACGCGCGTCATCGCCGGCACGGGCTGCGGCATCATCACCAACCAGGGCGCCTATCCCGATCCCAGGGGCGAGGGCAAGTCCTACTTCCGGCAGGTGGCGCTCTACGACGACAAGTTCCTGCCGCAGTTCGAAATCATCGCACGCGCCATCCACGACGCGAAGGCGGTGGCGATCCAGCAGATCCTGCACGCGGGACGCTACGGTGGCATCGATCTCGGCTACTGCGTGCAGCCGTCAGTCGTGCCGCAGACGCTGCCGCACTTCCGCCCGCCGCGGGAGATGACGAAAGACGACATCCGGCGCTGCATCGCCGAGCATGTCGATGCCTCGAAGCGTGCAGTCCACGCGGGTTTCGACGGCGTTGAAGTGACGAGTTTCATGGGCTACCTGCTCGCCTCCTTCAACTCGAAGTTCACCAACCGGCGAGGCGACGAGTACGGCGGTTCGATCGACAATCGCGGCCGCTTCATGCGCGAGCTGATCGACGCGATCAAGCAGGCCCTGCCCGATCACCCGCTGGTGGTGCGCCTGAACGGCGCGGAGCTGATGGACCAGTGGGGCGGCAACTCCGAGGATGAATGTTTCGAGCTGATGAAGCAGGCCGCCGACACGGGCGTGGACATGATCAGCATCACCGTCGGCTGGCAGGAGGCGCCCGAGTCCTCGATCGGACGCGACGTGGCGCCGGGGCAATGGAACTATCTCGCCGCGCGCGCGAAGCGCACTTGCCCGGATATTCCGATCGCTTTCGGCAATCGGCTGCCGAGCCCGGTGATGGCGAACGAATGCATCGGGCGCGGCGAATTCGATTTCTGGGAAGTGTGCCGGCCGCTGCTCGCCGACCCGGATCTCATCCACAAGGCTCGCGAGGACCGGTTGCACGAGGTGCGGCGCTGCATCGGGTCCCTCAATTGCCTGTCGCGCGTGTTCCGCGATCTCCCCTACACCTGCACCATGAATCCGGCCCTCGGCCACGAGGTCGAGCCCGAGTACGCGATCACCCCGGCCGCGGTGAAAAAGAAAATCATGGTGATCGGCGCGGGGCCCGCGGGGATGGAGTTCGCGATCACCGCGGCACAGCGCGGCCACGCGGTCACTATATACGAGCGCTCGGACCGAATCGGCGGAAATCTCCTCGGCTACGCCTCGCGCGATCTCGCGCGGCCCGATGACCTGCTGAGCATCGTGCGCCATTACGAAGTGATGGCCGCGAAGCACCGCGTGGAGATGAAATTCAACACCGAGGCGAACGCCAAGCTCATGCGCTCGGTGCTGCACCAGTACGATGTTTGCGTGGTTGCGGCCGGCGCGCGCATCGACATGGAGGCGTACGCGCACATCGAAGGGCGCGAGCGCCTCGTCGATGCGCTCGACCTTGCGCAAGGCCGCGTTCAGCCCGGCAAGCGCGTACTCGTGATCGGCGGCGGCAAGATCGGGCTCGTCCTCGCCGAGTCGCTCGCCAAGGCCGGGGCGGCTGTCACCGTCATCGAAGCCGAGAAGCGCATCGCGGGCGACGTCATGCCGACTTTCAAGTGGCGCCACTCGACCTGGGTGGAGGAACTCGGCATCGCGGTGCGTACCTCGACGCGCCTGGTGCGCGTCACTGCCGGCGGGGCGGTGGTGGCGGACGCGAAGGGCGTGGAGACGGCGCTTCTCGCCGACACCGTGATCGCCGCTTCGCCGCGCAAGTCCAACCAGGAGCTTTTCGCCCAGTTCGAGTGGATGGTGGACGAGCTGCACGGCTGCGGTGACGCACTCATGCCGCGCGGCATCGACGCGGCGATCCACGAAGGCTACCGCCTCGGCTGCCGCGTCTGAGCGACCATGCTCGACGACGCGCAGCGCTGGGCCCGCACCCTGGAAGCCGAAGCGGCGCTGTTCGAACCGCTGCGGCCCGGCGCGCGCATCGGGTTGGTGGCGGAATCGATCGTCGCCGGACGCTCGGCGCCGGCGCGCGAGCTGCTGGTGTGGGAGCGCGGCCCCGAGGGCATGCGCGCCGCAGTCGAGCCCTACACAGGGTTCGAGTCGGCCGCGGTCGATCTTCTCATTGCGCTCGACGACGAGGCCTTGCGCGCGATCGATGACGCGCACGGCGCGGGATTCGCGAGGACGTTGAGGCGGCTCGTGCGCGGCGGGCATGCGCTCTTTTTCGCGCGCCTTCCACGCGCCGAGCTCGAGGACGCGGGCTACGACGATCTCCTGGACGAAATCGGCTTCGCTTATCTCGGGACCTGCCGGTGATTTTCGCGAATCCCTCCGGCGCACCGGAGCTCGCCTGCGACGAGTGCGGCTGCCGCTGGTTCGACCGGCTCACGGACTGCTGCTACGAATGCGGCGCGCCCGTCTCCGCCGAAGCGCGCGCCGAGTTTCAGGCGGCGCTCGAGCGCTTCGGGCGCGCCCCGGCGCAGGGAAAAACCGGGTAAGGCGTTTCCCTTCGGGACACCACGGCTTTAACACCGTGCGTGGGCGGATGTCTTCCGGCGCCTTTCGCAGCAGTTCACGCTTTCGTATTCGCCTGCGGGCGAATAAAGTGGTAAGCAGGAAGCGTCGTGAGGCGCGCATCGTCCACGGCGCCGCCGGCGGTGAAGTGGTACAGGCTCTGCCACGCGTGCCCCTGCAGGCCGAGCAGCGCGTGCATCTCGTCGTCGAAAAAGCAGCCGATCCCGGTGGCGCGGATCCCGGCTGCCTCGGCCTCGAGGTACAGCACCTGCCCGAGCATTCCGCATTCCCAATAGAGCGTCCGATAGCGCCAGGGCTCGCTGGCAGCGGTGTCGAAATGGGCGAGCATCCCCAGCGCGTAGCAGGAATCGGCGGCGATATCCTGGTGACAGCAGACGAGCTGCGCACTGTCCCGCAGGTCATGGGGGATGAGCAAATAAAGCGGCAGCTCGGGCGGGCCGACCTTGTGCCACAGCCAGTCGGGCCGAAGCGATGCTTTCAGCGGCGCGAGCGCTGCCGGATTTCTCACGAGCAGGTAGAGCCCGGGGTCGAGTCCGTCCACGCGATGAATCAAGATTGCAGCGTGCACTTCGGCGGCCCAGGGCCAGGCACACCAGGGCGGCGTGCCGGAGCGCGGCAGCGTCGCATCGAGCATCGCAAAAAGTGCATCGGCGCCGATACTCGTGGAGCCGTCAAAGGCGACTGCGCTGCGCCGTTGCCGGAAGATTTGCGCCGCCGGGAGATCACGTGCCGGCTCCCCAGCGGTCTGGTGGGCCGCATCCGTCCGATTCGCGGGCTCGTGATCCAGGCGTGGCTTGGCGGCGAGCCGATGTGCTTGTTCGATATCCGCCCACTCGACGTGCTCAGAGCTCAGTCGATTGGCCTTGCCGTACCAGCGTGACGGGGCGCTCGGCAGTTCTGCCGGCAGCGGCTGGCCCGCAGAGATCCACAACAGGCAGTCCGGCGCCTCGGCTTCGACCGAAGCTGTGTCACGATCGAGCCCGAGCAGCGCCGCGACCTCCGCGTCGCTTGGCGCAGCCAGCAGAGTCGACCGCCAGCCGAGCGCGGACGCGGCGTAGCTCAGCGCAGCAACGGCATGGCCGCAATCGTGCTGGCAGTAGCGAAACGCCCGCATACCGTATTTCCACGCTTCGCGCCAGGTGATGCTCGTGAGCCCGATCAGAAAGCCGCGAAATTCTGGCGGCCTGTCCCATTCTCCGCGGCGCTCGAGCACGTGATCGCAGCTTACGTAGTGATAAACGCCCGCTGCAAGGCCTTGCACGCCGGCTGTCACCAGATAGCCTTCCGTGGGATGGAGATTGCCGCTCGAGGGATTGCAGCGCAGCGCCCAGGAGGTTTCGCCGTACGCTTTCCAGGCCGAGATGCCCAGCGACAGCTCGAACAGGATCGCGATCGAATCGAGATCAAACGCGTGCGGCGCCGGCATCCGGCCGCGGCGCAATGCGTTGAAGCGCGTCTCAAGATTGTCCGCGAGGAGCGGCAGCTCGATGCGCGCAGCGCCTTCGTAACGGCGGAACGGATTCGGCTGATTGGCCCAGTCAAGCCGCCCCGGCCCCGGCGCGTAGCGGTTCGGGCGATGCTTGCTGCGCTCGTGATAATCGGAGAGCGTGTATTCAGCGGTCTTCAGCATCCCGCATGTTTTGATCCAACAACGCTTCGCGACCTCCGACTGCGATCGTAAAACCGCCAAGACCATTCGGCTTTATGAAGCCGAACGCGCGAAGCTTGTCTATAATGCTCATTGGAACGGGCGGCGGATCCCGGTTCGCGTCAGCAGCTCCCTGCATCTGGCGCAGCCAGTCAAAATCCTCTGGCGTGAGGTCGGAAGCCATGACCGTGATTTATGGATCGGAAGAATAGCATGGTCGTCCGCTGAAAATAATTATATGAGGAAGGATTCGGCATGTCGATTACCCCGAGACTGTTGAATGTCAATCTCTGCTTGCTGTTCGCCGCGGCGGCTTCCGGCTTGCCGCAAGGAGTAAGACCGTGACACCCAGATCCCATGCGAGCATCGTGGCGGCGCTCGCCGCGGCCGTCCTTACGCTCGCAGCGTCCCTTGCCGCGGCGCAGGAATACCCCGTCAGGGAAATACGCTCGCTGTGCAATTTCGGCGCCGGCTCGGGCGCGGATATTCTGGTGCGTTTCTACAGCGACCGGCTCTCCAAGCTCGCGGGCAAGTCCGTCATCGTGGAAAACAGGCCCGGGGCGAACGGGGCGCTTGCGACCGACGCGCTCGCAAAATCGAAGCCCGACGGCTACACGATCATGATCACGCCGGCAAGCTCGACCATCGCCGCGGCGCCCTACCTGTTCAAGAGCCTGCCTTTCGACACGTCGAAGGACTTCTCCGCGGTGACGACCGTCGCTTCGCTCTCGTTCGTGATCATGGTCGATGCCGCGAAGCCGATCAAATCGATCGAGGAGCTGATCGCTCACCTGAAGACGAAGCCGAATCACGGCTTCTACGGCACAGGCAACAATACCGGTGTCATCGCCGCGGAACTCTTCAAGATGAAGGCGGGGCTCAACACGACCCACGCGCCGTACAAGCTGAACACCCAGGCGCTCACCGATCTGCTTCTCGGCCAAGTCGATTTTCTCTCCTACGACGCCACCTGGGGGTCCCTCCAGGCGCAAGGAGGAAAGGTTCGCATCCTCGCCGCAACGGCCGCGAAACGCTCGGTCGCGCTGCCTGAGGTGCCGACGCTGGCCGAGCTCGGCTACGGCGGCAACGACGTCGCGCCGTGGTGGGGCGTGGTGGTTCCGGCCGGCACGCCCAAACCGGTGATCGACAAGCTCGCCGGCTGGTTCAACCAGATCACCGCGGCCGAGGACACGAAACAGTTCCTCACGCGCACGGCGTTCGATCCTTTCCCGGGGTCGCCCGAGCAGATGCAGGCGCTCATGAAGAGCGACGCCGACCGGTGGCGCGGCTACGTCGAGCTGGCGAAAATCCAGCCGCAGTAACACGCGCCCTTCACGCCGCCGCATGGACATCGATCGCAAGGCCTTTTTTGCAGCTCTGGGGCCGGGTGCCGCCTTCGAGGCGATGACGCACGAGGAGCGCGCCGAGGCGCTCGAGAGCTACATGATGTCGCAGCTCGGCAAGCAATCCGCAAGCGCACAGCCTGCCGTGCGTCGCGGCATGGGCGTCATGTTCGGCGGCCCGACTCCGAGCGGGGTGCGACCGGAGCTTGGGGCGCTCGCAGAGATGCCGGCCAAGCCGGTGCTCGTCGATTTCTTCAGGCTGCGCTTCATGCCGCACACGGTCGCCCACATGCTGCAGAGCGCGAACGACGCGTTGAAAAAAGGCGAGCCCGAGGAAACGGTGTTCGCCTGCCTGGTGCACGACATCGCGGTGAACCTGATCAAGGTCGACCACGGGTACTGGGGCGCGCAGATGATCGAGCCCTACGTGTCGGAGAAGGTGAGCTGGGCGATCCGCCACCACCAGGCGTTGCGTTTTTACGCCGATCCTCAAGCGGGGTACGAGTATCCCGAGCAGTACGTGCGGATCTTCGGAAAGGACTACGTGCCCGCGCCGTACATCCAAGCGGCCTACGAGCACGCGCGCAAGCACAAGTGGTACATGGCGGCGCGCCTGATCACGGTGCACGACCTCTACGCTTTCGACCCCAACGTCAAGGTGTCGCTCGATCCGTTCGTGGACATCATTGGGCGGCACTTCAAGCAGCCCAAAGAGGGGCTGGGCTTCGACGCGAGCCCGGTCGCCCACATCTGGCGCTCGCTGATCTACGCCGACAACCCGCTGTAAGGTATTTGTTGCGGGCGCCTATTCCCGCTCGAGCCCGATTGCTTTCGCGAGGCTTCCGACCGCGTCGATCTCGCGCCTCAAGTGCGCCGCAAGTTCTCCGGGCGTGCTTCCGATGGTGGTGAGCCCGAGGTCGCCCAGCTTGGCGACCACCTCGGGCTGCTTGAGTGAGGCGCGGACTTCGCCCGCCAGGCGCTCCGCGACGGGAGCGGGCAGGCCTGCGGGGCCGAAGAAAGCCCACCACGCAGGAAAGGCCCGGAATCCGGGCAGAGTTTCGGCGACGGTGGGGATGGCGGGAAGGCGAGTGCTGCGCTGGCTGTCCACGATCGCGAGGACCTTGACCTTCGGCATGTTCGGAATGAGGAACGCATAGGTCGGAAACCAAAGCGCCACGCGCCCGGTGGCCCAGTCGTTGACCATCTGGGGGAAATTGGCCTGCGCGTAGGGCACGTGGAGCAGGTCGATCCCGGCTTGAAGCTTCAAAGACTCCCCGGCGAGGTGAAACACCGATCCAACCCCGCTCGATGAATATTCGATCTTGCCGGGATTGCGCTTCGCGTAGTCGATCAACTCCTGCAGCGAATTCACGGGCACCGACACGTGCACCGCGACGTAGCTCGGCGAGCTGATGGCGAGGCTGATCGGCGCGAAGTCCTTCAAGACATCGAACGCCAGATTCTTGTAGAGGAACCGCGCATTGACGAAAGTACCGGAGACCCCGTAAGTGATCGTGTAGCCGTCGCCTCCGGCGCGCGCGAGCGCCTGCGCGGCTTGCGCCCCGCGTGCGGCGGTTTTCACTTCGACCACGACCGGCTGGCCGAGGCTTACGGACATCTTCGCCGCCATCAGCCGAAGCGCCGCATCGCCGCTGCTTCCCGGCGAGGCGCTGCTAACCACCAGAATCGGTTTTGCGGGATAGGTCTGCGGCCACGCGTCGAGCGTGGCGAGGCCGAGCGCCCCCGCGGTGGCGAGGAGTACGGCTGTTCGGGCGTACGTCATAATTGCCTCAAGTCTTCTTCGCGCTGTCGCCCGCCGCGGGCAGGGATGGGATCGGGCCTCAGGCGGCGCACGCTCATGTGGGTGGCCATGATCCGGTGAAGGACGTCGTAGTCGGAATCAGGTTTGAACCGTCGGCCATGATCGTTCCCCCGCAAGGCTACGCGCGACATGGTAGCGCGAGAGCACAAGCCGTCGCAAAAAAAACAGGCACTGGGCGAACCCAGTGCCTGTCCTGGTGCCGGGACCCGAGCGTGAACCGCTGCCGGGACCGCAGGAATTACCAGGGGTAGAAAACGACGTTGAACTGCAACGAGTCCACGTTGTCGCGAGCCACGTACTCGGTGCGCAGCTTCAGGTGCGGGTTGATGATGAATCCCACCCCTATGCCGACCATCGGGCCGTCGTCGTCGCCTAAATCCACGCCGGCGCGGGCGATCAATTCCACGTTGCGCGCCACCAGGTACCGCGCGACGCCGTTGGCCCACGGACCGTTGGCTTTCGGTTCGCAGAAAGGCCGTCCGGCGCACGTCCTCCCGTCGAATTTGCCGGTGTCCATGTAGCCGGCTTCGGCGTCGACGTAGAAATTCGGCGCGATCCGCGGGAAGTTGTAGCCGCCGAAAATCTGGAAGCCCGTGCCGTCATCGGCGCCCGAGACACTGTTCAGGTTCACGCCGCCGCCGAAGAACAGTCTCCTCAAGTCGAAACCCTGGGCAGCGGCAGCGGAAGAAAATACCATCGCAGCAAGCACAAGCGCCATCACGCGAATTGGCTTTATCATTTCATTCCTCCTTTCCATCAAAGTGTTAAACCGCAATATCGGACGCGGTCGGGCCCCGAAAGGCAGCGTCCGGATAACCGCGGGCGAATGGTATTACAGGATTCGCTCGTCGCCGCTATTTTGGCGTCATAATTGTGTAGTTTGGCACAGATGGTCCGTCAACCTATCTCGGGAGAGAGAACATGAGGACGACAAGCTCGGTGTACCCGGTGGCTTTTGTTGTTTCCCTTCTTCTGGCCGCATGCCAATTTCCCCCGAGCGGTTCGCCGGGCGCAGAGTCGGGCCCTCGCATAGGCGAGAACGACCTCGCTGGCACGGTCACGAGCGCAAGCGGTCCCGAAGCGGGAGTCTGGGTGATCGCCGAGACGACCGATCTCCCGACGAAGTTCGCCAGGATCGTCGTCACCGACGATCGCGGGCGCTACCTTATCCCCGATCTTCCGACAGCGAATTACATGGTCTGGGTGCGCGGCTACGGACTCGTCGATTCTCCCAAGGTCCGCACTGCGGCCGGCAGGATCCTCGATCTAAAAGCGGTGGTGGCGTCGAGCGCGGCCGCAGCGTCGCATTATTACCCGGCGATCTACTGGTACACGCTGATGAAGATTCCGCCGGCGGGCGATTTCGGCGGCAAGACCGACATTCCCAAGAACATCACGCAGGCCAACTGGCTCCGGCAGATGAACAACGTCGACTGCATCGGCTGCCATCAGCTCGGCCAGGAATCCACGCGGACGATCCCCGCAACGCTTGGCCGGTTCGAATCGGGTCGGGATGCCTGGATGCGCCGCATCCAGGCCGGCCAATCGGGCGAGAACATGACGAACCGGATTGCCGGGCAGTTCGGCGGCGCTCCGTACAAGTATTTCGGCGACTGGACCGACCGCATCGCCAAGGGCGAGCTGCCGAAGACCAGACCCGCGCGGCCCCAGGGTGTCGAGCGCAACATCGTGGTGACCTCTTGGGAATGGAGCACCGACAAGCACTATCTGCACGACCTGATCGCCTCGGATAGGCGCAATCCGACGGTCAACGCCTATGGGCTGCTCTATGGCTCGCCCGAATACTCGACCGACAACATGCCGATCCTGGATCCGAAAACTAACAAGACGACGTTCTTCAAGATGCCCGTGCGCGATCCGAGCATGCCGGAATCGCTTGGACCCGGTCATGCCGCCACCGTAAAGCCGCTGCAACCTTCGGCCTACTGGGGCGACGAGAAGATCTGGGACACGAGAGCCAACAACCACAACGCCATGTTCGACAAGAAAGGACGGGTGTGGATCGCGGCGACCGTGCGCGGCATGGACAACCCGGCCTTTTGCAAGAAAGGCTCCGACCACCCGTCTGCCAGAGTGTTCCCGCTGGATCGGTCGCCGCGGCAAGTGGCGATGCTCGATCCCAAGACCATGAAGTATTCGTTCGTGGACACCTGCTTCGGCACCCATCACCCCCAGTTCGGTTACGACTCCAACGACACGCTCTGGTTGAGCGGCACCGGGCCGGTGGCGGGCTGGGTCAACACGAGGATGTTCGACGAAACCGGCGACGCGGCGCGGTCGCAAGGTTGGTCGCCGTTCATCCTCGACACCAACGGCAACGGCAGGCGCGACGAATACGTCGAGCCGAACCAATCGATCGATGCGGCGAAGGACAAGCGCATCGTCCCCGGTTCCGGACCCTATGCCGTGATGCCGCACCCGGCGGACGGCTCCGTCTGGTACACCGTCGGCGTTTTCGCCGGTTCGGCGGGGTTCCTGCGCTTCGATCCCGCGACCGGCCTATCGGAAGTCTATAACCTGCCGAACCACGGTTACGGCATCCGCGGCGGCGACATCGACAAGAACGGCGTCGCCTGGGGTTCCGGGTCGAACGGCAGTCTGGTCAGCTTCGACAGGCGCAAGTGCAAAGGCCCGCTCAACGGGCCCAAGGCGACCGGCGACCATTGCTCCGAGGGCTGGTCGTTCTACCGCTACCCCGGCCCGGGCTTCGACGGCTTCGAGACGAGCGCCGAGGCGAGCTACTACACCTGGGTCGACCAGCACAACACCTTCGGGCTGGGCGAGAACGTCCCGATGTCCACCGCCAACTTGAATGACGGCTTCGTCGCGCTGAAGGACGGCAAGATGATCATGATCCGCATCCCGTACCCGATGGGCTTCTACGCCAAGGGCTTCGACGGGCGCATCGACGATCCGAACGCCGGCTGGAAAGGCCGCGGCCTGTGGAGCACGAGCGGCGATCGCACCCCGTGGCTGATGGAAGGCGGCAAGGGCAGCAAGCCGCGCGCCGTGCACATCCAGATTCGGCCCGATCCGCTGGCGCGGTGATGTCCGCAGCAGTTATTTTTCCGCGGCGTCGCGCGCTTGCTGCATCTGCTCCATGGACTGGCCGATCTTCTTCTGCGCCTGCTCCATGGTCTTCTTGCCTTGCTCGATTTCCTGTTTCTTGAGCGCGGCGGCCGTCGCCGCAGTGCTGGCGGTTTCAACGCCGCAGCCGGCGAGCGCGGCGGCGGCAAAGACGGCGATGATGGGTTTCATGGATGGTCTCCTCGCGCGGCGAACCGTGGCCGCATAGGATAGCACTGCTGGAGACTCGACCTCGCGATTAACCCTGGTCGGGGCTGATCGCCTACCGCCTTCTCTGCTCGTTGCTCCGGCGGCGCTTGCTTCCCGCGCCGCCGAGTAGGACACTTCCTCATTTTCGGAGAGAGAAGAAATGAAAATGTCCGTATGGGCGGGGCTGCTGTTGGCGACACTTGGGTGCACAGTTCATGCACAAGCGCCAGCCGATTATCCAGCGAAGCCCATTCACATCCTCGTCGGCTTCACGCCGGGCGGCGGGCCGGACATCACCGCGCGCTACATCGCGCAAAAACTCGGCGAAGCCTGGAAGCAGCAGGTGATCGTGGACAACCGCCCGGGGGCCGGCGGCACGCTCGCAGCGGGAATGGTCGCGCGCGCCGCGCCGGACGGCTCCACGCTGCTCTCGGTCTCCTCCGCGCACGCCATCGCGCCCATCCTCTATTCGAAGCTCCCCTACGACACGCTGAAGGACCTCGCGGGGATCACGCTCTCCGCGAGCTCGAAGTACGTGCTCGTCGTCTCGCCCGCGCTCGGCATCAAGTCGGTGAAGGAGCTGATCGCGGCGGCAAAGGCGAAACCCGGGAGCCTCAACTTTTCTTCAGCGGGCGTAGGCAGCGGCACGCACTTCGCCGGCGAGATGTTCAAGGCGATGGCGAGGATCGACGTCGTGCACGTTCCCTTCAAGGGCATCCCCGAGGCGCTCACCGAGACCCTGACCGCGCGCGTGCAGTTCTTCATGGCGCCCATCGCGAACGCGGTGAACCAGGTAAAGGAGGGCAGGCTCGTGGGCTTGGGCGTCTCCTCGGCGGAGCGCGACCCGCTTTTACCTCAGGTGCCGACGGTCGCGGAGGCCGGCGTGCCGGGCTACGAGTCGATACTCTGGTTCGGGCTGCTCACATCATCGGCCGTGCCGCGGCCGATCGTCGTGAAGCTCAACCGCGAAATCGTGCGCATCCTCTCCGAGCCCGACGCGAAGCAGCGCTGGACGCCGATCGGATTGCAGCCGCAGCCGACCACTCCGGAAGGGTTCGACAAGCTGATTCGGGACGATGTGGCGACGTTTACGAAGATCGCGAGGGAGGCGAATATCAAGGCGGAGTAACAGGTCGACTTCCCGGCCCCTCCCGCACGCCGGACTCCGGCGACGGGAGTCGCGTATGCTTGAGGCGAGTTTCCGATCCTTAACCGCGTTTTCCCGGTCCGGCTTGCATGAGGAGTGCAGCCTTCATCTTCGGCGTGCTTGCGGTTGCCGCCTCTGTCGCGGCGGGGCAGCCCGTCCCCGGGCCGGAGGAGCCGGTACCGGACGGGTCTGCGGCTCCTCAGCAGGAAAAGCCGCCGGCCCCGGCGCAGGAGGGGCGCCGGGCGCCCATCCGCGAGATTTTCCTCGACCAGCCGCACGACTACCTGTCCCGCCGCGTGGAGCAATACGCCCGGGAACTGGACGATTTCTTCAGCGATCCGAATCGCGCCTACGACTCGACGGGCAGCACGCTGCAGATTCGCGGACACGTCACGTTTTTCGAAGGCGGTCTTACCGAGAGCAAGTCGGACGTGCGGGCGAGCATCTCGCTGCCGAATACCGAGGACCGCTTGAGGCTCATCGTCCAGCGGGGCCTTGAAGCCGGAACGCAAACGGCAGCCGAGCGCGACATTAGGAACGCCACCGGGTCCGCCCAGGTGACCGCACCAGCCGCACCGCAGGACAGCAACTATTACCTGGGCCTAAAGGCCCTGGCGGCGGAGGTCTTCAGCGTGACGCTCAGCGCGGAGGCGGGGGCGAAATTCGGCCGGCCCGTGGATCCCTACGTCCGGCTGCGCGCCTTCCGCGACTTCGTCTTTTCGCAATGGGCGATCCGGGCGTCGGAGACGCCGCTGTGGAAACGCTCGGAAGGTTCGTCGGCGGCGTCGGAGATCGCCTTGCTGCGGCCGCTGAACGACGAGTGGCAGCTGCGCCTCACCACTAAGGCGACCTGGCGCTCGACGACCAACTACTTCGACCTCGCGCAGATCGCGTCGCTGTATTTCACGCCCGACAAGCGCACCGCATACACGTTTGAACTCGGCGCGTTCGCACCCAGCGATCGCAGCCAGAAACTGAGCGTGTACTCCGTCACCCTGCGCGCGCGAAGACAGATCTATCGCGACTGGCTGTACCTGGAACTCACGCCCCAGATCCTGTACCAGGAGACGAATGGATTCCGTCCGGTGAATTCCCTGATGCTGCAACTCGAGACGCTGTTCGGCGACCGCTACTTGCAACCGTGATGCTAGGCGCCGGCGGCTCCTCTCGCGTGGAGCGTCCGTCGTCGCGGCAGTAGTCGGACTGCCTTAACCGAGTTTCGCGGCGACCGTCTTTCCGAATTCCTGCGTCCCGAGCTTCCCGCCGAGATCGGCGGTGCGGGTCGCGGGGTTCTTGAGCGTTGCGTCCACGGCCGCATCGATGCTCTTCGCTGCGGCGGCAAGCGCGGAATTGCTGCGGTGAGCGCCGATCCATCCGAGGAGCATCGCCGCCGAAAGGATGAGAGAAGTGGGGTTCGCTCTGTCCTTTCCCGCGATGTCGGGCGCCGAGCCGTGCTGCGCTTGCGCGACGCACAGCTCGTCCCCGGCATTGATGGAGCCGCCGAGCCCCAGGCCTCCCGAAAGCTCTGAGGCCTCCTCCGAAAGGATGTCGCCGTACATGTTTTGGGTCACGATCACGTCGAAACGCATCGGGTCGCGCAGCAAGAGCGCGGCCATCGCGTCGACGATGACTTCCTCGAGCTGCACCTGGGGAAAGTTGGCGGCGACTTTGCGCACTTCGCGCAGGAACAGGCCGTCGGACATCCTTAAGACGTTGGCCTTGTGCACAGCGGTGACTTTCTTGCGCCGGCCGATCGCCGCCTCGAACGCGCGGCGTGCGATCCGCTCGCAGCATTTCGCCGTGACTCTGCGCACCGCGAGCGCCATGTCCTCGGTCGGCATGAATTCGCCGCCGCCCGAATGCATGTTGCGGTCGGCGTAGAAGCCTTCGGTGTTCTCGCGGTAGATCACGAGATCGACGGGTTTTCCGGTGAGGCCGACCCCCAGGCGCGATCGGGCAGGGCGGATGTTGGCGTAGAGATCGAGCTTCGTGCGGAGTTCGGCGGAGGCGTTGATGCCGCCCTTGTCGCGCGCCGGGTATTCATAAGTGGAAAGCGGGCCGAGGATCACGCCTGCAGCCGAGCGCGCCGCGTCCATGACGCCTGCGGGCAGGGTCGTGCCTTCCTTCTTCAAGGCGACGAGCCCGACCTCTTCCCTCTGCCATTCCAGCCCGAGCTTGAAAAGCCCGTTTGCGCGGTCGAGGACGGCGAGCGTGGCCGCGGTGATCTCCGGCCCGATACCGTCGCCGGCCAAGACGAGGATCCTCATCGCCAACCTGCGTCACGCGGCGTCAATCGGAATCCCTTTTGACCTTGTGTCCTTTCAGGAAGAGAGACGACCACTCCTTTTCCCATTGCTCCCATTCGTCCAGAATGATGACCGGGTCGACCAGCGCGTAGTCGAACTTGTTGAGCGGGGTGTCGACGGCGCGGCTGGAGGGAACGCGATTGCGCGCCTTGATGATTTCCTGCCCTTCCCTGGAGAGGATGAAATCGGCGAAGAGCAGGGCGGCATGGGGATGGGGCGCCCGGCGCGTCACTCCCACCGAGCTCGGTTGCCCGAAGGCGGGCTGCAGCGGTTTCCAATCCACCGGCGCCCCGCGCTTCTTCAGCCGCTCGACTCCCTGGATATGCGCATCAGGGGCCATCAAGATCTCGCCTGAGGCCACCAGCTCGGCGAGAAGCGTATGGCCGCTGCGGATCGACGGATTGACCGCCGCCAGCTTGCGAAAGTAAGTGAGGCCTTTGTCCTTGCCCATGGCCTTGGCCACCGCGGCAAACCAGGCGACGTCGGCTGCTTCCAGGCCGAGCTTGCCCGTCCATTTGGGGTTCAACAGATCCTCGTAGGTCTTTGGGACCTCGGTGGACGGGACCAGGTTGGTGTTGTAGACGAGCACATAGAGACTTAAGCGCGTGGGAACGTAATGCCTGTGAGAGGGGACAATCTCAGGCGGGATGTCCTTGAGCGAAGGGCTGTGGAACGGGGCGAGCAGATTCTCGCGGTAGAGGATCTCCACTTGCGCGCCGTCGGTTTCCACGACGTCGGCATCGAAACGGGCTGCGCGCGCCTCTGCCAGCGCGCGTTGCACGACCTTCTCTCCGCTTGCGCGCCACAACGACACCTTGATCCCGTGCTTCTTCTCGAAAGCCTGGGTAAGCGGCAGGGAGTCGGGCAATTGCATCGAGGTGTAGACGGAGACCGTGCCTTCCCGCCTCGCGCCGGCGAGCAGTACCTGCTCGCGGTCCGCGTCCTGGTGGAGATAGATTGCGGGCCCGCCCGGGGCTTGCGCGCAAGTCATGGCCGAGGCACCCCAAAGGGCGAGAACCGCGATGACCCGGCCGCCAAACCGCTGCTGCCCTACGCGAAGCATGCGACCTCCTGGAGTAGTGCGAACCGGGGGACTATACCGTTTTTTCCCACGCGCCTGGGCAATCGCCCGCAGTGGCTTGCCCGACTCCGGCTCAAAGCGGATAGAATCTCCGCCGCGATAGCTCCAGGACGCTGAACCTGGATGCCGTCCGCATACACGGAGCGAGGTTGCCGATGGCCGCAGAGATCAGGATCTTCAACCCGGACACCCTGGGCAAACCGCTCGGGCAGTATTCGCAGATCGCGCGTGTGAAGGGCGCAAGCGAACTGATCTTCATCGCCGGGCAGCTCGCCTCGGACAAGGCCGGAAACATGGTCGGCGCGGACGACTTCGACGCGCAGTGCCGACAGGTCTTCGCCAACATCGAGGCGGCTCTCAAGGCGGTCGGCGGCGGCTGGGGGAACGTCGTGCAATTCACCACCTACCTCGTGCACTCGCAAGACGTGCCCAAGTTCAGAGCTTTCCGGCAGCGTGAATTTTCGCGATTCTTTCCGAACGAGATCTACCCGCCCAACACCCTTTTGATGGTGGACCGCCTCGTGGGCGAGGCCTATCTTTTGGAAGTCCAGACGACGGCCGCGCTTTGAGCGCGGGCGCCCCAAGCCGCTGATCTTCGCGTGGCCTACATGAGCAACCGGCGTTATCTCTGCGCGGGCCGCTCGCGACGGAGGGTGAACTGATGGCGCGTCTCGCCGCCGCGTTCGGCTCATCGCACAGCGTGATGCTCGCCGCGGAGCTCCAGGACTGGCTCACGGGCTTCCGCCAGAGCGATCAGCGCATGAAGTACTACGATCGCGAGGGCAAGCTGCGCACTTATGCCGAGGTCCTTGCCCGCGCCCCGGCCAGCGCCGAGACTCTGGTCACTCCGGAAGCCATCACCGGCCGCTTCAATGCGGTGCAGGAGGCCATGCGACGGCTCCGTTCCGAGATCGCCCAAGCCAAGCTGGATGCCCTCGTCATCCTAGGCGACGATCAGCACGAGCTTTTCCAGGACCAGCATATGCCGTCGATCGGCATCTACTACGGCGAGTCAATCCGCAATGCGTCTCGAAGCAACGCCAAGAAGTTCACCTGGCCGGAGGAATGGTACAACCGCGCCCAGATGCGCCGCTTCGAGGACGAGGGCGACGCGCACTATCCCTGCCACAAGGCGCTTGCGCTCGCCCTCATCGAAGGGCTGGTGGAGCGCGAGTTCGACGTGTCCGCGATCTCTGGGCTGGCGGAGGAGCAGAGCGAGGGGCATGCCTATTCCTTCGTTCACCGCTGGTATCTCAAGGAAAACGGCGCAAGGACGCTGCCGGTCGTTCCGATCTTCCTCAATACCTACAACGCGCCCAACCAGCCGCACCCGAGGCGCTGTGTTCGCCTGGGCGTGGCTCTGAAAGAGCTGATCGAGCAGTATCCCGAGAACCTCCGCGTCGGACTTCTCGCCTCGGGGGGCTTAAGCCACTTCGTGGTCGAAGAGGATCTGGATCGCCCGGTCATCGAGGCCCTGCACAGGAAAGACATCGCGTTTCTAGGGAGTCTCGACCCGCGGCGCCTGAAGGCGGGCAGCTCGGAGATCCGCAACTGGATTGCGCTCGCCGCCGCTGCCTCCGACCTCGACCTCGGCTGGCTTTCCTACACGCCTTCGTACCGCACGCCCGCCTTGACCGGCATCGGCCTTTGCTTCGCCAAATGGGGTTAAGGCTACCACCGGGGTCGTAAGCATCGGTGCTTCCGGCGCCACGACCTCGATCGCCACCGAGTCAACTCCCGCCGCCGCCCAAGCCAGAATCGTGCCTTGCGTTTCTTTTCTGAAACGGTTTGGTGCGCAAGGGGTTAATTGCGAAGCTTCAAAAAGGGGATTCACTTCGAGCGCCAAGGCCATGTGACAGAACGTCGCGCTGAAGTCCCTTGAGAATGTCTTTACCTGGCTTGTCGCTCAGTGTAAATTTTCATTCCCCCGGGAGGTCAAGAAGAACAAATCGCAGATGGCTGCCAAACTGGCGGACGCTGTTGTCCTGCGTCATCCGTTTTCGTCTGGTGCTGAAGACAGCGCGCGCCTTGCAGCCCTGCGCGGCTACTGCGTGCTCGATACCGGGCGCGAGGCGCGTTTCGACGATCTCACCAAGTTGGCGGCGAGCATCTGCGAAGCGCCGGTTTCTCTGGTAAGTCTGGTGGACACCCATCGTCTGTTTCTCAAGTCGGCGCACGGCATGGAGGTCCGGGAGATGCCGTACCCGGATTCCTTCTGCGGGCATGCGATCCGTCAGCGCGAGGTCTTTGAAGTTCCCGATGCGACCCGGGATCCCCGGTTCTCGGAGCACCCGCTCGTACTCGAGCCGCCTCGCGTGCGGTCGTACGCTGGCGCGCCGCTCGTCACACCGCAGGATCACGCACTCGGAACGCTGTGCGTGCTCGATTTCGTTGCGCGCAGGTTCGACGCGAAGCAGATCGAGACACTGCGCATCCTCGCGCGCCAGGTGATGTGCCAGCTCGAGCTCAATCTGGAAGCGATGCGCGATCCGCTCACCGGCCTGTACAATCGCCGCCAGCTTGAAGGAAGTCTTCACCGGGAGATTCTGCGGGCGCGCCGCATTGGAGCGCCGGTCGGCGTCATGGCGATCGACGTCGACCATTTCAAGCAGGTCAACGACACGCATGGCCATGAGGCAGGGGATTGCGCGCTGCGGGGAGTCACCGAGGAATTGACCTCATGCGTTCGCGAGGAGGACACCGCTTTTCGCACCGGCGGGGAGGAATTCGTGATCATCCTTCCCGGCGCGGGGAAAGCCGCGCTTCGCTCGCGCGCCGAGGCGGTCCGCCGTATGGTCGAACAGGCGCAGATCTCGGCGGGCGAGGGAACCCTCAAGCTCACCGTTTCGATAGGACTCTCAAGCTTCCCCTCGTACGGCGACACCGGGCAGGCGGTCCTGCGCGCGGCAGATGCGGCGCTCTACAAGGCCAAGGCGGCGGGGAGGAACCGGGTTATCATGTGTGCGCTAAGGGCCGCGCGCACTCCGGCCGCCGACGCTGCTTGATTTTCTGCACCTAAACCTTTTTCCCTGCCTATCATCGCGGGTCATCGCCGCGGCGTGGGTTTTCGAATCGATCCGGAGGCAGACTGATGAGCGTGGATTTCAAGGGCCGGCGTGAGGACTTGAGGCTGGTCACGGGCCAGGGCAAGTACACCTCCGACTGGAACCTTCCCGGCCAGCTTTACGGGTATTTTCTCCGCTCGGACCGCGCTCACGCGGAACTTGTCTCGGTCGACGCAAAGGCAGCGCAGTCCTCGCCGGGAGTCGTTGCGGTGCTCACCGGAGCGGACACCGCAAAGGCCGGTTTCAAGTCAACGCCTCAAATCGCCCGTTACCCGGGCCGCGGCGGCATGCTCATCAAGGTGCCGCACCGCGACGGCCTTGCCAACGGCCGCGTGCGCTTCGTCGGGCAGGAAGTTGCGCTGATCGTCGCGAACACGGCGCTTGCGGCGCAGGACGCCGCCGAGACAATCGAGGTCGAATACCGGGAGCTGCCCGTCGTCGTCGATGCCGAGGCGGCGCTCGCGCCGGGCGCGGAGCAACTCTACCCGGAAATTCCCGGAAACTTGTCCTTCGACTACGAATACGGCGACGAGGCCAAGACTGCCGAGGTCTTCGCGCAAGCTGCGCACGTCACGCGCGTGGCGCTCGACAGCCAGCGCATGGTCGGTAACCCGATGGAGCCGAAGGCCTGCCTCGCCGCGTACGATGCGAAGGCCGACAAGTACGATCTCTATGTCAGCTCGCAGGGACTCTCGCTCATGCGCGGAAGCGCGAGCGGTATCACCGGCATCCCCGCGGAAAAAATCATGGTGCGTGCGCAGGACGTGGGCGGCGGGTTCGGCATACGCTCCGACGCCTACGCCGAGTACTGCGTGGCGATGCTTGCGTCGAAGACGATCGGCAAGCCGGTGAAGTGGACTTCGACGCGCTCGGAGACCTTTCTCTCGGATTATCACGGCCGCGCGGCGAAGCTGGTCGGCGAGCTCGCGCTCGACCGTGACGGGCGGTTCCTCGCGATCCGCATCAACTGGTTTGTGAATGCCGGCGCTTACCTGTCCGCGCCCGGAGCGCTCATCAATACGCTGCCGCCGGGGCTGCACGCGATCAACCTGTATCGCATCCCGGTGATGTACGGCCGCCATCGCCTTGCGCTCACCAATACCACGCCGACGACCGCCTACCGCGGCGCGGGTCGTCCCAACGTCTGCTACCTCGCCGAGCGCCTCGTCGAGGAAGCGGCGCGCGAGATGAAGATCGACCGGGTGGAGCTGCGCCGCCGCAACCTCATTCCGAAGGATGCGTTTCCTTACCAGACCCCGCACCCGCATTCCAAATACGACAGCGGCGACCCGCACGGCCTGCTGGAGGAGGCGCTCAAGCAGAGCGAGTGGAGCAGCTTCGAGTCGCGCCGCGCAGAGGCGAAGAAGCGCGGCAAGCTGCGCGGCATCGGCTGCGCCATGTTCGTCGAGCCCGCGGGCGCCGGCGCCGCGCCCAAAGAGGAGGCGATGATCAAGTTCGGTGATTCGGGCAACGCGCTCCTGTATGTACTTGCCGGGCCTTCCGGCCAGGGCCATGAGACTGTCTATCCCGAGATCGTCGGTGAAACTCTCGGTATGGATCCGGAAAAGATAACGCTTCGAGCGAGCGACCCGGACGGGCCGCCTCTGGTCGGCGAGGGCACGATCGGCTCGCGCTCGATGATGGCGCACGGCGGGGCGCTGCTAGTGGCGGCGCGCGAAGCCGTACGCAAAGGCACCGAGCTCGCGGCGAAGGACCTCGAGGTCGCCCCCACCGATCTCGAGTTCCGTAAGGGTCGTTATCGTGTGAAGGGAACGGACCTCTCGATCGGCTTCGAGGATCTCGCGAGGAAGCACGGGAACGCGCTCGACGCGGGCGGCGAGATCCCGATGCCGCGCTCGTACCCGAGCGGCGCGCACGTCGTCGAAGTCGAGATCGACGCCGAAACGGGCGTCCTCGACATCGAACGCTACACCGCGGTCGACGACTGCGGGCGCGTCATCAACCACGTTCTTCTCGAAGGGCAGCTTCACGGCGGCATCGCGCAGGGTCTCGGGCAGGCGCTCGGCGAGCACGCCGTGTACGACGAGGGCTCGGGCCAGCTGCTGACCGGCACCTTCATGGACTACCCAATGCCGCGCGCCGACGAGATGCCCGACATCCGACTCCACGACCGTTCGATTCCTTCGCCCGGTAATCCGCTCGGCGCAAAGGGCGCAGGTGAGGCGGGGACGACGGGTGCCGTGCCCGCGGTCGCGAACGCGGTGATCGACGCACTGCGTTCGCTCGGGATTCATACTCTCGATTTCCCATACACACCGGACCGTCTTTGGCATGCCATCCGGGCCGCCAAGGGTCCGTTTTAGGACTACGGGCGGGCCCGATTTAACCATTCCCCTCCTCGTTGAGGAGGGGTGGCAGCGAAGCTGCCGGCATGGTCAGGCGTTTTCCAGAAGAATGCGGATCACCCCTTGCGGGTCGGTGATCATGCAGCGGCGGTCAGCCGCGCAGTTCCTTGCGGACCAACGCGGCGCCGGCGGCGAGCGCCTTCAGCTTGCCGAGCGCGACATCGCGCGCGAGCGGGACCATGCCGCAGTTGGTGCAGGGGTAGAGCTTCTCCGGCGGCACGAATTTCATGGCGGAACGGATCGTTGAGGCAACCTGCTCGGGGGTTTCGAGAGCGTCGCTTGCGACGTCAATCGCCCCGACCAGCACGTCCTTGCCTTTGAGAAGGGCGAGCAGTTCGAGGGGCACGTGCGAATTCGCGCATTCGAGCGAAACCTGATCGATCTTCGATCGCGCAAGGAGCGGAAAAGTCGATTCGTACTGCCGCCACTCCGAGCCGAGCGTCTTCTTCCAGTCGACGTTTGCCTTGATGCCATAGCCGTAGCAGATGTGGACGGCGCTCTTGGACTTGAGGCCCACCGCCGCCGCCTCCAGCGCAGCGATGCCCCAGTCCTTCACTTCGTCCATGTAGACGTTGAAGGCCGGCTCGTCGAACTGGATCACGTCGGCGCCGGCGCGTTCGAGCTCGCGCGCTTCCTGGTTGAGAATCGCGGCGAATTCGCGCGCGAGTTTTTCGCGGCTCTTATAGTAGTTGTCGTAGAGTGTGTCGACCATGGTCATCGGGCCGGGGAGGGTGGCTTTGATGGCTCGCTTCGTCTGCGTGCGCAGGAAGCGGATGTCTTCGACGTACACGGGCTTGGACCGCGCGACCCTTCCCACCACCACCGGCACGTCGGCGTCGTAGCGGTTGCGGATGCGCACGGTGCGCTTGTTCGCGAAATCCACCCCCTCCAGGTTTTCGATGAACGTGGTGACGAAGTGGCGGCGCGTCTGCTCGCCGTCGGTGACGATGTCGATGCCGGCGGCCTCTTGATCGGCAAGCGCGAGGCGCATCGCGTCGCGCCTGCCTTCGTCGAGCAGCGCGCCTTCGAGGCGCCAAGGCGACCAGAGCTTCTTCGGCTCGGAGAGCCAAGCCGGCTTGGGGAGACTGCCTGCGATCGTGGTCTGGAGGATCACGAGAGCGTCAGACGGAGGCGCCTAGATTCCACGAGGCGAAGCCGCAGCCGACGTATACCTCGGGACAGTTGCAGTAGCCGATCATCTCGAATCCGCTCTTGCCCGCGGCGCCGTGTGCGGCGACCCAGTTGCGGATTTCGGCCGCGCCGTTGCCTGTCGTCGGCAGGCGCTCGTTGAGGAAGTCGATCAAGGGCCGCTCGTCGCCTTTCTCGAAGTGTAGTATGCACTCGCGGTCGAACGGCTCGTCGATCTCGCCCATGGTGGGTTCGCCGATCGAGTGGCTGAGGCCGCCGGTCGCGAGTATGGCGACTCGGATGTCCTCAGGGTAGGACTGAACCGCCTCGGCAAGCATGGTTCCCCATTGCATGCAACGCCGCACGCTCGGATAAGGCGGCTCGAGATCGTTGAAGATGATAGGAACGATGGGGGGAAGGGGATCGAGGCCGCTTCTCCACAAGGGAATGCAAAAACCGTGGTCGAGCGTCAAGTGATGCGACACCGAAGGCTCGAAGTCGAGCTCGAGCGCGGTCTGAAGGATGTGGTTCGCGAGTTTCGGATGCCCTGAGATCTTCTTGAAGGGACAGTCTTTCATCCACGGCTCGGTGGGTCCTTCGTGCATTTCACCCATGCCGACGCAGATGCTGGGCAGATTGTTGATGAAGAAATTCACCCAATGATCGGGCGCGATTTCGATAAGGACATCCGGCCGAGCGGCCTTGATGCGCCGTCCGATCTCGGTGAGCGAGCGCGTAAGGTCTTGCTGATGGCTCGGGCTGACGTCTTTCCAGCCGCGGATGATGAGCGGCGCGTGGCTCGACGCGAACACACCGACCAGCTTAGCCATGGCTCGATCTCGCCGCCGCGGCAGCTCCTGCCGTCCTCACCTTCCTCAAGAATTCGGCCTCGGACATGCCCACCACCACGAAATAGTAGCGCAGAAGGTAAGGGTTGACCCGCTGCGCGAGGAATGCGACGTCGCCGCGCTCGACCGCAGTGCGCACCTCGGGCTTCAAAGGATACCGGTCGAGGATCTTCTTGGGGTTCCCGCGGTATTCTTCGCCGAGCGGCGCAGAACTCTGAAGATCGAAGAACAGCTTGCTCAGCCAGTAGTCTCTCATACTTCGCTATTTTGCCATGAGCGAGTGGTGTTGAAGAAGTCGTTCTTCCGCAGCAGGCGTCTCGCTGCTATTTCGCCGCAGGGTGTCGGGTGAGCGGTACGAACCTCACCGACAAGGTACGTTTCGTCGTTGCGGTGCCGTCGGATCGCTTTTCGACAAGCAGAAGCTGCTGCACATCGCGGGTTCCTCCCACCGGGATCACCATTCGCCCGCCGGGCTTGAGTTGGTCGATCAGCGGCTTGGGAATTTCCGCCGGCGCCGCGGTGACAATGATCGAATCGAAGGGCGCGGCCGCCGCCCAGCCGTTGTAGCCGTCGCCGACGCGCACCTCGACGTTGCCGTAGCCGAGCTGCGCAAGGAGTCGCGCCGCCCGCTTTGCGAGCGGCTCGACGATTTCGATGGTGTAGACCTTGGCCACCAGTTCGGCGAGCACCGCCGCCTGGTAACCCGAACCCGTGCCCACTTCCAGCACAGTGTCTGTAGGCTTCGGATCGAGCAGATCGGTCATCAGGGCAACGATATAGGGCTGGGAAATCGTCTGGTTTTCACCGATAGGCAGCGGGCGGTTCTCGTAGGCGAAGAGTTCCTGCACGAAAGGCACGAACCTGTGGCGGGGTACTTTTCCCATTGCCGCCATCACCGCGTCGCCGAACCTCGGCCGCCCGGTTTCCGTGGAGGTTTCGCGCGCCATGGAGGCGATTTCGGCCACCATGCGCGCGCGCCCCGCCGCATTCCGGTCCTGCGCAATTGCGGATTCGGCGTGCGTCACGGCGAGCAGGAAAAGGGCCGGAAGCAGGACGGCCAGCATGTGGGCTCGGCGATCAAGCGACCACAAGGCTGGTGAGACGTTGCGGATCCGCGAGCAAATCGGCGCTCGGGCCGTTGTAGACGATGCGGCCGCGGTTCAGCACGAGGGCGTTTTGGGTCACCTGAAGCGCGAGCTTGGCATGCTGCTCGACCAGCACGACCGCGAGCGAGTCCTCGCGGATCAGCCGCTCCATGGCCTGAAGCAGGACCTCCACGATGATGGGCGCGAGCCCCTCGAGCGGCTCGTCCATGAGCAACAGCGTCGGGTTGCCCATCAGCGCCCGGCCGATCGCGAGCATCTGCTGTTCGCCCCCCGAAATTTGGTTTCCCCAATGCCCGCGCCGCTCCGCAAGCTTCGGGAACAGCTCGTAGACCCGCCCGAGCGTCCAGCGACCGGGGCGCGCCGCGACAGTGAGGTTCTCCTCTACCGTGAGCGAAGGGAAGATGTCCCGTGCCTGCGGGACCAGGCCGATGCCCAGACGGCAGCGCTCGTAGACCGGCAACCCCACGATCGGCTTGCCCTGGTGTTCAATGCTGCCCGCGTGGAAAGTCGTATGCCCCATCACGGTCGCAAGGAGCGTGGTCTTGCCCACGCCGTTCCGGCCCAGCACTGCGAGCGCGCCGCGCTCGGGCAACTCGAACGCGATGTCCTCCAAAACCACCGTCTCGCCGTAGCCGGCTCGCACGTCGCGCAAACGGAGCGCGCTAGGCATGGCGCTGCTCTCCCAGATAGACCTGATGCACGCGGCGGTCTTTGGAGATCTCCTCCGGCGGCCCTTCGACCAGTACTTGGCCTTGCACGAGGACGGTAATGCGTTGCGCGAAGCGGAACACGACGTCCATGTCGTGCTCGATGATCAAGATGGCGATGTGCTTGGGCAGAGTGTCGAGCACCTGCAGGATCCGATGCGACTCGACCGAGGGCACTCCCGCGGCCGGCTCGTCGAGCAAGAGGACCTTGGGTTTGAGGCCCAGCGCGATCGCAATTTCCACGAGGCGCTGCTTGCCGTAGGGCAGATCGCGGATGCGCTGGCTTGCATCGTCGGCGAGCCCGAGCGTGCCGAGCAGTTCCATGCTCTCGTCGCGCACGTCCGCATAGGAGCTTGCCGAGCGCCACGTTCGGCGCGCGACGCCGCGCCGCTCGGCCACGGCGAGCGCCACGTTGTCGAGCACGGCGAGCCCGCGGAAGAGCGCGTTGATCTGGAAAGTGCGGCCGAGACCGCGTTTTACGCGCGAGGCCTGCGCAACCTGGGTGATGTTTTCACCGCCCAGCACAATGTGTCCCGAGGAGGGCCGCAGAACGCCGGTGAGCATGTTGATGAACGTGGTCTTGCCCGCCCCGTTGGGGCCGATGAGCGCATGGCGTGCGCCTGCTTCCAGCCGGAAATTGATGTCGTCGGCCACGGTAAGCGCGCCGAAATTCTTGCACAGGCTGCGAGTCTCCAACGCGAGACCTTGCGGCGCGCTCATGCTGTCCTCCGCAGCCTGGCGAGGATCCGGTCGAGGATTCCAAGGATTCCGCCCCGGGCGAACATTACCACCAGAACCAGCATCACACCGATACCGAAGTACCAGTATTCGGGAAACTGCTTGGCAAGAAGATCCTGCGCGATCAGAAACACGACTGGACCGACAAAGGCGCCGTAGATGCGGCCGACACCGCCGAGGATGAGCATGACGAGCAGCTCGCCGGCCGATTCGAAGGAAAGCACGTTCAGCCCGACGAACTGATTGGTCTGAGTGATGAGTCCTCCGGCGACGCCGGCGATCGTGGCGGAGATCGTGTAGACGAGGACCAGGCGCCAGTAGACGGGTGCGCCGACTGCGTGCATGCGCAGACTGTTCTCCCGCACTCCCGTGAGCGAGGTGCCGAACGGCGAATAGATCAACCTTCTCACGAACCACCACCCGAGGAACAGCACGATGAGGCAATAGACATAAGCAGTCTTGCCAAAAAGATCGAACTTGAACAGGCTGAGAATCGGCGCCACGACGACGCCGGATAGACCGTCGGCCCCGCCGGTAAGGTTGGTCGCCTTGTTGGCGATCTCCAAGAGAACCGACGTGATCGCGAGCGTGAGCATGAGCAGCGTGAGCGCTTTCGTGCGCAGGATGATGGCTCCGGTCGTGAGGCCCAGAAACGCTCCGGCGGCTGCGGCGGCGGCAAGCTGGACCATCGGATCGGTGACCCCCACCTTCGCAGCCAGAATTCCGGCGACGTAGGCGCCCAGACCGAAGTAGGCGCTGTGGCCGAGAGTGATGATTCCGGCGTAGCCGACAATCAGATCGAGCGACAGGGCGTACAGGATGAAGATCAGGATACGCGCTCCGAGGGAAAGATACTCGGGCAGCGCAAAGAACGCCGCGATCGCGACGATCCAGGGCAGCCATTCGACCGGTCGGATGCGCGGGTCGGCGCTGTAGCCTCCTGCGTGGGCGCTCATGCGTGCCGCCCGAAGAGACCTGCGGGCCGCCACAGCAGGATGCCGATAGTGGCGACGTAGATGGGAAAAGCACCGTACTGCGGCAGCCAGTACTTGCAGGCGGTGTCGGCGATGCCGATCAGAAGCGCCGCGACGAACGGTCCGCGCAGGCTGCCCAGTCCGCCGACGGCCACGACGACCAGAAAATATACGAGATTCTCGAACGGATACGTGGGCTGGATGGCGATGATCTCGGCGCCGAGCCCGCCTCCCAGTCCCGCGAGCCCGCTGCCGAGTGCGAAGGTGAGGGTGAACAGGCGTTTGGTGTTGATGCCCACCGATTGGGCCATCGCGCGGTTGTCCACCGCCGCGCGCACCATCGCGCCCCAGCGCGTGCGTTCCACGCCGAACCACAACAGCGCCACCATCGCCGCGCTGAAAACGATGATGAAAACCCGGTACGTCGGGAAATCGCGGCCCAGGAGCGGAAATTGGCCCTTCAGATATTCGGGCAGCACGACCGGATGCTGGAGCGTTCCGTAGATGAAGCGCGCCACTGCAACGGCAATGAAGATCAGGCCGATGGTAAACAGCACCTGTTCCAGGTCGCTCGCGGCATAGAGCCTCGAATACAAGAACCGCTCGAGGAGAACGCTTCCGGCGGCCACGAACACGAACGCGAGCACGAGCGCGAGCGGGAAGGGGACGCCGAAACGCGAGATCGCGGTGGTGAGAATGTAACCCCCCGCCATGGCGAACACGCCGTGGGCGAGATTGACGAATCCCATCAGGCCCATCGTCACCGATAGACCCACCGAGATCACGTAGAGGATCATCCCGAGCGCCGAGCCGTGGAAGGCGACGCTCACGATCGATGCGAGGAATGTCTCCAATCAGAGTCCTAGGGGGACTTTGGCGAGCTGCAAATAAACTTGCAGGGGAATGCTGAGAGCGATTCTATATAGTCTTGGTGGATTTGGCATCTTGTAGCGGTCGTCCGGGCGAGGGCTGGAAGACCGTCGGCGTTTTGCGGTCGATGTTATGATATTTATTGACTGGGAATAAGCACATGTTTCTCGAACGTCGCCTCGAACGGCTGATCGAAAGACTCAAGGAGTCGGCGTCCATCCCATTGCGGCTGGAATTGTGGAACGGCCGTGCCTTCGACCTCGCCAGCCACCCCACGGTGAAAATCGGCGTGCCCAACCCGTCGGCGCTGCGTTTCCTCATATCGCCCGACCTGATGACGCTCGGACAGGCCTACGTGGAGGGGACTCTGCGGGTCGAAGGACCGATCCTCGAGGTATTCCGCGTCGCCGAGAGCCTGGCGCGAAGCGCCGCTTCCAGCGGGCGCAAGGGACTGCGGCGCTTCTGGCGCCACACGAAAAAGCGCGACCGCCAAGCCATCGAGTACCACTACGATGTTTCAAACGACTTCTATTCGCTCTGGCTCGGCCGGAGCATGGTCTATTCCTGTGCCTATTTCCGAAACGAAACCGACTCCCTGGACACCGCTCAGGAGCAGAAACTCGACCACATCCTCGGGAAGCTCATGCTTCGGCCCGATGAGCGGTTTCTCGACATCGGGTGCGGCTGGGGCGCGCTCATTGTGCGTGCGGCAAAGAAATACGGCGCACGTGCGACCGGCGTTACGCTAAGCCGCAACCAATACGAATTCGCTTCGAAGCGGATTCGGGACGAAGGTCTCGAGGACCGCTGCGAAGTACATCTTCAGGATTATCGCGATGTCCCAGGCGAAGCTGCGTTTGACAAGATCGCGAGCGTCGGCATGTTTGAGCATGTCGGGCTGCGCCATCTCAAGGCCTATTTCGAGAAAATCCGCTGCTTGCTCGCCGAAGGCGGCCTCGTCCTGAATCACGGCATTACGGCCACCGATCCGGACAGCCGGTGGGTAGGGCTGGGCGCCGGGGAATTCGTCAGCCGCTACGTATTCCCGCACGGCGAACTTCCACATCTGTCGGTCGTGCTTCGCGAGACTGCGAGTGCCGGCCTCGAGGTCGCCGACGTCGAGTCGCTGCGACGCCACTACGCGCGCACCTGCCTGGAGTGGGCAAGGCGCCTGGAACAAAACCGCGAGCAGGCGATCGCCGCCGCGGGAGACAAGCGCTATCGCATCTGGCAGATATATCTGGCCGGCTGCGCGCACGGCTTCGAGCACGAGTGGATGAACATCTACCAGGTGCTCGCGCGCAAGGAAGGCGGGGCGTCGAATCCGCTGCCGCTCACCCGCGATTACATGTACCGTTCGGAATAGTAGGCGTCATTTCTCCGGCGAGGGCGTCGGTTCAATGTAAGGGTGCGCTCGGCCGTTGATCGAGCAGCTTGTCGACCGCTTCGCGCGCGAACCCCAGATGCGGGTTGATATGCAGGGCCGCGTCGAACGCGAAGAGCGCGCCGTCCGCGTCACCGCGCGAAAGGCAGATCTGCGCGAACCCGCAGATCGCGCCGTAGTGGCGCGGCTCGAGCTCCAGCGTGCGATGGATGTTGGCCACGCTTTCGTGGTCGCGGCTTTGCATGTAGTACAGCGTGGCACGCTTGTTCCAGGCCTCGGGAAAATCGGGGTGAGTGGCGACGAGCCTCGCCAGGATGCGCTCGGCCGCGGGGAAATCGAGCACGGTAAGAGCACGCGTCGCCCGCTCCAGGTCGAATGCAGCCGTGGAATCCCGATAGGCCATCCACAGCCTCCAGATCTCATCTTCGATGCGTTCGGCGCGCCCGCCGCTCGCATCGCCGAGCGACCGGAACAGCCCGTGCAGCCGCTCCGGCAGACCGGATGAGGGCCGGCGCCGGCTGCAGGTGGCGATCAATGCCAGCGTGTTTTCGTACATTTCAGTGAAAATCCCGCGACAGCGTGGCGACCCGCCCCAGAAGGGCGCTGTGGTCGCTCAGCCGCTTGGCTATAAGATGCATCACTTCGCCTTCACGTTCAAGCACTCCTTCGACGCCCATCAGGCGCGCGCCGAGCAGCTCGCGCCGCTGGCGCTCGGTGAGATCGCGCCAGACAATGACATTGATATAACCGGTTTCATCCTCCAGCGTTACGAAAACCGTTCCAGATGCCGTGCCCGGGCGCTGACGGCCGGTGACGATGCCCGCCGCCCGGACCGGGCTGCCACTGGGCAGCAGCCGGATCTCCTCCGCGGCGGCAAAGCGCATGCGTGCAAGGCGTGGACGCAGCAGCGCGAGAGGGTGGCGTCCGAGCGTGAGGCCGGTGCTGGCGTAGTCGGCAACGAGATTCTCTCCCTCGGTCGGGGTGGAAAGCACGGGCGGAGTCTCCGCCACCGACGCACCGCGCAGGACGGGCGCGCCGGTTTCGATTCCGGCGACCTGCCAGTAGGCGTCGCGCCGGTGGCCCGAGAGCGCCTCGAGCGCTCCCGCAGCCGCAAGGCACTTCAGGTCGCGCCGGTTCAGTTCAGCACGCCGAGCGAGATCCTCGACGCCGTCGAACGATAGGATCTTTCGCGCGGCGACAACGCGTTCGGCGCCCGCTTGCGATAGACCTTGCACCAGCAGGAAACCGAGACGCACGGCGGGCTGCACCAGGCTTTCCCCTCCTTGGTAAGGAGGGGTGCCCGAAGCGCCAGCGGAGGGCGGGGTGGTGGTTTCCAGAGTGCATTCCCATTCGCTTGACAGCGCGTCCACCGGCCGCACCTCGACGCCATGGCGGCGCGCGTCCTGCACCAGTTGCGAGGGTGTGTAGAAACCCATCGGCTGGCTGTTCAGGAGCGCCGCGAGAAACGCCGCCGGCTCGTGGCGCTTGAGCCAGGCGGACACGTAGGCGAGCAGGGCGAAGCTCACCGAGTGCGACTCGGGGAAACCATATTCGCCGAAGCCGAGGATCTGCCGGTAGATGCGCTCGGCGAATTCCGCGGAGATGCCGTTCTTCCTCATGCCGTCCATGAGCTTTTTATGAAAAGGCTCCAGCCCGCCCTTGCGGCGCCAGGCGGCCATCGCGCGGCGCAATTGATCCGCTTCGCCTGGGGTAAAGTCCGCCGCCACCACCGCGAGCTGCATCACCTGTTCCTGGAAAATCGGCACCCCGCAGGTGCGCTCGAGAACTTTTTTTACCGCGTCGTTCGGATAGTCGATCGGTTCCGTGCCGGCGCGCCGCCGTAGATAAGGGTGCACCATGTCGCCCTGGATCGGCCCGGGCCGGACGATCGCGATCTCGATCACGAGGTCGTAAAAATGCTTCGGTTTCAGCCGCGGCAGCATCGACATCTGGGCGCGCGACTCGATCTGGAACACGCCGATGGTGTCGGCGCGCCGGATCATCTCGTAGACCGCGGGATCCTCCTCGCGGAGCAGGCTGTCCATGGTAATCGCGCTGCCGCGCAGCGCGTTGACAAAGTCCAGTGCGCGCCGGATGGCGGAGAGCATGCCGAGCGCCAGCACATCGACTTTAAGCAGGCCCAGATTCTCCAGGTCGTCCTTGTCCCATTGGATGACGCTGCGCTCGGGCATCGCTGCGTTCTCGATCGGGACCAGGCGCGCGAGGGCTCTTCGCGATATGACAAAACCGCCGACATGCTGCGACAGATGGCGCGGGAAACCCAGCAAGGCGGAGGCAAGCGCCATGAGGCGCCGCATGACCGGGCTCTTGGGATCGAAGCCCGCATCGCGCAGGCGCGCGGCAAGCTCTCTGCGGTCGTCCCACCAGGTGATCGATTTGGCGATTCGGTCCACCTGCAAGGCATCGAGTCCGAGCGCTTTCCCGACGTCGCGCAGCGCGCTCTTGGGTTGATAAGTGATGAGCGTGGCCGCCAGCGCGGCGCGCTCGCGGCCGTATTTGTTATAGACGTACTGGATGACTTCCTCGCGCCGCTGATGCTCGAAATCGACGTCGATATCGGGCGGTTCGTTGCGCTCCTTCGAGATGAAGCGCTCGAACAAGAGTTCCTGCTTGGCCGGGTTGACTTCGGTGATGCCCAGGGCGTAGCAAACGGCGGAATTGGCCGCCGAGCCGCGCCCCTGGCAGAGAATGCCCCGGCTGCGGGCGTAGCGGACGATGTCGTGAACGGTCAGGAAAAACGGCTCGTAGCGAAGCTCGGCGATGAGCGAAAGCTCGCGCTCGATGAGATCGCGGATTTTCTGCGATGCGCCTTCGGGAAAGCGCCGCTGCAATCCCTCCTCTGTAAGCTTGCGCAGCCAGCTTGCAGGGGTTTCGCCCGCAGGGACGAGCTCTTCGGGATACTCGTAGCGCAGCTCCTCCAACGAAAAACGGCAACGCTCGGCGACGCGCACGGTTTCGGCAAGCAGCTCGGCCGGGTAGATCTGCGCCAGGCGCATGCGCAACCGCAAATGCCGCTCGGCGTTGGGGTGGAGCGCGTGACCGCAGGCGTGCACCGGCATGCGAAGGCGGATTGCGGTCAGCGTGTCCTGCAGCGCTCTTCGCGAACGCAGGTGCATGTGCACATCGCCGGAGGCGACGAGCGGCAGGCCAGAGCGTTTGCCGAGCTCGCGCAGAGCGGCGAGGTGCGCCCGATCGTCGGGTCCGCACAGCAGCTCCGCCGCGATCCAGGCACGGCCGGGAAAACGCTCGGCGATCGAGCGGGCTTGTTTTTCCCCCTCTCCCTCCGGGAGAGGGCAGGGGTGAGGGAAAACAAGCAGCGCAAGGCACCCTGGCAGCCCACCGTCCAGATCAGACCAGCCGAGGGTATAGCTGCCTTTCTTGCTCCCACGTCTTCCGCGGGTGATGAGGTCCGAAAGCTCGCCATAGCCCTCGCGGCAGGTGGCGAGCAGCACGAGCTTTGGGCCGTCTTTCAGCTTTATTTCCGAGCCGATGACCAGAGACAGACCCATGTCCTTCGCCGCGACATGCGAGCGCACCGCACCGGCGAGCGAGCATTCGTCGGTGAGAGCGAGCGCGGAATAGCCGAGCTCGACGGCGCGCTTCACCAGCTCTTCCGCACGTGAAGCGCCACGGAGAAAAGTGAAATTACTGAGGCAGTGCAGCTCGGCGTAGGCGGGTAGGGCGGTCGATGTCACGCGAATACGCCATGCAGATACCATCCGCCTTCGCCGCGGCGCTCGCGATAGATCCACACGAGCGCCTCGTTCTGCGTGCGGGCGACGAAGTAGTCGCGGGCGACCTCATCGTCGTCCCACCATCCCGACTCGATGCGCTCCGGGCCGACGAGCAGCTCAAGCCGCCCATCGTGATGCGGCACGGCGTCGATTTCCGCGAGCGGTTTCGGGCGGTCGAGCAACCAGAAGGGGCGTTCGCCAAAATCCAGTTGCATTTGCTTTACTCCAAGATCAGCGATCGCGCCGGCGCGCTCCGGTCGGTGTTCGGCCCGGCCGGCGATGCCGCGCACGGTTTCGGCACCGAGCCTGGCGCGTAGCCGCTCAATCAGATGTCCCCAATCTCCCGGTGGTTTGCCTTGCTCGAGCAGCAACCTGAGATTGTTTCCGGCAAGCGGCACCATGTCGTCGGCCTGCAAGCCAAGCTCGCGCACCGGCTCGGCGAGTGCGAGACCGGAAAGCCGCTCGCGCAGCAAGAGCGTGAAGTGCTCGGTGTCGCGCGAAGGCGCGACCAGGCCGATGACGATTTCGGTAGCAGCCCTGTTGCGATGTCCGAGCCGGAGGACAAAGCGCTGCACGCCGCTCGAGCGCGCGGCGAGAAACCCGGCGAGTTGCACGATCAGCCGCCTCGCGGCGAAGAGCAGCGCCTCGGCCTGGGTGACTTCCGC
>Ga0137451_1000020_pt1 | contig 54602 bp, 99 predicted proteins | sample EasRivERMGT500_2_FD_102336 | JGI IMG/M metagenome (GOLD analysis project Ga0137451, IMG submission 102336) | Soil microbial communities from meander-bound floodplain in the East River, Colorado, USA - East River MetaG ERMGT500_2 | ecosystem: Environmental > Terrestrial > Soil > Floodplain ... | reverse complement strand
TGATGCCCGATATCACCCGGTTCTCTACGTCGAAAGAGGGGGGCCCAGCAATGCGTGAGTGTCGCGAGTGTCGCCAGTGTCGCCAAATCCCCATTGCGCCCTATATATCACTGTCTTTAGACGAGACGCGCGCGAGCTCCTATAGGAATAGTTGTAGATCGGCGTCACTGACGACACTCCCAACATTGGGTCAGGTGTCTACATGACCACCGCCAGCGACCTGCCCGCGCGCGCGATCCCTACGGCCGCTGGCCAGCCCACAGCGGACCAGCAGCGGGGCCGCATCGTCGATCTGGCCCTCTCTGGCCTGTGGAACGGCACGAGCTCAGCGGCGAAGCTGGCGGCGGAGTGGGGCATCGGTGTGCGCACGGTGCAGTCCCGCGCGGTCGAAGCGTTCCACGCGGTGCGCATCGCCACCGACCCCGACCGCGTGGCGCACATCACCCGCAAGCTGGCCGAGCTCGAAGGCATCCAAGCGACCGCGATGTCCGAGGTGAAGGTCGTTTGCACTGGGAAGGACGACGATGGTGTACGGCTCTACGAGACCATCCCGCAGCCGAACACACGCGTCGCGAAGGACTGCGTCGAGCTGTACATGAAGGCACTCGGAGCGTTCGTGCAGCGCATCGAAGTGGGCCAGCCGGGCGAGTTCTCGACGGTGTCGACGGCGGAGCTCATCGCGCAGGTTCTGAAGGCGCAGCCGGAGCTCGGGGAGCTGGTGGCGGGGTTATTGGGCGGCGGGACGGTAGAGGGGCGTGGCGAGGCGGTGGAGACGGTTGGCGAGGCAGTGGCGGAGCCGAGCGCGGTGAGCGCAGCGCCGCGGAAAGCGAACGGAGGCGAATGATGCTGGTACCGGTAAAGGAACTCGAACTGATCGATTACATGCGCATGCCGCGCGACAAGCGGGAGACGGGGCCGCGCATGACGCCCGGGACGCGGACGTTTCGCGCGAGCGAGACCACGACGCTGTTCGCCGACTACGAGCACCGCGTGATGCACATCGGCAGCAGGAGACTGCCTTTCGAGCAGGTGCAGTGGTGGGAGGACGAGCTGGCGAAGGCCGGTCCACTGCCGGAGGAGGAACCAACACCTCCGAAGGGAATGGAATGGGCAGGGCCGGCGATCGTTGACGATGCGGTTGGCACGGTGCGGCCAGTGCGCGACGCGATGCCGCCGCCTGCGAAGACAGGGAAGCGGAGGGACGGGCGATGAGCAAGGTAGATTTCTCTGCTGGCAACTCTCGTGACGCCGAGCCCGAACCAGGGAGCCGCTTCGCCGGCATCAATCGCAAGCGATGCTCGTGCAACAGCAACCTGTTCGAAGGGCACGATGGTCCATGCACTGGGTTAGGGCGCAAGGAGTGGCAGGAGCGTCGGGCTCAGAGCCTCGGCAGAGACGACTTGGTACCGCACTCAGCGCCTGAAGCCATGGTGAGCAGGGCATCGGTCGTCGCTGACATGCGCAAGACGGAGGATCGTTGGGCCGCACGCGAAGCTGAGCTGCGCGGCGAACTCGAGTTCTACCAGCGCGAGCTCCGCCGTCGCGATCCACGCCTCGTCGAGGCACACGAACGCACGGGGCTGAACGCCGAACGCAACACCACAACCAACAGGAGCAAGCCATGAGATTCCCGAAACCGAAACACGATTGGATCATTCTGCAGGAAGAAGAGCAGAGCAAAGACGTTCTCATTCACCTCCCCGACGGCCAAGCAGCGAAGGAAGCGAACCCGAAGGTAGTCGTCGCGGTCGGTCCGGGTGCGATGTCGGAGGGCGGCGCGCTTATCCCGATGCAGTGCAAGGTCGGCGAGCGCGTTTGGTTCAACGGCATGGCCGACGGTCGGATGCTCGACGGTCGCAAGTATTGGGTGACTAGGGATACGTCGGTGTTCGCTTCGATCGAAGGCGAGCGCGACGCAGACGAACTGGCGAAGCTCGCCGAAGACAAAGAGGGGCCGAACGGTCCGGTGGTGCTGTCGTGACACCGGCAGCAGCGCGGGAGCTAGTCGAGAGACGCTTCGGCGAGCGCCTCAAGCGGGAGCACATCGAGTTTGAGATCCTGCACTCGGCCGAGACCGGGGAGCACTATCTGCACTTCCGCTACTCGAAGCGAGTGGTGGTGTTCTTCGGCGCGGACCGAGACCCGGAGCTTCTGCGTGATGAGGCTGAGGCAGCTATCGACGCGGTGCTGTCGTGAGTCAGTTCGCCGACGCTGAGCTGAACCGGATGGCCGGACAGCTCAGCGTGCTTCATGAGGAGATCGTGCGGCGCGGTGACGAGCTGGCCAAGGCGGCGAAGAACTGGGAGCAGACGCGCGACCGTCACCTGGAGCTGTTCAACGAGGCCAAGGACCAGCACACCGAGCTGCGTCGAGCCTTCATGAAACGGCTTCACGACGTCGAGCCTGGTGTTGTGGGCATGAGCCACTACTCTCCGGCTGACATCGAGCGAGTCGAGGAGGAGATTCGCGCGGAAGGTCTGGCCAGACGATGACCCGCTCTCTCCTCTGCGAGTTCGATCCGTTCGATGTGTCCGATCCGGCGGAGATGCCGGAGCTATCGACGGAGCCGATGCCGAAGACTCCTTGGCTCTCCCGCTGGGAGTTCGAACGCGGCGGCAAACACTGGCGCGTGGCGGTTATTGTGCGCGACGCGAGAGGTGAGACGGTTGAGGTGATCGACGCGAGAGAGCACATCGAGCGGATCGGGTCGGAGCCGGCAGATCGCACGTATCGAATGGTGATCGAGGAGGTGAAAGATGCTCCGTAGTATGGCGGTACCTCGCGCAGCCGTCATCGCCGTCGCGCTCGCCTCTTGCGCCTTCCGCGCGCCTGGCGGCTCCGCTCGAGCGGCGTGCTACGACTGGTACGACTTCATCGCCGAGCGCGCCGCGGAGTGCCGGATCGATGTGCGACGGGACATGCTCGACGAGCAACGCGAGCGGTGCTCCCGCATTGTATCGGGCGACGCGGACGGCATCGAGGCGTGTATCTCGAGTTACTCCGAGCTGTCGTGCGCCGGTCTGTACAAGTCGCGGGGCGATGTGGAGTGCGTTGCGTTGTCCATGGCGGTGCGGTTGTGAGCGCGCTCAACCTGTTCGCGGTGGTGCTGGGAGCGCAGGTGGCGCACTCGGTGCTGTTCATCGGCTACAGCTGGGCGCGAGGCAAGCTGCGGGAGCGTGAGGAGGTCGCGCTGTTCATGGTGTTGGCGGCACGACAGGCCGAGGCTCAACGCGTGGCGCGCGAGCAAGCGAAACGGAAGGAAGGGTACAACTGATGAGCGATCCGAACGCGAGAGAACGAGACCTGAACGATTTCAGAGACTGGATCTGTGCCATCACAGAGAGCGGGGCCGCGTGGATTGGCAAGGTGCAAGGCGATGAATTGTCGCTCGACTACGCCCGGTTTACCGGCGAAGCAGTACGGCTCTGTCCAGCCTACCGCCACACGTCGCAGCTCGTCCCTACGCCGCAAGGCTTGGGATGGCTGCGTGGCTTTGCGACCGTCGAGATCTCGAGTGGGCTGCCAAGCGTGCAGATCAATGAGGTCGTGGTGCACGCGGTGGCGATACAGCGTATTGGTGAGATGTCGGCGGAGCAGCGTCGCGAGCTACGCAGAAACCTCGATGCGGCGGACGCTGAAAGGTTGCAGTACCGGGCGCAGGCGTCGGGGATTGAGATCGCCGGGAGGGGGCGGGCGTAGCGACGCCGATCCGTGTCCACCGCGGCCATCATCGAAGAGCTCCGCCGTCGTGCGATCCGACCGCCGACGGTCGAGGAGCTGCTGACCGAGCTGCGCTATTTCGCTCTCACCACCGCGTCGCCGTTGCAGCGCGCGTGCTGCCGGATCATCGACGGGCGCCCGCTTGGCGATCTCGCCTCGGACCCGCACGTCATCGCCGCGGTGGGTGGCGTCGATGCCATTGCGCGCATACCAGCGACGCGCTGCTCGCATATCGCGCTGCTCAGCGGCATCCGGTCGGCCAAGTCGATGCTCGCCGCCTGCGTGGCCATCTCGGCAACGCAAACATGCGACATCTCGCGGCTCGGCCCAGGCGAGACCGCGCGCTACTCGGTCGTCTCGACCCGGCTCGACCTGGCCGACGTCATCCTGCAGCACATCGTCGGCAACGTGCGCGAGCGTCCCGACCTTCGAAGGCTGCTGGTTGAAGAGCCCACGGCCGACACCGTCACGCTCCGCCATCCCAGCGGCAGGCCGGTCGAGATCAAGGTCGTCGCCGGAGCGAAGGCGGGCACGACTCTCGTTGCTCGCTGGTCCGCGGGCGCTGCGTTCGACGAGGCTCCTCGCATGGTCGGTCAGGAGGACGGGGTGGTGAACCTCGACGACATGCACAGCGCGGTGTTCGGGCGGCTGCTCCCTGGTGCGCAGGTCATCGACATCGGCTCTGTGTGGGCGCCGCGCGGTCCGATCTACCAGATGGTCACCGAGTCTTTCGGCAGGCCGACGCGCTCGCTGGTCGTCATCAAGGCGCCCGCGCACCACATGAACCCGGTCACGTGGACGCCGGAAGCGGTCGAGTACCTGCGCGTGAACCGGCCCGACGTGCACCGGACCGACATTCTGTGTGAGTTCCTCGACCCCGAGGAGTCGCTTCTCAGCGCCGTGGACCTGGAGAAGTGCTTGCGGCGCCGGCCAGACGGCAGCCCAGACACCGACGTGATCGCGCGCGAGTACGGGCACCAGTACTTCGCGATGATGGACCCGGCCACACGCGGCAACGCTTGGACCCTCGCGATCGGAACGCGCCGCCGCGTTGGTGACCGCGTGAGGCTGTCGATCGTCCTCGCCCGTCAGTGGATCGGGTCGAAAGCTGTGCCGCTGTCGCCTCGCGCTGTGCTGGGTGAGATCTCGGAGATCTGCCAAGCGTACGGCCTACGCTCGGTCGCATCGGATCTCTGGTCAGGAGACGCAAACCGGGACATCGCCGAGCAATTCGGGCTGTCGCTAACGCTGTTCACTTCGGACGAGAAGAAGAAGCTAAACCGCTACTCGTCGTTCGCTACGCGCGTGGCGATGGGCGATGTTGACTTGCCTTCGGACCCGTTCGTGCGGGCCGACCTGCTTGCGTTGAAGAAGCGCGCCACGCAGACCGGGGCGAAGATCATCCTACCGCCCACTGCAGACGGGCGTCACTGCGACTATGCGCCCGCTGTGGTAGGAGCGCTGTCGTACTACCTCGACGACCCAGCGGCGGTGGTGGTGGAGCTGCCGCCTGGCTCGCCTGAGTGGGTCGCGCGCGAGGCGGCGAAGGAAGAGAAAGAAGATGAAGCGGAGATTGAGCGGCAGGAGAAACGCGAGTACTGGGAGGACGACTAACGCGCTCGTCCAAATCTGACCTCGACCGAGCCGTCTTCCTTCACTGTCATCCGCGGCCCGAAGCACTTCGGACACCAGCCGTAACCCCAGCTCGACGGGCTCCCGTCTGGATCTCGCTCGACCCGCCCAAGCAAGGCGCCACAAGTGCAGCGCGACTCGCTGATCAGTTCGCATGGGCCCTGACGCGGCTCCAGGAACTTGCCGAGCGAGATGGAAAAAACTCGGCCGCTCATGTTTTGGGCGGCACTCCCCCGATGCCCTTCTCGAAGGCGACCACCGCCTCAGCTGGGAGTAGCGACACGAACTCGCCTGCCGCAGCTTCCCCCGAGTTGATTAGCCGCACGTACGTTTCCTTGTCGATCACCCCCGCGCCTTCCTTGCGCTCGTAGGTCGTATGGCCGCAGTGTTCGCAGGTGGTCGCGATGATCGGCGCATAGAGCTCGTAGGCGAGGGCAAGGCGTCCGGCGTGGCTCATGTCTTCACCGGGTAGCGCCGCCTCAGCTCTTCGCGGTCGACCGGCTCGACTGGGGTGAGTGCAGCCAGCGTCTCGATCCTCTCGCAGAGGTCAGACAGTTCTTTGGCCTGCCCACGAATCTCTCGGTCGCTGCCCTTGCCGATCAAGCCATCAAGCTCAGTGAGTCGACCAACGACGACTCCTATCGCGTCGGCCAGCCCGAACCCGTAGCCGGCGCGGATCGCGTTGGACATCTCTTGCTCGTAGCGTGCGATCGGCAAGCCTTCTGCCGCGAACCGAGCGGCGAGTCGCTTGATGGCGTCTTCGACGGCGGCGCTCATGGCTTCATCGACCGTATCATGTCGGCCGTCAGCGGATGCCCGCAGATCTCTGCGAGGTTGGCCGCTGCGTCGAGCGCATCGCGCTGCGCGTCTTCGACCACACCGAGCACTGCGTCGGCTTGCGGAGCCGTCACTGCCACGTCATCCGGAAGCGTGTCGACCAGTTCCCGCGCTGGTATGATGTTGGGCGTTTTGATCTTGCGATGGTCTTCGAGGATGGTCACGGCGCCTCGGGAGGCGGCAGACACTCCAGATCCTTGGAGGCGCGGAGCAGGAGTTCACGCGTGGCGGTGGCGACGCGGCCGCCGGAGTAAGCGCGGTCGACGGTGCGCCAATCGAGCCCGGTTTCGGCTGCAAGTCGCATTGCTTGACGCTTCGGTAGTCGTGGTTTCGTTGTAGCAACCATGGCACAACGTTGGCGCAAAGTGCGCCACAAGTCAAGTCACATATGGCACAACCTGGCACATATGTGGAACCTTGTCCGAAGTGGCACAGCCCGACACCGACGCCCTGCTCACGCTCGTCGACGCGCTCCGTGCCCGTGGCGTGCGGCGGTATCGCGCGTCCGACGGGTTAGAGCTCGAGTTCGGGCCGCCCGCTGTGGAGCGCGCGGCGGGCAAGCCGGTGAGCGAGTCGGACCTGCGCGAAGCGGTTCGGAATCGATCGCTCGACAACGAGTGGGCGCACGTCGGGGGGCCACCGCCGTGGGTTGCCGATCCGAAGTGGAACAGCCGCGAGCACGTCGAAGGCGACGGGGGAGCGGACGATTGAACGTCGAGCCCACCGAACTGCGTTTTGCTGGCATCCGTTCGCGCCGCTGTGAGCGCTGCGGGTTCACGCACTACTGGCGCTCGCCGCTGTGCCCAGCGTGTGAGCTGTCCGACGACGGCATCAACGCGCAGGGAGACGGCGCGCAGTTCGTCGAGGACCGGTCGTGATCCTCGACGCGGAGGGCAAGCCGGTTCACGTCGAGCCGATACCGCAAGCTCCCCCATTGTCGAGCTACGACGAGCGCAACATCAAGCTGGCTCAGATGTGGCACGATCGGCAAGTCCGACTCGGTCTCAACGGAAGGATTGCCCTACCGTGAGGCGCGCCACGTCGCTCTTCGTCGAGATGATGATCGGCGCGCTTGCGTCCGCGGATGGGCTGACGCCGAAGCCGTTCGAAGGTGAGACCGAAGCCGGCGACGCGCAACGATCTGCGCGCTCTGCCTCCTACCATCGACATAAGCGGCGGCGCGTTCACCGTGACGGAGCTGCCGCGATGAGTGAGCAGCTCAGCACCTACGAACGTGCATGCTTCACGAACGGTAGAGCCGTTCGCGTGCCCGTCGAGATGACGATTGCTGACCACGTGAAGCTTTCCGCGTGTCTCGCTGAGCCTCTCACCTGGGAGCACGTACGGCCTGGCCGCGATTGGAAGATCGTTTCGATCAACCGCAACATCGGGCGACTCGTCGTGGTGCCGACGTCATGAGCTCCAATCCCCAGTGGTGGGACCGCAAGGCCTACCCGGACCCGTTCAAAGAGGTCTACGGCATCGCGCACAAGCTACGCGATGACCAGCTCGAGCGCGAGAAGCGAGCGCTGACCAACCTTTGCTACTACGGCGCCGAGCCGATGTTGGGCCTGAGCCTGCGAGACTACGCCCAGCGCGGCCGTGGCGAGCGCAGCAGCGTCAACGTTGTAAAGAACATCATCAATTCGACGCACGCGGAGATCACGCAGAACCGCCCGCGCATGATGGTCGTTTCCGAAGGCGGCACGCACGACATTCAGAAGGCGGCGAAGGGGCTCGACAAGCTCATCGAAGGCCAGACGGTCGAGGACGGGCAGGAGGAGATCTCCCCGCTGCTCTGCAAAGACGCGCTCTGCGTTGGCGACGGCATCGAGAAGATCTTCGACAACCACATCACCGACCGTGTCGAGTGCGAGCGGCTGATGAACTGGGAAGTCGTCGTGCCAATGCAAGAGGCCTACTACGGCCGCCCGATGACGTTCTACCACGTCACGCAGGTCGACAAGGGCGTGCTGATGGCGGAGTACGACGACCTGAAAGAAGAGATCGACAAGTCGGCCAGCGCCGACACCGATCCATTCTTCAGCTTCGACCGCGATAGCGATCTGGTCACGGTCGTCGAGGGGATCCGCCTGCCGAGCATCTGCGAGTGGGGCGATCCGGACAACAAAGACGACTACCGGCCCGCGACAGAGGACGGGCGGCACTTCATCTGCACGTCGAAAGCGAGGCTTTACGACGCGCCGTGGAAGCGCAAGCAGTCGCCATACTTCTTCCTGAAGTGGGAGATTCCACAGGTCGGCTTTTGGTCGACGTCGCTCATTGACGACCTTCGCGGCGAGCAGGCGATGGTGAACCGCCTGGATCGGTTCATCAAGGAATCGATGGCCCGCGCCGGGATGAAGATCCTCATCGACAATAACGCGGGCGTTCTCAACTCAAGCATCGACGACCTCATCGGCACGATCGTACGCGGCAACTTCACCTCCGGTGCGAAGCCAGAGTGGGCGACGCCAGGCACCGTCCATCCCGAGTTCTTCCAACATATGCAATGGCGCATCGACCAGATGTACCAGCAGAACGGGACGAATCAGCTAGCCGCGCAGTCGATGGTCCCCGCTCAGCTCACGTCGGGGAAATCGATCAAAGCCTACGAGCAATCGAAGTCACGCAGGTTTATCGACTTTGCGAAGCGCTACGAGACGTTCCACCGCGACGCGGCCGAGTACAAGACGGTGCTGATGCGCGACGTGTTCATGCGCACCGGCAAATACGCCGTCGTCTACCACGGCAAGAAGGCGATCGAGCTGGTCGACTTCAACAAGTTCAAAGGGCTCCAGCCGAACCAGTACCGCATCCGCGTCTTCCCGACGAGCGCGCTGCCAACCACGCCAGCGGGCAGGATCGCGACGCTCGAAGACTGGAAAAACTCCGGCCTAATCACGACGGCCGATTTCAAGCGGCTCGCTGACTTCCCCGACATCGAGGAGTTTGCAGATCTCGACAACGCCTCGCACGACATCATCAAGATGATGATCGATGCCATGCTCGAAGACGGCAAAGACCAGAAGCCTGAGCCGCTGATGGATCTAGAGCTCGCGATGCACATGGCGACGAACGCTTACCTACTCGCTCGCGTGCGCGGCTGGTACCCGAAGGCGAACCTCGAGAAGCTGACCGTGTTCGTCGCGTGGTGCAGCAAGATGCTGGAGGGCGAGACGATCGAACCGCCGCCGCCCGCGCTCGGCGCTGGGCCAGCCGGCGCACCGCCCGAACTACCGCCGATGCCCGGAGGCGAGATGCCGCCGATGGGCGCACCGCCACAGATGCCGCCGCCGATGAACGGCGCGCCGAATTGAAAGGCCACTGACCATGGCCACCGCCGCTCCCGTAGCCACCGAGAAGCCAGTAGCAGCGCCGCCGCCCGCGAAGGACATCGCCGAGCGCGCGGTTGAGTCTGCGGCGAAGCAAGCCGAAGCCGCCGAGAAGGACGCGCAGAACGCCTGGCAAGCGGCGAAGGAAGCAGGCAAGAAGGCAAAGCCGGCGAAGCTCGACGCGCACGTGGTGCCCGACGACGATGGTGATGGCGGCGACGAGTCGGAGGTGCCGGCCGGCGCTGTGGCGCACGGAGATGCGGACGACGACACCGATGGCGAGGAGCCTTCGGAAGCGGGCGCAGCGGGCGAAACTGAGAAGCCAGCGGACGAGAAGACCGAGGCCGAGAAGGCCGCCGCCGCAGAGGCAGAGCGCACGGCCGCGCCGACGCGGAAGGAGTGGAAAGAGTTTCTCGCCCGCAAAGACGACACCGAGAAGCGCCTCGCGAGTCGCGCGACCCGTCTCACTGAGCGCGAGGCCAAGCTCGTTCATCGAGAAGCGTACGTCGTCGGCGAGCTCGAGAAGCGTGAGCACGCGGCGAACGACAAGCTACGAGCGGCGGAGCAGCGCGTCGCATCTTTGAAACTCGACAGTGACGACCCATACGAAGTGTGGCAGTCGCTCGCGAAGTGGAAAGGCTGGGACCCGAAGGAGTCGTTTGGCACCGTCACCCGGCGCACGATCCACGGCGGGGAGCTCACGCTCGAAGATCAGCTCAAGGCGACCGAGACGAAGTTTGAGGCCGAGCTGCGCAAGCGTGACGAGGAGTCGAAGCGCAAAGACGAAGAGGCGACGCGGCTGAAGCAAGAGGCCGACGACGCCCGCCAGCGCGAGCACGAAGCGCGCGTCACGCGTGACGCGTACAGCGCAATCGCCACCGACGCAGACGTGGCGTTCAAGGCTGGCAAGTACCGATTCATTCAGGCGAAGCATTCGCCCCAAGATGTGGGACAGCTCGCCTATGACGACATGCTCCGACACTACATTCAGACGAGCCGCCGTGACGCACAGGGCAGAGTGATTCCCGGCACCGGCGAAGAAGTACCTCTTGACAAGTATCTAGACAGCTGGGAACATCATCTCAAGCAGGACTACGAGCGGCTACATCGCGCGGCAAGTTCTGAGGGTTCCGGAACCAACCCAAACGGTTCCGTAGTCGGCCAGGGCAACGGCGCTCCGCAAGGAGCAAACCCGGGAACGCAGCAGTCGAATGGTTCGGCGCAGCGAGGACCCAAGACGGTTACCCGTAGTCTGGCCGCACAACGTTCCGAGCTTAACCGCCCGCTCAGTGATGCTGAGGACTGGGAGGAGTCAAAGCGAATCGCGAAACAACGCGCGACGAGCTGAAGACGGCGAAGAACGAAAGGCGGCGTCGATAGCCAGCGGTGACGTGATGCGTCCCCCGGCTTCGAGGCTCCCATGGGCAGGTCGGCAATCGACACCCTCGTCAATTCGTTTCATCAGTACTTCTCGAAAGATCGCCAAACAAAGATCGGCTACGACACCCAGCCGTTTCTGAAGTGGCTCAACAAGTTGCCGAAGTTCCCGGGTGATTCGTTCACCTGGTCGATCGGCTACGACCTCATGGAGGGCTCGCACGGCTTTGCCGAAGCTCTCGAGAACGCTGGCCCGTCGGCCGACGCGCAGTTCCGCGTCCCTCGCGCTCGTCACTACGTGATCCTGTCGCTCGACACCGAGTCGATGGAAGCGTCAGAGGATGACGACGGTGCGTGGATCGACCTGAAGAAAGATCAGGCGGAGTCCGCGTTCCAGTCGACCTCTCAAAAGCTCGCGCACGCGCTCTTCCGCAACAGCGGTGGAGCGATCGGGCGGCGCTCGGGGGCTCTGTCGGGCAACGACATGACGCTCTTGAACATCGACGACGTCGTGTTCTGGAAGAAGAACATGCGCGTTCAGTCGGCCACGACCGACGGCACCAGCGGTTCGCTCAACGGCGGATCTCCGGCAGTCGTCGACAAGGTCAACCGCCGAACGGGCGTCATCACGTCGACCACCTGGGGCAACATCACCGGGTTTGCCGCGAGCGACTACCTGTTCCCGTATGGAAACTTCGGGCGCGGCGTGTACGGGCTCGAAGCATACATCCCGGCTGCGGACCCGACGGCGGGTGACAGCTTCTCTCTCTCGGCCTTCGATCGCTCGGTCGACCCCACTCGCCTCGGCGGGATGCGGTACGACGGTTCATCGCTGGCTATCGAGGAGTCCGTCGTCAAGGGTCTGGCTCAGTTCCGCCGTGAGGCTGGCACTGGAACGATCGATTCGTGCTGGGTCAACTACGACCGGTTCGTGGAGATCGGGCTCGCGCTTGGAAGCAAGGCGACGCGCGACGAGACTGCGACGGCGGAGTTTGGTTACGACGTCATCAGGGTCCACGCCGGTGGCAAGCCGATCACGATCATGGCGGACCACAACACGCAGAACGACACGATGTGGTGCCTCACGAAAAAGGGCCTCGTGTTCCGATCGCTCGGTCAAGTGCCTCGGTTCCTGCAGCGAAGCGGCGGATCTGAGCTCATCGTCGAACCCGCTTCGGACGGCTACCAGATGCGAATCGGGTGGCGCGGAAACCTCATCATTACGAATCCGGGCGAATGCGGCCGGATCACGTTGCCGACCTAAGGAGCGCGAGAGACCATGGCACTCGGAGATCTCATCACCAACGTTACCGGCCTTTTCGGCCGGTACACCCAGACGCAATCGCCTGCGCGCGACGTTCGAGGAGAGGTCAACAACCTCTTCGAGGAAGTCGAGGCGTGGGCGAAGACGGCAGCGGATGCGATGGCAGCCGACGTCACCGCGACACAATACTTCTTCCGCGCACCTTGGAACATGGAGGTTCTCAGCTGCTACGCCATCGGTCCTACCGGCGTCGTGGCTCACGCTTCCAACACCGCAACCTTGGTTCTCAACAAGGCGGATGGGGCGGGCGGCGCGGACACGATCGTAGCGTCTCGCCAGACCATCACGGCGAACGACATCGTCGCGAAGGTGCCGTGGTTGCTCACCTCGGTCGTCACGGCGGGCGTAGCCTTGCTCACCGCCGGTCAGGTGCTCGGCATCCAGATCACGAAGCAGGCGTCTGGTGTCGTGGTTCCTGCCATCGGGTTCCAGATCGTTCTGCGGAGGCGATAAGCCATGCCGGCCGCCACCTACAGTCAGAACCTCGACCACCCGTGGGTACGGGGCAAAGAGATCGTTTTCATCAAGGGATCCTTTGCCCCGAACGGCTCGAGCCAACCGGACACATCTGCGTTCCTCGGCGGGCACATCGCGACAGTTCTGCGCAACAGCGCAGGCAACTGGACGGTCACGCTCAAGGACAAGATCAAGGTCATCGAGGCAGAGATCCCCGGCCTGCGGTTCGTGACTGCGAGCACCGACCTCAAGGTTCAATTCGGAGCATTCTCGAACGTTGGCACCGCGACTGCGGTGTCGTTCATCATGCGGTCTTTGGCCGTCGCAACCGAAACGGACATCGCCGCCAACGCGGACAACCGGATCAGCTTCTTTCTGGTCGCGCGTAAGTCCGTACTCAAGTGAAGGCGAGGAATACGTGGGCATCATCTCCGTAACGCTCGGCAAGCTCGGCAAGAAGCCCGAGATGATGGGGCACGGCTCACCGTTCGGCGACGACTCGGAGAGCCGTGACTCGGAAGCTAGCGGCGCAGACGAAGGCATGCCGAGCGAGGCGTTTCTCTCGGCGGCGAACGACGTCTACGACGCAGCGAAGAGGGGCGACAAGGAAGAGTTCGCTGCTGCTTTGAAAGACGCGATCGAGATCTGCCATCGCGAATACGAGGCGTCGGATCACGAGTCGGATAGCAGCTCGGACAGCGGAGACAAGGGTAGCGACGAGGGAGTGTAAGCCGTGGCACGTACGATCGAGCTACAGGAAATGCGCTCGGTTGTCAGAACCAGGGCGAACAACCAGAGGGCCACGGATGCGGAGATCGATCTCAGCATCAACGAGCACATCGCTGCGCTCTGGGAGATCCTCGTCGAAGTGCGTGGTGAGCAGTGGGCCAAGTCGCCAACGCCGCAGACCGTAACGACGATCGCCGGTACTCCGTCGTACGCGCTCGGCGTGACTATCCTGCGCACGCTCGGCGTGTGGTGGCAGGTCGGAGTGAACGACCACCGCGAGATCTTGCCGTACGACATGAACCAGGCGCGCGGCCCACAGCGGACGTACGGCTGGAACCAGTACAACGGGACGGTTTACTTTCAGCTCGAGGGCGCGAACATCCGGTTTCAGCCGGTGCCTCAGTCGGTGTTTACGATCATCGTCGACTTTATCCCGGCGGCCGTTCAGCTCGTCGCCGATACGGACCAGTTCGACGGCTACAACGGGTGGGAGCTCTACCCGATCTACATGGCGGCGGCGGACATCGCCCGCGACGAGAATGACTTCGAGCTTAGCGATCGGCTTGAAGGCAAGGGCGCAGCGCTCGAGGCTCGGATCCGCAAGTTCGCCCAGACCCGCGATGCGCTGAACCCGCCGCGGATGATTCTGCGTCGCCAGGCCCAGCGCGCGTACGACGAGGACGAAGACATTGTGGGGAACCTGTAATGAACGCCGTCCCGAAGCTCCTGCGGCACGTCGTATCGGACACGCCAACCCCCGACGACGTGTCGATCCTGTGGCGGAACGTCCAGGATGCGTTCGATAGACTGTTCGCGCGCGTGCCGATTCTGAACGGGCAGTTGCTCGCATCGGAGGTGTCGACCACTGGCGAGGTGACAGACGGCGTCGCGCTATCGGCAACGGCAAAGCTCGTGGCGCACGGGCTCGGGCGTCCACCGAGAGGCTGGCTCATCGTTCGTAGCTTCGGCGCCAACGCTGCCGACGTGCGCGAGACAGCTCGAGACGCTCGCACGATCACACTCGTCGCCGCGTCCGCGTGCACCGTTTACCTATGGGTATGGGGGTAACCGTGCCGACCCAACCCTTTATCATCAACTTCGGCGCCGGCGTGAGCCAGGACGTCGATAAGAAGCTGATGCAGCCGCCCTACCTGGCGGACATGGACAACCTCGAGTTCGACCGGCTCGGATCGGTCAACCGACGTTCGGGTCACATCGCGATCCAGCATAAGACTCTTGACGGCGCGAGCTTGTCGGCGACACCTCCCATCCGGCTAGGCAGCTTCAAAGACTCGCTGGTGATGGTCACGAAACACGGCGTGTACCGCCGCGATCCGACGGCTGACAAGTGGGCGTTCACAAACTACACGACGCCTGTGCTCGCGGAGCGCGCTCCCATCGCGCGCAACGACGGCACCTCGTACAGCAGCGGCGACGTTGCATACGCCAACGGCTACGAGGCGCACTGTTGGCTCGGCAGCGACAACCGGATGTACTTCAACGTTTACGAGGCCGAGACGCGGGCGGCGGTGTTTCTGTTCGATTCGAATCCGGTGCTCAATGGCTTCATTCCTCGGGTGGTGGCGTGCGGAAATCTGCTGCTGTTCTTTTGGATCGCGGACAACGCCGGCACGTTTGAGCTGCGAGCGATGTCGTTCGATACGACGACGCTCATCCTTGGCACCGCGACGGTACTCAAGACGGATGTATATGTAGCAGTGCCAAAGCTTGATGTTTCGGCGGTGTCGGCGACCGAGGTCATCGTTGCGTACACGCGGACCGACACCTTCATATTTGTCATGCGTGTAAGCAGTGCTCTGGCGATACTTACAACGAAGCTTATAGGGGAAACGGCGTTCGATGCGCTCGCCGTCATCTCTACGCCTGGCGAGGCGTGTTATGTGGCGTGGAGTGATCAGGGCGTAGGGAATAGCCTCAGATCGGTTGTGCTAGACCCGTCGACGTTGATTGTCGTGAGCGGTCCGACAACTGTTCGCGCCGGCACAACGACGTATCTACAGCTAGGGCTAGTGCGTTCGACGGCCACGTCCGCGTGGCTCGTGTTCGAGCACCGCGACGGTGTGGCGGCGAGACCGTTCATCCGGACGCGCGAGCTCAAGTCTGACGGCACATTGCTCGGCGCGGAGGCGGCCTACTACGGCTTCAATCTGCAAAGTAAGCCATTCGCGTTCACGTTCGACCAGGGTTTCGCCGGCCCCTATTGTCTGATCGGATACAAGTCGACGCTACAGGGGACTACGTTTCTGTTGCGAATTGGTCCCAGCGCGGTCGCGGGGCAAAAGGTCGCATGGTTCGCGCCGCGTGAGTCCGGAAACGACCGCGCCGATGGACATCTAGCCGGCGTAGCTGAGATCGAAACGGGGCACTTCCGCGCGAGCGCGACGATCAAAACGCGTGTGCTGCGCGACGTAAGCAATGCGTATCTGCTCAGCACGAGCGGGATCGACACGTTCGACATCGACTTTGCACAGTCGGCAGAACGCGACACTACGGCTCTCATGGCGGAGGCATCGGAGTCGCTTTGGATCGCGGGCGGAAAGCCCATGTTTTACGACGGACGTCATCCGCAAGAGGCGGCGTTCGTGTTCGGCCCTGACACCGCTAATTGCTCCATCGCGCAGGTCGGCGGAGGCGGAGCGCTCTCGGCCGGCACGTACCAAGTGTTGGTAGTCTACGAGACGCAGGACGCACTTGGTAATTTGCAGAGCAGCGTCGTACTGACACCGCCGCTTTCGAAGACGGTCAACTTGAACGATCGCTTGCAGGTCACGGTGGCGGATCCGCCGGTCACGACACGCCCGCAGAGTCTCACGGTAACGCGTCTCTACCGAACGCCTGTTAATCAACCCGGACCATTCCGCCGCTGGCTATCGACGCAGACGGCCGGAGGTAGCTCGACGCCAAACGTGTTCACCGACGGATCTTCGGACGCATCGATCCAAGCGAACGAGGCGATCTACACGGACGGCGAAGTGCTCGACAACGTGCTCCCGCCCGCCTCGCAGACCGTTGCGATCGTGCAGAACCGTGTGTTCCTCGCGAGCGGGAAAACGGTCTGGTATTCGAAGGCCTTCACGCCTGGCGAGGTGCCCGGGTTCAATGAGCAACTGACGTTTCGCGTCGAGGACGGCGGCGACATCGTTGCGGTCGAGAACCTCGACGACAAGCCAATGGTGTTCAAGCGGGCCTCTATCTTCCTGGTCGAGCGCGATGGGTTCGGTGACACCGGTAACGGCTCGAACTACGAAGCTCGGATCGTATCGAGCGAGGTCGGGTGCGTCGATCCGCGAAGCTGCGTCTCTTCGCCAGACGGCGTGTTTTTCAAGTCTGAAGCCGGCATCTACATGCTCAACAAGGGGATGGGCCTGGATTTCATCGGCACGGCCGTACGTGACGAGGTGAGCGACTACCCGATCGTCACGAGCGCGACGCTTTGGGCGTCACGCCAACTGGTGATCTGGACTCTGACGGACGGCGCCACAGGGCGCGCCGTCGTGTACGACTATAGCCGCAAGCAGTGGGCGGTGTGGAACATCGAGGGCGGCGCCGTGGTTACGTGCGCGGCCGTCGTGGGCGACGTCTTCTACTACGGCACCGCGCTCGGTGTACGGCGCGCCGATCCAGACACATGGCAGGACGCCAGCGTTGCGTACGACGCGAACGGGCGCAGTGCGTGGATCAACGTCGCCGGTCTCCAGGGCTACCAGCAGGTTCGCCGAGCGACGTTACTGTTCGATAAGCTCGGCACGCATGACCTATCGGTGACGGTGTACGCGGACTTCAACCGCGTGATCTTGACCGAGGGATATACGTGGACGGCAGCCGAGCTAGCGGCTCTGGAGCGCGAGGAACTGTCGATCCACTTGCGCAATCAGAAGTGCAGCGCGATCTCGTTCGAGGTTTCGGATGGCGCTGGCAACGGTGCCGGGTTCCGTCTGACGAGCATCCAGCTCGAGGTAGAGGTGAAGCGCGGTAGCAGCCGGATGCGGTTGCCGCAGGAGGCGAGGAAGTAATGTACGGACCAGTACGCGACCCGACCAAACCAGATCCGCGCGGTTCCCAGTACGACGATCCTCGTCTCGTCCGCGCCAAGCCTGGCGCACCAACTGGAGGCGGACTTGTCTACGGCACCGAGGGCCACGACGCGCTAGCAAGCAGAGAGCTTGTCCCGTGGGCAGCGCAGAACGCCAATGCGTTCCGCTACGGCAATTTTAGCCCAGACGCAAATAGAGACATCAATGTCCTGCGAGATCAGCAGCATCAGCTCTCGGTGCAGGGAGCGCCGCAGGTAGGCCCGGTTCAAAACACCCAGGCGCAGATCGACCAAGGCCGCGTGGCCATGTCGACGACGGGACTCAACGACGCGAGCACCGTGGCTGGCCGGCAGGGGAAGTTCCTCGACACTTTGCAGACTGCCGCCGAGGGCGGGGCGCCGTCTGTCGCACAGCAGCAGCTAGCCACCGGGCAGGCGTCGGCGGCACGCGACGCAATGTCGATCGCGAACAGCGCTCGCGGTGGCGCAGGCAACAGCGTGGCAGCGATCCGAGCCGCGCTCCGATCGAACGCAGCTAGCGATCAGGCGACGAACGCGCAGACTGCGACGCTGCGAGCGTCGGAGATGGCGCAGGCTCGCGGCGACTACGGCGCGGCCATGGGGCAGAAGCGCGCGCAAGATTTGGGGCAGTCGTCGACCGCGTACGGCCAGGGGCTGCAAACCGGGCAGTTCGGCGCACAACAGAACCAGTTCGACTCCTCGATGCGGCAGAAGATCGCAGAGGACAATGCGAACCTCGAAGCGCAGCAGCGCGGACTGAACCTGCAGGGACAGCTCGGCTACGGCGGGCAGAGGATGCAGATCGGCGCCATGGACATGGGCGAGCGAGATCAGACGGCGGCCCTGCTCAACTCGCGCGACCTATCCGAGCGTGGGCTCGCTGCTCAGCAATCGCAAGCCGACACCGCCAACACTTGGAAGACGGTCGGCACGGTGGCGGCCACGGTTGCGCCATTCGTCTTGGCAGCGGCTTCGGATGTGCGCGGGAAGAAAAATATCGAGCCTGCTGATGCGGCGGCCGCTTCGCCGGATCCGACGACCAGCGCGATCGCGCGAGGGCTCGCGGCAGGGGGGGCAATGGCTGGCGACACCGAAACGCCAGATTGGGCCCGGATGCCAGCCGACTCGGGGAAGACGAAGGCGTCGCGCGAGATGGCGCGCGTCCAGGACAACCCGCAGCGCGCGAAGGATCCGACGTTGGCGACGGCGCCAGCAGCGCTACCGCCAGGCTCACCCGGCTCCGATCCGGCACAGGCGAGCCTCGTCGATCCGTGGAAGGCCGAGATGGCAGCGCGGCAGGGGCAACCGCCGCCGGCAGCATTCACCGATCCAGCCGCAGCCGACCTGTGGACACAGCAGCACCCTCTCACTGGCGCGCCGATGTATGCGAGCACATGGGGAGCGGACAACGCGCTGAACATGCCCGGTGTGGTGGATCGATCCGGTCCTAGACCGCGCCCGATGGCGCCGCCTCAGCAGTTCGGCTCGCCGCGGTACTTGGTCAGCGACACCACCGAGAAGAAGAACCAGGTGCGAGCAGATGCGACTGGTGATTTGCACGACAGACTCGCTGCGCTCGAAGCACGCATGTCAGGCGGATCGGAGACTACGCAACGACCGCTCGAGAAGCAGATGGCAGCGGAGGAAGCTGCGTCGCTGGGGCCGTGGCGGTCTGCGTTGCTAGAACAGGATTGGAAGACGCCGCATCCTCCAGTCGGGCCGACTCCGTTCGGTATCGTCGACCCCTATGCTGGCACCGTCGATAACGGCTTGGTCGATCCGTGGAAGAGGGAGAGCGCGGCTACGCAGCAACCGGCGCCGACGATGGGGCAACAGCCCGCAATGTACCGTTCAGTAGCTCCGCTTCCGCCGTCCGACCTCGATGCGGCGTACGCGAAGCAAGGGGCAGACGTCGCGCCCCGATACGCCCTCAGCGATACTGAAGCAAAGAAGAACGCGATCCGCGCTGAGGGGTTCCGCGATGGCGCTGCGCAGGGCGTCGTCGCCGGCGGTACCGGCGGCGCCGATCTCCGTCCCGCCGTCGCTTACTCCTACGAGTACAAGGATCCACACGCTCCCGGCGCAGCGCCAGGCCGTCAGATTGGGCCGATGGCGCAAGATCTCGAGAAGACACCCGCGGGCGCGTCGGCCGTGAAGACCGGACCCGACGGTAAGAAGATGGTCGATGCTTCACGGCTGTCGCTGGTGAACGCAGCAGCGACGGGTGAAGCGCAGCGCCGGCTTGACGCGCTCGAGGCGCGTATGCGCGGTGACCAGCAGTCCGCGCCCGTTGACACATCAAGTTGGAATGGCGGCAAGGGCTTACCTCGGGAAGCGGCTCCCGTCGTGGTCGACCCTCGCACGGGCCGCCCGTCCTGGCAGACTGATAAGGGCCTGCTCCCGCTGCGTCCTGACGAGATGCCAAGAAGCATGTGGCAATACCCGACCGCGGCTCAAGGAGGCCACCCCTGATGGCGCTCCCTCGCTCCTACACGCTCGATCCTGGCGGCGGGTACCACTTCGACCTTGGCGATGGTGGGCCGCCGGTGTTCGCCGCCGGGCCCGAGGCCGATCAGGTAGCGGCGCAGCTGCCGCCACCGGCTCAGATGCAGTTTCCTGTGATCCCGCCGGAGATGGCCGCAGCTGCTGCTCCACCCGACGACATGCGCACGGCAGACGCAGCCGATGTCATCCGAAACGCTCTCACGCCACAGGCGAACCCTGGCGCCTCGCAGGGGATTATGCTCCCCGAGCAGCAGATCGTCTCGAAGGCTCCTCCGCAGCGCGTTGTGCTACCGCCTCAGCAGATCGGCGGCCCAACATTACAACGTGGTGTTGTCCCGGTGATCGAATCCGGGGCGGGCGGATCCGGCACAGCGCTTCCCAGCGACCGCCACCCGAACGGCGATGCCGATCGCATCGCTGCCGCACTCGGTCTGACTGTAGGCCACAACCCTCTCGACTTGGGTCAGACTCCGCGCGCACTCGCTGCCGCCGAGCGAGAAACCGAGGCCGTCCAGCCGCGCAACCGTCCAGTCGACGAGCTGCAGCCGCGCGCCACCGGCTCGCCTGCGACAGCCGAAGCGTCACTCGGCCCCCACGTTGTCGGCTACCGCAAAGAAGGCGCCTACGTCCCACATTCGAAGGTCACCGAAGGGACGCCCGTTTCCGACGAGGTGCGCAGTCAGCTGAGCCAAGCGACCGCCGAGCAGATGAAAGCTGCGGTCGACTCTGCCGAGGTCGGCCGCCAGCACGCAACCGACGAGTACGCGGCTCGCAAGGGCTACGAGGACGAGTTGAAGCGCCAGCAACTCGGAGAGCAGCAGCGAGAGACGCAGCGCCAGGAAGAGATCGGCGCGCAGATGCAGAAGGCTAAAGCGCTCGCCGACGAAGCGCGCAACGGCACGATCGACGAAGACAAGATCTGGGAGAAGAAGAGCGAACCACTCGCGGCGATTGCGATGATGCTCGGGGGTCTCCAGCAGGGAGCGCTAGGCCTATCCGAGAATCCGATCATGTCGCAGGTCAACAAGATGATCGATCGGAACATCGCTACACAGGAGAAGAACGCTACTGGCAAGCGAGCTGCAGCGGCTGAACAGCAGAACCTCGTCGGCCTCATGCGCCAGCAGCACGGCGACGAGCGGAGCACAAACCTCGCTGCGCGCGGCGCCATGCTCGCGTCGCTCGAGGGGCAACTCGCGACCGAGTCCGCGAAGTACAAGGGGACGACGGCGGAGATCAACGCTCGCAGCGCGATCGCCACTCTTCAGAAAGAGCAGGCGCTACTCACTGCGAAGCTCGACCAGTCCGTCACCGAGCGCGTGTCTTCGCGGTACCTGCCTGCTGGGCCGATCGTGGCGGGCGGTGTGACGTCGAAGACGGAAGAGAACGCGCGTCACTACGTTGAGTTCCTCGACGAGAAGGGCATCACGCCCGCGCTGGCCGACCTCGAAGGGCTCCGCAAGATCGCCGACAAGTACCAGGGGAGCGACACGATCCCGGGCTACGGCTGGACGGCCGACCTGGCCGACAAGCTTCCCGGAGGGCGCCGGCTGCTCAGCGAAGAGGGCCGGATCAACCGGGGCATCGTCGATCGCGGCATCCTCGGCTACCGCAAGGCCATCACCGGATCGGGCGGCTCGGCCGAGGAGATGCATAAGATCGAAGACGCTTTCAAGGGCGCAGAGACCCCCGCCGAGCTCTCGGCCGCGGTGCGCCAGGCCGACAACGTTTTGCGGCACAGGCTCAATAGCGTGACCTCTGGAACGGACCCGGCAGCCGTGGCACTTGCGCGCTCGCGCGGCCTGTACGTGCCGCCGGCTCCGCCACCGTCTTCGCTGCGCCGGAGGGGCGAGTAATGGCGAAGCCCGCAAAAGGACCCACGCGGCCCGCTACGCCCGAGGAGCTGGCAGCTGCTGCGCCCGTGCCGACGACGGACATTACCCAACAGCTTCCACCAGAGGACGCTGGGAAGAAGTCCGCTGGACGTGTGTTTGTTACCGACACGTCGGGAGGCGTGTTCGATGTCGACAAGTCCGAGGCCGACCAGCTCGACCCGGGGCAGTACCGCAAGGCGTCGAAGCAGCAGATCGATCAGACCCTCACCCGCGAGCGGCTTGGCACGGCCGACCAGCAGGTGCGCACGGCGCTGGAGCGGGCCGCGGGAACGGCGTCGTTTGGCGCGACTGACTACCTGGCGTCGCAGATCTCCCCCGAGCTCGCGGACGAAATGCGGCTTCGGGCCGAGACGAATCCGGTTTCAGGTGGGATCGGCAAGGTTGCCGGGTTCCTCGCTCCTGGCGCCGCCGCCAAGATGTTCAAGGGCGTTCGTGGCGTAGGTGCCGCTGCCGAGCTCGCCGCCGCTCCTCTCGAAGGCATGTCGGCCGCTGGCCAGTTCGCCGAGCGGGTCACGCAGGGGCTCGTCGGCACCGGTGCGGAGTCGCTGCTTGGCCGTGTAGCGCAGAAGGGGCTAGCCAGTGCGGCCCGCATGGGTACGGAGGGCGCGATCATCGGAGCGGGTGACGCGATTTCGGAAGCGTCGCTCGGGCCGGACCACGAGCTTACGGCCGAGAAGGTGCTGGCCGGCGCGAAAGACGGCTTCGGTGTGGGCGCCCTGTTCGGCGGAGCACTGGGTGGTGTCGAGGCTGTTGGCGGCGCTGCGCTGGACAAGGTGAAGCGGATGATCTCGCCGCGCGACGTCGAAGCGCTGGCCGAGCGTCAGTTCGGCGAAGCGGCTCCCGGGCTCGGTGAGGCGTGGGCGAAGGCTTCGGCAGCGGCGAGCGGAAAGGACATCGACGCGATCCGAACGCTCGGCCCGCAGAACCTCGGGGAGGCTGGTCGGGAGGCGCGGCGCGTTGCAGTCTATGAGGGCGACGCCATGCGCGACGCTGCGAAGCGCGCTGTCCGCGATCACATCGACGAGCTGAACGGCGCGACCAAGAACCTGCAAGAGGAGTACATGGGCGGGCTAAAGCCTGGCCACGTCGAGCGCTCGATCCGAAAGGGTCAGGAGGCACTCGATCAGCAGCTCGAGTTCGCGCAGGGGCATGTTGCCGACATCCGCTCGAAGGTAACGGAGATGCTGGCGGACCGCGACGCCTTCGGCCAGGTCGCCGACCTCAAGAAGATGGACCGGTTTCTGAACCTCGCGGATCGCGGCATCGCGGACGCTGCTGCGGAGGGGTCCGGCACGAAGGCTTACGTCGAGCTGGACAACCTGAAGAAGCGACTCGGCAAGCTCGCGAAGCCGGGCACGTTCATGACGACGTCGAGCGACATGGCCGTATCTGGGGAGGTCCGCGGTCTATACGAGAACCTCCGCCAGGGCCTCGAAGACGAGGGCATGTGGGGGAAGACGGCGATCGATCAGCAGCGCATCAACAAGGCGTGGGCAAAATATCTCGACACGAAGAACCTGTTCGAGCAGCGCCTTTCGACGCCGCTCGGTCGCGATCCTGCGAATCCGTGGGTGCGTAACACCACGGCCGATCCCGCCAAGATCGACGGCTACGTAAACGGCCTGACGAGCCCCAAGAACGACCTGATCCATCAGACGATCCGCGACCACCTAGCCAACAGCCAGGACCTCGCCGAAGCCATCACGCAGCTGGCCGACCTCGATCCTGCTCGGCTCGCTGAGTTCGGAAAGGTCATCCGCAGCACCGAAGGCTTCAAGAAGACGATCGACCAGGCAGAGAAGACGCTCACGCTGTCGAATCAGCTCAAAGCTTTGGAGGCTGGCGACTCTGGCGGCTTCGGGAGCATGGGGGGCCTGCTCGGCGGTCTCGCGTTCGGCGGCCCCGTGGGCGCTGCTGTGGGGGCCGTCGCGGGCGCGTTGACGCGACCCGGGCAGGCAGTCCGCCAGCTCGCTGCGATCGAGCGCCTCGGTGCGCGGGTCGACAGCGAGATGTTCGATGGTGTGAAGGCGTTCGGCAAGAAGGCCGTACGCATCGCGAAGGACACCGCCACCGACGTGGGGCGCGCGGCGGTACGCAGCGGCATCGACGACCGGATCGACTACCACAGCGCCGTCTCGCACGTGGCGGACGCTGCAAGCGCACCCGACCGCACGCAAGCGCGCCTCGATCGCATGCTCGGAGACGAGACGAGTCGAGCGGCGCCGAACGTCTCCGCCTCGATAGCGAAGCGCAACGTCGACACGCTCGCATACCTGCAAAGCAAGATCCCAACGCTGACCGCACCGGCCGGCGGGTTCCCTTCCGCTCGCCATCCAGAGCCTGCGGATACACAGATGGGCGAGTTCCTCCGCGCCTTCGAGGCGGCCAAAGATCCGATGTCGGTCGTGAAGGATTTCGAGAAGGGCAAGCTCTCGCCCGAAGGCGTCGAGGCGTTCCGAAAGGCCGCGCCGAAGCTACACGAGAAGTTCGTCGGCATGCTGACCTCGGAAGCCGCCGAGCTCGCGGCTGATGGGAAAGAACTGCCGTACGACGCGAAGCTCGAGCTGTGGCAGCTGACTGGCGTCGCGACGGACCCGACGCTGGACCCTGCATTCATCGCGAAGATCCAAGCCATGCACAGCTCAGCGAGGGGAAGCGCGCCGGAGCAAGCGAACGCAGAAGCAACGGGCGCCGTCGCGCCGAAGCGGAAGATTGATACCGCCGATAGTCACATGACCATGAGCGAGAAACTGGAGAGTCCGTAATGTCCGACAGAAGCCTTCTTTCACCATCGCGCTACTGGAAGTCCTACACGACGTTCGCCTCCGATGTCGATCTGACGACGGACGGTCCTGGTCGGTCCGCCTCGGATACCGGCGTGAAGCTCACCCCGCGCGAGATCCATGTTGTCAGCGGTGGCGTCGTTGCTCTCACTCGACCAGATGGCACGAACGACACGACACCAGCCCTGGCGCCCGGAACGATCTTGCCTGTAGAGGCGAAGGTGCTTCGATCGTCCGGCAACGGAACGACCGCGACAGCAATCATGGTGTTCTGGTGAAAGGCGCCACAACGTGAGTAGCGACCCGTTCTTCATAGCCAATCGAGGCAACGAGCCAAAACTCGTGCAGCGCGCTGGCGCCACCGAAACGCGGCTGCTCTTTGCGGCTGACTCAGTTGCCGAGCTGCGCACGCTCGTCGATTTCTCGGCTACGCGCATCAACGTGACCGGCAAAGGTGTCTACACGTGGGACGAGGCGAACACGAACGCTGACGACGGCACGAACTACATCAAGCCGACGTCCGTAACGGGTGCCGGTCGATTCGTGTTGACCACTGCGCTTATTGCAAATGCAGCCTTTGGCCTCTTCGGCAGCGGCTCGGATGGCGATCTGGCCATCACGAGCGGCACGACCACCATCACGCGTGACATGTATTACCGGAACCTCACGATCTCCGGCACGGGCAAGATTGCTACGGCGGGCTACCGCGTCTTCGTGTCCGGGGTACTCGACATCGGTGCCGCGGGCGCTGGCGCCATTGGCCCGACCGTCGGCAATGGCGTCATCGGCAGCGCATCGGGCGCTGGCGGCGCTGGCGGATCTGGTGGAAGCATCGGCACCATCGGGCAAGGTGGGGCGGGCAGCTCGGGCGGCAACGGCGGTACCGGCGCGGGTACCATAGGTAACTTCGCTGGCGCAGCGGGAACGCTCAACAATGGCGGCATCGGCGGCTCGAGCGGTAACGGCGGAGCTGGTTCAGGCGGCGCAGGCGGCGGCGGGCAGGGCTTCGGGGGCGTGATGGGGCCAGCGCCGATCCAATGGTTCACCCAAATGCTCGCATCCTACGATGTGAGCGTGGCAGCCATCGCTTTGATCTTTGGCGCTGCGTCAGGAGCAAGCGGCGGTGGCGGTGGTGGCGACGGCACCGCTGGAGGTGGAGGTGGCGGTGCTGCCGGTGGTGGTGCCGTGCTCTTTCTCGCAGCGGCCACGATTCAGCGCACAGCAAGCACCGCGGCGGGAGCGATTCAGGCGAACGGCGGCATTGGTGGAAATGGCGGCTCTGCGGTTGCCGGAAATCGCGGCGGCGGCGGCGGAGCGGGTGGTGGCGGCGGCGGTTGGGGCTACCTCGCGTACGGCTCGCTCACGGGAGCAGCAGCGGCGAACGCTGTTAGCGCAGACGGCGGCAACGGCGGAGCTGGAGGCAATGGCTTCGGAACTGGCGGCGGCGGCAAGGGAGGCAATGGCGGCTCGGGCGGAAGGTTGACGGTCTTCAATTTGGGATCAGGTGTCATCACCGAGACAATGGGCTCCGCCGGTGGCGCTGGTGGTGCAGCGGCGGGGGTGACGGGTGGCACCGCGGGCGTCGGCAACCTCAACCGGGTGAATTTGTGAGACTCCACCGCCATATCGCGATGGCTGATCCACCGTTCTCGCCGAAGTCGCTCGGCGGCCTCGTCCTCTGGCTGAGGGGGGACTTGGGGGTGACGCTGAACCCGCCGACGCTCACATTTCCGGATGCGCTCGACAATGCAGCATGGACCAAGAATGGAGCGACGGTAACGCCGGACGCGACGCTGGATCCATTCGGCACGAGCTTAGCAGATAGCCTCATCGAGGATGGAACACTTGGCGTCCATTCGGCGCTACAGGTCGCCGGGAGTTGGGTGAATGGTCTTACGGCAACCGTTACTTGGTACGTAAAGGCCGGTACCCGCAGCTTCGTACACGTGGGGACAACCAATGAGGGCAGTTGGTTCAATGTAGGCACCGGGGCACTCGGAACCAATGACGGATCTACGGCGCGATCGATAACGGCGGTAGCTGGCTTCCCGGGCTGGTTTCTCCTCAGTGTCACAATCACGCCAACAAGCAGCTCCGTGCGGCTTTACATGGGGAGCGCGGACAACACGCCGAGCTATCAGGGCGATGGTGTTTCCAACGTGTTCGCAATACGCGCCGAAGTCTCCCAACCCAAGGTCTCTGCATGGGCTGACCAGTCAGGGCTGGGGAACAATGTCTCACAGGGAACAGCAGCGAACCAGCCTCTATGGGAAGCGGCAAGCTTTGGAGGAAAGCCCGCCGTTCTGACCGATGGCGTGAACGACAACCTGCGAGGCACCGGGGCGAGCATGCTTGCGGTCATCAACGGGACACAGAAGCCGTTCACCTATGCCATCAGCGGTCAGTTCGTCACGCAAGTAGCGTCGGCGGAAATGTTCGCATGGTCGCAGTCGTCGTCCGGGCTCGACTTTGAACGTTTCAGGTTGGATGCCGGGCCGGCCAACTATGTAACTGATAGGAGAGATGATGGCGCGACGGTCGTAAGCGGCATAGGTCCAGCCTCGGGCACGGCGCAGCACGGCTGGATACACGTAATGCCAGGAACGACCAGTTCGTTATTTACTGACAATGCGGCACGCGGTGGCGATCCGACCGCGTACTCCAACGGAGTTATTACCAATATTGACAACTTCATGCTTGGGGCGGGCGATTTCGCCGGTCCAGCCGGGTTTAGCAATTCGCGAATCGCAGAGGTCATTGTATACAACCGGGCACTATCGGCGGCGGATAGAGCCAGGCTCTACAGCTATCAGAAGGCGCGGTACGGCACGCCATGACCGCTCTAGTCTGCCTCACCCTCGCTGATGCGACCCTCTACCAAGCCGCCATCGACGTCAAGCAAGGCTACCCCCGCGACGGTGTGGACATCGGCGGAGGGATACACGCAAGCAAGGCTGAGGGGCGGACGTACCACCAAGCCGGAACGCTGAAGCACCCCACGCTCAGCACAGCGGCCTACTTGGACGATACTGCCCTGGGTGACGACACGCAAGGCGGGAAGCAAGCGGTAGCGAAGCCGTTGGGCTCGGCGGTCGCTATGTTGACGCCTGACTGGTTCCCCGCGGTGGTCGTCGTCGCAGAAGCCGAGGAGGTGAAGCCGTGAAGCTTCTCGCGTTCTGCTTGCTGCTCATCGGCTGCGCGCCAGTAACCGTGGAGCGCTGGGCGTACAACCCGCCCGCGGTTCCGTACGACGTGCGCCCGACGCAGACGACGCCGCGAGGCATTCGCTACGACGACACCGGGCAGCACATCTCTCCCGCGCTCATCGACCGCCTCGTTGACGAGGTGCAGCCGTGCGCCACCAAGCCGATCGACCGTTCGTCGTTCATCGTGAAGATTGCCGTCTGCGGCCTCTCCTGTGACGGCTCGCAACAGCTTCTCCCCGACGACGCCCCGAACTCAGGGTGTGACGCTAAGGGCCTCCCGAACACTCCCGGCTGCCCGTGTCGGTGGCGAGCACGCATCGCGTGGCCGAACGTAATCGTTTCGTGCCCGTCGCTCTACTTGATGAAAGACGCGCTTACGCGGTTTGTCAGCGGTTCTCAGAATCCGTGGGCTGATCCGGCGCTCTCCCGCTGCGTTCAGCCCACCACGGCGCCGCTCAGCAAGGGCACCGAGTGAGCCCCCTCCGCCCCACCCACGGCGAGGTAGACGCCCAGCTCTTGGCATTCCTCCACGATTTACCCGAAGGCGCCTCAGAAGCCATCGGCGAACTGATGAAGGCGGCAGCGGCCGCGGGAGCCAAGAAAAGTTCCAAGCAGGCCTGGGTCAGGCTCGGCGTCGAGTCGTTCATCATCGGCGCGGCCATCGTCGGAGGGCTTCTGAAGCTTGGAGACGTCGCAACGAAAGGGGACATCAAGTCCCTCGAGCAGCAGTACGCCAAAGTCCTCGATGCAAGAATCTCGCAGGATGAAACCCAAAACTCCCGCATCTCCATGAATGAGTACAAATGCGAGACCGCTCTTTCATGCTGTACCGAGCAGACGCGGCGAGTGGACATCATCACAAGCCCGAGGAGCAGCCGATGACCATACCCATGGACCGCGACACCTTGCCACCTGGACCGGGGGACGAGCTGACCATCGAGGAGCGCGTTCGGCTCATCCAGAACCAGGTCTTAGACCTGAAGGGCGCCATCAACCAAGCCTTTGCAGATCTCCACGTCAAGCTCGACCACATCGCAGACTCAGTCACTGCCAACGTGAAGCTCATCCGTGACGAGGTCCGCCACCACTCGACCCGAATCCACCAGCTCGAGCTGGCCAACCTGAACGGAGAGAAACAATGACCCCAGCCCAGCAACGTTTCGTGATGACCCTCGCCGCAGTGGGATGCGCGGTTCTCGCGGTGTACGTACCGGGGGCCACTGTCGTCGCTACCGGGGCCGCTACGCTTCTGCTCGGGTGGGCTCATGGCCGGATGCCGGGAGACATTCCCGAGAAGTCCGCCACCAAGCCGGAGGAGCCGTGAACCGCCGTCAGAAGCGCTCATGGGCCTTGGTGCTCTTCGGCGTCTGCGTCCTCGCTGGCGTAGCGGCCGGGGTGTTCATGGTGTCCGGGTGCGCCGGCAAGCAGGAGCCGGTGACGCCCGTCGAGCGCGTGCACGTCGTCAAGAGTTCGGCGGAGTGCACCATCTTGGCGGTTGCGATCGCTTCGACCGAGCCGACGTGCGCTGACGTAAAGAAGGGGCTCGCTGGGCTTCTGAAGAGTTCTCCGGAATGTGCGGAAATATATACCGGCAATAGCGCTTTCAACGTGCATTGCCCGGAGGGCACATGAGCCCGTGGGAAGTGCTCCAGTCACCGCTCGTGCAAACGGCACTCGGGCTCGCCAGCGACGCGCTCAGGCGCGCGCTCGAGAACGGCGCCGAAGACCCGCACGCGGCCGCGAACGCAGAGCTCGAGATGATGCGGGCGGCTGCGCGGACGGGAATCGACAGTGCAGTACAGGCCATCGTCGACAAGCGGTTCGGTACAGAATGATCGCATCCGGGCCCATCGTCGCAGCGCTGATCGCGCTGGCTCACTTGTCCGAGCCGCACGCGCAGCAACTCGCAGCGCCGATCGCGGAGGTAGCGACAACGCTCGAAGATGGGCTGTTGCTTGCGACAACGCTCGACGCCGAGGGAGGCGTGCGGCCCAAGGTGCTCGACTGCCGGATTCTGGGCGACAACGGCCATGCGTTCGGCGGGTTCCAGTTACATCGCCAGCACATCAGAGGCCCCATCGGTGAGTTCTGCCGTTCGCCACGGCTACAAGCTGAACTCGCACTCCGAGCTCTGAGCCACGGGAAGACGGTCCGAACCCGCATCGCCGCCTTCATGGGCAGGCGGGAGAACGACAAGGAAGTCTCTCGCAGGGTGAAGCGCTACGAGCGGCTCTTGGGAGGTAGTTCATGATTATCTCAATCGCCAATGTGCGTGGGCTCGCGGGAACGTCACTGGCCTACAAGCGGCGACTATGGGCAGTCTCCCAGCTCGTAGAGACGGCCGTCGACAACATCGCCACGGTGATCGGATTCGAGACGGGCGGGACTCACTCCCCGTCGATTCTCAACAAGGCCGGCTCGGGCGCGTGCGGCTTAATACAGTTCATGCCGTCGACAGCTCGCAACCTCGGCACATCGACCGCGATGCTGGTAGCGATGTCTGCGGTGGAGCAGCTCGACTATGTGGCCAAGTATCTGCTCTGGTTCGGGAAGGGCAAGCTCGTCACGCTGGAAGACACGTACATGTCGATCCTCTGGCCAGCCGGAATTGGGAAGCCGAATGATTACGTTCTATTCCCCAGGGGCACGATCGCTTACAAGCAGAACGCGGGATTCGATCGCAATGCCGATGGCGTCACCAAGGCCGAAGTCTGCCACGCGATCCGCTCGCTCTACGAGTCCGCGCAAGGGCGTATCGAGGTAGAGGTCGATGACGGGCCACGGCCTGAAGTGGAAGCTCCAGCGGAGGACCCGACGCCGCCACTTACCCCGGGCGACGTGGCAGAGCGTGCGTTTAAGCTCCACTTCGACCTGACCGCCGATGCTTTCGACCCAGCCCACGCCGGCCCGCCTCCTGACGACGTGGCTTAGCTACAGAATCCGCTCGAGATTCTCGTAGAAGATTATCGCGATGGGCTGATTGCGCCTGTCTGGCAAATTCTCCCGGTGGGGCGGCTCGGGCATCCCGCTAGCAAAAATAGCGCGAGGTTGGTTGACGGCGGTCGGCCAGTCGTGATTCCCCAATGTGTCACTGCGGAGACCAGAGACAAAGTAGCCGTGCTTGGCCTTTCGGCAATAGACGACGTCGTCTGGCTGAATCTCCCAGCGCTCCGTCCCATCTGGCAGCTTGGTTTTCAGCGAGTCGTCAGGGTATTTATCCATGCGATCCACTCCTACCACATAGTTGCAACTCAAGGGACTCCCGGAGTCAGTGCCCGACGTCGCTTAGTTGCAGCCTCGCAGGCGCAGAGCACAGCCGGCGTGATGTGCTCCCACTCCTTGGTGTTTGGAACCGTGACTTGGCGCCCGCAGTCTTCGCACGACCAAGCGACGCGGTAAACAGCGGGCGGCTTCTTCTGCGTTTTCATTCGCTCCACTCCTACCACAGCAGGGGCCCCGTGTAGTGTTCGAAGGGACCCGCGGTTACGTGCCGCTCTTGTGTGAGTGAGGCAACCGCAAGTAGCAACCGGCCACCATGCAATTGCCGTAAGCGGGATCGACCGTCGCCAACTCACTGCTCAACTCGTCCAATTGCGTCTTGGCGATCTCGCACCCCTTGCGCCAATCATGCGGGTCGTCACCCGCGGTTGCGAACACGAGGCCATTTCGGATCGCTTCAAGCTTGCCAACCAATTCTAGTCTTCCCATGGTGTTTCCTCCCGACCCGGTGGGTCAGTCTAGCGGTTCGAATTTGATCGTCACTGTGAAGCGACCTCGCTGCCCAGACGAGATTGGCAGCAAATCAAACAATGTCACCTGTGAACGGCCTACGGGGTCGCGCCGTTCGAACCAGGCATTGCCAGGATGGATCGCATAGTAGCCGTCGAGCACAACTGTCCTCTCAACGGCTACCGGCTTCTTTGGTTTCTTGGTACTCATCGTGTTTCCTCCGACCCGGTTAAACGAGGGACTTCTTCGGCTTCTTGGACTTCGAGATTCGGCGTACGTGGGCTTTCAGGTAGACATGGCCGGCAATCTCTCCCGTCTCATCACCGAACACCGCGACGGAAGGCGTGTAGATTTCGTTCCCCACAACCAACACGTGCGGGATCTTATTGGCTCCCTCAGCGACATAGCGAGGTTCTGGATTCTCATCGTTGATGACCTCGACGCCCTTCGATTGAGACAGCAGCACGATCTTCATTTTCAATTCTCCTGTTTCCTCCGGACCCGGCGGGTCGCTTTCGAAACCGGCGGGTCAAGCGCCACCACTGATGCGAGAGCCAACCTTTGATCGTCCAGTGCATTGTTCCCTCCGACCCGGTCAATCAATCGGGCTAGGCGCCCACTTCGTGAGACCCATCTTTGGAAGCCAGTGACCACACCACCCGCCGGGGGCCAGTGGGTTCGACCGGTGACGCGAGCACCAGCCCGCACCAATCTCTCTTGGGCTTCCACGGGTAACCTCTGCCGTGACATGACCCATGACAATCTCGACGGGACCGCCGAAGCATCGGACGCACTTCGCTGTGTGGACACTTGCCATTGTTTCCTCCGACCCCCCGACCACTACCCCTTCACCACGAACGCCAAGCAGGCGCACCCCTCGTCCAGCTCATCGCACGGCTCCTCGAGCATCACACCGTCGACCATCCGGCTGATGTGCCGCTCTCTGACGTGTCCGCACGCGGCGCACTCGGCGTAGGGCTCGTCGCCTGGGGCGTTTACAGGCTCATCCCACCAACCGAGCTGGTATCCGTCGCACGTCGCTCGGTGAGCAGCCGCGTGGCCCTTGTGGAGCTCGCATGGTGTACCGGCGAGATCGGGGCGGATGCTGGACGCGGGGTAGGTGGAGAGGCAGGCGCTCATCGGGCGGGCTTCCAACTTCCCGGGCTCGGCGTCCCACTTGGCTAAAGCGATTTCTTGGTACGGATACATTCTGCCGCCAGCATCAAAACGAATGGTTCCATTGCATGTTTCTCGCAGAATCCCGCGCGCCTCGTCTCGCTCTTCCCGCAGTCGGGCGGCCTCTTCTCGCAGCGCGTTTCGCGCCGCGAGTGCCTCAAGCCCTTCCCGCATGTTCTCGCAGGACGTCTCCAACGCAGCTATGTCTGGTGACTTGGTCCGCTTAAGCATGTCCGACAGACCGTCGCGATCGATTGTGAGCTGACGTAGCTCCTCCCGCAGTCTGGCGACGTCGGCTCGCGTTTCATCGAGGCAAGTATCAAGAACCCCTGCGTCTTCCCGGGCGATCGCCTCGTTAGCCCGGCTTGCCTCAAGAGCGGCTTCGAGTTCGGCGACGGTTGACGCCCACTTCTTCACACGCTCGTTGTCTTGTGCAATGAACGTCTCACGTTGGACATTCAGGTCCGTGCGCGCCTGTTCAAGAGCGGCTTCGAGTTCGAGGACGCGAGCGAGCAGATCGGTGCATGCCGACCAGTGCCACGAGAGCCCACGCTGCCCGCAGTCCTTCTGAATCTCTTCCAGTCGTTCAGGCTTCATCTCACCGGCCCCCTTTCAGCTCGGCCCGAATGGCGATTGCGAGGTCGATCGCCGCGCTCTTGTGGCCGAAGACGTATTGGTTGATTTCGAGCTGGGCCCATTCTGCGAGGTGCTTGTCGCACAGCTCTGCCGCTCGGGTGAGACCCGCGGCGTAGCCGTCCCGATAGGCCAGCTTCGCGCCGCCTCCCACGTAATGACCGACCTCGAGTCCCCGCGCGGGCTCACTGGCTAGCGCGCTGCCGTGAACCGGGCACCGGTGCGTCTCACCTCGCTCGCACGTGCACCGCGGGGCTACCGCGCCGCCCGGCTCGGCGCCCTTGGGGCACCACGGCTGATGGCGACGCTTCGCAAGACCGACGTTGCAGATGCATTGAGATGCCGCGCTGACCGGCGCGGGGAGCGGCTCAGTAAGGGCGCCGACAGGTAGGCCCCCAATGCTCTCTAGGTTCTCCAGAGAGACGTCCAGCTCTTTACCGATGTGCTTAATGGCCTCTCGATACACAATGGCCTTGTCCGTTAGATCGGCGTTGCACTCGAGACACCATCGCCTCACGCCGTTTAGGCCGCTAACGCTGCCTGTCCTGGGATGCTGGCACTCTTGGGTCATTTTGTCCGCCTCTCCGCAACGTTGATGCCCGCCCGCTTCCAATCGGGCCAGGTCCGCACTATTGCCGCCACGCGCAGAGCATCGGCCCACCACGCGCGAGACCTCGACGTGCTCAAGTTCCGTCGAATTCGACACACGCGCCGCCCGGGCCCGGCTGCCGGGGGGCTCATGGTGACTCCTTGGCTAGCTCGTCCTGTCCAGCTTTGGTGACCGCAAACACCGGCATGCCGCCGGACAGCTGACCGCCTTGCCGGGTCATCGCCATCAGTCCGCGCTCAATGAGACCAGCGATAATCTTCCCGTCGTCCGAGTCGTGGTCGGTCACGAAATGGTTTCGGTAGAGACGCTGCTTGTGATTCCAAGCGGTGGCGTGCTCCATGATGTCGCGCTCCTCTTTCGAGAGGATCGGGTGGCTCACGAAAGCCTCGAAGTGACGGGGCGGGCTGGTCTCAACCGCGTGAACGGTCGCGCGCGGTCTATCGTGAGCCTCGGCGATGCGTCGCCCAAGGTCGAGGACCGCGCTGTACGACGCGGCCTCAATAACGATGTCTACCGGGCTCCTGTACTCGACGTGAATGCGGTACTTTTTCACGGCACACACTCCTTAGGTAGAGAGGGGGTCATCGGCGGCTACTCCATTCTGTGACCAAGCAGCCAGCCAAGTAGCCAGCCCACAGCGAGATGCCCGAGGCGGCGAGCATCATGCCCAAGTCGAAAGTCACAGCTTCACCCCGTGCCTCTTCAGAACCTCTGCTTCGACTGCCATCGCACCAGAGTTCCACATGCACCGCGTCTTGCGGTCGAGAGTGTCCCAGCCGCGTGGACCATAGAATCCTTCGTAGCCAACCTGCTCCAGGCTCTTCTCCGCCGGCTTAGCCCGTGGCTTGAAGGTCACCTTGACGAGGCGGGCGTTGGACTCCTCCTCGAACTTGCTAGCGAGCAGGAGCGCTTCAGGTCGGCTCCTGAGAGCGCGCATATCCTTTCGATAGACCGAGTCGGAGCAGTTGCCGCTGGCCCAGCTCCCGGCGCAGCAGCCTGCCGTTAGCTTCTCCGCCCACATCACGCGCTCACTCATCGCGACCTCCGTTCTCTCACCAGCGTCCACGACGGCTGCTCGTAGATCCACTCTCTGCCAGGCTCCCGCTTGCTCTTGTCTGTCAGCAAGTACGGTCGCCTGTCTTCGGTCACCACGATCGCCGGTGGCGTGAGCTTCGGGATCGCGAGGTCGTAGCTCCGCTCGGTGCCGTCCTCTTCGCGAAGGATGACGATGTGGCGGCAGCCCTCGAAGCTCATCGCGACCCCCGGCCTGCGGCGGTTTGGGCTAGTGGTCTGGGGTACCCGACTGGGGCACCACTCAGCGGCAGGCTAGAAAGCCCGGCGAAATCCACACAACGCAGTGGCACCTGAATCCTGCGCGTCTGCCAGTTCCGCCACTTTCGCTCGATACTTTTCACGGCTGATTTCGTCAGAGTACCCCACTGGACACCAGAAAGCGGCGCCGTTCGGGGTACCGTACCCCACAATTCGGGGCTCACTTTCGCCTCCCCAAAACATCACGGGCAGCTCGCAGGCTCGGATGTACGTAGCGCGCGCTCGTTGTCGCGGTATTGCGATGTCCGAGCAGGTACGCCACACCTGGAAGGTTGCCGGAGGTTTCAAGGAGGTGGGTAGCCCTAGCATGACGCAGGTCGTAGGGGGTAAAAAGCGGCAACTTCGCCCGTGCGCAGGCGTTCGCTAGCTGCGTTCGGTAGTCGTGCTGGCCGAAGATGAGCCCGGCTTTCGGGGAGGCCGCCTTGAGCAGCTGGCGAGCCTTGGCGGTCAACGGCAGTTCCCTACCGAAGCGGGCCTTGTCTATCGCGTCTTCGATCGTCAACATCTTCGCTCCTTGCCTGAAGTGTTCGGGAACGCTCAGCGCTTGCAGCGTGGCGGGCCGTAGCGTGGTCTCGTACATCAGTCCGAAGTACTCGCGGGCGAGGTGCCGATCGCCTACAGCCCGAAGGAAGCGGGCGACTTGAACGGGCGAGAGCTCGGTCACCTTGCGCTCGTAGACGACCTCCCCGGTAGCCTTCTTCTGCGGTGACGGGATGTGGGGGATCTCGCTGATGTACCCCTCCCCTGCCGCCCAGCCGACCAACCCGCGTAGCCCGGACAGCTCTTTCAGAACGGTGTCCCGTTGTACAGCGCCGAGCCGCTTGCGGATGTAGGACTCCGCGCTGGTCGTCGTCACGGCGCCGATGGTGCCGAAGAATGGGGCGAAGTGGGCGCGGGTGTACATCAGGTATTGCTCGACGGTGAGGGGGTCGAGCTCGGTCGAGACCGCTGCAAGCCAGCGCGTGCCGACTTCGATAATCCCGGACCCGCCGCTTTGGTGGACGGGCGGCGCTCGCCTTTTGCCAGAGATGGTCTCGGCGTAGATCCCTTGCGCGGCTTCAACAGCTTGCGCATGATCTCTTGCTCCAGTGCTGACATCGGTCCGCCGCCCTTGGTGCGTGAACCGGACGTACCAGATCCCCTTTTGGTGGAGCTTGAGGGCGAAACCTTGCGATCGTCGAGCCATCGCTGGAGGGAGTCGCGGTAGAAGAGCAGCCGCCGACCGACGGTAGTGTATTCGACGTTCGCCTGAACGTGGCGCTCGAAAGACGTCACCGAAACACTGCAAAACTGCGCAGCTTGCGCTTTCGTTAGAAGTGTGACGGCGTCACTCACCGCAGCACCGACTTCCTCAAAACCCCAGCCACCGCACTAGCGACCGCACCCACCGCAAGCGCCACGATCGGCGCGGACGCGAAGAACCCAACGGCGAGGTAGACGACGGCGCTAGTCATCGCCCGAACCTGTGCCGATTGAACCATGTTGACCATTCCGCAATGGTCATCGCGCCATGGTAGCTCGGCATGTGCAGTTCGATGTCTACGTATGGGCGTGGCAGGGTCAGCTTGTAAACGACGCCAACGATCTCGAGGTGATAGTGAAAGTTGTCGGGCCCGAACGAGAACTCGATCCGTTCACCCTTGCGGGGGACCGGCAAGGACTCGACGTCATGATACCGCCCGCTGAGACTGGCAACGTCGCCCTTGGCTTCGTCTAGGTTGGTGTGAAAGTGGAGCTTCATGCCGTCTGTCGCTCCCTCCGCCACACGTAAGCACTACCCGTCGCCTTGCTCCCGCGCGCAGCAACCCCCGCAACACCTTCGAGCGCAGGGGTGGCGAGCAGCCTCCGAACGTTCGCCAGCGAGCCGAGCTGCTGCAGTCCGCTGCCGTGCAGCTCGTAGGCTGTTTTGGGCTCGCTGCACGTGCGCAGCTTGGCGATGATGGCGTCGCGAAGTGCGCGAGCGCCTGCTCGCTGACCGGTCATGGCTGCGCCGTAGCTCACAGCATCTCCTTGCGAAGCTTGCGTCCGAGCTCGAAGGCTTCGGGGAATGCATACGAGATCGGGGTGGTGTTGCCATCGAAGCCGCTCGCGAAGTTCCACGGCCAATCGGAGCCGGCAACGAAGTTGAACGCGATCCTGGCGCTCGTCGAGAACGAGTGGCTCACATTCTTGAGATCCAGCGCTGACAGCGCGCAGCACTTCCGCGCGACTTCGTCCGGGTAGAGCAGGTTTGGGCAGATGGTCCACCCGTCGGCCTTCGCCTTCGCAACCGCCGCACAGATGCGGGCTTCGATTTCGTCGATGGTCATCGCTTCGCCTTCGGCTGCGGCACCGATTCACGAAGCGCCCGAATCCACGCGACACGCTCCGCGTTGCGCCCGTTCTGCCCGGCGAGATCTTCGTTTCCCCTTACGATCCGTCGCGTCAGGATCTCGAACTCCTGTGCCATCCACGCGTCGGCTGACTTGAGAACGGGCGCAGGCCGATCATAGCGGTACTCGGTCGAGACCTGAATCTGCTGCAGCATGAACTCTTTCAGTCCGACGTGGTCCGGCGTCGGAGGGACCCACGCTTCGACCTTGCGGCGGATCTTGTCGTAGCGAGCCGCCTGCTCCGCGTCTTTCTTGATGGCGTCCAGGCGGTTCACCATCGCCTGCTCGAACTCCTCCTTCGCCAAGATCTGCACCTGGGCAGGATGCATCTCGGCGAGCGCTGCCAGCTTCTTCTTGTTCTTCGCAAGCTCGTCCGCGTAATATGTGCTGTTGTCCTGCACGTCTTCGTCGGTAACGGGTGCGTCGAATCTTGATTCTCGCATCATGACGCAGGCGCCCATCCCGCGAGCACACGCCCAGCAGAACTCCTCGAACGTGACGTCATCGCGTTCCTCGATCATCGCAGTAAATCCCGTCGGCATTATCGCTTCCCTTTCTTCGGACGTAGCATCTTCAACGATTCTTCCCTCTTCGCCGCCGTCTTCGCCTCCAGCTCCTCCCTCTCAGCCGCCGGCAGCGACTCCATGCCCACCACGGCGGTCGTGCCCGCGGCTGGCGAGGTGGTGCTGCCGGGGAGCGAGAAGGTCGCTGCCATCTTGTCGAGCGTCGGGGTGGAGGTCACTTGCGCTCCCCAATCATTCGGATCAGCTCCGAGCAAACGTAGACGGCGCGCGTTGCTTCGATCGCTTCTTGCGGCACCTTGGTTGTCGCAAGGATTGAGCGGTACCCTTTTAGCTCCTGACGGACGAGCCGCACGATCGCTGCTCGCTCCAGGCGCCTGCCGGTCTGCTCGGCGGCCTTGGTGGCGCTCATGAATTCATCGATGGGGATGGCCATGCCGCTCACACCCCACCGCCCGCGTCGTCGTCTTCGCCGAACTCCTCGTTATATTCCGCCACCCATTCGCGATGCGCCGCCCGCGACACCAACGCTCGCGCTTCGTCTCGCTGCTCCCGGAGCTGCGCAACCATAGCGCGCAGCTCCGCGTTCTCCGCTTCAAGGCGGTCGATGATTGACAGAGTCATGGCTCTAACTCTCCCTCAACAGGACCGCTCCCCATGCCCAACATCGGCGGCATCTTCCCTCCCATGTACGCCTGTTCGATACCTGGCTTGAGCCACTCGCCCACGCTTCGCCCGTCGGGCAATGTGATGTCAGCCAAGAACTCTCGATCCACCGTCGACAGCTTCATCTCGATCAACTCCAGCTTTGCCTTGACGATGAGCAGCATGCAGCGCCATCGAGTGCGGCACGCCTGCTCCCAGTTCTTGAACTTCTGATCGTTGGTGACGGCTTTGAAGTGCCCAGCCCAATACGGATCGGGACGCTTGGCGAACTCCTCCACCTTCGGCAGCGGAATCTGTAGACGGATCTGACGACTGCTCAGCGCGAAGAATACGACCGCGAACCCGGCTTCGTCGTCGTGTGCAGTCCCTCGCTGCGTTGCGCCATGCTTCGCCAGTAACCGATCCAACTCGATCTTGGATCGCTCGACCGGTACCGACGTGCTGGACGCGAAGCCGCTCATGAGCTGATAATCCGGTACTCCAACGCCGAGCCCGCCGACACGTCGCGCGCGCGAGAAAGTACTTTCCAACTTAGCCGCAGCCCGATCAATGCGAGTTGAGTCTCCGCCGACGCGCGCGCCGCTAGCTTCGCGTACGCGCACGGCGACATCGGGGTGAAGAGGAGATCTACGAGCTCGGTTAAATTCACTGTTCGGCCTTCTGCCTTTCAAGTACTCCGGCGATGTCGGGCGCCGTCCACCCTTCTGGCTTCATGACCTTCCCGTCCGCGCGCCTTGGACCATTCGCCTTGGCCATGTTTGCGCGCTGCACTTCGTCGAGCACAGGGCCCGAGTCGATTCCGAACTCCAGGTTCGACCCTTCGACGACATATGCGATGTCAGCGAGCGCATCGGCTGCCAGGGGCAGATCGACGCGCACGGCTGACTTGTCAATCGCTGCGGCGAAGTTCAGGGCAGCGCTTTTGAAGGATACGTGCCACGGCTGACCTTCTCCTACGTCGACGCAAGACTCGATGAACTCGAGGCACTCCTCGAGAATGAGCCGGCATCGGAGCCGCACACGGTCGTCGCTCGGCACCTGTGGCGTGGGCAGGATAGGCACGCCCATTGCGCGGTGAAACTCGCCGAGCTTGGTTTGCAGGCTGGCATCGATGCGAGCCCCCAAGAACTGCCGTTCAAGTTTGCTTACGAGAGTCACAGGTCTTCCACTCCGCTACTAAGCCCAGCGAGCACGAAGTCGATCAGCTTCTGCCGCTTCTCGGCCGAGTACAGCGAAAGGGTGTCGGTGAGCTGCTTCGCGTCGCGCATCCAGTTCGCGGCGCGCGGCTTGCGCTTCTTGTCGGCGGGCGGTGTCGTCGTTGCGGGGGGCGGGGGCATGGTCTTCCTCAAACTCTTGCGAAGGGTGATTTCCAAGGGCGACGGCATGTCGTCCCCATTACAGTTTGCTGCGGCGTTCATAGGTCAGGCATTGCGTCGCCGAACTCGTCGGGCTCGAAGCTGGCGTCATCGAAGTCGGCGCCGCTGCTTGTCGACGTTGACGCCTGGCGCGGCTTCCAACCGGCGCGCAACCGAATGGCCCACCCTCGGGCGCGCGAGGCGGAGCGCTTGTCGAAGTCGCTTTTTGGCTTCCCCTTGTCGGTCATCTTGCCTTCGTTCTTCTTCGCAAAGAAGTCGAACGCGTTGGCCAGCAGATCGAGCGCTTCGGGCGGGCAGTTGCTCATCGGTAGCCCTTTGATGTCGGCGCCCGTCCAGTCCCGCGGCGAGAACTTGACCTGTTCGTCACCGTACTGGCTATCCAGATCGTAGTCGGACGCAACGGTGGCGCCGTTCGTCGCTGCGGCTCGGCGCGAAGCAGCAGCGTTGAGCTTTTTCATCTCGTCGAGAATCAGCCGGAGCAGCGCCGCCACGGTCTTCTCGTCCTCGACGGTAACGTCTGGATTCCTCGGGCCGCCCATCACGCCGCCGCCCTTTCGTTGATGCTCTCCAGCTCTTCCTGCACGTACAACCCGAAGCAAACATCCGGGTAGATGGTGCGCGCCAGCCGCGCGATACAACGCGCCTTGCACATGTCGATCGGCCACTTGGCCCAGCCAGAATCGTCCTTCACGAGCCCAGCTACACGAGCCTCTTCGAAGTCGAAGGTCATCTCGAAGGGCTTCTCGGAGCCAATCCGATGCGTGCGGTAGGTCGCCTTGGTTGCCGTGAGCAGCACAGGCTCGAAGAACTTCGCCTTCCCCGACTGGATCACGAGCGCGGCCATGAGGTCAGCCGAAAGAGCGTGTTTCCCCTTTATATTGTGGATTCCGCGAAGGCTGCCCATGGCGCCGATGCCAAGCTCTCGGCCGAGCAGGATGGTGGAAAGCACGGCGTTCTCGTTGCCGTAGCCGGCGAACATCCGCGAATCGAAGAGCTTGCCAGCCATCACAACGGCCTGGCCTGGCGTGCGCGGCTCGAGCGCCTTGTCCCAATCTTCGGGCGCGGGAGCCTCTTCGAGCTTTGCGCGCTGGATGGCGGTTGCCGGCTTCGGAAGGTCCGTTACGGTGTTGGTCATTGCGGTCGTTGGTTCGCTCTTCGCCTGATTCGTTGGGTCCGTTTCCACGTCTTCCTCCTCTGTGAATTCGCCTTCGTTGACTTGAGCCAGCGGCTTGACCTCGCGCGGCAAGAGCACCGCAGCGCAGTCGATCGGAGCGTCCGTGCGCAGCGTTACGAGCTTGATCGCGATGTCGAGGTTACCCACGTTTTCCGCCAGCGCCTTGCGCACACTCGGCGTCGCCACGTCGTCGGGCGCTTGCTTCAGTGCCGAATAGATCCCAGCAATGTCGCCGAAGTCGGTAAGCAGCTTCGCGGCTGTCTTCGGGCCAACGCCAGGAATCCCGCGCACGTTGTCCGAGCTGTCACCGCACAACGCCAAAAAATCGCGCATCTGCCACGGCTTGACCCCGAACTTCGCTTCGACATCGGGAATACCGAGCGTGACGCCCTTCGTTAGGCTGTAGATGCGCACGCGTTCGTCCACGAGAGAAAGCAAATCCTTGTCCGACGATGCGACCGTGGTCTCGATCTGATCCTGCGGGTCAGCCCACGCGACCATCGTGGCGATCAAGTCGTCAGCCTCGAAGCCGGGCGCGCGCAGAACGAGGTAGCCGTCTTTGGCGAGTGTCTCTTCGGCGCGCGTGATCTGGTCGATAAGCGCCTCGTCCTTGTCGGGTCGGTTCGCCTTGTACTCGGGCGAGATGTCCTTGCGGAACGATCGCCCGGAGTCGCAAAGCACGGCAACGTGATCATGCGGCGCGGCAAGCGTTCGAACGCGCTCGATCGTCACCTGGTAGGGGAAGTTGGTGTCCTTCCCGTCTCTCATGTGCCATGCAGGATAGAAGACGCTCGACAGGTCAATGAGCAACAGTTTCACTTCGTCCGCCTTTCGCTTGGTCCGTAGAGTGCGTTGGTGCCGTCGAGCACCGCTTGCTGCGTGGCGAAGCTCTCCGCCCAGTCCGGCTCGGGCTCGGTGCGCGCGAGCGGAGTGGGAGAAGTGCCGGTTTTCGCGGAACCGAGTACCGGCGTCGGTGGGACGGACCCTTGCTTTTCAGCAACCACGTCTTTCGGCGACAGCGCCGCGATGGCCGCTTCGCAGCGCTCGCGCAGCATGTTCGACCGAGGGTCGCGCCGCTCTTCGAAGTCGGCGCGGAATGCCTCGATCGCCGTGCCGTACTCGCGAATGGCAAGCTCGAAGAGCCCAGCTTCGGTCGCGTCGTCGGCGCGATTCATGGCGATTTGTGCATTGAGGTATCTGGAGCGCATCCCGCGCAACCCGTGTCGTCTCACCATGGGATCTCCGTTGCATCTATCGGCTTCTCAGTGGCGGCTTGCAGCGCCACTCCGTTGGTAGGTTTCTCGAAGAACACGGTCACGCCGGTTACGCCTCGCGTCGCCGCGCGCCAGCTCAGAACCTCGTGCAACCGGTCCGAGCCGAGCAACGTTTGCAGAAAGACGCGCTCCAGTTCGTCGAAGACGTTGCGCGACAACATCACCCTAGCGTGGAAGCGATAGGCGCCGCCGCTTGGACTCGGCGCGATCGTGTGGCTCGCTACCAGCTCCCCAAGGATGGGAAGATGCTTCACGAACACCGCGTGGCCATCCGCATCGTCAATGTCGACAAACAGCTCGTTCGGCTGCGGGCGGACCACGATTAGCCCTTTATCGGCGGCGATCTTCTCCGCCTGGTCGGTCCAGTCGCTCACGCCGACCTCGCCGAATCCGGGCAAGCTTCCCCCGCAACGTCGAGCACGGCGCAGCGGGCGAGCTGCGGTGAAGCACCAGCCCGCACGGCGTCGAGAATCACGGCGAGGTGCCAGCTTTTGAGCACGCCCATCGCCTCGGGCGGCAGGTCGCACTCGGCGAGAATGCGCTCGATATTCTGCTTGAGTGTCGGTCCGCTCTTGTTTCGAGAATGCATCGTCAGATTCCTTTCCTCAACCAGCTACGAATCCCTTCGCCCACAAGCCAATCACCCCACCGCTCGGCGTCGTCTTCGAACCCCGTCGCCTTCATTGTCCACTGCTGCCCCGGCTCGATGTCGACGATCAACCGCCCGCCGTCGTCGGTGACATGGCAGATGATGGCGAACAGCTCACCGCGAAGACCGGAGACTTCGAAGACGAAGCGCAGCGGGAGAACGTCAACGGGGTGCCGCGCTGCTTCGGTGCGGCGGGCTACGAGCCTGCCGGCCATGAAGTGCTCGAACGATGAATTGATGCGGTCTGCGGCGGTCATTTCGAGATCTCCCCTTGGTGAACTGCTTCCAATGCATCAAGCCGCTCCGCGAAACTGCGCGCGAGCCGCCGCGCTTCCTGCATGAGCGCTTGCCGTGCGCGATAAACCTGCATGTCGCCCGCGCTCGGTAGCGCCGCATCGAACCGCTCAAGCGCTAGCTCGAAGTCGACCGTCGCTTCGGTGCTGCCGGGGGAGATCATGCGTCCTCCAATGAGCGTTGCCCGCGGCAGTTGCGACAGCAGAGCGGCTCGTGGCTGGGACACTCCGCGCCGGTTGCAACGAAGCGAACGGCATCGGCCATTCGCTGAAAGCGCCATAAGAAGCCGCCGGTTCGAACCTGCCACGTCGGCGACGTGGCCTGGCGACCGCGACGAATGTGGCTAGCGAGATACACGCGCTCTATGCCAAAGGCGGAGGTACTCATCGCGCACCGTCCAGCGAGATGTCGCCGAGAAGCGAAACCCGGCAGTCGTTACTGTGCGGCTCCGTGGCGGGCTCGAACGCCAACACCCAAGCCACGGCCTCGGCGCGCGTCTGCCCCTCGTCTTCGATCATCGACCGCACGCGGGCGCGTTGCTCGCGGGACAGTTGCGGACCGCGGCGTTTCTGCTGGCTTACAGGGAGCGGTTGGCTATTCTCCAACGCCCGGCCTGCGCTGCCGTTGATCATTCGGCCCGCTTCGAGAGGGAGCGCTTTCGCACTGGGCTTGGCATGCCTTGCGGCCGTCCCATCACCCGACGCTCCCTGTAAACCAGTAGCTTGCGCGGCAACCGCCGCATCACGCCGCTCTGCCCGCCGTGCGAGCCCGAAGTAATATCGCTTGCTCATGACGACTAAAGTACACACGTTGACTAAAGTCGGCAAGCCAAATGCACAAAAATCGACATGCCCCCTAAACCTGGGGTTAACGGCCTGGCCAGGTGGGGCCAGCTACCCGGGGGTTAGTGGGCCGTACGGCGCTTCTTATGGGGCGGTACCACGGGGACCACGTCGGAGAGGAGCGCTTGACCAGCCGCGTCGTCCTTCTCGTAGAGACGCTTGGTGGCCTCATCGGGGTATCCGGCCCCCGTTACCACCCAGCCGAGGTCAAACCCAGCAACCTCGCAGGTTCGGGTAAGCAGACGGATCCCCATGTCGGCCTTCGGATTCTCCAGCTTGCGAGGGATGCGAGAAAGATATCCGCGGCTGGCCCCTGCCCTCACACTGAGAACGCTCGGGTTCAAACCGCGCTCTTCCGCCTGCTCAATAATCCAACGGATTCGCCCCTCTAGGGTCCGCCACGCATAAGGCTTCGGCACCGCGCCATCATCGCGCAGCCGACGACCAAAGTCACCAGCGCGGATGGTCGACGCCGATTCCCGCTTGACGACTAAAGTCGTACTGTGTACTTTAGTCCGCACGATGCTGGCAACCGTAAGGGACTTGAGCCGTGGGATAGGGAAACGATTGGAAGCAGCTCGCGAGCTGGCCGGGATAAGCGCACGAGAGCTCGACAAGCTGATCGGCGTCTCCCCCGGGTACTGCTCCCGCATCGAGTCGGGAGACAGACCCGACCCAGGTTCGATGGTCTCCGAACGCATCGCCAGAGTCTTCGGCCTGTCGCTCGATTGGCTCATCTCCGGCGTCGGTCCTTCCCCCACCGTTCGGACGGTGGCCGCAGCAGTCGCCAAGAGCCGCAAGCCAACCGCTCGCTAGCCCCCAGCGCCGAGCATGAAAAACACCGCTAGCGGGAAGAATGTTCCGAACCGGATGACGAATCTGAAGATTTCTACAACGTGGGGCGCGATTGCCACACGCACGGCGGTCCGATGCTAGAGTCGCGAGAACGTCAGGTCGTACGTCCCGCTGCACTGGATCAGCCCGGTCGCGGCATCGCTGATGGTGAGTTGCTCGGTCGCGCGGCCCGTGGCGCCATCCTTCGCCCAGTCCGCGACATCCACCGTGTGAACCGAGTAGCCGGTTGCCCCGGGGCACGTCAGTTCGGTCGTCACCCTGCAACCGTCGGCGGTGTTCGACCACTTCCCGGTACACCCGGCAGCCTTCGCAACAGCCGCCACATCGTCTCCGGGGTGCACAACGAAGAGCTGCTCGGGGCGGGTGCCGCAATCCCCGGACCGAGTCGTGTAGCTCGTCGAGTAAGTGCCGTTGCGTGCCGCGCACGGGCCCACGGGCTCGGACGGACCACTCCCCGAGCACCCCACCGCCACCGCCAGGATCATCAATCGTCGCATCGTACACACCTCCCGATCGGGCTATGGGAGCACCTTTTGCCGGCCGTGTCACGGCGCTCCCCCAGCGCCACGTCTTCGGCCGAACGTTCGAGCGGCGGGCGGATCTTCGCGTGGTCCCCGCCGGGGATGAATTCTGAGAATTCGCATGGGCACCGCCAAGAAAGCCAAGCCTTCTTAAGTGCCTGGGAAGGTGCGGCCGCCAGTGAAGACCGTCAACTGAACGAGGGTTTAGCAAAATGGAAATGAACCTCTCTTTCCTCGACGCGCGGTTTCGGAACATGCCAAACGGGCCGTTGATAGCTTCTAGGAAGCTCGACCGTGAGCACGGCATTTGGCGCGGGATGATCTCGCGGTGTCACGGCCCGACACCACATACCAACTATGGTGGCCGGGGCATTGTCGTTCACGAGTGCTGGCGAGACAGTTTTGATCAGTTCATGTTGGACATGGGCCCGCGCCCTAGCAACCGCCACTCGATCGACCGCATCGACACCAACGGTAACTACGAACCCGGCAATTGCCGATGGGCGTTGCCTGTAATTCAAGGCGTCAACAGGCGCCAGGCCGTGCGCGGTCCGGTCGAGTGGACAGCTGACGGATCGAGGGCACTGACGGCGCGTCAACTGGAAGTGCTCAAGTTCATCTGTGAGTCGATTGAGGCTGAAGGCGTACCGCCGAGTATGCGCGAGATCGGGCGGCGCATCGGCGTCACATCTACCAACGCAGTAAACGATCACCTGCGGGCGCTCGTGCGCAAGGGCTTCATAGAGACGACTGATAAGGCTGCCAGCCGGAGCATTCGTGTGCTGAAGAATGAGCACGGGCAGCGGGTGGTGCTTCGACTTATGCCAATCGAAGATGGCGAGCGGGTGGGCACGTGATCGCCCTCGTCATCGTAGCGGTCTGCCTTTCGTTCTGCATCGCGCCGACGCGGGCGGAGCGGCGAGATCTGAGGCGGCTGTGAGCGCGCTAGCCGTGTCGAAGGTGTCGAACGTTGCAGCGCTCTACGTCGATCCGCGCGGTCCGTACCCCGCGTTGGTCGAGCATTGGTGGGACGAGGCTCGAGACGCAAAGACCTACGATGGGCCGTGGCCGGTCGTGGCGCATCCGCCGTGTGGCGCTTGGGGCAACTTGCGACACTTGAATCAACGAGACGACGCCGACTGTGGTCCGCGCGCCGTCGAGCAAGTTCGCATGTGGGGCGGTGTACTCGAGCAGCCTCGCGGCTCCAAATTGTGGGAGCGCATGGGGGTTCCCGAACCGTATGCCCTCAACTACGAGGGCCCCGACGGCGGGTTCAGTGTTGAGGTGGAGCAGGTCTCTTGGGGCCATGTTGCTCGCAAAAAAACGTGGCTCTACTTCGTAGGCATCGAGTACCAGGCAGTGATCGACGGGCTGAGATTCGGCGGTACTCCGACGCATTGGGCATCTGGCATGGGCCCGCATCCGCGCAAAGGCTCAGGCGGGTTTGTGCCGCCAGGCATCAAGGTTTGCTCCGCGCAGCAACGTCGTCGCACGCCTCCGGCGCTCGCTCAATGGCTCGTCGAGCTCGCAAGTCAGGCGGTGCGGCGATGAAGCCACCGACCCTCGCGCAAGCGATCAAGCGGTGGCGTGCGATGCCGGTCGTCGCCCGTCGTGCGGCGCTGCACTTCTTCCGCGACGAAGCGAAGTCGTCGGCAAACTGGGGCGTCATCGACGTCGACGTTGAAGAGCGCATCCGCCACCGCACCGACGCACGCTGCCTCATGGCGGCAGTTGAGCTGCTCAAGGCTGCGGCGAAAGCGAGGCGGAAGTGACGGGCGGCACTCTCCAGCGCATCGCGACCGGCACGGTCCACGTGTCGCGCAATGTAAAGCCGCGAGGACTCACGCTCTGCGGGCAGGCGTACCACGTCGACGGGAAACGGTGGATCTGGTCGTACAACGAGAACGAGAACGAGACCGGCTCGTGTCTTCGCTGCATGCGCCTTTCGGGCGTGAGCGCTGAGGACGTTGCGATCGAAAGGCGCTGCCGATGAGCACGCCCACCAAAAAGCCGCCGGGGCAAGCCTGGCGAACGTATCCCGCCAAGCCTGCCGCAGCCGCGATGCAGAAGAACGTGCGGCTTAGCGACGTCGATCAGTTCTCGACGAAGCCCACCACCGGGACCGAGAAAGCCGCCGCGTTGTTGGCAACCCCACTGCCTCTTAAGCCTCCCGGCATTAGCGCGCCGGCCGGTAGTTGTGGCGTAGTCGGCTGCGCTCTCGTCATTCCACACAAGCACCGGGAGTCAGCATGACCCGCCTCGCCCTCCTCGCCGCCGTCTTCGCGCTCGCGTGCGCCCAGCCGGCGACCACCCCACGCTGTCATCTGCACTATGGGCTCACCGGCGAAAGGTTCGTGTGCCCAGCCGGGCAGGCGGAAGTGCGCCAGCTCGACGACGTGACGCTCTGTTGTCCGCTCACTCGAGAGGAGTTGGCGCGATGACGACGCTCGATGTTGAAAAGCTGCAGCTCGCGCTCTCGCGCATCGAGCTGAACGCCACGCTCCGCGCGATGGCGGACGACATGTTGGGCACGGTGCTGTCTTGTCCTTGCGGTGCTCGGCGCTACCTGCCGCCGTTCGACAACGCTCGCTCGATGACACCGCCCGCGGCGGAGTTCGCGAAGCTGCACGGGGCGCACTCATGACGTGCGCCGATCTTTCGAAGATTCTCCAGCGCATCACCGGCGCAACGCCGGGTCCGTGGCGAGACGCCCCCGCCGTTGGCTCTGGCTCGCGCGTCATTCTCGACGGCACCGGCTACCTGTTCGCGCAGTGCGACGATGGGCAGAATGCCGAGTTTATCGCTGCCGCCAGGACCGATGTGCCGGCGCTGCTCGCCGCTCTCACTGAAGCCCGCCGGGTTGCCGCTCAGGCGGTAGCCGCGAACCCGAGCCTCGAAGTGCTGGCGGCAGTGGTCCGCGGATGGAGTGAGCCATGAGAGCCAACAGCAAAGTCGATCACACGCTGCTTTGGTGGCCACGATGATGCCGGCAATAGATATGTCTCGCCGCCGATTCGGCTCGTTGGTTGTGCTCCGCAGGAGCGGCACAGGTGCCAAGGGGAGCCATACTTGGCCCGTGTGGCTATGCGTCTGCGACTGCGGGAAACAGGTCGAGACACGCGGCGCCAGTCTGCGCAACGGTACGACTAAGTCGTGCGGGTGTCGAAAAGGTGCCATGTGTTCGGCTGCCAACGTGAAGCACGGCGGGGCTATTCGTGGGCTTAGCCCGGAATACCTTGCGTGGCGCGGAATGCTGGACCGTTGCTATCGCAAGACGCATCTCAGCTACCCCAATTATGGTCTGCGCGGGATTAGGGTAGCCCCTCGTTGGCGCAACGACTTCGCAGCGTTCCTCGCTGACGTGGGGCGCAAGCCGACGCCAGCGCATTCGCTAGATCGATTTCCCAACAACGACGGCAACTATGAGCCCGGGAATGTCCGATGGGCCACGAATATCCAGCAGGGCCGCAATAAGAGAACCAATCGACTCATTGAACACGACGGTCGGTCAATGCCGTTGTCGGCATGGTCAGAGTTCGCTGGAATTCCATCGGACACTATCGCCGCAAGGTTAGAGCGAGGGTGGTCAACGGAGAGAGCCATTACTTCCCCCATTCTTGAGAGGTGCCGCCGATGACCACAGCTCCGAAAAAGAAGAAGGTCATGCTCAGCATCCCATGCGATCCCGACGTCGTGGCGTGGCTGCGCGAAAACTCGAAGCAGTTTCGTGTCCCACAGGGCGAGCTGGTTCGTCGGCTCTTGGTTGACCACAAGGCAATGATGCAGCGCCTCGTGGTCCGCGCGATGACGCGGGCGAAGGCTGGAAAGCGATGATGAAAACTGCCGAGGCGTGGACTGTCCAGATCGCGCAAGCGATGGCCATTCAGCAAAGCGTCGACGAGTCCAAGCTTATCGACGTGCTGCTGAATGCCGTTCAAGCCGTGCAGTCTGACGCCATCGAAGCCGCCGCAATGGCGTGCGAGTCCGAGCCAGCCCCGCTGGGCGATGGTGCCGCTGCAACGATGGATTGCGCTCGCGCGGTTCGTCGGCTCGCGGCGCGGGAGAGGGCGGGGAGATGACGTCACCCGGGCAACTCAAACTCGCGCTGATCCCGCTCGACGCTTGCCGTGCGCGCTACGAGTTCTCGCCAGTGTGGCCGAAGGCTGCGCCGGGCATCGATTGGTCGCCGCTGCTCTGCACGCTACCAAAAGACCACGCCGGGCAGCACGAAGACGAGCGTGAGCGGATTCCGTGGACCGAAGGGAGCAACAAATGAAAGTAACTCTAATCCATCGTGGGGGGGGGCAGAAGCTCGGGCTAACTGGCGAGCTGATCCGGTCGGGCAAGAACGGCAAGACCAGCAAGGTGTCGGTGGTGTGGCCGCTCAACGGTGTGCTCCTGTTCTCGGCGCTCACCGGTCGAGAGGTCGGTTCGCCGCGGGGTCCGTGGCGATTGTCGGACGACGACACGGAGGCGTTTTGCGGCGACCTTGGACTGAAGCCGACCGCGCCGAAACCATCGCGCAGCAAGAAGTATCCGAGCAAAACGCGCATTCAGCCGGACGCTCGACAGCTTTCGTTGGCGGAGCGCCGATAGCGTGAGGCACTATACCCTCGAAGAGTGGCAGCGGCTCGCGTCGCGCCGATCTGGTCACCGCGTCGACCTCACGGGTCAGCGCCGTGGCCGGCTGATTGCACTCAAGCCCGTTGGCGTCGATGCCTACCGCAATGTCATTTGGCTTTGCTCCTGCGACTGCGGCGGCGCCGCTCGCGTGCGGGCTTTCGAGTTCACGAAGGGCAAGGGGCGCAGCTGCGGCTGCCTTCGCGTCGAGGCAAACAAGGCGCGCGGTCCATTGCAGCGCCATCACTTCCGCGGTGCGTCCGCATGATCGCCCCGCAGCGTCCATCCCGGTGCGCTTTGTGCGGCCTCCGCGCGCCGTTCGGCGTGGGGTGGCGGCACGGCTCCGATCCGCTCGGCCCGTACTACAGCGACCGGCTGACGAAGGTCTACTGCAGCGAGGAGTGTGAAATGAAGGATTTGCAGAAGGAGACGGCATGACCTCCGCGCAGTCCCTCCCCGCCCCGCGCGAGCTCCGGCCGTACCAGGTGGAAGCGCTCGCCAAGGACGAAGCCGCACGCTTGCGCGGTGCTCGCACCGTGTGCCTCGTTGCGCCAACTGGTTCGGGTAAGACCACCACGGCGGTCGAGTGGGCGATGCGGCAACGAGCTCCAGCTGGCATCGGCGTTTGGGTAGCACACCGTCAAGAACTACTCGAGCAAGCGATGAACGCGATGCTCTTCGGCGGCCCCCGCGTGCGGTTCTGTATGGTCCAAGGCGGCCACATCCCCATCGGCGCGGATTGGTACGTGCTCGACGAATGTCATCACCTCTACGGCACAGAGCAATGGTCGCCAGCCATTGCCCCCGCGCGCACAGGCCCAACCCTCGCCCTTACCGCCACCCCCGAGCGCGGAGACGGCGCGGCCCTCGGCAACCTGGCCGACGCTCTTGTTACGGCTGCGCAACCCCGCGAGCTCATCGCTGCGGGGTTCCTCGTCCCGTGCGACGTGATCGCTCCAGCGGGCCCTACCCGCGCTATGTCGGAGCACCCGGTCAAGGCTTATCAGCAACACGCGCCCGGACAGAAAGCGATCGTCTTCTGCCGCGACGTCAAGCACGCGCAGCAAGTAGCCGACGACTTCCGTGACGCCGGCATCCCCGCGGGCTGCGTTGACGGGAAGATGCCGGAAGAACTCAGGGCGGCTCGGCTCGCTGCGCACCGCTCTGGCGAACTACTGATCCTTACCAACGTTCAACTACTCACCGAGGGCTACGACGATCCTAGCGTCTCGTGCGCCATCATCTGCACCGGCGTCTCTACCCCAGGCGCGTGGATTCAACGCATCGGCCGGATCGTCCGCCCCTACCCCGGCAAGCTCCGCGCCGTAGTGATCGATCTACGCGGCTCCGTCTACCTGCACGGCATGCCGGACGAAGACCGCTCTTACAGCCTAGAAGGTAAGGCGATTTCCACGGGGGGCGATGTCACCGAAGCCATCCGCCAGTGCCGCTCCTGCCAAAGAGTATTCCGCGCCGTTGAGTACCACGACGCCACGTGCCCAAGCTGCGGAGCTCGCAGCAAGGGCAAACCTGACCCTCGCATCCGAAGGGAGCAGATCCAAAAAGTTCTAGCGACCCACACCGTTGCTGAGAAGAAGCGCACTTACCAAGCGCTCGTCGCTACCGCTGCGGCGCGCGGCTACTCGCCCAAGTGGCCCGCTGTGCAGTACAAAATTCGCTACCGGCATTGGCCAGGCGCGGAGGTCAGATGACTGCCGATCACCTAAAGAAGCCGCAGCGCGAGGCTCCTTTACTCAAGGAGATCCTTCTCGCTTTGGGCAATGAGTCAGACTTCCGTGTCTGGCGCAATTCAACCGGTGCCCTCTACGATTCTACTGGGCGCTTGGTCCGGTTCGGTCTCGCCCCCGGCTCCGCCGACATCATCGGGATCCTCGCCCCGCTCGGTCGACTCGTCGCCCTAGAAGTCAAAACACATCGCCCCGGCTCGAAACAGAGCGACGACCAAATCAACTGGGCGCGCGTCGTTCGTGAACTCGGCGGCATCTACGAGGTCGTCCGCTCCGTCGATGACGCTCGCTCGGTTCTAGCTCACGCCCGCCAATCCCGCCCCAACCAGGATCGCCGTGCTCCGCCTCCATGACGCGAACCGAACTAGCGACCATCGTGCGCGAGGAGCTACGCGCTGGGATCATGCTCACCGCGGATCCACCGCCGAGCCCTCCCTACGATCTCCATGCCGAACGAGCGCTCATCTCATCGGCGTGGAGTGGCATCGTCACCCCTTCCTATCTGCAACCGGAACACTTCTTCGCGCCTCTCCACCGGCTGCTTTTCCAATTCCTCACCACGAACCCGCCAGACATCCCAGCCGCGCTCAACTGGCTAGCGGCTCGCAATGTCCGCTCCCCGACGCTCTCCCCGGACATCGAAGCGCTCGTTACCTATACCCCGGCCCAAGTCCAGCTCGAGCCGATCGCAATGCATGTCGTCGAGCTCTCATGGCGCCGCTCAGCGCTCGATCACATTGCCCAAGCCCAAGCGCTGCTCCGCTCGCCAGGCTCCGATCTCTCCCTCGCCGCCCAGAACCTCACCGCCGCTATCTCCCGCATGCGTGGGCAGGAGCCAGCGTCGTGATGACCGATACTACAGACACCACAGATGCCCCGCCGCTCGGCCTCGTCCCGCCACTCGACGATACACCGATCCTCGGCTTCGGTGATCTGCTCCGCGGCGATGATGCCGAGCTCGCATCCAAACTCATCGACACCCGCTGTCCAGGGGACCTCGCCCCCATCTACTCCGAAGGCGCCTACCGCGAATACGATCCGCCGTCCGGCGTCTGGACCGAGATCGACGAGTCCGAGCTCTCCCGCACCGTGCAGAGCTTCGCCGGCTTGTCTGTGGGCGGCAAGAAACGATTGAAGGTCTCTGCTGGCACGGTCAGCGGCACCATCAAACTCGCTCGCGATCTCGTCTCCAACCCCAACTTCTTCGATCAAGGCATCACCGGCATCACCTTCAACAACGGTTTCGTCGAGGTCTGCGATGGCAAGATCACCACCCATCGCCACACCTCAGACCAACGCGCGAGGCACCGCGTCGATATCGACTACGAGCCCGGAGCGCTCCATCCCGAACTCGATCAGTTCTGGGATGACGTTTTCGCCGACACCAGCGAAGAAGAGCGCTCCGCCCGCGTGATGCTGATCCAGGAATTTACAGGGGCGTGCCTCATCGGCAAGGCGACCAGCTATCAGCGCTGCCTCGTGTTCGAGGGGCCCGGCGGCAACGGCAAGAGCCAGGCCGAGGAGATCATCCGCTCCGTTTTCCCGCCGCGCACCGTATGCTCCTTACCCCCGCAGCAGTGGGGCGAGCGCTTCCAAATCGCCAAGCTCGTCGGCTGCCTGGCCAACATCGTGGACGAGATCCCCGAGAAGGAAATCGTATCCGGCGATCTCTTCAAGTCCGTCATTACCGGAGAGCCGGTCCACACCGAGCGCAAGCACCGCGATCCGTTCGAGCACCGCCCGGTCGCCGGGCATCTTTTCTCGGCCAACCTCCTGCCGAGCACCGCCGATCTCTCCCACGGGTTCTTCCGCCGCTTCCTCATCGTCAAATTCACCCGCGACATGGAGCGCGCACCGGGTAGCCGGAAGGATATCGGGCGTTATGTCGTGACACTCGACCGTGCTGGAATTGCAGCGTGGGCGGTTGAAGGGGCCGCCCGACTTCAGCGACAAGGTGGGTACACGATACCTCAGACTTCTACCGACGCTGTAAACGAGTGGCGAAGGGCCAGCGACAGTGTCGCGATGTTCGTCGATGAGGCGACGCGGCCGAACGATCCGATGCTGCCCACCAACATAGCCAATGGCACCCGCGCGTCGACCCTCTATTCAGCCTATCGACAGTGGACTATCAGCAACGGCTATCGCTGCGTATCGTCAAAGAATTTTGCCAATCGGATGGATGCCCTGAAGCTCCGTTCTGTTCAGCAAAGTGATGCCCGATATCACCCGGTTCTCTACGTCGAAAGAGGGGGGCCCAGCAATGCGTGAGTGTCGCGAGTGTCGCCAGTGTCGCCAAATCCCCATTGCGCCCTATATATCACTGTCTTTAGACG
>Ga0137451_1000019_pt1 | contig 55866 bp, 79 predicted proteins | sample EasRivERMGT500_2_FD_102336 | JGI IMG/M metagenome (GOLD analysis project Ga0137451, IMG submission 102336) | Soil microbial communities from meander-bound floodplain in the East River, Colorado, USA - East River MetaG ERMGT500_2 | ecosystem: Environmental > Terrestrial > Soil > Floodplain ... | reverse complement strand
CAGTCAAATTACAATTACCAATGGGTCAGGAATTGCCGGAAATCCGACTTTTTCACTTCCAGCAGATGTTATAATTTCTACCTCTATTACGGTTGATGAACTTTTAATAAATAACCAAGGTATTGAAGCTACGGGAGTGTCGGATAATATATTTCTTACGACTAATAACCTTGCTTCAGTCATTATTTCAAATTCTTCACAGGGAGGTACATTAGAATTTGAAAATGCTGCCGGTACGTTTTCAGTCGGATTTAAAGCCGGAACTTTAGCAGCAGATACCACTTGGACATTACCCACCACCGATTCAACAGGTGCCCAATCTCTCGTCTCTAATGGTTCAGGTGTCCTCTCTTGGAATACTTTCTTGCCGATCGCCGGTGGAACGATGACGGGCAATTTGATCTTAAATACCGATCCTACAAGCGCGCTTCAAGCTGCAACTAAACAATATGTAGATGCCTTCAGTTCAGGACTAAGTGTTAAAGCTCCGGCATTGGCTGCCACGACTGTAACTCTAACGGCCACTTATGCCAATGGAGCTGCGGGTGTTGGTGCTACCTTAACCAATTCGGGTGCACAGGCTGCATTTTCCGTAGATGGCGTTTCACCGGCTTCTACTGACCGCATTTTAGTAAAAGATCAATCCACAACCTTTCAAAATGGCATTTATACGCTTACAACAGTTGGCTCAGGAGCCACAAACTGGGTTTTAACGCGCGCTACGGATTTTGATACTGCGGCTGAAATTACTTCCGGCTCTTTTGTTATTGTGACGATGGGAACGGTTAATACTAATACGGGTTGGATTGAAACCGCTACCGTAACCACCGTTGGAACCGATCCCGTATTATTTAGTCAATTTGGAAATCCAGGTACCGTCACTTCAGTGTCCGGAACAGCAGGTCAGATTACGGTAACAAGCCCAACAAGCACCCCCGTCATTTCTATAGATGCGACCTATGTAGGGCAAACAAGCATCACAACGCTAGGAACCATCGCCACAGGTACCTGGTCGGCCACGAACATAGCTCTAAACAAGGGTGGAACCAATGCGGCTCTTACGGCTGATTTGGGAGGAATATTTTACTCTACGGCTACTGCCGGAGCTATTTTAGCTTCTACTGCTACGGCACGCCAAATGTTACAATCAGGTGCTTCGGCAGCTCCCGCATGGTCAACGGCTACCTATCCAGCTACGACTAACGTAAATAGGATTTTATACTCATCCTCGGCAAACGTTGTGGGTCAGATTACAACTGCTAATAGTGGAGTTTTAATCACAAGTGCCGGTGGGGTACCCTCTATCAGTACGACTATTCCAGCCACAACCCAACAGAATATAACCAGTTTAGGAACTATAGCGAGCGGAGTTTGGAATGGCACGGCAGTCGATGCGGCTCATGGAGGAACAGGCAATACCACCTTTACGGCTTATTCCGTTATTTGTGCAGGAACGACATCCACTGGTATTTTCCAAAATGTTTCAGGTGTGGGGACATCTGGTCAAGTGCTCACCTCAAGCGGTGCCGCAGCCTTACCCACTTGGACAACTCTCGTTACGGCGACATGGGTGGATCAAACTTCTTCTCCCGTCACAATGACGGTTAACACCAATTATGTTGCTGATCTTGGTACATTATTAACTTTCACTTTGCCTTCAACGGCTGCTTTAGGAAGTACTTTTACCATAGTAGGAAAAGGTGCGGGTGGATGGAAACTGGGTCAAGCGGCCAGCCAACAAATTAATTTTGGAACCTCAACAACCACATCAGGTACCGGCGGATCACTTGCCAGTACCAATACTAATGATTGTGTTTCCGTTGTCTGTGTAACCGCCAATACAAACTTCGTTGTGTACAGCAGCGTTGGCGATCTCACGGTTGTATAGGGAAAAATGAGAAATGGCGACAAATAATTCTATTAATGCACCGCTACCTACAGCCGTCCCCAAGGGAGGCTCCGGTGATACATCCTTTACAGCGTATTCGGTTATTTGTGGGGGTACAACTTCCACAGCCGTATTGCAGAATGTCTCTGGGGTGGGAACAAGTGGTCAGATTCTTACTTCCAACGGTGCGGCTACTTTACCGACTTGGCAAGCAAACCCCTCATCGATCAGTATCACCGCCGGAAGTGCCAATATCGTTTGTTCGCCTTCTACTATAACCGGTACAGGTACTGTTAATCTCGCGAATTCACCTTCAGTTTCAGGTTCTGTGACAGTTGGTACCAGTATAAAATTACCGGATACGACATCGAGTACCGTTGGAGTTATTTTCCATAACTCAAATCGTTTTATCCATACGGGTATTGCCGAGTCCAATTTCTGTACATTTGTCGGTACAAATGCGGGAAATTTTACCCTTACCGGTACTTTTAATACGGGCTTAGGCAGTAATGTATTTCAGGCCACAACATCAGGCAACCATAATACTGGAGTGGGAACGAATGCTCTTACATTATTAACCACTGGTACCTTTAATGGGGCTTTTGGAGATGGCGCTTTATCGGCTCTAACTACCGGAACGGATAATATTTGTCTAGGACATAATGCAGGCTCTAACTATACCAGTTCAGAATCGAGCAATATTCAAATTGGCTCAGGAGTTTCGGGAACGGCTGCCGAATCAAATGTGTTGCGGATTGGCGCAGGGACAGGTACTGGGGCAGGTCAGCTTAATTCAGCCATAATATGCGGGATCACTGGCAAAACAAGTGCATCAGGAATCGCCGTCCTCGTCAATAGCAGCAATGTACTCGGAACCACTACTTCATCGCGCCGCTTCAAACATAATATTGAAGATATGGGAGATTCGAGCGACCGTCTGATGAAGCTTCGTCCTGTAACTTTCCTCTATAACAAAGAAATAGAAGACGCAACTGATGAAATGAAGTTCGGCCTTATTGCTGAAGAAGTAGCGGAGATATTCCCCGAACTTGCATATTTGAATGCGAAAGGGGAGCCTGAGTCAGTACGTTATAATGATATGCCCGCAATCCTTCTCAATGAATTACAAAAATTGAATAAACGTATCCGCCAATTTGAAGCAGAAGCGGGGATATAATGGCGATAAATAATTCCATAAATTCTCCTCGTCCTATCACGGTTCCTCAAGGGGGGACTGCAAAGACTTCGTTTACGGCGTATTCAGTTATTTGCGGGGGAACGACCTCTACCGGAATTTTACAAAATGTCTCAGGAGTCGGTACCTCAAATCAGATTCTTACTTCCACCGGAGCCGCCTCACTTCCTACATGGCAAACTACGGCCGGAGGGTCTCTTAGCCTTACGGCTGCGAGTACGAATCTAGTTTGTTCGCCTGCGACTATAACCGGCACTGGAACGATTGATCTTGCGAGTTCTCCTTCTGTTTCAGGGTCATGGACTGTAGGTACAAGTTTTAACATTCCTGATACGACATCAAGCACTACTGGGGTTATTTTTCATAATACTTCCACTCCTTTTATTCATACGGGTATTGCTGAATCTAATTCTAATATTTTTCTAGGTTTAAATGCGGGAAATTTTACCCTTACCGGTACTCTTAATACGGGACTAGGCCGGATTGTTTTAAATGCTGTCACAAGTGGTAATCATAATTCTGGATTAGGCACTACTTGCTTATCATTGCTCACTACGGGTACGAATAATGTTGCATTTATAGGGGGTGCCACCTCGGGATTAACTAGCGGCAGTAATAATACCACTTTCGGCGAAACAGCGGGAATCAATTATACAACGGAATCAAGTAATATTAATATTGAGTCAAACAGCGTAGGGGCAAGCACTAGCGAAAGTAATCTGTTGCGAATTGGACATGCTACTGGAACGGCAGCAGGTAATATTAGCACAGCTATTATTTGCGGCATCACCGGAAAAACGAGCGCATCTGGTATTGGGGCCTTAGTCAATAGCAGCAATGTCTTAGGAACCACCACCTCATCCCTGCGTTTTAAACATAATATAACTGATATGGCTGATTCCAGTTCACGTCTGATGAAGCTTAGACCCGTTACATTCCTTTATAACAAAGAAATAGAAGATGCAACCGATGAGACTAAATATGGTCTTATTGCTGAAGAAGTTGCAGAAATATTCCCTGAACTCGTTGTATGGGATGAAGAAGATAAGCCTTTTACCATCCGATATAATGATATGCCCGCTATGCTTCTTAATGAAATTCAAAAGCTAAACCGATGCATGGATAAACTGGAAGCTCAAAGAGGAACTATACACTAATGGATAGGTTCGCGCTCTTCACATGGACTCTTACGGCTATCACGATCTGGGGAACTTATCTCAATAGTTCTCAACGAAAGGCGGGATTTCTGATTGGGGATTATGCAATGTATGTTGGCTCTGTGTTGATCTCTCACGGGGTATCTATGCGCAAGCTGCGCTCTATATAGTTTTTATAGGTTTTAATATTTATGGTTGGATTTGCTGGGGAAAGAACGAAAATAAATAAAACGTCATAATAATAAAAAGAATAAAAAAAATGACACTGCCTATTAATTACAATGGAATCGTCTCTGCCGTTCAAGAATACCTTGAGCGCGATGATGCTTCGACAGTTCAGGAAATCCCAGTATTTATCATGCTGGCTGAGAACCGCATCGCCCGTGAACTCAAGATTTTGCAAAACGTAGCCTATGTCACAGGAACGTTTCAAGCCAATGTTTCAACGATACTTAAACCTATTCGTTGGCATAATTTCATCACCTTTAATTTTGGAAGCGGTACTGGATTTAATACACGAAATCAAATTTATTTGCGCACCTATGAATTTTGCCGCACTTATGCGCCTGATCCTACTGCCGTAGCTCCTCCACTTTATTATTGTGATTATGATTACACCACCTTCTTACTCGCGCCTACGCCCGATCAAAATTATCCTTTTGAAATGGCCTATATGCAAATTGAAGAGCCGCTCTCTATATCCAATCAAACTAGTATCCTGACCCAATTTTGTCCTGACCTCCTTTTTTACGCTGTCATGGTTGAATCCATGAATTATTTGAAAAATGATGAAGGATTAGCGCGGTGGCGCGGAGAATATGACCGGTCAATGGCTTCTATAAGCTCAGAAGATAAACAAAGGTTCCAAGACCGTACATCAGATAGAGGGAGAGACTAATGTCATATGTAGACATAGTAACAGGTTCAGCCGTTCAACCTACAACAGTTGCTTATCGCGCTATTTCATTGGTGGATGATGTCACCTTAGTGTGGCCCTTTTCATATGTGGATACTACGAATGTAGTCGCTAATTTAATGGATGTAACCCCAATTGGTACGGGCTTAGCCATTACGATGCCCGCTGCAAATCAATCAGGGACTGGTCAAGTTTCCATTATAAGAAATTTAGGGGCCTTTACCTTTACAGTAACTGATAATCTTTTTAATGATATTGCCACGATTACAACTGGGGAAATTTTTTATCTCTATATCACGGATAATACGTCCGTTGCCGGAACTTGGAGTAGTGTACAATTTGGTACCGGCACTTCGGCGGCCGATGCTACGGCACTCGCCGGAAATGGTTTAGAGGCTTCGGGAGGTAAATTAAATACGGCTGCACCGGTTGTATCCCAAGCCATTAATTATACCATTTTAACAACCGATAGGGCCTCTTTCCAAGTTTGGACAGGAGGGGTAGGCACATTTACTCTCCCCGCATCTGCCACGGCAGGAAATAACTTTTATTTCTCGGTTAACAATCAAGGAACAGGAAATCTTACCCTTGTGCCTAATGGAGCTGACCTCATTAATGGGTTAGCCTCATTAACCCTTATCCCGGGCAATAGTGCTACGGTGGTAAGCTCAGGGACAGGATGGTTTACGGTTGGAATGAGTCAACCAATTCCTTTTCAAGTGACGACTTTAAACTTGAATGTAGGAGGAAGTGCGGATGTTACATTAACTAATAACCAAGCTAATAATCTTATTCAAAATTATACCGGTGTCCTCGGAGCCAATATCTATGTTGTCGTTCCTACAACAGCAGCCCAATATTATGTATTCAATAATACTACGGGCGCGTTCACCCTTACGGTTGGTACGGCGGCTGATGTTATAGCAGTCACTGGGGTTACTATAACTCAGGGAAGTCGAATAATTGTTTATTGCAATGGCAATAATGCGTTTCAAATTCCGACCTTTACTGATACTCCGCTGGTTGCCATTGATAATGCTTTTACGATTGAGAATAATGCTGATAATACAAAAATTATAGCATTTAATGCTGCAAGCATCACCACAGGAACCACCCGGACTTTAACGTGTCCCGATGCCAATGGCACCGTAGCCCTTACCTCTAATTTAGTCCCTACTACGAAAGGTGATGTATGGGGATTTAGTACGGTTCAAGCACGGATTCCGGTTGGAGCCAATGGAACCGTATTAACCGCCGATTCAGCTCAAGCATTGGGGCTTAATTGGGTCGCTCCTACGGCCCTTACCACAAAAGGCGATATATTTGGATTTAGTACGGTACCTGCGCGCATTCCAGTGGGTACAAACGGGCAAGTCCTTACGTCTGATTCTACCCAAGCTTTAGGGGTCAAATGGGATGCTTCACCTGGAGGGGGAACGGTCACAGCTATTACGGCAGGCACAGGTTTAATCGTAGGAGCCGCAGGGGCCAATCCTATTACTGCTTCTGGTACCCTTAATTTTTCCCGCGTACCTACTTCTATCACAGGAACAACCACCCTCACCGCAGCAGCCAATGGACAACTTACGGTTGTTACATCAAATACCTTTAATATTAACCTTACTGCTTCAGCAACATTAGGCAATGGATGGTCAACAAGTATCACCAATAATGGAACCGGTATTATCACAATTGTGCCTAATGGGGTGGAAACGATTGATACGTATACCTCACTTCAACTTACACAGGGTCAATCTGTTAGTCTTTTCTGTAGTGGAACAGCATTTTTTACTAATAATAAGCCCGATTATCCTACTTTTACGAGCCGTCAAATATTTACCGCAACTGGTAATTTTATCATACCTGGTGGAACATTTGGAATTTATGCTGAAGCCTATGGGGGGGGAGGAGGAGGAGGAGGTACCTTCGGTGTAACTTTTGGCGGAGGAGGTGGTGGTGGAGGATATTGTGATAAATATATGACCGTTGTTCCTGGGGCATCCCTCGCGGTAGCTATTGGAAATGGCGGTGCTTCTAATACGGGAGCAGGCTCAGGGGGAGCAGGCACAAATACTACTTTTAATGGAATGACAGCAAGAGGAGGTGGGGGAGGGACACAAACTGCTGCGGGAGCGGGCGGAGTTGCAGTTGGGGGCGATATTAATATAAATGGCACTCCAGGAGGAGCAGCAGGAACCACAGCGGCAGTAAATTCAGGGGGGACGTGTGCTGGACGCTATGGAGGGACTGGGGCTTTAAGTCCTGGTGGTGGGGCAGCCGTAGGAGCTGCTGGAAGAATATATGGGGGTGGGGGGTCGGGAGCAGGCGTAGGTAACACCTTAGCATCAGGTGCAGGAGCACAAGGTGCGGTCATAATTTGGTATTAAATAAATGGCTAATTTTCCTCTCAATATCCTCCCCGGTATCAAACGCGATGGGACAATCTTTGAAGGTAATTATTATAACAATGGTCAACATTGCCGTTTTCAAAGAGGAAAACCTCGATCTATGGGAGGATTTAAACAGATCACCAACCAACTTCCCGGGATTTCACGGGGAATGTATGTACAACCTCGTTCTAATTTAGTCGATATGTATTCCGGAAGTTCTAATCTTCTTGTTTTTTCAGAAACTGATTTTGATGGAAATGGCGGCGCGATTACCGATAGGACGCCTTCCACTTTAACAGCAAGCGCTAATAACTTATGGCAATTCGATTCAATGTTTGATACCACAAGTTCGGCAAATGTCCTTATTGCGCATGCAGCACAAAATCTGAATGATATAAATAATTCTATAGAAGATCCTATTTGGTATGGCCCTACAAATGCAAGCTCAGCACTGATTCCTTTTGCCGCTTCCAAATCAGCTTCGGGTGGAATTCTTGTTATCCATCCTTTCTTATTTTATTTTAGCAATGACGGTTTTGTTGCGTGGTCTGATGCGAATACACCCTCGATCTTTACAGGTGGTCTTTCGGGAAGCGCACGTATAACTTCTAATAAGATTGTAACTGGTCTTCAAACACGAGGAGGGACAGGTGCACCTTCTGGTTTATTATGGTCTTTAGACTCCCTCGTTAAAGCCACCTTTATAGGGTCTCCAAATTTTTTTCAATTTGATACGATTACCGATCAATCTTCTATCTTATCGAGCCAATGCGTCATTGAGGAAGCAGGAATTTATTATTGGATCGGCATTGATCAATTCTACTATTATAATGGAGTGGTAAAGGAGCTTCCTAATGATATGAATTTGAATTTTTTCTTTGAAAATTTGAATTTTGATCACCGACAAAAAGTGTGGGCTACTAAAATCCGCAGATATGGGGAGATATGGTGGTTCTTTCCTTTGGGGGATTCGGAAGAGTGTAATCATGCTATCATCTATAATTATAAAGAACATACATGGTATGATACGGCCCTTTCAAGGTCAGCCGGTTATTTCTCACAGCTCTTTCCCTTTCCTGTTATGGCTGATACCCAAGTCACTTCAACCGGTACCTATAATTTATGGGAACATGAGTATGGAGCAGATCAACTGATAGGTCTGAATGCGACCGCTATTGATAAAAATATAACCACTTCCGATATTTCTTTTTGTGCTACCGGCCCCGATGGAAAATGGCTAGGTATTGAACGGGATGTAAAACTTACCCGAATTGAACCGGATAGCCAAGGATCACCATTGAGTGTCCAAACCGGTGCTATGAGCGTAACCGTATCGGGTCGTAAGTTTGCCAATTCACCTTTAGAAACTGCCAATGCTCCTTATCCTTTTAGCCCGACTACAGAAAAAATAGATATGCGGGAACAACATCGTCAAATGTATCTCACTTTTGATTCAAATACATTAGGAGGAAGTTTCCAATTAGGACAAACGATCATTCATCTCGAGCCAGGTGATGTGAGGCCATAATGGTATTACCGGAAATGATATCTTTCGTTGAGTGGGCTGCGACTTTACAAGTGGATTTTCCGAATGGAAATGTGCCGATTATTGATGATGAATCGGAATGGCAAGACTGGGCTGACCGTTTGTTACAAACATCTCCATTTGATTCAGCGGTAGTTCCAGACCCGAGTGGTTTTGATGATTGGCGGCAATGGGCGCGTTGGTTTGTGGATGTAATGAATAATTAAAAAAGCGGGGATAAAATGAAAAGAAATATGGAACACAATAAAAGTAAGGGCGCATTAGGGTCACTTGCTAAAAAAGTCGAGCATAAGTCCGGGAAAGAGGAATACATCCTTGCGCATTTTAACCCTGAAGAAATCGAGCTTTTTGATAAGTTACAGGGCGGTGCGCGCTTTAATCCTAAGACCAATTTAAGGGAATATTACGAACTCGATAAGACCTTCGATTCCCCCCATATTAAAAAACGCCTTCATCATGCTTTGATGCATCCTGATGATAAAAAATATGCCAGAGGGGGTGCCGTCACAGGAGTTAAAAAATTAGAACATGCAGGGCGCAACGGGGATACGATGCTTGCGCATATCACCAAAAAACAAGCTCAAGTCTTAGACCATCTCCAAGGAGGGACACATTTTAATCCCCGTACCGGTTTAAGGGAATATGGCTTCTTTAAGAAATTAGCACGTTCTATTAATAAAACAGTACATCAACCAGGGCGGAGATTGGTTAAACCTGTAGTAAGAATTGCAGCGCCAGTTGTAGGCGGAATGATTGGAGGCCCTGCCGGTGCTGCTGCCGGAGGATTTTTAGGAAATAAAGTCACGGGAGGACGCACTAAAGATGCCTTAAAAGCGGGTCTTTTAAGTGGGGTGGGAGCTTATTTGCTTCCACAAATAGGTGGACAATTTGCACAAACATTTCCTGGTGCTAGTGGAGCCTTAGAAGGCTTATCCAATACAGTATTTGGGCCTGGAATAACTTCTAGTTTAGGCCAAGCCCTTACGGGAGGAGCTGGTAGCAATATCCCTGGTCTTTTGGGAGGCGCAGGATCGCGGGCTGCTGGGGAAGTAGGACGCAATATCCTTACAGGAGGGGTGAGTGGAGCTGGAGAAATCGGGCGTAATATCCTGACAGGAGGAGGGGGAGCATTAGCATCCCAGGCCGTAGGCCAAGCTGCGGGACGAGGTCTTGGAGGAGGCTTAGGAGGTCTTATAAGTGCTCCTACCTTAGCTATGGGCGGCTTAGGTCTTATGTCCATCCTCTCTCAAAAGAAGCAGCAAAAGAAAGAACGCGACCGTTATAACCAAGAGATTGCAGCCATTGAAGGAGGGCCAAATACTCTTAATCCTACCAATATGCGCACTCCTTATTATGCCGGACGGGACTTTATCCCCTATACGGGAGGTTATAGCCCTTTTGAAGAAGACCAACCTCATCAATTCTTTTCAGATTTAAATCCCTTACCCCAATATCATGCTCAGGGTGGTTCCGTCCATCCCAATACTCCTAAATATTTTGAAGGCCCGGGAGGAGGGCAAGATGATGATATCCCTACGGTCGCCGAAGAGGGAGGATTTTATATTCCGGCCGATGTGATGAGCGGCTTAGGCGACGGCAACTCTAAAATGGGCGCATTAAAGTTTAATCATTTCCTATCCCAGCGACCAACTTCCCCTACCTATTCTAAAGGAGGGAAGGCCAAGATACCGGCTATGGTAAGTGCAGGGGAATATTATATTCCTCCTCATGATGTCGATAAACTTGGAAAAGGTAGCAATAAAAAAGGCACTTCTAAACTCGAAAAACTATTAAAAACTGTACGTTCCCATAAATCCACCAAAAGTCATCCTCCAAAGGCAAAGACGATTAGTGAATATATGAAACTTGGACGTGCTTAAAAAAATAAACAGGGAGATTAAAAATGAGCGGCGTAACCGGTACATTTACAGGCACACCTCAATGGTACAGTGATTATATTAAAGATTTAGCGGATAGGGCTAAAATCCAATCCGAAGAAGCCAAAGCGTATCAACCTTATCCTGGAAAACGGGTTGCTAAATTTAATCCGACACAAATAGAAGGAAACCGCCAACTTGCCCACGCTGAACCTAACCGTGAACTCTATGGACTTGCGGGCCGCAATATAGAAGCTGCTACCGCGGGAGATGTGTATCGCAATATAACTCCACAATTAAAGAAAGCTCGTAAATCTTCGGCAGCTAATATCGGCAGATATATGAATCCTTACCAGGAAGGAGTGGTTAATAGGATTGCTGAGCTTGGAGGACGTAATTTAAGGGAGCAACTTTTACCGGCTATTAATTCCTCCTTTATCAAGGCAGGACAATTTGGAGGAAGCGGCAACCAAAATTTAACTCAACGTGCCTTAAGGGATACCCAAGAGTCTATCCTTGCACAACAAAATCAAGCACTCCACCAAGGTTATCAAGGGGCATTAGGGGCTTCTGAAGCCACACGCCAACGTAAACTCCAAGGTGCTGGACTCGCAGGAAATGTCCAAGAACGGGGCCTAGCGCGTCAACTCGTGGGAGCACGTGGTGCGCAAGAATTAGCCGGAGCGGAACAACAAGCCCAAGGACGGTTTGGCGAGACATTAGGGGCGATCGGCCATCAAGAACAGCAACTGGAACAAGAAAAAATGGATCAAAAATACCGTGATTTCTTAGAAACAAGAGAGTTACCGTTCCAAAGGACGGCTCAATTATCGGCTATGTATCGCGGGCTGGATTTACCGACTTCGACGATTCAAAGGACATCCATTCCAGCTCCCCCCCGTCCTTCGTCTACCTCCCAGTTTGCAGGTCTTGCAGCAGGTCTATTAGGAAGCGCAGGCGCAGGGTTTGCCGAAGGAGGCCCAGTGGATATGTCGGCTCTCCAAAGAGGTTCCGAAGAAGCCAAACGGGCTGCACGCAAAGAACAGATGAGGGGATATGCCGATGAATTAACGCAATCGCCCGATACTGAGCGTAACCGTCAATTATGGGAACTCTTGCAAAATACCGGATTTGGTATGTTAGCTTCACAAAATCCAAATGCAGGGGGAGCCTTCGGGGAAGCTGCCATGGGCGGATTAAACCAATTAAGGGCTTCACGCGCCCAAGCTGCTGCAAACCGGATGGCCGGATATAAACTTCATAATGAACTTGAACAACAGGAATTAGAACCACAACAACAATTAGAGCAATTAATGTTGCAAAATGCTGGTAAACAGCAAGTACAGCAACTTAAGGGTACTCAAGGCACCGCTTTAGCTAAATATAAAAATGAACTTGAAGAAATGTCCCCTAAAAATAAGATTCATAAAGGCCCTGGTGGTCTTCCGTTTACTTATGAGGAAAATCCCGAAACCGGAGAAATGGAAGCTGTCCCTATTTCCGGTCTTCCCGATGTCCAAGAACAAAAAAAGGAACAAGAAGCGGCGGCCGGTTCATTAAAATCCGCTCGTAAATTATATGATGATACCATTGAAGCGGGAAAGAGTGCCGAAGAGCAATTAGAATCTGTTAATCGTCTGGGAGAACTTTTAAAGAAACCTGGTAACCGAAGAAGTGATCTTCGCCAATCTATTATGAATATGGCAGCAACAGTGGGGATTCAGATTGCACCAAATGCCAGTGAACAAGAAATAGATGCAGTATCAAAGGAAATTTTAGCCCGCAACTTTGCTAACCTTCGTGGAGGTGGTCGTGGCAACCAAGTTGAGTTTGAGCAAGCTTTAAGGGCAACTCCTGGTATATATACTCATCCAGAATCTGCACAGAAAATCTTAGAGCAATATAATAAGGCTGCCAAAAAATCCATAATGCTCAAGAAACGTGCTCAATCTCTTAACAAAGAATATCAAGGAAATTTCCCGGCAACATTTGATATTATGCTCGAACAACCTTCTCCTGAAGAAATAGATAGTGAGATCAAATCTTTGCAAAGTCAATTAGCCAACTATGAAGGCCAAGCTCTCGAAGGGGAATAAAATGACCTATGAAGAAAAATTAAAATATCTTGGTCAATTGCGTAAAAAAGTAGAGCAATTAGAAACTTCCGGTAAACAAGGGATGCCTTTTCAAACTATGGGAGAAGAAGGGGTGTCCCCTTCGTTGGGACATGGAATCGGAGTAGCCGCTAAGGGCGCAGTAGCAGGGGCCGTAGGTATTCCAGGAGATATTTTAAATTTAGCCCGTAGCGGTGGAGAAGCTTTAGCGGGAGGAATTTCTAATGTCATTGGTCTTCCTCAACCTACGCCCCAACAATTAGAAAATTTTAATAAAAAGCGATTCCACATCCCTGATCCTTCTGATGTTTTTCCAACGGGCGAAAAAGTAAAAAGAGGGATTGATTATCTTACGGGAGGACAATTAACTCCACAGACGAAAGGGGAACGTTATTTAGAGAGCGGAACCGAAGCATTAGGCTCTATGGCGCTTCCTGCGGGGATAGCCCGTACTGCTGCTAAGAAAGGCATTCCTGCTCTTTCTAAAGCGTTTAGAGCGTTAGGGTCATATACGGCTCCATCTATTGGCGGTGCGATTGGTGCAGGAACAGGCGCACAATATGCACGTGAAGATTTCCCAAATAATCCGGTATTGCAAGGTATTATTCCATTGTTAACAGGTACCGCGGGAGCAGTAGCGGGAAGTGGAGTACGTGGATTAACGAATATTGGAAAGACTCCTCCAAAGCCAGACTCTTTAGCTAAATTAGAAAAATTATCTGCTAAGTATAAGGTTCCGCTTTCCGCAGGAGAATTAGCCCAAGATGCAGCACAGCAAGCTCGAGAAGAAACGGCCATTTTAGGGAGTTTGGGGGCAGCTCCTAAAGCCGCGGCCAAAGAATTTAAAAATATCCAAAAACAAGGTTTTGAAGAAGCCGTTAAAAAGGGCGCAGAAAAAATAGCGGGAGAGCTTCCTTTAGAGAAGGGCGAAAACATTGGAAGGGTAGCTGAAAGTTTGAGGGAACAAGCAAAACAAGGTAAAGAAACCTATACCAAAGCTTATAAAGAAGCCAATCCCGAAAATATTAAATTTAATATCAAAGATGTAAAAAAATTCTCTAAAAATATGACCAATGAATTGCAAAAAGAAGGGATTGGGCCTAATTCAAATCCCGAATCTTATAACCTCTTAAAAGATTTAAACCAATTTATTGATAAATCTCCTAAAAAAGCCACCCACATTAATTTTAATGGATTGGAACAATGGCGTAAAGGGGTGAATGCTAAATATGCGTCTTCTAAACCCCATGAAAAACGGGGTATGGATTTTCTACGGCGTGGAATGGATGATTTTATTGATAAAGCCGTTAATAATTCCATGATTGAAGGAGATTTAGAAGCCCTTACTAAATTTAAACAAGCTCGCGGTCTTTATGCGGATTGGATGGGTAAATATGGGAGGGGCAAAAAGAATGAAGCCGGTAAAAATGTTATAGCCGATATTGTAGAAGATTCGGTACAGGGTAACCGCAATCTTACAAATGAACAAATTACTAATAAGATTTTAGGGACATCTACTCTTGGATTTCATGAAAAAGCCACGGATTCCATCAAAGAAATCAAAAAATTATTTGGCGCAGATTCCAAAGAATTTATGCTTGTTAAATCCGAAGCCCTTAATAAACTCTTAAAGCCTTTAGAAATGGGAGGAACGGAAGGTATCCATAAAGGTGATCCTGCTATGAGGACTTATCATACTAACCTTAATAAATTTGTAAAAGAAAACTCTTCACTTTCTAAAGAACTCTTTGATGAGAAGGATATGAGTTTCTTGAAAGATTTAGGAACATTAGGATCAACAGCATTTGAAAAAATAAAAAGCAAAGCAAATCCTTCTAATACCGGTTTGATGGCTTCTGTTTTAATGAGTGATAGATTTTCAAAATTTCCCGGTGTGAAAGATGTGGGAGAATATATTAATGCCCTTAAAACATCTAAAGCATTTACTCCTGGTCAAAAAGAAAAACTGGCCTTATCTTTATCCGCAGCCGAGCAAACGAAATCAAATTCGGCTCCGTATTTATTAACCGAGGCTTTAAAATCTTCTTTGGGTGAGACAGGTGCTTCTACTTCCACCAATCTTCCTGAAGATGGTGAATTACCACAGGAATTAACGCCATCTAATATAGCTCCTCAAAATCGTCAAACTGAGATTGAAGATATTAAAAAAAGGTTAGAGGAGTTAAAAAAATTAAAATCCGAATACGGAGCTAAAAAAGAATCCCCTTTGATGAAGCGGATTTCTCAACGTGAATCAGGGGGAAATCCTAAAGCCAAGAATAAATTGGGTTATCTAGGTCAATATCAATTCGGCGCAAAAGCTTTAGAAGATGTAGGGCTGATTAAGCCTGGGGCGAGTAAGGGCAAAAACGCAAAAGTCCTTTCCAATCCTGAAAACTGGACAATTGAAGGAGGACAAGAAGCCTTTTTAAATAATCCTGGGTTACAAAAACAGGCAATGAGTAAATTAATGCTCCTCAATCGTTCCCGTTTAAAAGGCGCAGGTCTGATTAAACCCAATACCAATCCTCAAGCAGTCAATGGAATGCTCTCAGCAGCCCATTTAGGGGGCGTAGGAGGGGTGAAAGCTCTTTTAAGGGGTTCGGATAGGCAAGATGCTTTTGGTACGCCTGTAAGCGAATATTATAAGCGTGGATACCGCGGTTAAACATTAGGGAGAATACCTATGGCTGACTTTACGCCCGCAGTTTATTACGTAATGGAAAATGAAGGAGGTTACGTCCATCAGGAAGAAGATTCCGGAGGGGCGACCAATTTTGGAATTACATTAAACTTTTTAAAAAGCCTTGGGAAAAAGGGCGACATAAATAATGATGGGACAGTTAATAACAAAGATATTAAATCCCTTACTTCTAAAAAAGCGAGCAATTTCTATTATGAATATTGGTGGAAAAAATATTCATATAATCAAATATCTTCCCAGGTGATCGCCACTAAGATTTTTGATATGAGCGTCAATATGGGAGCATGTGGGGCGCATAAGTTAGCTGAACGATGCGTTAAAAAATTATATGTCATGAAAGATTCAAAAGCTATCCTTCCGATCGTTGAAGAATGTGATTTTAAATTAACGCTCATTGATAAGGTTAACGAGATTAATGAAAATGATATGGTGCAATGCCTTTCCCAAGAATCATTAAATCATTATAAATCCATTGTTAAAAAACATCCCAATAATAAAGTTTTTATTAAAGGATGGACAAAACGTGCCTTAAAAATACCTTCAGGGGAAAGGGCAGAAAATTAATATGATACACTTAAGTTTCTTAGTCTTATTTTTATTAACCCTATTTTGTATTACAGGTGATGATGTGAATAGTAACATACATTGGATAGCAGTGATTATGGTGAGTTTACTTTTAATATTAACGTTTGCGATTGATTCAAAACCATAACGTAAAGGATTTTAAAATGACCGATCGTTTAACCCTTGTGGAAAAAATCATACTTTATATAAAAGCGCGCATAGATGAAACCACCACCTGGTGCGGCATACTTATCTTTTGTTTCTCGTCATATTTCTATATAAAGGGTATCTATATATACGATTTGGCATATTTGACAATTTCAATCATCTGTCTTGGCATGATTATGCATCGCGAAAAGCTATGATCGTACAATATGGCTTAATATTGTCGTTTATAATCTATGCAGGCGCATTATTTTATGTCGTGAGGGATGCTAATAAAAGGATGTAAAAAGTCGCCGTGTTAGGGAAAACCCAAACCTGCTAAGTCTGACGCAGTCACGGCGTAGTACCATTATACCATAAAAATAATAAAAAAAGGGTATAAAAATGAGATTCTTTATCGCACGGCTTTCAAAAATATTAGCCTATGGAAGCGTCCCCTATCGGGTTAAGCCCGAAGCTCGCGAATGTATTTTATTTGCTAATCTCTGTAGAACTGCCTCCTTAAAGGAAGAATTAAAAGCCGTATGGTTCAGTGTGACCAATGAATATAGCGGCAAGCATAATCCTATCTTTGGAGCAGTTATGGGAGCTATGGGACGCATCCGAGGTGCGCCCGATTATGTATTCATGTGGGAGGGAGGGTGCGCCTGTATCGAGATGAAATCCGAAAAGGGCAGACTCTCAGCTAATCAAAAGATATTTAAAGAATGGTGCGAGACTAAGAATGTCACCTATGTGGTTTGTTATACGGCACAGGAAGCATTTGAGAAACTACGCGATTGGAAGCTTATTTCCACACCATGAGAAAAATAAAGTTTATAGATATTTTTGCCGGTATAGGAGGCTTTCACTTAGCCTTCCGCAATCTTGGAGCAGAATGTGTTTTTACCTCTGAAATTGATCTGCACGCGAGGAAGACATATGAAATTAATTTTATGAATATCTCTAAAAAACTATTTGCGGACAATAACTTCGCAGGCGATATAACTAAGGTTAACCCCAATCATATACCCGATTTTGATATCCTGTGTGCGGGCTTTCCTTGTCAACCCTTTTCACAGGCCGGATATAAAAGGGGGTTTCAAGAAATATTACAAAACAGAGGTAATATGTTCTTTGAAATAATAAAAATCATGGAGATAAAAAGACCTAAAGCATTTTTCCTTGAGAACGTCAGACATTTAAAAAACCATGAAGAAGGTAGAACTTTCGGAGTAATTCAAAAAACTTTAGAAGATCTGGGGTATTCTTTTCATTCTAAAATCGTAAAAGCCTCGGATCACGGTTTACCTCAGCACAGACCTCGTCTATTTATGGTAGGTTTTCTCAATGAAACAACGGAAAAAAGTTCTTTTAGCTTTCCTGAAAAAATGCCTTTAAAAACAAAAATGTCGGATATATTCGGTGGTCAATGTAATAAAGATGTAGGCTACACTTTAAGAGTCGGCGGCCGTAGTTCGGGAATACATGACAGGATGAATTGGGATTGTTATGTAGTTAATGGCTCTGAAGTTAAACTTACTTCAAAAGAAGGAAAGAAAATGATGGGCATTCCTGATAATTTTCTTTTCCCCGTATCTGAAACTCAAGCGATGAAGCAATTAGGCAATTCCGTTGCAGTCCCTGCGATACAAGCAACTGCCAAAAAAATTATAGAATATTTAGAATCTAAATATCTTTTAAAGGATTGGAATCTTATTGATAAAAATTAATGATTGTTATAAATTATAAAAAATGTTACAAAAGTAATATTTATAATTTATGGAGGACTGATTATGGCTGTTGTTCAAGTGGAAAAAGAATTTTTTGACCGTCTTACGGCTCTATCTAAAGAAACTCACCGACCAAAAACTTATTATGTCAATGAAGCTTTACGGCGTTCATTAGAGGATATAGAAGATTTATATTTAGCTATTTATAGATCAGAAACTCCCTCTAAAACATATACTATGCAAGAGGTGAAAAAAGAACTTGCCTTGGATTATTGAATGGGATGTACGAGCTAAGAAAGAATTAGAAAAGCTTGATCGATCTATACAAATAAATTTAATTAATTATTTAGAAACGCGTATTGCTTTATCGGATGATCCTACTTGTTTTGGAAAAGCTCTTATGTATGATAAAAAGGGATGGTGGCGTTATCGAGTAGAAGATCATAGAATAATTTGTAAAATTTCTCATGAAAATAAATCTATTAAGATTTTAGCAATTGGAAACCGTAAAGAAATTTATAATTAAAGGATATTAAGATGAATACCAACTTATCTAATGAATATGAGCGTGACTTTTATGCTTGGATTATGAACAATTCAAAACTCATACGGGAAGGCCGTTTCTCTGAGATTGATTCCGAAAATATTGCCGAGGAACTGGAAGCTATGGGTCGAAGTGAAAAGAACCAAATTATTAGCCGTCTTAGTGTTTTATTAATGCATTTCTTAAAATGGAAGTTTCAACCTGATCGGCGCAGTAAAAGTTGGAAAAATACGATCCGAGAACAACGGCGCATGTTAATTAAACTTCTTAAGGATAATCCGAGCCTTAAATATGAGATCGAAGAAAAAATAAGCCGTGCTTATGAAGATGCCCGTATTTGTGCTTCTAATGAGACCCAATTACTTATTTATGATCTTCCTCCCATTTGCCCATTTACTTTTTCAGAGTGTTTGGATGAAGAATTTTTCCCAGGGGAAGAGATTATCTAAATATCTTTTTTCATAAAAAACCGTTTATGCCCTTTTGGGCAATCTTCAAGAATGCCAAACACCTCATAACCATTCTTGATATAAAAGTCCTTGGCTTGCCAATCAAATGTGTCTGTATGGATAAGGGTACCCCTTTCTTTCTTGGCTTCTTCCTCCACGGCTTTTAACAATTTCGTACCATATCCTTTACCGCGATACTCCTCCATTACCCATATGGCATGCAAGTTCACAATATGCCAATTATACATGTCAGCTAAAATTCCACCCCTTATTTTCCCTGTCTTTTTATTAAGAAATGCAAAATTTAAACTTATAATATCCGCATGCTCCAAAGGAGCTTTTTGTTTATTAAACCTCTCCAACTGTCCATATATAAATATCGGTTTTAAAGTATCTTCAATGCGGTGGATTTCATCGAACTCAAATTTAAATGTAGGGTTTTCCATGTATATTTTTTTCTCTCTCTTATTAAAAATTAAGTTGCAAAAGTTAAAAATCTAACGTATATTCCATTTTGGATGAGCAATGACATATTTCTTTGACACGTCAAAGAAAGTTCCTATATGTCTTTGTTCATCTACTCTTTTTATTAATTATGACTTTATATTTTATGCTTAATTTATTTGATATTTATCTTGAGGCAGTTAATCCTGTTGCCCGAAATTACCGGGCCTATTCCCTTTCATTCGGAAAAGATTTATTAAACGATTGGAGCGTGCAAATCCAATTCGGGCGTATTGGAAGACGCGGAACGGTTATAAATTATTCTTTCTCCGAATTTGATAAAGCTCTTATCCTTATTAAATCTATCTTGAAAAAAAGGTTTTCTTCGTCTAAGCGTATTGGATGTGATTATAAAATCAAAGAACTTTATAATCAATTAGGATTATCGATAGGGACGGCTTATGAAAAAAACAAAAAAGATCGGCGCACAGGAATATTTCTTTGAACAGATTATAACATATAATCTTTTAGTAAATATATTCTTAAAGACCGGTTTGAGGATGGCTGGACGTATATTAAGGCATGATAATTATACGATGATGGTTGAACATAAAACAATTGATAATATCTGGCATGAGTCTTTATATTTTAAAGCTCATGTTTGCGCCATCCTTCCTTGTGAACCTCTTAATATGGATGATTTATATGATAGCCTTGAGGGGTAGAGGAATTTTTTTCGCATAGAATATCGCTATCATTCCTATAATGCTTCCAAAAATTAAATATAACGCGGGATAATTTGAGGCTGGGTTTTTCATCATTATAGCTACAATCATAATAGGTGCCGTCACTCCTAAGACGCTATTTCCCAGATTATAGGCAAATCCAATACCGCTTGACCGCGTTTCTACAGGAAACAATCCCATCATAAATGCGCTTACACCTGATAAAAAGCCACTCATCGTAAATGCCATCATCAATTGCGCTAAAATAATCTTTATGAGGCACCCTGAATGAATGAGATTTAATACGGGGACAGCTATTATGGCGGTCATAATTAAAGACACTACCATAATGGGGATAGTCCCCCTGCGGTCAGCTAATTTTCCAAATATAATGAGCGTGCCCATCATAAAGGATAAATTTAGGACATTTACAAAGATGATCTGGTAAAGAGGGAGATTGATCTCCGTCTTTAATAGAGTAAGGGTATAAAGGGTCATGATATGAAAAGGAATTGCCCCCGCTGCACCAAGACCAAATGTACACATAATATTGGGTAGATTATTGCGCAAAACCTCTATGAACGGGATTTTAGTTATAATTTTCTTTGATTTAAATTTAGAAGTCTCATGAAGATGTTTACGACAGTTATAACTACAATAGGCTAAAAATATGGTGGAGACGAAGGGAATGCGCCACGCCCAGTCCCACATCCACTCATAACTAAAGATGGCACATATAATCCCTCCTATAATCACCCCAAAAAATGAGACTACGCAAATAAGGCTGCCGACATAATTTGCTTGGTTAGGATTGGTTTTTTCTAAAATATAAACGATGACCGTTATGCTTTCGCCGCCGATACATATCCCTGCTGCCATCCTGCACAGGGTTATAATAATCGGGGCCGTTACCCCAATCGTTTCATAACTCGGTGTGATGCCAATTATAAATGTGGGTATAAACATAAATATTATCGAAATGAGAAGGGCGTATTTACGCCCGTAGCTATCGCCTATATGGCCGAATAGAATTCCCCCAAGGGGACGCGTAATTCCTCCCACGGCAAATGTACCGAGTCCCCATAAGAGGGCTACGGCAGGATTTTCTTGAGGAAAAAACAGGGTTAAAAACTTAGGAAGCATAGCTCCATAAAGGGCTATGTCATAATATTCCATGAAATTTCCGAGAATCGCAGTTCTAAAAAAATTATTTCTTAACACTTTTTTAACCATTTATGTTTATAGTAGAAAGGTTAATAAAAAATATAACAAGGAGGAATAGAATGAAACCTAATTTAAAACCTTACCAAATGCACTATATATTTGCGCATCTTGATGAATTTGAAATCTTAAAAGAATTTATTGAAGCTGCCGATATGGCGTACGAACAATTAAAAAAAGACGGTGTTCTGCTACAAATTTGCTTACGCACAAATTATTTGGAGTTTAGGAAACATTTTAATGAAGGGTTTAAAACCCTCATTACGGAATTATTACCGCCTTTTTATATAAATTTATTTTTTATAAAGCCTGAAAAATCAGAAATTCCATCTTTTAATCCTAGAATTTATCCTCAGATTTTAAAAGAGAGATTAGATGCATATGCTGAGGATTTCCGAGAGGTTGCGCAGACTTCTTAAGGAGAGGGGGAGGCCCAAGAAATTCGTTTTAAGTGTAAACATGTTACACTATTCATAATAATGTATGCAAGAGATTTTTTTTGTAGTATAAAGATTTTAATAATAACAAAAATATTAATAAGTTTTACATGAGGAAGGGGACTACTTCATGGACTGGGACAAACTAAGACTCTTTTACGAAGTTGCACAATACCCTAATATTACGGCAGCAGCCGAGGCATTGCATATAAATCAATCGGCTTTAAGCCGAAGCATCATTCTGCTAGAACATCAAACTAAAAAACAGCTTTTTAACCGTTCAAATTCCGGTATTACACTCACCAAAGACGGGGAGGTTTTACTTTCATGCGTAAAAAATATGGTACTCGATCTGGAAGTTGCCAATAAAACTATCAATAACGATAATGATAAGGAACCTGCGGGAATTTTAAGGATTCTTACCAATGAAGGACTTGCTGGAACATGGCTTATTCATTATATCGATGAGTTTTTAGAAACCTATCCTAAAGTTAATTTACAAATCACTTGTGATAATTTTAGAGAATGTGATAGTGATACCGATGCATATATGGGGCCATATTTATCTAATCGCCTAGATATTATCCAAACCTATATTAAAACATTTTATATAAAATTATTTGCAGGTAAAAAATATATTAAAAAGTTTGGAATGCCTAAATCTCCAAAAGAATTAGACAATCATCGCCTTATTATTTTTAAACCCTTTTCTTATATAAAGGGACATATTTATACAAATTGGATACTATCACTAGGTTTAGACGAAGGACATCTACGTGATCCCTATTTACAAATAAATTCAGCGCAAGGACTTTTGAATGCTGCCCGTAATAATATGGGGATTGTAGCAATTGGTTCTGAATATCCTATATTAGAAAAGGTAATGGATGAAGTAGTGCCCATTCTTCCCGATTATAAATCCGAAGGAATCGATATTTATTATAGTTACCCTATCCAAATGAACCAGGTGCGGAGTGTGGTTGAATTTGGTAACTTTCTTCAAAAGAAATTTTCTAAAGATTCCGAAATAGATTATAAATTACGGTTTGTTTCCAAACCAAAAATTCTTTCATAATTATTTAAGTGGTTATAGATTTTTATGTGGTTAATTTTATGATCTTCAACTTTTAACTTTGTAAAGGAACTTACAATGATAAAATTATCAATACTAAGTGCAATTTTGATGGCCGCGTCATTAACTGGGGTTAATGCGTGTCCGGTACATAAAGAAGCTTCAAAAGCGGCTCCTAAACAAGAGGATGAATGCATTCTCCAATATAGTGCCAATACCGAAGGAGTGGAAGATTTTTTAGGGTCTCCCACACGTCCAATCCCTAGAGGAAACTAAAGGATTGAATAGTAAGTAAAATATTTTTGTCTAATGAATTTTTCACTAGATGGAATGACTATATACCTTAAGCTATTTGCAGTTGTTTAGGGTATAAAAGAATCAGGGCTTAGGTGGTCTCCTGACCTTACCAGTCCTTTAGGATTGAGTCTTATGTCTCAATGCCTATAAACCTCCCTGTTAAAACTTGGGGGCGGTTGATTCCGCCCCTCTTTTTTATTGGCGCAATTTTATCTTATTATAATTTTATTAAAACAGCCACGTCTTTTTTAAGGGGTGGCTGTTTTTTTTATTTAAGAACCATAGACTATTCTTTATAATAAGCGTAATATAGAAGGGTTAACAGGAGAGGATAAAAAATGAAAATAAAAATCGCGCTACTCATTTCTATTATAAATCTATTTTGCACCCCTTATATTATGGCAAGTGCAGAACACAAAACTGATTTCGGATTACAGCTTCATACTTCAAAGAGCGACCTTGGTTTAAAATCTAATCTGGGGAAGAGTTTTGACACCCGTTATTTTAACGGTGCCAACCGAAAAAATGTACTGGAAGCCGGTATTTTCTTGCGCCATATACGGCCGATTAGTGAGCGTTTCTTCTGGGGCGTTGAATTACGCGTGGAAGATACACGGCAAAAATTCAAGCGTAAAGAGAATCAGGCTATGGTGGGGTCAAATACTTTTGTCCATAAACGTGGACTTAGTGCAGGACTTCATGGCATATGGGGAATGGAATTGGGTGACTATAGATTTTATGGACACTCAGGGATGGTCGGAACCCACTCCCTTATTAAACTCTTTTCCATCTACGACTATGGTCACCATACCAGAAAGCGTGAAGAAATCTTATGGGGTTTCTCAAAGGGACTTGGTTTTGATATGGCTGTTAATGAAGGGTGGAGAATTGGATTACAATACGCGCATATCCATCATCAAAGTCAAAAACTAAGGATTCACGAAAGGGATGCGTTTATCCATTCTAAATCCCAAGTTCATTGCGTAGGTATTAGATTAAGTTCTGAGTTCTAAAAAATTGAGGTGTACGAAATTTGCGTACACCTCTTTTTATTCTGGCTCCCCGAGAAGGGGTCGAACCTCCGACCGATGGATTAACAGTCCATTGCTCTACCGCTGAGCTATCGGGGAATATTATTAATTATCCTTACGCATGCTTTGTGCGCCTTTAAGTACTCCTTGGGATACTTCTATCTTAGGATCATAAGGCAGTCCTTTTGCATCTAAGGGGTACGGCTTTCCTTCTTCATCATCAAGATACATATGAGAATAATCAAAATCTGAGAAATATTTATGTCCTGCTGACTTTCCCTTTCCTTTAATATAAGGGAAAAATTCTCTATTGAGGGGAGCAAGTCTTCTCTTAATATATGGCTTTTCAATTTGAGGTTCAGGGGGGGGTGGGGGTGCAATCATCCAAACCGGTATGAATACCGTAGGATTAGGCGTATAGGTGGGAGCCTCTTCAGTAATTGAAGTTAATGCTGAGGGATTGAATTTCCAATAATATTTGGATTTTTTAGAATTCTTAACCACAAATTCCCAACCTGGGGGCATTTCATCATCACTATTAGGTATATTGGTTTGTCGAGAAGCTTCTACAGGGATGGATAAAAGTAAAGTTGCATATAATCCGTAGGAAGCGACTTTGTTATAAATTTTCATAAAATGTTCCTTTCTTTCACTAAGTTAATTGAGTTTCGTAGAGGGAGGATTGGGGATTTGTGGGTCGTCTAAATCATCGTAAAAAGGCTTATTCACCATTTTCAATAATAAAGGCTTTATTGCATTCCAATGTTGCTCTTGATCTCGATTATTCTGTTCCCTTTCCCTATCACATTGAGCGCAGTGAAGACTCATAACATAATCTTCCATGGGGGTTAACTCTTCAGAAGGGGAAGGGATAGAGATAGATTTTTTATCCTCCCCGAGTTGTCTCAAAACTTCCTGTTTAACGGCTTCTTTGAGGAGGTGGACTTTTTCACTGACACGTTCTTCTAAATACTCAATATCAGGGGAAATATGTTGTGAACAAAATGCAGCATTAGAGAGTAAGGTCACCGTTAATATAGCAGAAATATAGATACGTTTTTTCATTTTATAAGCTCCTAAATAAGATGTGTTACCAATAAACCAATAGTGTTTGTAGGGTGCCATACAGCCGTAATTTTTACAAGATTTAAAAATATTTATCTTGGTTTTTTATAGGTAGGATATTAAAATAATATCTGAAAGGAGATATAAAAATTATGAAAACTGGGACAATTTTTTGCTTGGGATTTCTTCTGACGGGATGTTGTAACAATTATCCTCCTGCCGATCCCCATATTTTCTGTAATAATTTTGGGTCTTGTGTTTTTTGTAGTGCCTATGCGGACGGTACCTGTGAGCAACACTGTAATATAAGACAAAATTAAATCATATCTACGACTTTTATCTTAGCTTCTGTATTACCCCGTAGATATTTCATTGTGGTATTTAAGGAGGCATGGCCTGCAAGTTCCCTTACATCATCCACATGTCCCCCTGCTTTTGTAATCGCGCACATGGCGTTATTTATAAAAGTAACTCTTCCAGAATGGCTCGAGCAGCCATCAAGACGAAGGGCTAAATAAATATTCTTTAAGGCTAAACAAACACTATCGGCACACATTTTATGCCCCCGTTCGCTCTTTATCAAATATTCATGGGGAAGGCTATCACCTAATGTCCTAAGACGGGCTATGGAAGATTTTAACATAGAGTTAAGGGGAATTGTACGACCGGACTTTCCTTTGGTAGCATTATCAGGCATTTTAAGGAAGTCAATTAATTCACCCGAAGCATTCGTGACCATTGACCATTGTAGGTTGCAAATTTCTTTTGATCGGAGACCGGCTTTGACAGATAATAAAAACATCACTTCATTTCGGAAAGGATAACGTGTTTTTTGAATCAAATCTAAAATTTGGGTGACTTCACGGGGGTTAATAAATTTTGCTTGTTTACCAGCCATGTAACTTATCCTAAAAGTACTAATATAAAGATTATATATATGAGTTAAAAATGGGTGTCAATTTTTATATGTTTGAAAGTGTCTTTTTTATTGAAGTCTGGGTAAAAGTGTAATTTTACGGTGAGTTTTATTAATTTTGACATTTAAAAAAAACCAATTAAGATTCAGAGATTATTTTTTTGGTACCTATAATTATTTCTTATGAGGTGAATGTTAAACAAAACTAAGTTTGTAGTTCGCATTTTCCCCGTTTCTGTAATTTAACCCAATTATGGAATTAAAAAGGTCTGCGTAAGAATTTTTCCCACCCATACGCCCCCCATAAATAATGTTATTCCAGTTACGAATCTTATAGTGCGCAATTTATGTTCAAGTTGCTCAATTTCCTTAATCATTTTTCGGCGTTTAGTCCGTTGATCAAAATTCATCTTTAAACTCCTTGGATGCTATACACTTATCATGTGCATATGAAGCCATTGAAAATTTATCTAAAAGAGCGGCTATATATCCACCTGGATATTTCATGGAAGACAACGTTTGTTCTAAATCTTGAATTAATTTATCGGAGGAACCATAAAATTTCATTCTTTCTATAAGAGCAACTTTATTCTCTTCATAGGTGCTAGATTTATAATCCATCTTTAAAGTCCTTTTGTCCATACGATCACATCTTCACCTCTGCGAGTCTTAGCATCTGAACTTATATTGCGTTTGGTACTTATAATATCAATTTGAAAGTCTCCATAGAGTTCGTAAACTAGAGGATGGTTTGAATTGGTCAATATTATATGACATCCCAGTTTTTGAAGGCGTTTAACTTCATCTGCTAATTTTCTATGATCCTCTTCATAAAATTGTTCTTTAGTATAACGTTTAAAATCACTATATTTTGAAATCGGTATATAAGGAGGATCTAAAAAAATAAAATCTCCTTCTTTGGCATTTTCTAAAAGTACTTCTTTATAATCCCCACAAATAGTAAGATTATTTTGTAATATCTCAGAAACTTTTCTAAGATTTTCTGGATCGAAAATTGTAGGATTTTTATATTTTCCAAAAGAAGAGTTGAAATGTCCTTTTTTATTGAGACGATATAATCCATTGAAACAAGTTTTATTAAGATAGATGGTACGAGCGCACGCATAAAATCTATCTAAATATTCAAAGTTATCTTTTCTAATTTTATAAAATAATTCTTCCGGTGTCATATTATCAAGAAATATTGATATTCCTTGGAGATGCATTATAACAACTTCAACATTATCTCGAATGCATCGATAGACATTTATTAATTCTGGATTAGAATCAGCTATTATACTTAACGGAGGATTTAAGAAAAAAAATAAAGCTCCTCCTCCCACAAAAGGTTCAATATATTTATTGAATTTAGGAGGCATTCTTTTTATTATCTCAGGGATAAGTTGGGTTTTGCCACCAGCCCATTTTAAGAAAGGCTTAACCTTATCCATCTTTAACCTCCCTTACACCATTTTGCAAATTCCATTAGGACTTCCTCATTTTGCTCAGGAGTATTGGGATCAGCCATTGCCTCAAAAAGCTTTTCCATGGATTCAGCTTCAAAAACGCGCCGTCCATCATCCAAGACAGCGCATTTAAGATTTACCCCAAATATTGTAAAAGAGCCTTCATATTTTGCTTGTGGTAAGGGATTGTCTGAGGTCATTTGTCGTTCTCCTCATCTAAGCGTCCTCTATCTATAGTTGAAATTTGGGATAAAATAACAGCTACATATGCGGGCGCAAATTTCATAGATTCAAGTTTTTGTTCTAATTCTTCAATTAATTTATTTGAAGCACCATAAAATTTCATTCTTTTTATAAGGTGAGCTTTATTTTCATAATAAACTGGTGCATAATCCATAGTTAGCTTTCCTTATACAGCCAATGAGTCAAATAAACCGTTAGAGTCCCCAAAATACTTAATGAAAGTACATATATCATTTGGCCTTCTCTTTCTCGGGGTTTTCTTTCTCTTTACCTATGTCATCATCTTGTACTTTTTTAGAACCATGTCTTAATTTAGAAGAAGGATATAATGCTTTGTGGGATTTCATAAAGATTTTCAAAGCTTCTTTCCCTTCGATCGTAAGAAAATTAGTACTAAATCTCACTGATTTAAGATGCGTAAGATTTTCAGTAAAAATTGCCGTAACGGCTTTTTCAGTAAAATAATTAACTCCTAAATCTAAAATCTCAATCATGGTAAGATTTCCCGTTGCAAGAGAGATAGCACCATTATCGGTTAGACTGGTTTTTTGCATATATAAATATCTAAGGGAAATAAGATTACCATTAGCTAAATGGTAGGCTCCTTCGTCTCCGATAGGATTGTTATTCAGATTGAGAGTCATGAGCCTCCACATAAACCCTAGAGATATAAAACGAATATCCCGACTATTAATATTACCATAGCTCAAATCCATATGACGGATAGCCATAAGGTTGCCATTTTCAAGCTCGTGAGTAACCTCTTTATCAGGATTATTGCTTAAAACATAATATCGTTTGAGCTGATCAATATATTGAGCTTCTTCCATAGGAGGAGAGGTATAGACATACCCCATGAGGGAAAAATATAAGATTGTCACTACACATATTCCAACAGTTTTTCTGAGAGATAGCATTTTATAAACTCCGCATTAGAATTATCCATAAAGGCACTAAAAAGCATTTAATCATTACTAAAAAGATAAATGAACTAGAAGGGACTACTATTAATAGCCATAAGAGAAAGTCTTTAGTCATTTTTCATCACATAATATTGTTACAATAAACATCACACCCACAAAAATTAAGCATTCCAAATATGATGTTTTAGAAATTGGAAGATCAAAGGTATTTGATATCCAATACAAAAGACTTCCCAATATTAAAATTGCAAATGCCACGGCACCTGATAAATTCTTAAAAAGGTATTTCATCACAATCCTTATCAAAATCTTTCATAGATTGAGTTTTAGTACCATTTGGAGAATAGCGAGGTTGGTTATCATCTACTTTGGTCATATACGGAACCCCCTCAAATCCTTCATCCTGTGGGGATTCTTTACCTCCTAACATGATGATCTCACCTCGGAACTTTTGCATAACTACTTCAGTGGTGTAACGCTCTTTGCCTTCTTTGTCAGTCCATTTACGAGTTTGTAACTGACCCTCTATATAGACTTTTGAGCCTTTCTGCAAATACTGCTCAACAATATCACAGAGACGCTCATTAAAGATAACCACCTTATGCCATTCGGTTTTTGTTTGGCGTTCATGAGTAGTTTTATCTTTCCATGATTCAGATGTTGCGATAGATAATGTGGCCACTTTCTTGCCATCATTGGTAGATCGGATTTCAGGGGATTTTCCGAGATTTCCTATGAGCTGTACTTTATTTAATGAGGACATTATAAAAGCTCCGTTTTAAATTCGATATTAATATTAATCTCATTATCCTCTACCCATTTACTGGCACTAATTTTACTAACGGCTTGGGGATGATTAGTCAAAGCTTCTATGAGGTCTTCGCAGGTTAATGTATCTTCAAATTTATTTACTTTCTCGTCTAATTCTTCGTGTTCTTTATATAATTTTTTTAGTTCAATTAATCTGGACATGTTTGTTTCCTTTATTTTGGTTCTTCATCATAAAACATCACTTCCTCTACAAAATATAATCCCTCATGATTTTTATTTTCGAGTTCTTTTTTACAGTTATAAGCCCACTTTTTATTATTATACGCTCTCAATAATTTCCATCCATGACCTATAGCCACATGCACTATGATATAGATTTTATCATTCATGTTTGCGCTCCTTCCTGATGTCCATTTAGCATCTGTTGGGTATTAACCTTTATAAACTTCATAGCTCCTTCAAATTTATGCGCCTCTAAATATTTTAGATCAGAAATCTTGCCTTTCGACAAAAACTCTTGTTCCAATAATCCTGCTTCTTTTAATGTAAATCTCAATTCTTCAATCTGTTTGGAGCTTATATAAACTTTTGGAGAAGCTGCATTATAATTAATATCTGATTTTTCGTTATCCTCATCACAACTTTCAAGACAGAAATTTTTAAGCAATGCTGTTTTAAAAGCATAACTTACGGCCTTCCCTATTCCTTTATCTTGAGGATCAATCCCATATCCATACGACTTAACCTCAATAAAATTAGTTGGATTATCAACATTCACAAACTTTATAAGCATGGATATTTTAGTTCTATTACCATCCTGTTCACATTCATTGGTAGATACTTCTAAACAAATTCCATTTTTAACCAATGGCTCATGAAGGGCTTTTATGACAGCATCATGACTCACGAACTTATATTGATTGTTAACTTTCTTATCTTCCTTTTGGATAGTGGTAACCTCTTCATAGACAGCTAACATCCTTTGATGGATATTTTTTATGGGCTGAATTTGTGTAACGTTACTCATTTTTTGTCTCCTTTAATATAGGCTCTCGACCCTTCTAAATATCCAATCAATAAATTAGGGGAGAACCTGTCATAGAACCCGTTTTTTATATTAATTACGGTTCCACCATCTTTTTTAATTTTCTTGAGCATCACTCTGAAATCTTTTGGAGTCACCTCAACGCAGTCTTTATGAATATTCATTTGTTAGCCTCCTATCTTCATAGTTAAAGAGTGAGCTTGAGTCTTTTGCATATTTTGAGCTAAACACAAAAAATCCATAGCTTCTTGGCTCTTCTTAGAAAGTGAAGGAAATTTTTGATATTGTGCGGGATTAGTATATTTAATATTTTCGTTATCTAAGGCTAGACGCGCAACGTTTTCATAATAAATTTTATCCCTTCCTTTAGGAAGAGAAGTGCGTGATCTTAACTCATCCAATTCTTCAAGTGTTTTGGTCTCATCACATAATTTCTTATACTGAGATTTATTCTTAACTATTTTCTTTTTAAAATTAATTAGATGAGTTTTAAAATCTTTAAAATCCCGAGTTGGTGGAAGACTGAGATAATCTTCATGGAATCCCCTCACTGGAAATATTAAATCGCAACATATTGCATCCACAAGAGCATACACCTGTTTTATGTACTTAGTTCTTTCTTCTAATTGGTATTGCTCTTCTATTTGTTCATCTGATAGAGGACAAAGCTCACGAAATCTCTCATTTTCTATAGCCTCTTGTTCTCGTTTGAAATGATCATCAGCCAGATCGATTTCAGCATCATAATGATGCCAATAATGTTCGTTATGAGTCATGATTTTTTCTCCCAGTCTTTATTTTTATTTATTATTTTGGGTCGAAACGATATCGAGATATTGACTTGATTCCAGATAGAGCCTTTTAGATATAAAAGGATATACGGTCAAATAAACGGTCTCCCTATCCCCATTATCAATGAAATCTTTGAAAAAGTCTTTCTTTTTTAACTCTTCCTCAATATTTTTTAACATTGGCACTTTAATATTCTTATCAAAGGTAAATAGGTCTTGCCTTTTCGCTAAGAAGCGGAAACGGTCATTTTTCTTTACGTTCTGGTAAACATCCTCAAGGTCGATAATGAGGTTAATCGGGTTAGAATCGTAAGAGGTGATATTTTTATCTTGCATTTTTTCTCTCCTTAATGTTTTTATATGTTGCATCATGTGATCGTGGGTTGTACATTTACAACATTATACAACCGAAAACAACATGTCAACATAAAAAATGATATTTTTTTAAAAAAGGTTTGAGAGATGCAAAAAGAAAAAAAAGAAAGGCAAAATAAAGTACGGGGCTTCAGATGTTCGGATGAAACATGGGAAAAAATAGTTAACCGTAAAAAGAAAACTGAACGCACCCTGATACGAGAGATTGAAATAATTATAGAAGCTGGATTAGAAAAACTTGAGAAAGAAGAGAAAAATTATTATGAAAAAAAATAGTGTTAAGAAAACCAAAATCGCATCAGCCAAAAAGCCTCAACCGCTTTTTTATATTCCAAAAGCTAAATATGATTGGCTTGAAGCGTACGGGAAAAATACCGAGAATAGAAATGTAACAGAGGTTATTAATGAAATTATCGAACAATTTCAGACGCGCCATATTAATTATGAACAAAAAGTAAAATATTGTAATCCATCACGAGGGAATATAAGCCTGGGAAGAGATACCCTCAACAACCCCATTCATGGTAAAGAAGTTGGGACTGCTTCGTGGGGGAAAATACTATTGAGGAAGATTTTTGGAAAATGATCTGTACAAAGCAGCCAGACAAGAGTAAATAAAAAGCGACCCCCAGTTTTAGTAAGGGTCGCTTAATATATTTTAGATAAATTCCCTACAAAAGAATTTACATGTTGATTTATGCTTTCGCTATAAACGCAACGACCCCTTTCAGGAAGTCATTTTTGTTTATAGCCAAGCTAAAAATAAAAATCAACACATATTTTTCTTCGAAGGGGATTGTTTTTTAACCTGAAGGAGAAGATGATGAAAAGATTATCAAAGCAAACGCCGATAAAAATTAATAAAAACAATAAAAAACAGGGAGATAATTGATGAGTTCGTTAAATCAAGGGTATTTTTTTACAACATTTCCTGCTCGTGCAGTGGAAGATGAAAATTTATCCCATGCAGAAATAAGGGTATTGTTAGCTCTCTGTACATTTATAAACAAAACAAATCAATGTTGGCCTTCCTACAGTACGCTTGCTGAACGATGTAAGATGGATAAACGGAATGTCTTAAAATACGTTAAGAATCTTGAAACTCATGGATATATAACGATAACCCCGAGAATCTCCAAAGAAAAAGGTCACGGTTCCAATATATACTCTATCATATGGGATAATGGAGAACGGATTTCCACGGATAAAATACCGGATGAAGAATTTGAAGACCAGGAACCATCCCCTAGTGGTAATTTTTACCATCCCCCCAGTGGTAACCATTACCACCAGGCAAGTGGTAATGGTTACCACCCTAACAATACCAATATAACAAAACCAAAGGAAGAAAGAGAAAGAGTAGTGAATCGCGATGCGATCCACCCTTCTCAAACCCAGACAGCAGAGGTTTTATTAGGTGATTGGAATAATTTTTCTCACACAGTAGGTCTTTCAAGTGTCCTTAAACTCACTCCTCAAAGAAAGTCCATTTTGTTAGCTAGGTTTAGAGATTTGGATAATTCTTTAATAAATTGGGCACAATATCTTCAAAAAATATCTCAAACCCCTTTCTTGCTAGGTCAAAATGATCGTGGATGGCGATTAACTTTTGATAAGGCCATTAATGAAACTATGTTTTGTAAAATTCTTGAAGGCAATTTCGATTCTAAAAAACATTCAGGAATAGAAGAACTTTATAATCTAGCTGATCAAATGGACAGACAAGCGGATCAAGAACGGGGGACTTGTGATGCAAATATCTAAAAATTTATCACTTGTTAAATCTGAAGGAAAATATAAACCCATTGTTAATGAATCTTTATTTATGATTCCTGTTTCTTTACAAAAAATTTCCCGCAAAGAAGGGATGGCATTAGCTATAAAATTATTTGATTGTTTTCCCCATAGTGATAAAAGCGGTAAAGAAACTTACCTTGATGCCGTTTCGTCAATTTTTCAACAATATTCTGTAGACCAAGGAAAACAAGTTATCCGCCAGATTTTTTCGGAAAAAAAGTTTATTCCTTCCGGTTCAGAAATTATTGAAGAATTTGAAAAATTGGTTCCAATCATTGCGCCTTTCAACGCTACTCGTGAACAATGGCAAGAAGTATGTTTATCTTTGAAAGATAAATCTCCACTATGGCTAAAAATATGTCAACGAATAGAAAAAAATATTGGTATCCATAATTTTAAATATTTTTTTACTGAAATTGAAACTGATGATTTAGAAAGCCCTATGCCAACTTTAATTATGGTAAGTCCTTTTTGTCGTAATCAATTAGAAACGAAATATAGAAACGAAATCGAATCAGCATTTGAATCGGAGATTGAAAATTTCAAGTTTATAACTTATCAAGTAAAAGATATTTCAATTGGGGCTAAAAGCTAATTTAAAGCCCATAGATACCATAGGATGACCAATATGATAGAATTGCCACGACAAACCCAAGAGGGCCACTCAGTGCGCTTTAAAACGAGGAATTAAGAATGACTAAAATAAAGATACGTCAACACATCGATGAACCCTTGGATGCTCACGATATTTTTCTATCCAATGGTGTGCAAGATTTAATTTCATGGCAAGAGATGTATTTCAAAGCTTACCCACAATTTCACGACTTTCAATCCCTTGCATCAATTTTGTTAAGTACATTAGTATCTGCAATTATGAGTAATGCACGCAGTCTGAAAGAAAAGGGTGAATCTCGTGAATATATAAATAATCATATTGAAGCTATGAAAAATTTATTTTGTACTGCTTTAGATCATTTATCGGAAAATATTGAAGATGTACAAAACAGCTATGCTACATTTGATCATATTAGAATCCGCAATATTAAAAATGAGGCTCCAATTGACTAAAAAATCAAAGAACCCTCCTTTTGTTACTGTTGACTTAGAAACGGCCTTCCATAATTTTCTGGTAGAAGTGATTACTAAGTTTACCAAGGAACATTCATTTGATGGCATCTATGTTGTGCGTGGCCTTCTGGATGTAGCGTTGCGTACTGTGATGGCACAAAAGTTTGAGAATGCGATTAAACTAGACATCATTGAGGGCCTTCTCTTGAGAATATGCGATTTTAAATATAAAAATTATAGAGAGGCAATCGATGATAACCCCCCTTCACTTAATGAGAATGCCCCTCCTTCAGACGTTATTCATTAACTGCTCATTGCATCATGAAGACTCCCGTATTTTTTCTTTTCGACCTGTTCCTGTTCATAGACTAATTGATAGCGATCTATAAAAGCTCTCATAAAAGCGTTAATAGAGATATTAATACGCTCTGCATGCCCTTTAATCCAACGTTGTTGATTTACCGTTAATTGAATATGGAGCCTAACCAACTCATATCCAGCAGCATCTAAAATACATTCGTTGTTTTTTAATGACTTAATGTTTTTTTTCATAAAAACTATCCTTTTTTAAAATTAATGTGTTGCCATGACCCATTTAGTGTGTTACTGTGACACATCAACTAAGAAAAGTCAATATGTAATTAACATTAAATAGGAGACAAAAAATGGAAAACACTACATTGACAGCATTAAACAATCAAATGAAACAGAAAATCCTACGCTTTTCACCAGAACAAATGAATATTCCCTCCATAAAAGCTTTTGTAGAGGCTACAAATGAATTGCTCGCCGTAACTGAGCAAGCAGGATTATTTCATGATGAGAGAATGAAAATTTTTGATGAGAAACTTCTAAAGATGGAATCCTGTAAAAAGTTCTATATACGGGACATCTTATCGAATTAATCTATATTTAATTAGGAGATAAAAAATGAGACATATCTACCTTGTGTCAGGATTTTTAAATTGTGCCCCTGATTCCTACGAACTTAGATGGGATATTAAGGCATTTGAAAATGATGAGGATGCAGCCAATTATGTTAAGGATATTAAAAAAATTAATAACCGCCTTAAAGGGACGGAGGTTAACCTTTATGATCCTAAGCAACCTCTAAGGGTACAGGGGAAAAAACACGATATAGTTTATGGAACATGTAAAATTGAGATGCAAGAACCATGTGATGAGAAAGGAGATAAAAAATGACCAATGATAATCAACAAGACCCTGGTGATACTCTCAAAGATGACATTTTAAAACTTGTTAATACCTTTATAGAACTTCCTTCGACAGAGGACTTTGATTTTTCTGATGCAGCAAATGTATTGATAGATTGCGTTAAAACTTTAATTTTTGATCGTGCAGTAAACTCATTTTGTATTTCTACACGGCTTCAGGATTGCATCGATGCGCTTCAAGAAGCACATGATGATTTAATATGGGAAGGAACACCAGATGACGCCGCATGATGATACATATTATTCTGAAAAATTTATTGCATCTCAAATTGAGAAAGTACAAAAGGATTTACATTTATGGATCGAACTCTATATAAAAAAATATCCTAAACTAGAACTTCCTTTTATATCAAGCGCATTAATTATAGAATCTCATTGTCTAAATATAAGTTCAGATAAAGAATTTTCCATGGAGATGATGGAAGGGGATATTGAATCCCTTGAAAGATTATTGGAACTTTTTAAAAATGACGCTGAGATGGGGAATAAAAATGAAAATTAAAGATTTAATAAATATATTGAACAAGGTTGAAGACAAAGAACAACTCATAAAAATTGATATTAAGGCTAGTATGGGTCTCACACTTGAACTTATAGACTTAATAGAAGATTTTGACCGGGAAAATAAATGAAAATCTCTGAACTCATCCTTATGCTTGAACAAATCGAGAACAAAGACCAACCTATTAAGGTTAGCGTGGAGACTAAACATGGATGGGATATAAAAGAGTTTTCAATTGGTGGACTGATGGTACCTACTGAACAATATAAGGATTGGTCTATATTGGCTCTATGTCCTAATGGAACTATTCATGTAAATACACTAAAGCGTCTTCAATCTTAATAGTAGAATCAATTTTAAAAGATTTTGATAAAAGAGAACCAAAAAATGATTAAAGAACCTATAAATCTGTCGGTTAAAGGTGCCTCATGGAGAAGCCGAGACACCCCCCAAGAACATCTTAAAATGATGCTAAAGGGGATAAGTGATAATGTAGGACAACTAGCAAAAGTTCTTGATCTCATCCAGTTACAATTAACCAATGTTGAGAAAAGGGTATGGGAATTAGGAGCTAAGGAAGATGATTAAACAATCCCCTTGCAGTCCTTCCCCACTATGGCATAATCAAAGAAAAATAAAAAACAGGGCATAATGAAAACTTCCAAACTTACCATTCCAAAGATATTAAAATATTTATCCGAAGTGGAGGATGTATATATAATAAGCTCATCCCTTCCTGATGAATTGGTATTGCATGATATTCTCGGCATCAAATCAGAAGTCCATGACGTACATAAGATTACCAATCCTCAAGGCTTCCAACCTCACGAATCAATCATTCCTAAACGGTTTGGAGTGGCATTTGCAATAGACATACTCACGCCAAAGACCAAACAATCAAAAGAAAAGATCAAATGGGTTAATGAGTGGCGTGCATTAGGTGCGATTTACATAGGAGCTGAAGACATAGAAGACTTAGACGCTATCTTTAAATAAACCCTCTTACCCGTTAACGAACCAATAAAAATAATAATAACAAGGTTCACATGATCATCTGTACGTCAGACAATAACTGTGCCTCCGCTGAAATCCTTCTCTATCGTAATGTCCTTGGTGAAGCTATGGATGCCGCCACCAAAATAATAAAGATCGGTCTTCCTCGAGAGCCTGATGAAGATAAACTTACATGCATGGATCATCTAAAGATAATTCAGAATAAAAACGAACGAAGCGTTAGAGAATATTATGCGCGCCTTGATCTGCAAGCTAAGGATCAACGTTACTTTAGACGTAATAACAAAGATTTTATCCAGATTTGTGATTTAGCTGATTATGATCCTGAATATATCTTAGGCATTTATGAAAAGTTTTATGAAAAAAAATGTACGTCCCTTCCTCAAGAGGCTGTTTTAATGCTTCAAAAATATAAAGAAGTACGCTATAAAATAACTAAATTAATAGAAACTCAATGGGGACGAAATGCAAAAAAAACAACCAGCCAATGATCATTCGCCAATCCTTTCAGTAAAAGATATAAAACTCGAATGGAAGGAAGAGGTGCGCTCTATTTCGGAGCTAAAGGACAATCCCAAGAACCCACGGCATATTAATGATGACGGGTTTGACCGTCTGGTTAACCTTCTTAAGAAGAATGGTTATCATCAACGCATACTGATTGATCTGCATAATATGATCTTAGGAGGGCATCAACGGAAGAAAGCCTTATTACAGGCAGGATGGGATTTAAAATCATTAATCAATGTATTGGTGCCTAACCGTGAACTTACCCAAGAAGAGATGAATTCCATCTCTATATCCGACAATACCAATATGGGTTCATTTGATATGGACATCTTGGCGAATGAGTATGAGGTGTTGGACTTGATAGAGTGGGGAATACATCCTTGCGTCTTTGATGCGTTTAAGCCAAAGGAAGAAAAATCACCCAAGGAACCGAAGCAACAGACTTGTCCCGAGTGTGGTCACCAATGGCTCTGATAGACATCCTCTCCCTAATTGGTATTCCCATCGGCTTCTTTATGATAATGGGAGCTAGTGTGTGGTTAATAGATTTTAAGAAGGATATAGGACGATGACCACTCCCCTTGAAGACCTAAAACAAGTAAATCTCCCTAAACATACCTTTGAGCATTTTATGTTTTATCTCATGAGGTGTATTAGGCTATATGAAAAAGAATTCGGAGAAGATACGTTTCCCATCATACCTAATGCGTTATTAATAGAATCTAATCTACAATTACGAAAACACGTGGGAAAATATGAGGCCAGTGAAATTGTTACATGGATGGAATATAATTTATCTATCCTAAATGAAATGGTGCAAGAGTTTAAGAAAGACAATCCTTATAAGGATTAACGCCCAAACCAACCTCTAAACCAGCTTTTATCCAATTTAACACCTGCATTCTGCAAAGCTAATTCTATCTTATATATGTGATCGTTTGTTTCTTTGCGGTTATTTACTATATGCGTCCTTAGCTCGGCGATATCTTTAAGATATGTATTATAACTAGACCTTACATTAATCAATTCCTGATTGAGTCTCCTAACTTCTTCTTGAAGCTCTTGGATGGTAACTTGCATAGCATCAAGATCAATAGGTAGAGGTTTAAACTCTCCTGGCTTTATTTCCTTAACGGTTCCCTTCTTCTTAATAAAAATATACTTTGGAGCTTTAGGTTTATGGGAAGCTTTGTTCTTAACGGGTTTAAAGAGGGTATTGGTGGAGGACTCTGTAGTTAGGTTGGTAACCTTACCTTTTGTTCCAAAAAATGTTACGTTGTGATTCTCTTTATCCCCTTTAGAAGATTTCATAAATATTTTTATTTCTTTAATCGTTTTAGGTTTATCTCGCGCCTTCTGCTTCAACATTTCTTTATGCGCTAACACATCTTCCTTTTTATAAAGAACTTTCCCTTTGTGCTTTAGCCATGGGAGCTTTTGAAATTTCTGACGGTCATTAGAAAGGTATTTTGCATTCTTTCCTAATATGATACAGGCTTCTTTAGCCGTGATGTATCCTGGTTTAATTTGTTTGGTCATCAAATTTATCCTTAATTAAATTTCTCATAGCAAGATTTCTTGATCTATGGTTTTCCGAATGCGCAATCACTAGGAGTTTTTGCCACTCCGCGTCAGTGCAATAAATTGTTCGAGGTTTTAACTCTAATTCTTGCATAGACGTATAACCCATCCTTTATCGTTTTCTATTTTATTATCAATCTGCATATCCATAATCATAAGTTTCAGGTTGGTCATTTCTTCGGCATTTGCTTTCATATATTCTCTTAAATCACTTATAAAAGCTTTAAGATCATTAATCTCATCTTTCATTTTTTGGTTAGAAACGTGTAAGGCCGTAACATGAGGACGGATGCCCTCAGTTAATTTGTCTTTGGATATTTTATTAGAAACTTTGAATGACTCTATCCCTTGATTGGGTAGAGAATAAGTCTTTACTGCGGGGATAAAATGTTCTTCCTCCACCTTATCCATTTTAATCGTGCCTTCTTTAAGATATCCTCCCTCTACTACGATAGTTCTTTCCTTGGGAACATTTTTGAATGGATCTTTAGGAAAGAGCATTCTTGATAGATCAACGGTAGGGGGTAAATCATCTTTAGGTGAGTCAATATTTTCTTTGATTGGGTTTACCCTATTGTCTGTCCTGTTGGAAAATTTAATAATATCTTCTTTTTTATAAAAGACCTTATTGCCTTTTTTTATATAAGGGATTCTGTTAGCTTTCTGTTGCTCATTAGTTAAATATTTATCATTTTTACCTAACATTTTTGCTGCTTGATCGCGCGTAAGGAGATCATCATTAGCTTTCATTTGGATTGTCCTTAATATTTATATGTCACTTTAATTGCTTCTTGAGATGATATTCTCTCCCATGTTTTTTATTCCTTCGTCAAGCTTCTTATGGCAGCTATCATTTTACCCATTGCATATCCTGGCTTATTTGCAGTATTATCACAATGGAACTAACCCTAAATAAAAATAATAATAAATGGGAAAGGTCATATGCCAGCTCGTCCCCTATATATGCGTAGAATGCTTTCTAAAAATCTTTGGACAGGTAGACCTTGTCGAGAAAAAACCCCGTATGAAACAAGGCAAATGCATGTGTTGCGATAAGACAAAATGGATCGTAAACGTGAAGGCGTGGGGCTTTCAACCGCTTACATTTATGGCTGTAGATGAACCCAAATCAAAGCGTGAAAAAAGCGTGAGAAAAGATGGCTAATGAGCACAATTTAACTCCATTCCAACCAGGAAATAAAGCAGGCGTAGGTTATGGGAGACCGAAGGGCAAGTCTATGACTTCATTATTTAAAAAGATTGCCGAGCAAGAAGTTACCTTAAAGAATGCTCAAGGAGAGCCAGAAACCAGGACTACCGAAGAGTGGATTGTGATTTCCACGGCACAGAAAGCCATGAAAGGGAATGCTAGTGATCGAGACTTATGGTTCAATAGGCTTTATGGTAAAGTCACCAATACGCTTGAAGTCTCCGACATACGTGAGAAGAAAGCTCAAGAGTTAACTACGGAAGAGTTAGAAGGATTTTTACAAGGTGAAGAGAATAAATAAAAATATTAGAAAAATAGGTATTTGTAAGCCTATCTTACAAATACCTATTCCTATTTCTCCGATGTGGTTATTATTTTCAAATGAACCAGAAGCAAAAAAAGAACGCCTGAAACTTAAGGCAGGATATAATTTTTGTAAGGAACTGAAAATGACTGAGTATTGCAGTATTATAGAAAAAGACGATAGTTGGGAATTCTTAACAGAGTTAGATTTTGAATTTGAACAATTACTAAATAACTTTATTATTAAGCATTCTAAAAAAATTTATAAACAATATCCTGATAATTTTAGGGATTTTGTAAGCGTATATGATCATTTAATAAAGCATGCCTTTGATTTGACACGGGATCATTATGATGCCGAAGGTCGAGGACTGTGGTCTAAAAATGCACGAACTATATTTAAAAAATGGGAAGAAATTGACACCAAAAAAGATAAAGAAAAATGGATAGTAGAGCCTTATACACCTATTGCTGAGAAATATCCTACGGCACCCCGATTTTCGAATGAAGATATAAAGAACCACTTGAAAAATTTCTTTACAGATAAGCAAATAAGGGAATTTTTCGGAGATGAAGATAAATGATTGAAACTATTATATGTGTATTTGTATTTCTTATGTTCTGTGCAGGCATAGCAACTTTGATGTGGCAAAATAGGGAGACTTTATAAATGAGTTATATGTTTCCACGCGGTAAGCATGTAGTGAGTACTACCGAACTAGAGTTTCGTAAGAATAAAAATGGACAATCGAAATTAACTGCTTTTCCTATTTATACCCAAGAAATGAAGATTAAAGCTCATCAACTTGGATTTAATGGAATTAGTGATTTAGCGAGTTTAGAGAAGCTTTTACAAGAAAGGAGATTTAAATGACAGACCTACGCAAAGACCAAATCCGTAACTTCCTGATCACGAAATATGCAGACGGGAGCAATTATGAACCTCCCGAAGAATTCATTGAGGCATTATGGAAACTTACAATGTTTGTTGCGGAGGCTCCTTTAGAAGAAAATTTAGATAGAGTTCTAGCGCTATTCGGAAACTTCTTAGCAAGTCGTAAAATATATATAATAGAAACCATCAAAAAGCTTGCTGAAGAAAGCGGGAATAAAGAAAACGAAGCCTTAAATAATTTATTAACCGCTATTAATTACATTCCTGATGTTTTTTTAAATAACTCTATCCGCGAATTAATTGAATCATTTAATAACAAAGGAAAATATAAATGATAGATTTTAAATGATTAATGCCCCCGGCAATAGGAGTAACCGGGGGCGTTAATCGTTTCAGAGAAAAAATGTGACAAACGCAATAGAACGCTGAGAGGCTGAATTAACCCTTACGAGGAGGCGGAAAACCTCTCAGCTACCTCTTTGGTAGAAGTTAGATATTAATATCAACTTTAAATTGTTTTTTCAAGAATAAAAATAAAAAAAAGGAAAAAACATTGTTAACCCCCCAAGATGCTGCGGTTGAGCTATTACTCAGGCGTAAGGCAAAAAGCGATCTCCATACGTTTGCACGGGAGTCTTGGCCTCAAGTGGAAGGAGGACGCCCGTTTATAGATAGTTGGCATATTGGTGCCATCTGTGAGCATCTGGAAGCGGTTTATAACGGAGAAATACGCAACCTTCTCATAAATCTCCCCCCACGCTGCATGAAATCTACCCTATTGGCCGTTATGTACCCTGCATGGTGCTGGGCTAATTCTCCCGAACTCCAATTCTTATACACCACGTATGCCCAGAACCTCACCATAAGAGATAGCGTCAACTGCCGGCGTTTGATTGATTCTGCGTGGTATCAACAAAGATGGGGAAACGTCTTTCAGCTTGCAAGTGACGTGAACACTAAGCTTAGGTTTGACAATACGGAAAAGGGCTATCGCATTGCTTCCTCTGTCGGGGGTGCAAACACAGGGGAGGGATGTGACATAGAGGTCGAAGACGACCCTAACAATGTTAAAAATGTAGAATCCGAAGTTACGCGTGAGACTACCAATACGTGGCGTGACCAGGTCATGTCCACACGGTTTAATAATCCCAAGACGTTTGCCCGTATTGTGCAGCAACAAAGGACACATCAGAATGATGTATCGGGTCATATCTTATCCAAGAATTATCCAGATATGGTTCATCTGTGCCTTCCTATGGAGTTTGAAAAGGGACGCATATCAATCACTGTGCCGATCAAAAGCACGGGCGGCATTCCCTGGAAAGACCCACGTGAGAATGAAGGCGATCTTTTATGGCCTGCCCGCATAGGGGAGACAGAACTTGAAAAGTTAAAGCGTGAACTCGGTGGGGAATATGCGATTGCCGGTCAATTTCAACAGAGACCCGCTCCCTCTGAAGGCGGAATGGTCAAGAAGACATGGTTTATGCCATGGAAAGAAAAAAGCCCACCTCCATTGGAGTTTGTCATCCAGTCCTGGGATACTGCCTTGTCGGCAGACAAGAAGAATGCCTATAGCGCATGCACGACCTGGGGGGTATTCAAAGATAAAGATTATATCTCCCATGTCATATTGTTAGGGATGTGGCGTGACCATGTCGAATATCCCGACTTGCGTAAGATGGCTGCCCGTCTCACCAAGAATTACCATGACAATGATATGGACAATCCCATAGAGGGCAAAACCAAACCCCCTGATTTAATCCTGATTGAATCCAAAGTCTCGGGTATTTCACTTGTGCAGGATTTAAGGCGCATGGGGATTTGGGTCACCCCGTTTAATCCCGATAAGTATGGCGATAAAATCCAACGCGTGAGATTGGTGACCCATTTAATCGAAGGAGGGAGGGTTTGGGTACCGATGCAACCCCCTCAATTCGAGAAGATGCGCCCTTATGGCGACATCCTGGTGGAAGAATGCGCAATGTTTCCGAATGGGTACACAAGAGACCTTGTGGATACTATGACCCAAGTGTTATTATATTTAAAAAGCAATGGGTGGGTAAATCATCCTGACGATGAACAAATAATAACAATACCTAAATTCGACTCTGACAGGGAGTTTTACTAAATGCCTCAAGGACTACCCACCGGATTTATTCCGCAAGAGCCGGTATTACCATTACCTCAACAAGAGATGGGTCTTGATATGGGAGAACCCGAACCCAATATTATAGATGGGGCCCAATATATTGAAAACGAAGACGGGGGCCTCACGATAGATTTCACACCTCAAATGAAAGCCCCCCACTCCACGCCTTTTGAAGCCAACCTGGTGGATGAATTGCCCTCAGACGAAGTTCAACGTTTGACTGAAGACCTTCTCGAAGCGTACGAAGACGATAAAGGAAGTCGGAGCGAATGGGAAGAGACTTTAAAGCAAGGAATGAAATTTCTTGGATTAAAGTACGAAGAACGTACGCGCCCCTTCAAAGATGCCTGTGGGGCCTATGACGGAACCATGTTGACATCAGCCCTCTCGTGGCTTGCAACGGTCAGTAGTGAGTTTTTGCCTGCTACGGGGCCTGTCGATACGCAAATATACGGCAAAGAAACTGAAATTAAAATTGATCAAGCTAAGCGCATTAAACAGTTTGTTAACTTCTATCTCACCAAACTTGCCCCGGAATTTTACCCCAATAAAGACCAACAGTTCATGTGGTTCAATGTTGTTGGAATGGTGGTGACCAAGACCTATCAAGACCCTATCCTGTTGCGTCCCGTCAGTCTTTACATCACACCTGAGAATTTCATAGTCAGTGAGACCAATACGAACGATTTAAAGTCATGTACGAGGATGACGCATCAGTTTACCCTTACCGCTAAAGAAATGCGTGAGATGCAGCTTGCGGGGGTTTATCTCGATGTTAAAATTAATCCCGATGAAGATGAACATGACGAATCGCCCATTAAGGCCGAAGTTTCTACCATCGAAGGCATTACACGGCATGCCCATGATAAAGATAAACTCTTCACCAATTTAGAATTCCACGTAGATTTAGATATTAAGGGATTGGACAATAGCGGAATGTCCATTCCTGAGAGGCTTCCAGTTCCTTACATTGTCACAATCGCTAAAGACTCACGTAAAATGATAGCATTGAGGAGGAACTGGGACAAAGACGATCCTAAATTTAAAAAGATTGAATATTTTACCGAATATCGATTTATCCAGGGATTTGGGTTTTATGGATTAGGCTTGGCCCATTTGATTGGCGGTTCCGCCCGTGTAACCACTTCAATCTTACGCCAGCTTGTCGACGCCGGAACGTTCGCCAACTTTCCGGGCGGTCTCAAAGCTAAAGGCATGAAGCCTGAAAACAATGACATTATGGTTGGCCCCGGTGAATTTAAAGACGTTGATACTGGAAGCATGCCGATTCGCGATGTGTTTATGCCGCTTCCCTATAATGGCCCGAATGCGGGATTGATTGAATTAAGGCGCGAGATGGTGGCGGCAGCCGAGAAGATTGGTGCATTGACCACATTTAAATTAGATGAAATCCCCTCTACAATGGCTATGGGTACCGTGATGGCTTTATTGGAAGAAACCACCAAACTACCCAATAGCATCATGAACCGTATATTTACGGCGATGACCAATGAGTTTTCATTGTTAAGCAAGCTTTTTGCCAAATATCTTCCTGATACCCCTTACGCATATAAAATGATCGGGGACGAAAGCTATGTGACCTCTAAAGATTTTAATGATGAAGTTTCGTTGGTACCTGTTGGTGATCCTACGGCTGCCTCTTCGGCCAAGCGTTTATTAAAAGTCTATGCCATAAAGGAAATAGCCCAGTCTGCCCCTGAAATCTATGACATGCGGGCGATTCATGAAGAGATGCTCAAGATGATTGGAGTAGATAACATTGAGAAGATATTACCGCCTCCTCCACCTCCGCCCAATCCTGAAGATATGCCACCACCTCCATTAGACCCAGGAATGGTTATGCTTGAGGATGTGAAGGTGAAGGACAAAGAGGTTGACGCTAAGTTTAAAGAAGCTGAGATGCGCATGGAAACTGAAGCATTTAAGGCGCAACTCAAGTTTGAAAGTGACCAGGCTAAGCGTGAGATTGATGAGATGCTTGCTAAATTGCGCGCTGAGACAGAACTTAAAATTACAAAAATTAAAGCTCTAACCGAACTTCAAAAGCAATCCGAGAAATTGGGGGGTGAAGAAGCTATCGAGGAGGAGGGGCTTATGATGGAATAAAATCTAATCATACCTTGGGGTCGGATATCGTCTAAAGGACAAACTAAAAACGATAACCGACCATAAAGGGAAGCGTATCAGCTATAGGAAGTTCCTCAACCTATAACTGACATCTTCCTTATAGAAAATTATAAATAAACTTACAAGAAAAAAAGTAACGGAGAAAAAAAATGGATGATTTCGCAACAAACTTTTCAAATCGGGGGCCGGATCGCTCGTTAGGATTAGTAGAACCTGAACTTGCACAAATGGCACGCGGTAATATGGGTCAAAACCCTATGTCTGCAAGTACGCCAACCGCTATCCCTATGCGTAACTATGCAAAAGGGGGCCATGTAAAGCCCGAAGGCAAGAAAGGTTCCCTATCCGTCACAATCGTTTCAATGCTTCCCCGCGGTAAAATGGGCCGTATGGACGAAGACCATGAGCGTATGGAACGTATGGAGCGTTCAAAGCGTAAGCATGAGCGTGAGATGAAATACGATGACCACGTTATGGATGATACCAAAAAGGAGATGAAGAAGGGTGGCAAAGTTGAAAAGAAAGCCTGTTATAAAAAAGGTGGTGGTGTCTCCTGCATGGAAGAAGGAGGGGCGATTATGCACCCTGATGAGAGGAACGCCGAAGTTATGCAACGTCAAAGGATGAAAAAAGGCGGTTCTCTGTTAAAAAAGATTAAAGCTGATATTAAGAAAGATATTAGCTGCGATAAGGCTGTCCACAAAGATTTAGAAGGAATGAAGCGTGCAAAGTTTGCAGCAGGTGGAGCAGCAAAAGTGCGTAAAGGCATGATGTCGGAATCAGGCCAAATCAAGAAAGTCGTGCATCCTGGAAATTTTCTTTAATTTAAAGAATCTATGCGTTATAATGTGATGTTATTTTTACTCCTTAAATAACACGGAACCCTCCCTGTTGCGATGCGGGGAGGGGTTCCTTAACCTTTATTAACAAAAAATATTGACACCAATAGCATAATCGTTATTATATATAACGCTAACTCTTGATAATAAAAATAATAAAACGGAGAGTTTATATGAGCGTCCAAATTTTCATTGAAAATACGTTAAAAGCTTACCATGAGCGGTCTTCTCAAGTCTCCGCCGTCATCCTTCAGGGACAAATCCCCTCCTTAGACCAGTATAAATACAATTGCGGACATCTTCAGGGCTTCCGTGAAGCTGAACAGTTGCTTGCGGAAACTTACAAAGCAATGTTTACAGCTCAAAAACCTAAAGAAGATGGTGAAGCAATTGAATCTAAAGTCTACTAATTATGAAGCTGCGGAAGCAGCGAATGCCCTTAAGCAATTAATAAAAGATACCGTCTCCGAATGCCTCGAGAACAAAGAGCTTTTTAAACAAGCTTTAATCGAGACATTAAAGGACGAAGAAGTTAAACGGGCAACTTTAAGTTTTATCCAAGACGAAGAAGTCGTGAGTGCCACATGTTTGATGGAAGAGCAAATAGGGTTTAGGCTTCCGCGTCCGTGTGGTTATCAAGTCCTCATAAAGATGTTCATCCGTGAAGAGGTCGTCAAAAGGATAACTGATGATGATGGAAAACGCCTTATGGGGTCGGATGGAAAACCTCTTGTTTATTTAGCGGGTGAAGAAGAACTGCGTGAACGGGAAAAATATAATTGCTTTGTTGGCTTGGTGTTGGCATTAGGCCCCGAAGCTTATAAAGGCTCCAGATTCAAAGGGTTTTATTGCCGTCCCGGTGATTGGGTCATCATGGAAAAAAACGCAGGTCTTACCCATGGATTTAAGGGAATGCCGGTTGTTTTAGTTGACGATGACCGGATAAAAGGAATTTATGAAGACCCCAATGATATTACCCCTCTTTTAGAAGCCAACCGTTTTTAAAAAACAATATTTTTTCCAGAAAATAAAAATAATAAAAAAGGAAAAAACATGGATATTGATAAAATCCAATATGAAGAAGAACCTATAGGCGGCCCGCAAAGCGGCCCAGTTGAGATTTCAATTGAAGAAGATGCCCTTAATATCGTCAATGATGTCATTATCAATGACCGAGACGATATGCAGTGGGATGAACAAACCCCCAAAGAAACCGAAGCCGAAGAAGAGGTAGAAGAAGCCGAAAAGCCGCTCAAGAAAAAGAATAAAATATCGTTTGAAAAACGGTTCAAGCAAGTTTACTCCGAAAAAAAGCAAATGGAGGAACTGCTACATCAGCAGTACGAAGAAAACCAACGCCTTCAGTCCATGGTACAGGAAAAAAATATCACATCTGTCCTATTGGCCGAAGATGCCCTTGATCAACGTATGGAGAGGGCAAAATCAGTCTTAAAAACCGCTATTGATAATGGAGATACCGATTTACAAGTTGATGCCTATGCTGAATTTAGCCGTCTCCAAGGCGAAAAGAACGAAATAAACTCTTATAAGGCCGCAAACGGGATTCAATCCGACCGTAAACAATCCCAATCACAGCAGATGGAACCTCAATATGAGGAGCGCAGGTATAATCAGCCTCAAGAGGAACGTCAACCGGAACCTACCCCTGAATTGTCTTTATGGTTAAATGAAAATCCTTTTATGGATGCAAACTCTCCGGAATTTGATCAAGACATGTACAATGAAGTGAGAGGGGTGGATTCACGCTTAGCCCGTCAATATACCAAAGCAGGTAAAAAATCACAAATCGGCACCCAAAAGTATTTTGATGAATTAAATGCCTATATAGCAGAAAACTTTGATGATGAAGGAGAGGTGTATGTCACCGAAAATCCTCAAATGAAGAGTCCCTCAACCTCGGTTGCATCCCCTCGGCAAATATCCAATCCCCTTTCATCAAATAAATCACCTACACGGATTAATTTAACGCCTGATGAAGTGGATATCGCCCTCAATATGAATTTCCAGCATCCAAACGGTAAACAATATACCCGTGAAGAATCATGCAGGGCTTATGCCATCCAAAAAATTAAAATGATGAAACAATAATAGGGAGAATACCAATGTCAGATGTCAAACCCAATGACCGTACAAGCCGCACGGAACAATCACGCACGATGGAAACACGCAGGCGCACCCGAAGGGTTCCTTATACCATTCACACGATTCCCCGTGAATTGTGGCCCGCAGATATGGAATATTTTTTAGTGCGTACTTCCTTATTGGGAGAGCCTGATCAAAATAATATTGCTAAAAGAATGCAGGAAGATTGGTATCCGGTACCTCCGGAACGGCATCCGGAATTAATTCCTCCTCCACTCCCAGGATATGAAGGTGTCCAAAAATCTATTTTAGAAGAAGGCGGTCTTATGCTTTGTGAAAAGCCCAGGGACTTTGTGGAAGAAGATCGTAAAAAACAGGAAGATAAACAAAGGGAAATGATGGAAGGTATCAACGGATATATTGAAGGCGGTACCTCCGAGATGCCCCGCTTTGTTGAAACGAACCAAACACAAATTGAGCAAGTAACTTCACTTAGAAAATAAATATCAACACCTATTGACGCATTTTACCTATCAATGTTATAATATGCAAATAACACGTAGAGTAATCTGCGTCATCCTTTTTAGGATGCTCAATAATTGGGATGCACCTTTATTTCATCCCCTGGCCGTTAAGACCAGTTTCGCTTCGTGCGCTTCGTTAAAATCATAAAAATATAAATTAACAACAGCGGAGATGAAACATGTCTTATGGAGTGAATGCAGCCCAAGGATTGCAGCCTCGCCGGTATTTAAACGGCTCCCCTTGGAATAATGCAACAAATACTTACAACATTGCAACTGGTTACGCCACATCCATTTTTACAGGTGACCCTGTAGATTTTGATTCAGGTAACACTGGCAATATTATCATTGCGCCTCTTACTACTGGTACAGGAGCACCTGTGCTGGGTGTTTTCCAAGGATGTAAATATTTCGATACGAATGCCAACTTTATTTTTTCCCCTTATTGGCCTGCCAGTACAACGATTTTAGCTAATACGACTGTTGAAGCTGAAATCGCCGATGATCCCAATATTATTTTCGATATCCAATCAAATGGTGTTTTAGGTGCAACTCCTCTCGTACTAGGAAACGTTGGTTACAACGCGCAATGGGTTGTAGCGACCGGCAGTGTAATATCAGGCCAATCAGCTTATCTCCTTGATGCGATTACTAACATACCAGCTACCACTCAAGCCTATCAGTTGAAAATTCTTCGCGCTACTCCAGTTCCAGGAAACGTTTTTGGCATTTCTTATGCCAATGCAGAAGTGATTATCAATAACCATAGACTTAAGAGCGTAGGGACGGTCGGAGTTTAAGTTAAAAAAATTCAGGGATTTATCCTTTAAGAATAACAATAAGAAATAAGGAAAAAATAAAATGGCTATTAATACAACAGCTATCCGAAGCCTCCTTCGGCCCGGTTTGCAGGCTGTCTGGGCTTCAGAACAGATGTATCCGAGTGAATGGAGTGAAGTATTCACACAGCATTCGTCAGATAAAGCTGTAGAAATCGATGTCGAAATCAAGATGCTTGGTCTTGCTCAGATACGTCCTGAAGGGTCGGCTACAGCCTTCGATTCAATGGGCCAAAGGTCGCAGACTTCCTACGTTAACAAGTACGTTTCAATTGGTTTTATCATCACGAGACAGGCAATTAAGGATAACTTGTATAAGACAAGGTTCCCAATGCAGGCTAAGGCATTGAAAAATACCATGAATCAGACAAAAGAGATAATTTGTGCCAACGTTTTCAACAACGGGTTCAGCACTTCATTTCCAATCGGAGACGGTCAACCTTTCTTTTCTTCAAGCCATCCTATTGATGGTGGAGTGGTTGCAAACCAACCCGCTATTGCTGCTGACTTGAATGAAACATCTTTGGAAGCTGCATTGGTTGCTATTTCCCAGTTCAAGTCTTCTTCGGGCCTTATCGTCATGGCTAAGCCCCAGAAGCTCCTTGTGCCTCCTGCACTGATGTTTACGGCTGCTCGGCTCATGAAGTCCCAGTTCCGTACGAATACAGCTAACAACGATGTGTCAGCTATCTTTGCTATGGGTGCGGTTCCCCAGGGTGAGCGCATTAATCACTTCCTAACTTCAACTTCAGCTTGGTTTGTGACAACAGACATGAATGAGAATGGTTTGAAGATGTTGCAAAGAGAAGAATTGGAAGTTGATATATGGACAGAACCTACAACAGATAACCTTCAAGTAAAAGCTATTGAAAGGTACTCAGCAGGAGTAACAGACTTCCGTTGTTGTTACGGTTCTAACGGCCCATAAGATTTAATACTTAAAATATAGTGGTGAATATTTAAATATGTTCACCACCACCGATATAATGAAAGTAATAAAACGGGTTAAAACTCGTTAAAAAAGGATTTAAAAATGCCTTATACTAATTTTCCAAACGGAATTACCAGTTTTGGTGTTCCTACGATGGGTACCGCTAATCTTTTACCGACTGGGAATGTTTTTTTTGTAAGCAGCTTAACGGGTTCCTCCGGTAATGTCGGTAACAATACGCCTGCAACTCCCTTTGCTACGATTGCCTTTGCATTAACCCAATGTACGGCCAATAACGGCGATTATATTTTCTGTCTCCCAGGTCATGCAGAGACCATTATTGCTGCTGCCGGTATTGCCCTGAGCAAAGCGGGCGTTTCTATTATAGGCGTTGGTACCGGTAATCTTCGCCCGACTATTACTTTTGGGACGGCTACGACCGCAACAATGACGGTGACGGCTGCCAATGTCCTATTAGCCAACTTCCGTTTCATTGGCAATATTGCTGCATTGGCAACCGCTATTAGTGTGACAGCCGCTGGATTTGAACTCTATAATAGTGATTTTTACGCAACCTCAGCAACAACTAACATCCTTATAAGCATCTTAACGAGTGCGTTGGCACTTAATATGAAGGTTATAGGATGTAATTTTAACTATGAAAGTTCGATTGCAGGCACGACCGTTACTTCTACTTCCACTGAAGTGATTCGATTGGTTGGATGTGATAATGCACAGATTGTCGGTAACTATATGGCGGGTAATATTACGACCTCCCTCATCAATGGTATTACGACAGCTTCTAAAGATGTCCAGATTTGTAATAACTATCTCTACAACAAGCAAACTACTAATATTGCAGCCCTTGTAGATTTGGTTGCTGCTTGTACGGGTGTTATTGCCTTTAACAATGGTTTCTCGGGGTATGTAACCGATATTGCCACAGTCATTGATCCTTCAAGCTGTGCAATGGTTCAGAACTACGTCAGTAACGTGGTTACAGAGACAGGTGGTTTGGTTGGTACTCCTTCAACATAAGAAGGTTTTTAAGTAGGGCTTCTATGATTCGATGGAGAAATTCCCTGAAGGTCATAGAAGCCCGCTTCGTTTGTTAAAGGGGCATTGAGTGCCTAATTATAAGGAATAATAAAAATGGCCCGTAGCACCACCGTAACTTTTAATAAAGCCGTCACCACTTCGGTTGCTGCTGCCCAAACCACCGCAGGAGCTGCCGATCTCACCTTAATAGGGGGCAAATTTAGTCAGGGTGGGAATTTTGGTGTCACCATCTCTTTGACGGTTGCCGTGGCCGATTTATCGGGTGCCAATATTACTATTACAGGCACCGATGTAAATGGTGTGGCCCTCACTGAAACCCGCGTTGGGCCTAATGCCAATACCGTCTTTACGACCGCTTTATTTAATACCGTCACTTCTGTCCATACGGATGCCGCATTAGGAACTGCCATGAGCGTTGGAAATGGCACCACGGGAAAATCAATTTGGGTTATAGTCACTGATCACACTGATGTCTTTAATGTGGGGATAGCCGCGACTGCCACAGCAACGATCGCTTATTCAGTTGTCCAAACCCCTGATGATCCCGAAACCGTCACCACCCCCAATACATTTGCGGTGACAGCTATCCTGACAGCCGCCACTGCAAGTCAAATTGCTGCAACCACGATTCCCGTTAAAGCCTTTCAGGTTCAAGTAACTTCAAGCTCCGGCAATGGAGCCGTGACTACTAATCTTATTCAACAAGGAATCGCAGGATCATAAAAACAAACTCAATCTCATAAAAATAATAAAAAAGGGAGATTAAAAATGAGTCGGGCTAAAAAGAATTGGATTCAGGGAGCTATAAAGCATCCAGGAGCGCTTAGAGAGGCTCTACACGTACCTGAAGGTAAAAAGATACCTCTGGATAAGCTCGAGAAGGCAACCCACTCTAAAAGCCCTCTCATGAGAGAAAGAGCGAATATGGCCGAAACTCTTGGGAAGCTCCGTAAGAGAAAATAAGTGGCCACTTCCAACACTTATAATTTTGCGGCAACAACCGACCTTGATGCCATCATAACCGAAGCCTATGAGCGTTGCGGGTTAGTGGGGGATATCCTCACGGCCCAACAAATTCAAACCGCATTCCGGTCATTGAACTTGATGCTTGCGTCTTGGCCGAATGAAGGTATCAACTTATGGACGGTGGAACAGGGCGTCATTAACCTTGTCATGAATCAATCTACCTATAATCTTCCTCTTAATATTATTGATTTTTTAGAATGCACCATACGCTCAACCATCCGTAAGTTAAGCGGCGCACCTGCTTCTTCTTCGGGAATTGCAGCACAGGCTTTTGATGCTAATGACCAGACGGCATGCACGGAAACAGCACCTGATGGATGGATTAGTTATGATTATGGAGCTAATACGACCCAAGCCATTTCGATGGTGGGCATTACATCCGAGACCGATCAAAATTATACGTTGCTCGTACAAACTTCGATTGATAATACCAATTGGACGACACGGGCTTCCCCTCCTTTACAATTTTATCCCGCACTTCAAACTATTTGGATAGCGATAGACTCACCTATCCAACAGCAATATGTACGGATCATTGAAACAGGGGGCGCCACCCTTAATATCAACGAACTTTATTTTAATGTAGCTGATCTCGATTATATCATCACGCGCCTTTCGCGTGCGGAATATGTAGCTCTCCCAAATAAGACTTTTTCCTCCCGTACGTCTTCATTTTATGTCGATAGGCTTACAAATCCGGTGGTTAATTTATGGCCAACTCCAAATAATGAGTTCCCGATGCTTTATTATACGGGAATCCGCATGATTCAAGACGCAACATTAATGACGCAAAATCCTGATATGCCGAGCAGATTTTTAGATGCCGTGTGTTCAGGTTTAGCGTGGCGTGTCGCCCTTAAATCATTTCCCGACAGGGTCGATAGGCTAAAGGCGGAATATCTCGAATCCTTTACACAAGCATTCCGTCAAGATACGGAAAATGTCCCGTTGCGCATTTATCCTGATTTTTATGGGTGGACATAATGCGCATTCATAAAAGATGGATTCCAGATAGAGATAGCCCGCTTGCAATCGGCCAATGCGATTATTCAGGGTTCATTGTCCCTTATCATGAACTTGTGCGCCAGATGGAATATCGCGGCAATGCTCTCGTATGGACGGGGTTTCTCGTCTGGAACCGTTTTGCTGATCAGCCGAATCCGCAATTGCTTGATCCTATTTTAAAACAAGACCCTATCCCATTGCGTGAGCCTCGGGTGCCTCAAGACCCGGATAATACCGCTCTTATTCTGTTGGATGAAACCATGGTCGGTACCAATTTAAGGATGGGTGAAGGCTTTGACGAGGAGTTTACAATTGGGTAACCGTTCTAACGATCAATTTAATAGCGTCTTTGGAGATACCATCTGGGTCGATCACGGCGGTCAAGGCTTTGATACGGTCGCACGGCAGATTCAAGATGGATTCGGTAATGCCAGCATGCTGAGTATTGGAACGAATATATTTAATATCGATACCACCACGGGCGGCGTCTTCACCATTAATAATGTTCCTTTTGAGTTTTTCCCAGGTGCGTCTGTTATAACCGCCACTGCAAATTCAGGATTTGTAAATGAGCGTATTCTGACCCAGGGCAATAATATAAACGTTATTGATGCAGGGCCTGGAGGAAACATTACGGTTTCGCTCGTTGATAATCCTGTGTTGACCGGAAACGAAGGATTGACTGTTCCAGTGGGAACCATCGCTCAACGTCCGCTGGTTCCTAACACTTTTGAAATGCGTGGAAATACCGATCTCAATGATTTAGAAGTATTTGATGGCGTAAGCTGGATCAATATCTTAACGGGAGGCACAGGCGCACCTATTGATGCTACTTATATCACCCAAATTCCCAATGGATTTTTAACGAGTGCGCAACCTTTAAGTGTGCTAGGAAGCGGCATTTTAGCGAGTACCACAGCAACCGGTGTGGTTAATTCTTGTGTTCTTACAGGTACGGCCAGTCAAATTACAATTACCAATGGGTCAGGAATTGCCGGAAATCCGACTTTTTCACTTCCAGCAGATGTTATAATTTCTACCTCTATTACGGTTGATGAACTTTTAATAAATAACCAAGGTAT
>Ga0137451_1000018_pt1 | contig 56839 bp, 49 predicted proteins | sample EasRivERMGT500_2_FD_102336 | JGI IMG/M metagenome (GOLD analysis project Ga0137451, IMG submission 102336) | Soil microbial communities from meander-bound floodplain in the East River, Colorado, USA - East River MetaG ERMGT500_2 | ecosystem: Environmental > Terrestrial > Soil > Floodplain ... | reverse complement strand
GATCAACAAGCTGCGACAGTTTCAGGATCTGGGACATCACATCCAGTTCCTGATCGGAGATTTCACCGGGATGATCGGTGACCCGAGCGGGAAAAATGCGACGCGGCCGCCGCTCTCTCGCGAGCAGATTCTGCAGAACGCGAAGACTTACCAGGATCAGGTGTTCAAGATTCTCGACGCCAACCGCACCGAGATCTTGTTCAACTCCAGGTGGTCGGACGAATTGGGCGCGGCGGGCCTGATTCGGCTTGCGGCGACCTGGACCGTGGCGCGGATGCTCGAGCGCGACGATTTCGGCAAGCGCTACGCCTCCCACCAGCCAATCGCGATTCACGAATTCCTCTATCCGCTCATGCAGGGCTACGATTCCGTCGCTATGAAATCCGACGTCGAGCTCGGCGGGACCGACCAGAAGTTCAACCTGCTGGTGGGGCGCGAGTTGCAGAAGCATTACGGCCAGCCGCAGCAGTGTATCCTCACCATGCCGCTCCTCGAGGGCACTAGCGGCGTCGAGAAGATGTCGAAATCGCTCGACAACTATGTTGGAATCAGCGAGCCCCCGCAGACGATCTTCGGTAAGCTGATGTCGGTGTCCGACGAGCGGATGTGGCGCTACGTCGAGCTGCTATCTTCTGAGTCTCTGGAAACCATCGCAAAATGGAAGACGGAAGTGGCCGATGGCCGTAACCCGCGCGACATCAAGGTGCTCTTCGCGCGCGAGATCGTCACGCGCTTTCACAACGCCCGGGAGGCCGAGCACGCGCAGGCCGACTTCGAGGCGCGCTTCAAACACGGCGTCGTACCGGAAAACATCCCGGAGATCACGCTCAAAGTGCCTGGCGACGACCGAAAGTCGGCTTCGAGCACAGCCCACGAAATGGCGATCCTGAAGGTGCTCAAGGAGTCGCAGCTGGTCTCAAGCGCGTCCGAGGCCGTGCGCATGATAGAGCAGGGCGGCGTGCGCATGAACGGGGAAAAGGTTACCGACAAGGGCCTTGCCGTGAAGCGGGGGGACACCATCGTACTTCAGGTCGGCAAACGCAAGTTCGCCCGGGTGACCCTGGCCTGAAGGGTCCACGGAGCTTCAATAGCGTTGGGCGACGCCCCGAGCAGCCGACCTAGGCGGCGAGGCGAGCACGCTCGAGGATCGCTTTGCTGGGCACCGCCGAAGGAAGCGTTCCGAATTGCCGGCCCCAGTCGCCTTCCAGACGCGAGGCACAGAAGGCGTCGGCGGCTTCCTGCGACGAGTGCCTTACCATGAGGCTCGCCTGGAGCGCGGTCGCGATCGACTCGACGATCCGTCGCGCCCGCAGCTCCGCACTCTCGGTTTCCCTGAGCAACTCGGAAAGCGCCGCCGCGCCTCTGCTCACTCGGTCACCGCCACGGTTGATTTCCTCGATCAGCACTTCGAGGCTCGCGGGCTCCTTCTGGATCGAGCGCAGCACGTCCAGGCAAATGACGTTTCCCGAGCCCTCCCAGATGCCGTTCAGCGGCGCCTCGCGGTACAGGCGTGCAAGCGGCGCCTCCTCGACATAGCCGTTGCCACCCAGGCACTCCATCGCCTCCACTACGAGCGGCGGCAGGCGCTTGCTAAGCCAGTACTTGGCGATCGGCGTCATCAGGCGCACGAGCAGCCGCTCGCGCTCGTCGTGGCCTGAACGGTCGAAGGCGCGCGCAAGGCGAAACGCGAGCAGGGCTGCGGCTTCGGTCTCCAGGGCGAGGTCGGCGAGCACGTTCTGCATCAGCGGCTGCTCGGCGAGGCGCCTCCCGAATGCCTGGCGGTGCGCGGCGTGGTGCAGGGCTTGGTTGAGCGCTGCGCGCATCATTCCCGCGCAAGCGACGACGATGTCGAAGCGCGTGAGGTGCGCCATCTCGATCAGCGTGGCGATTCCGCGCCCCTCCTCGCCGATGATCCGTGCGTGTGTGCCCCGGTATTCGATTTCGGAAGAGGCGTTGGAGCGATTGCCGCACTTGTCCTTGAGGCGCTGGACGAAAAACGGGTTTCGGACGCCGTCGGGGAGCGAGCGAGGCACGAAAAAGCAGCTGAGCCCGGCCTCGGCGCGAGCGAGGGTGAAGAAGGCGTCGCTCATCGGGGCCGAGCAAAACCATTTATGCCCGTTCAATTCGTATTGGCCGCGGCCGAGCGACGCAGCTTCGGTCGAATTTGTGCGCAGGTCGGAGCCCCCCTGTCTCTCGGTCATCGCCATGCCCATAGTCACGGCGCGTTTGCGCGCGAGAGGCAGCGGGCGCGGATCGTAGTCGCAAGCGAGGAGCTTCGGTTCCCACTCGGCGGCGAGGCTGGCGTCGTTCTTCAGCACCTGCACCGCGGCGAAAGTCATGGTGACCGGACAGGCGGTGCCGTTCTCGGCCTGGTTCCACAGGTAATTGAGCGCCGCGCGTGCAACCCATGCGCCTTGCCTTTTTTCGGTCCAGGCGAGCGAATGCAGCCCGGCGCCGAAGGCGAGCGCCATCAGCTCGTGGTATGCAGGGTGGTATTCGACCGCGTCGATGCGGCTGCCGAAGCGGTCGTGCGTTCTCAGCTCCGGTGCGTAGCGGTTTGCCTGCGCGGCCAGCGCCTGGATACGCTCGCTGCCCACCAGCTCGCCCATGCGGTTTGCGCGCTCGGCGATCCAGCCGCCGCCTTCGCGCTCTACGGTTTCGGCGAGGATCCGATCCTGGGACCAGGCGTTATATCCGACCAACGCTGGCGGCTGGTTGGTCGCTTCGCGAGCCTCCGGCTGCCTGGGGTCGTTCACAGGGGTTCAGGGTGCTGGCCGCGGCACGCCCTGTCCAGGCGCAGGCCTTTAATGGGGGACGCTGCCCCAGAGCTGCTTCAAACGGGCGTCGCGTCCGCAGCCGGTACGGTAGAACTTGTAGCGCACCGGATTCTTGATATAGAAGTCCTGATGGTAGTCTTCGGCAGGCCAGAATTCTCCTGCCCGCTCGACCGGTGTTACGACGCTGTCCTTGAACGGCTTGGTCTTCGCGAGCGCCGCTTTGGAAGCCTCGGCAAGGCGCTTCTGCTCTTCAGTGTGATAGAAAATAGAGGTGCGGTACTGGCTGCCGATGTCGCAGAACTGACGGTCGCGAACGGTGGGATCGACGTTCTTCCAGAACACATCCAGCAGCTTTTCATAAGTCACCTTCTTGGGGTCGTAGAGGACTTGCACGACCTCGGCGTGGCCGGTAGCCCCCGAGGTGACCTCCTCGTAGGTAGGATTTCTCTTGCTTCCTCCCATGTAGCCCGAAGTCGTGGAGATCACGCCCGGCAAAGCGTCGTAGGGCGGCTCCATGCACCAGAAGCAGCCGCCTGCGAAGGTCGCCACTGTCCGTCCGGTCGGTTGCTGGGCAAGACCGGCAAGCGCATGGGCCAAAAGAATGGCTGCAAGCAGCGTGCGGGAAACGCTCATGGTCGATTTCCTCCAGGGGATGCGCGCGGTTGCGCGCCGGGGTTGGCCGCGGACCGAATTCGGCATACTGTAACGTAGTCGGCCTTTGACCCGACAAAATAACACGCAATCTCAAGAAAAAGGGATAGACATGACCGACCCCGGCAGGGAAATCGCCACTCTGGCTGGAGGCTGCTTCTGGTGCCTGGAAGCTGTATACGACGACCTGAAGGGCGTGGAGTCGGTCGAGTCGGGCTACATGGGGGGAAAGACCGAGGACCCGAGCTACGAGGATGTCTGCTCGGGCCAGAGCGGCCACGCCGAGGTCGTGCAGATCGGTTTTGACCCAAAGATCGTTTCGTTCAAAGAGGTCCTCGAGGTGTTCTTCGTCATCCACGACCCGACGACGCTCGACCGTCAAGGAAACGACTTCGGCACCCAATACCGATCGGCGATCTTCCACCATTCCGCAGCACAGAAGGCGACGGCCGAACAGGTGATCGCAAACTTAAACGGAGGAAAGATCTACGACGATCCCATCGTCACAGAGGTCGTGCCGGTCTCAAAGTTCTACTTGGCGGAGGACTACCACCAGGAATACTTCCGGCGAAATCCCGCCCAACCCTATTGCGCTTTCGTCGTGAGGCCTAAACTCGCGAAATTCAGAAAGCGTTTTCTGGAAAAGCTGAAGAAGTAGGGCCGTCCTTGGAGCACGCCGGGCCGGGAAAGGGACGCCCTAGATACGCTATGACCGAATGTCTGCGGCTCAGCCCGGAGCGCGAAGCCCCAGACTGACCGCAGTCCACTCGTACCCGCTCAAAACCGGGGTTCGACGAAGAGGGCCAGGGTGCTGCTGGGATCAGGGCAGATACTGCCCCAGGCTTTGCCTCTGCGGGCGGCGGTGAAACTGCCGCTTCCTTCATTGGCGCCGCCGTGCTTGTCGCAGCTTCCCTAGCCGATCTTCTGCTCCCGGCGAATTTCCGCGGGTTTCTTTACCAACTATCTTTCAACTACTTCTTTTTCTTCGCAGCTTTCTTGGCTTTTCTCTTCTTCGCCATCACTGGCCTCCATCAAAGGTTAAAGGAAGGAAAGAACGAAGCCCGTCCGCATTGCGACGGACTATTCGATTGCCGGAATAAGCCCCGGCGCACCGAATCCTTTCGCCTCTCGACAAGTGGAGCGAGCGGCCCGGAAGAAAAATTTGTCTTCAATATGTCGCAGTCTGCAAAAAATATTTTAGGAGGATTACACATAATAAGGAAAGCAGCAAGAGCTATTTTGATCGCTAAGCGGCGAGGCGCGATCATTTCTTGTTCGCGCGTATCGGAAAATTCGCGCGCAATGATCGCGTCGTTTCGTTGAAGGCTCGCCGGAAGTTGGGCGCGGGCCAGGAAGCGAAACGATTTGTCTGGATCGGCCGCAGCACTCGTTGAAGCTGCGCTTGCGGTTGGGGAACGATTAGAATTAACGGGCTCGCCGTCCCTCCGGCGGTTGCTGTGCACCATAAAAGGGAGCGAAAGCGATGCAAGAAAGCCCGTTCAAAGGCGCACGCGGCGTGCGGCGTCTGCTCAATGCAACCCGCTATACCCTGCAGGGCTTGGCAGCGGCGTTCCGGCACGAGGAAGCCTTTCGCCTGGAACTACTGCTCGCTCTCGTCCTGATCCCGTCGGCGTTCTTCGTTCCCGTCGGCGGGGTCGCCAAGGCCTTGATGGTCGCGAGCGTGCTGCTCGTGCTGATCGTCGAGCTGCTCAATTCGGCGCTCGAAGCGGCGGTTGATCGGATTTCCCTGGAACGACATTCTTTGGCCCAGCGTGCCAAGGATCTTGGCAGCGCCGCCGTGTTTCTGAGCCTCGTCAATGTTGGCGCGGTATGGCTTCTAGTCCTGCTCGGTTGACCCCTGCAGGGATCGATCGGAGACGACTATGCTGGCCTTCCAAGGAGCAAACCCAATGCGAGCCATGGGATCGCGCCGGGAATTGCCGCGGCTGCGAGGCCGGCCAGGCCGAGCCCGAGGCTTTTGGGCGCATAGGCCCGGTGCGGCGAAAGCGAGGTCAACCACCGACCTGTCCTGCCGATCGGACCGCGCCGGAGTGGGCTAATCGGGTGGGCATTTATTGTATGCTGCGGCAATCCACATCCAACTTCTCAACGGGAAAGCTTGGATGAAAACAAGCGACGCGATGCAACCCAATCGCCGCCTCGTTCTGCAATCCGCCGGCGCGAGCCTTGTGCTGTGGGCGTTACCGCTCGGAGCGCAGGCCGCCGACGCCAGGAAAGGCCTCAGGATTGGCGTTATCGGTTCGGGCCGGATCGGCGGCACGGTCGGCGGCCTGTGGGTCAAAGCCGGGCACCAGGTCATGTTCTCGTCGCTCGATCTCGCGCACGACAAGGCGCTCGCGGCGCGCCTCGGAGCCGGGACCCGGGCCGGCACGCCGAAGGAAGCCGGCGCATTCGGCGAGGTCCTGTTCATTTCCGTTCCCTATGCCGCGCTGCCGTCGGTCGGCCGCGACCTCGGAAGCGCCATGCGAGGCAAGATCGTCCTCGATAGCTGCAACCCGGTTCCGGGACGCGATGGAGACATGGCCATCGAGGCGCGCGCCAAGGGTACCGGCGTTGCATCACCGGAATTCCTGCCCGGGGCGCGCTTGGTGCGGGCATTCAACTCCGTGGGCTACGGGCGCCTCCAGGCCGAGGCGCACCGCGCGGGCGAGCGGATCGCCATCCCGCTTGCCGGGGATGATGCGCAAGCGCTCAGGACCGCGGAGCGCCTGGTGCGGGATGCCGGTTTCGAGCCGGTCGTAGTGGGTCCGCTTGCACGGGCGAAGGAATTCGATCCCGGCACGCCGGTCTTTGGCCGGGCGCTGGCGGCGGCCGAACTGCGCCGCGGCCTCGGAATCAATCCGTAGCCCGCGCAAGGGCATTGGTCCGCGGCGAAGCATGATCGAAACTGTGCTTCAGCGCTGGCTGGCAAGGGTGGTCGCCGTGCGGGCGGGTGAAGTGCGTGCGATGTGCTGGTCGTTTGCCTATTTCTTCTGCCTGCTCGCCGGCTACTACGTATTGCGTCCGCTGCGCGATGAAATGGGGATTGCCGGCGGCGTGCGAAACCTGCCATGGCTGTTTACGGCGACCTTCATCGTCATGCTCGCCGTAGTACCGGTATTTGGCGCCATGGTCGCGCGCCTGCCGCGCCGGCTCTTTATTCCACTCGTCTACCATTTCTTTGTCGCCAATATCGCCATTTTCTGGCTGCTGTTGACGCTCGACATCGGCAAGGTTCATGTCGCGCGGGTGTTTTTCGTGTGGATCAGCGTATTCAACCTGTTCGCTGTGTCGGTGTTCTGGTCATTCATGGCCGATCTCTTTGCCTCCGAACAGGGCAAGCGATTATTCGGCTTCATCGCGGCCGGCGGATCCGCCGGTGCGCTGCTGGGACCGGCAGTGACGGTCGCGTTTGCAGTGCCGCTCGGCCCCTTCAACCTATTGATCGTCGCCGCGCTGCTGCTCGAAGCCGCCGTGCTATGTGCGCGCCGCCTGGAGTCAGCAGCGCCCCAACTCAAAACAGCGACCGGCGTCTCGGCAGTCGACGCGCCTGCCGGTCATCCCGATGCCGCGGGATTGGGCGGCGGCTGGCTCGCCGGCATTGCCATGGTGCTGCGCTCCCCCTACCTTGCCGGCATCGCGTTGTGGGTGTCGCTGCTGTCGCTCACCGGCACTTTTCTCTATTTTCAGCAGGCGAACATCGTGGCCGCTGCTTCGGACGATCCTGCGGTCCGCACCCGCATTTTCGCCACGATCGATCTTGCGATCGGGATACTCACCATCCTCGTGCAGTGCTTCGCGACAGGACGGCTGATCACCCGCTTCGGCGCCGGCCCGGCGGCGGCCTTCCTCCCCTTCGTGTTCTGTTTCGGGTTCCTCGCGCTCGCATTGACGCCCGCGCTATGGGTTGTCATTGCCTTCCAGGCGATCCAGCGCACCGCCAATTTCGCCATTTCCAATCCGGCGCGCGAGTGTCTCTTCACGGTGCTGGCGCGCGAGGAGAAGTACAAGGCCAAGAATGTGATCGATATCGTCGTCTTCCGCGGCATGGACGCGGCGAGCGGCTGGCTGTTTGCCGCATTGCGCGGGGCCGGACTGGAACTGGGCGCGATTTCCCTCGCGACCATACCCGTCACCGCCGGCTGGCTGGCGCTGGCGCTCGCGCTCGGGCACGTGCATGAACGCCGCACGCGCGCTTCCGGATTGCACGCATCGCTCACCATGGCCTCTGGCACGAAAGGAGTCTGACATGACCCGTAGAATCCATTCCACGCCGCGTCTGTTCTCGCGCCGCGAAGTGCTGGCGCTGGGTGCCGGATTCGGCGCCGCTGTTCTTGGGATCGCACCCGCCCGCGCCGCCAGCACGCCGGTGCTCACGCGCCCGATTCCGCGCACCGGCGAACGGCTGGCGGTGGTCGGCCTCGGCACCGCGATCGTTTTCGACATTGGAAACGACGCCGCGAGGCGCGTGGAGCGCCGCTCGGTCATCCAGACGCTGATCGAGGGTGGCGCGCGCGCGATCGACACCGCGCCGTCGTACGGCACGGCGGAAAGCGTGCTCGGCGACCTGCTCGCCGAAATGAAGGTCCGCGACAAGGTGTTTGTTGCGACCAAGGTGCGCGCGGCCGGCCGCGACCGCGTCGTCGCCGAAATGCAGCAATCGCAGCGCCGGCTGCGCACCGAAAAATTCGACCTGATGCAGATCCACAACGTCGGTTTTGCGGATCGCGGCGAGATCGCGGCGCAGCTCTCGCTGCTGCGCGAATGGAAGGACCGGGGCGTGTTTCGCTACATCGGCGTGACGCACTCCCAGGACCAGGGGCGGGCCAACGACCGGCTGATGGAGCTGATGCGGAGCGAGAAGCTCGACTTCATGCAGATCAACTACTCGATGGCCGAGCGCAGCGTCGAGCGGCAGTTGCTGGCGGTCGCCGCCGAAACCGGCACGGCGGTGCTGGTGAACCTGCCGTTCGCCCGCGGCAGGCTGTTCGGAGCCGTGCGCGGCAAGCCGGTGCCCGGGTGGGCCGCGGAATTCGACGCGCCGACCTGGGCCCAGTTCTTCCTCAAGTACATCCTCGGGAGCGACGCGGTGACCTGCGTATTACCCGGCACCGACAAGCCGGAGTACATGGTCGACAACCTCAACGCCGGGCGCACCCGCCTGCCCGATGCGGCGATGCGCAAGAAGATGGTCGAATTTATCGAGTCGCTGGGCTGACCCTGCGGGAGCGCGAAAAGCGTGATAAGTGATAGGGGTCCCGCGCGAGCGGCTCCCTTATCTGCAAGTAGTCACGGCTCGATCTGACGCGAAGTGTCCGCTTTCGGCACCAGCCGCCGCCACGGCAGCCGCGCTGCGGCAAAGCCGAACACGGGCACTGTGAGGAGCATCGCCGCAAAGGTCGCCGAGAGCCACGGAAGGTTCTCCACACCGCCCTGAACGCCCATCTCGTCGCGCAGCGTACCGGTAATAGTTCACGCTTTTCCTGGCATCTGTCTTGCTCATATATCCCCGCATAGATTTTTCATAGGGAAGTTAGGAAGAGGAGTGGCGGCGAGCGGTCGGTAGTGTCGCCCTCCCAACAGGATCAACCGATAGGAAGAGGAGATTACGATGAGCACACGCAAAGTTCTGACACTCGCTTCGATGGTGGCAATGTTGTTCGCGCCCGTTGCGTTCGGCGTGGAGCCGGTGATGGGCGAAAAGCTCGACAGCGGACTGGGCGAACTGTCCGCCAGCTATACGGCCGCGGAGTTCCAACGCCAGGTCGTGGGCCAAAAACTCGACAGCGGGTTGGGCGAGCTGCCGGCCAACTACACAGCTGCCGAATTCCAGCCGCACGTCGTCGGGCAGAAGCTGGACAGCGGGTTGGGCGAGCTGCCGGCCAACTACACAGCTGCCGAATTCCAGCCGCACGTCGTCGGGCAGAAGCTCGACAGCGGTTTGGGCGAGCTGCCGGCCAACTACACAGCCGCCGAATTCCAGCCGCACGTCGTCGGACAGAAGCTCGATAGCGGCCTGGGCGAACTGTCTACCAGCTACAACGCCGCTGAATTCCAACGGCAGGTGGTGGGCGAGAAACTCGACAGCGGTCTTGGAGAACTGTCACCCAGCTACATGGCTGCGGAATTCCAGCCGAAAACGGGCTACCGCGTGATCGGCGAATCGCTCGACAACGGGCTAGGCGACCTACCGGCGAACTACACGGCGTCGGAATTCCAGAAGCAGACCGTCGCTAACCTCTAAAGGTCTGATCAAGCTCCTCTGGGCCGGGCGCCGCCTCCAAACCGTCGCCCATCCCAACGATACGGCTGGTGGCCCTCAAGGCGCCAGCCGTTCGATTTTCCAGGCACCTCCCGCGCTTCGGTAGCAGAGCCGGTCATGGAGGCGGTCCTTGCGACCCTGCCAAAACTCGAATCGTTCAGGTACGAGGCGGTAGCCGCCCCAGTGCGCGGGGCGCGGCGGCGCATCCCGCCAGCGCTTGGACGCTTCTTCCAGAGCGGTCTCGAGCACCTCCCGGCCGGCCACCGGCTCGCTCTGCGGCGACACGATCGCCGATAGGCGGCTTCCCAGCGGCCGGACTGCGAAATACTCGTCGGATTCTGCCTCGGACACCCGCGCGACGCGCCCCTCGATGCCCACTTGGCGCTCCAGTTCCTTCCAGCAGAAAAGCAGCATCGCCTGCGGGTTTTCCTCGATCTCGCGGCCCTTGCGGCTGCGGTAGTGGGTATAAAAGACGAAGCCGAGCGCGTCGAAGCCTTTTAGCAGTACGGCGCGCGCCGAGGGGCGTCCTTTCTTGTTTGCGGTCGCCAGCGTCATCGCGTTGGGCAAAGCGATTCCCGAGTGCAGCGCCTCGTCGAACCAGCTGCCGAACTGTATGAACGGATCCGGCGCCAAGTCCCTCTCGTGCAGACCGGCACGCATGTATTCCTGGCGCAGGGCGGCGAGGTCCATGGGGGAATTCTACCCGCGGCGGCGTGCGTAGAAGCTTCCGGCGCAAAGCAGGAGCGCCGTCGCCCAGAATACGGGCGCCATACCTAGCGCGGTGCCGAGCGCGCCGAACAGGAGCGGCATGCTCGTCTGGCTAAGATTGACGATGCTCATGCGTACGCCTACCGCCTCGCCGACCCGGCCGGGCGGCGCTGCGTTGTGAAGCAGCGACATGACCATCGGCTGGGACATGCCGAGCCCAAGACCGAGCAAGAAGGCCAGCGCCATCAGGAAACCTGAGCGCTCGAACAGCGGAAAAAGCAAGAAGGCCGCGGATGCTGTCGCCAACGACACCGTCAGCAGCGTCCATGCGGCCAGCCGCCGCGATATTGCGGGCAGCAAGCCCCGGATGACGAAGGTCGCCGCCGAGAACGAGCCGAGCACGAGTCCGATTGTTGATGCCGGGAGTCCAATATGCGAGCCGTAAATAGGAATCGCAAAGGTAAACATGTCCCACGCGGAAGCCAGCAGGCTGCTCGCAATAAAGATAGGTCGCAAGCCGCGATGGCGCAGCAGGTCGGCGACAGAGCGGCCCGGCTCGGGCGGCGTGCCGTGAGCGTGAGGCGGCGGAAAGCGCAGCGCCTTGAGGCCGAGCACCGCAGCTGGCAGCAGTGGAAACGCGGCCAAGATCGCGAAGGTGGCGGCGTGACCGAATGCATCGATGCCGAATCCTGCGATCATCGGACCTGTGAAACCGGAAATCGAGAATCCCAGTGCGACCATGCTGAAGTTCATCGGGCGATCTTCGGGCCTGCCGATGTAGCCGACCATGTTCTGATAGGCGACGTGGTACGTCATGAAGCTCGAGCCGATCAGGGCGCTCGCGACATAGAGCGCGCCCAGGCCAGGCCACAGGTAAGGAACAAGCGCGCTGGCCGCGAGCGCGACCGATCCGATGAGCATCGGGACGCGCGATCCGATGCGGTCGCTCAGGCGTCCCATGCCGACGGCGAACAGCATCGGCAGCATTGCGTAAAGAGCCATGAGCACGCCGACGGTGAACGGCGTCGCGTTTAGATGGATGGCGTAGAGCGACATCGCCACCCGAGTCCCGACGAAAGCCGTGTGGTTTAGCAGCGTGATGAAGATGAGGAAATAGAGAGTGCGCACGCGTGGCGTTTCGGGACCGCAAGTCAGAGCGAATCGAAGTAGCTCGCCATCCTGCGTCGCGTTGCCTCGTCAGGGAGAAGGCCTCTGGCTGCCCCGAGGTTGTCGGCAACGTGCTTGGGATTGCGCGTGCCCGGAATCGCGCAGGTTACCGCCGGATGCGCGAGGATCCACTTGAGGAAATACTGCGCCCAACTGGCGCAGCCGACTTCCTTCGCCCACTCGGGCAGAGCTTTGTCCCTGATGCGGTGGAACATAGAACCTTCCGCGAAAGGCCGGTTAACGATCACCGCAGTGCGGCTGTCCGCGGCGGCGGCAAGCAGGCGCCGATCGGCCTCGGGCTCCGCGAGGGAGTAGTTAACCTGGACGAAGTCGACGTCTCCCGGTCTGATGATTTTCTCCAAATCCGCGTGCGCCCCGGAGTGATAGTGGGTCACGCCGAGGTAGCGGACGCGGCCGGTTCTCTTCCAGTCGCGCAGCGTCGCAAGATGCGTTTGCACGTCCACCAGGCTGTGCACCTGCATAAGATCGAGGTGTTCGACGCGGAGCTTCCTCATCGAATCGCCCATCTGCTGGATGCCCGCCTCCCTGCCGCTCGTCCAGACCTTGGTGGCAACGAAAAGCCTCGCCTTGACGCCGAGCTCTGCCGCCAGCTGGCCGGCCACCGATTCGGAGGAGCCGTACATTGGCGAGCTGTCCACGACGCGGCCTCCAAGATCGACGAAGGTCTTGAGCGTCTCTCTGGCCTGCGCGGTCTCCGTTGCGTCTGCCGCGACGTCAAACACCTGCCACGTGCCCAGTCCGATCGCCGGAATCGATTCCCCGGTCTTTGGGATGCGCCGCGCAAGCGGGTCGTTCGCGGCGAATGATTCGGGGGGCATGAGCAGAGCTCCCAGAGCGCACGCGCTGGTCCGAAGGAAGTCTCGGCGCGCAGGATCGACGTGCATGACAACATCGTAGGCAATCGACTCGCCGCTGGCAAATTGCGTCGGGGACGGGCTGCCGTGCGGTTGAACCCATGCGTCACTGTCTGCTAAAGACGACAAACGAGGGGTGCGCATGGGGTCGTGGAACGAAGCTTGCTCCCAATAACAAAGCAACAGGCGCCGAGTGCCCTGCGCACGCATCTCGTGCTCCACTTGCGTTGCAGCGCAGGGCGAAAGATAATGCGAAAGTGGGAAAAAAAACGGCGGACCATGACTGAATTCGTCCTTGCCTCAATGACTTGGCGTGCTGGCGTACCGATATATCGCCATGCGCGTCAGCCGAGTTCCACCGCCGAGTTTCGGTCAACGCCATTCATGCCGGGCTTGGCCGGGATTCGCGTTCCGGATTAGGGACACCTATGGCTGGACCCCAGACCCTCGGTCGCTACCAGCTCGAGCGAGTCCTCGGCAAGGGGGCGATGGGCATCGTCTACGAGGCGCTCGATCCGAAGCTCCACCGCAAGGTCGCGATCAAGACAATTCTGATCAACCAGCTCGACGAGGAGACCGCGAAAGATTTCTCGATGCGGTTCGAGCGCGAGGCGCGGGCGGTAGCGCGGCTCAATCACCCGAACATCGTCCAGGTGTACGACTTCGGCAAGGAAGGCGAGGTCGCCTTCCTCGTGATGGAGTTCATTCGTGGCACCGAGCTGAAGTCGTCGCTGGCCGGAAACCAGCTCATCGATCGAAAGGAGTGCGTGCGCGTCATGTGCGAGCTGCTGGATGCGCTCGACTTTGCGCACGAAGCCGGAGTCATTCACCGCGACATCAAGCCCGCTAACGTGATGCTGGACAGTCAGGGCCGGGCCAAGCTGACCGACTTTGGCGTAGCGCGCCTTACCGATTCGGACAAAACCAGCGTCGAGCGCACCCAAGCGGGCACCATGGTCGGGACCCCAGCGTACATGTCGCCCGAACAGATCCAGGGCCAGCGTATCGACCGGCGCACCGACATTTTCTCGGCAGGAATAATCCTGTACCAGTTTCTGACCGGCCAGAAGCCGTTCTCGGGGGAAGGCGCCTGGACAGTCGCAAAAAAGATCGTCCAGGAGGAACCTCCGACGCCGTCGTCGCTCAACGTGGCGGTGTCGCCGGAGTTCGACCGGGTGGTAGCAAAGGCGCTGGCGAAGAACCCTGACACTCGTTTTCAGACTGCACGCGAATTCGCACGCGCGCTCCAGCGCGCCGCGGAAGGGAAGGCCGCGGTACAAGAAGAACCTGCGGCCACGGTGGTTGTCCCGTCGCACCAGACCAAAGCTGCGGCTACCGTCGTCCCGCCGCACCAGGCCGAAACCTCGCAGGCGCTGAAATCCGGAGAAATGGAGCTGGAGTTCTGGCGTTCGATCAAAGACAGCGGCGACGCGAACGACTTTGATCTCTATGTGCGGCAGTTTCCTCAAGGCGTCTATGCGACCCTCGCATTGCGCAAGATCGCGAAGATGCGCGGCTTGCCCCTTCCGGCCGGAAGCGAAGACAGCGGCAGCCGGACCATGGATGGAACCGACCGGACGCGGCTTCTGCGTCCGCGCGTCGAGGACGAGGCGAAAACCAAACGGCCAGGCAGTGAGCGCGCGCGAACCGGGGTTGACAAGCTTGCAGATGTTCCATCCGAGGCGTCTGCGGGGAAAAAGACCTCGCTGCTCGTGCCCGGTGTGCTCGGGGCGCTGGTTGTTGCCGGTGCGGCCGCCTATTTCGTGATGAACAGGAGCCCGCAGCCCACGGTTGCGGCGACCCCGAAGGTCGAGACGGACGAAAAATCCAAGCGCGATGCCGCCGAAAATGCGAAACGGCTGGCCGAAGCGCAGGCCAAACAGGAGGCGGAGGCGCAAGCACAGGCCAAACGCGAAGCGGAAGCTCAGGCGCAGGCAAAACGCGAAGCCGAGCCGAAGGCGAAAGCCGCAGGCAAGTCGCAGGCAAAGCGCGACGCAGACCTGAAGGCGCAGCGTGAGGCCGAGGCGCAGGCTCAGCGCGAAGCGGCGGCGCGGACCCAACGCGAAGCGGCGGCGCGGGCCCAACGCGAATCGGAAGCAAGGGCCCAACGCGAGGCTGAAGCGAAAGCGCAACGCGACGCCGAAGCCAGGGCAAAGCCTGCTACGGAGCCCGCGTTCTGGGAGTCGATCAAAGCGAGCCGCGACCCCGCCGATTTCCGGCAATACCTGAGTCGGTATCCGAAAGGCCAGAACGCGGAACAGGCGCGCAGGCGATTGGCCCGCCTGGAGGAAGAAAAGCGTTTAGAGGACGCAAAGGCTGCGAAGGCTCGGTTGGAAGCGGAAAAGCGCGCTGAGCGCGACAGGCTCGCAGCGGAGAAGGCCAAGTTGGAAGCCGAGCGTAATAAAGATTCGGCCAAGGTAAAGCCCGCCATAGTTGTCCCGACTTTCTGACCATTGGAAAAACGCAACTACGACGCCGGCCTGCCGTCCACTAACGCGCCGTTCAATCTGTGCGTACGACACGGCGACCTGATCTTTATCTCGGGTCTGCCGCCCTTCGACGAGGAATTCTCCAGGCTAGTGCGCCAGGCCCGCGAGCAGGGGCGTCCTGTCCCGCCCTTTCCGAATCCGCCCTTCGCCGAACAGGTGCGCCTGGTGATGGACAACCTGAAGAAGCTCGCGGAGGCGGCCGGCTCCAACATGGATTGCCTGCTGAAGGTCATCGTTTGGCTAAAGGATCAGCGCGACTCCGAGGAATTCGATCGCATCTATCGCACGTATTTCACTAGCCGCGAGACGCTGCCCGCAAGGACGCGCATCCAGGCGGGGCGCACCCCGTTGGACTGCGGACTCGAGGTGGAGGCGATCGGCTACGTGCCGAGAAAGCGCGCACGCGGGACTGCAGCGACGCGCAAACGCAAGCCGGGCCGCTCTTCACGGCGATGACGGCCCGAAATATCGCATACAGGTCGACGATGGGAGCGCGGGGCGTTCTCGCAAGGTTGGACAGAGTGGTCGACGATTTCTGCCGCCGCACGCGCTACTTCCAGGAGGAAATGACGCCGGGCCGGGCGCGCACGTTCGCCATGCAGCACCGTCTCAACACCCGCCAGCGTAACTCGGTGCTGAAACTCAAGGTTGCGGCTAATTGCCCCGATTGGGACACGCGAATCGGCATCATCAAAGCCTGCAGCGAAGAGGTCATCGCAGACCACGAGCACGGCGGCGGCAGGGCGCACTGGGAGATTCTGGAGGACCTGGGAACGCGTATCGGTTTGAAACGCAGCGAGATCCGCGCAGCGACTCCCCTTCCCACGACGCAGCTCGCCTGGTCTGCGTGGGACGGCCTGATGGGGAACCGGCACTGGCTGGAGGGCATCGTCGCCAACACTTGCGCAGAGCGCGCCAACGTTCCCGGCTACGGCACCGGGATCATGAAAAAACACGGCTGGTTCGGCCTCGAGCGCGAGCGCTGGGGCGAGCTCTTCGGCCTTTCCGACGATGAGCTAGAATTCTTCGAGCTGCACGAGACGGCCGATATCGCTCACTCGAACGCGGGTTGGCGCGCAGTCGAGCGCTTCGCCAAGCGGCTGCACATGGAGGACGCCGTCGTCGCGGCTTGCGAGAAGAATCTCCAGGTGTGGGAGCTGTACCTTAACGGGATCGGCGAGGCGGGAGACAGGCTGAAAAACGGGCGCTAATACCGAAACCTTTTTTAGGAGAGTAGCTCCGTGAAATCATATTGGCTGCGGCCGGACTCCGGAAAAACAGCACTCGAGCTTCGCGACGCGCCGACGCCCGAGCCCGGCGCAGGCCAGATCCTCGTGCGCATGCGCGCAGCCGGATTGAACCGCGGCGAGCTGATCGTCGGGCACAGCGTCAAAGCGGGCGGGGCGGCGAAGGCCGCCGGCGCCGAGGGCGCGGGCGAAATCGCCAAGTTGGGGACGGGCGTCACCGGATTCAAAACGAGCGAGCGCGTCATGGGGCGCTGTGGTGGATCGTTTGCCGAGTATTCGCTCATCGATGCGCGCGAAGCGGTCGCCGTGCCGAAGAATCTTTCCTGGGAAGAAGCCGCGTGTGTCCCTCTCGCCTTCATGGTGGTCCACGACATGCTGATCGCGCAAGGGAGGCTTCGTGCCGGGGAGTGGCTGCTCGTCACCGGCATTTCGGCCGGAGTCGGAGTCGCTGCGCTGCAGACCGCGAAAGCGCTCGGCGCCAAGGTCATCGGCACCTCGGGCTCGGCCGAGAAGCTCGAAAAGTTGAAAGCGATGGGCTTGGACGTCGGCATCCGCACGCGCTCGGGGGATTTTGCCGAGGCGGTGATGAAAGCAACCGACGGCAAGGGCGTGAATCTCGTGGTCAACAACGTCGGCGGCTCGGTGTTCGCCGAAACCGTCCGCGCGCTCGCCTACGAAGGCAGGCACGCTACCGTGGGCTACGTGGACGGCGTTTTGAGGAGCGAGCTCGACATCGAGGCGCTGCATACCAAGCGCCTGACGCTGTTCGGCGTGAGCAACCGGCTGCGCACGCCCGAGCAGCGCGCCGTCACCGTGCGGGGGTTTGCGGCCGACATCCTTCCCTTCATCGCCGCAGGGAAGATCAGGCCGGTGATCGACCGGGCGTTTCCTTTTTCGGAACTGCCCGCCGCGAAGGCGTACATGGAATCCAACGCCCACGTCGGCAAGATCGTCGTCACTCTGCCTTGATCCCGGCCTGCTTCACGACCTTGCCCCAGGTTTCGTATTCGCTCTTGATATAGCGCCCGAGTTCTTCCGGCGAACTCGAGCTTGGCTCCAGTCCTTGCTTGTGCAGCAGCGCGACCACGTCGGGCGCGGTGAGCGCCTTGACGATCTCGCGGTTGAGCCGGTCGATGATGCCCTTCGGCGTCTTCGCCGGCGCGACGTAGGCATACCAGTTCATCGCCTCGTAGCCGGGATAACCCGACTCGGCGATGGTGGGCACGTCCGGCAGCAGCTGCGCGCGTTTCGAGCCGGTCGTCGCGAGCGCCCGGACTCGCCCCGCCTTGAGATGCCCGACGACCGAGGCCGGCGCTGCGAAATAGGCGTGGATTTGTCCGCCCAGCAAGCCCTGCATCGCCGGGCCGCCGCCCTTGTAGGGAACGTGCACGATGTCGATCTTGGCCGCGTCCTTCAGCAGTTCGCCGGAGAGATGGCCGGCACCGCCGATCCCCGAGGAGCCGTAGGTGATGGTGCCCGGCTTCTCCCGGGCGAGCTTGACGAATTCAGGGAGCGTTTGCGCCGGCAACGACGCCGGCACGACCACCACGTTGGCGAAGACGACCGCCATGGTAATCGGCGCGAAGTCGCGAAGCGGATCGTAGGGGAGATTCGCGACGATGTGTGGGGCAACCGTGAGCGAACCCACGTTGCCGAGCAGGAGGGTATGGCCGTCGGGGGCCGCGTGGGCGACGTAGTCGGTCGCAATGTTGCCTCCCGCGCCCGCCTTGTTCTCGACCACTATCTGCTGCCCGAGGGCGTCGCCGACGGTCTTCGCGAGAATGCGCGCGACCGTATCGGTGCCGCCGCCGGGGGCGAAACCCACAACCATGCTGACGGGCCGGCTGGGATAGGTGCCCTGCCCGAACGCGCCGCCGGCCCAGGCGAGCGCGAGCGCCGTGAAAACCGCTCTGTTCATTTGTCTCTTCCTTTGTCTGTCCCCGGTACTCCGCCGATCCTGGCTGCGGCTTCGGCGTCACTGCTCGACCGGGATCCCCGCTTCCTTGATCACTTTGCCCCAGGTCGCGTGCTCGCGCGCCATGTGCTTCGCCAGCTCCTCCGGCGTGGATGGCGTAGGCTCTTCGCCTTGCTTGAGAATTTGTTCGTGCGTTTCCGGCTCGCGCAGCGTTTTCACGATCTCCCGGTTCAGTCGGGCGACGATCTCCCTCGGCGTTTTCGCGGGAGCCACGTAAGCGTACCAGTTGGTCGCCTCGTACCCCGGGTAGCCCTGCTCGGCGATCGTCGGCACGTCGGGCAGCGACGCCGAACGCTTCACGCCGGTCGATCCGAGCGCGCGGAGCTTGCCCGCTTTCACCTGCGGTGTTGCTGTGGTCGCGGAGGCGAATACCGAGGGAATCTGCCCGCCGAGCAGGTCGCTCATCGCCGGGCCGCCGCCCTTGTACGGCACGTGGATGAGATTGGCCTTCGCCATCAGCCGGAACAGTTCGCCGGCGAGGTTGCCGGCGCTGCCGATTCCGGAGGTGCCGTAGGCGATGCCGCCGGGCCGGCTGTTCGCTTCCTTCACGAATTCGGCGATGGTCTTCGCCTGCACCGATGGGTGCACCACGAGCACGTTGCCGGACACCGTGGCCATGGAAATCGGCGCAAAATCGCGCAGCGGGTCGTACGGCAACTTCGAGTTGAGATGCGGGGCGACCGCCAGCGCGGCGATAGTGCCGAGCAGAATGGTGTACCCGTCGGGATTCACCTTCGACACGACGCCGGCGGCGATGCTGCCGCCGGCGCCGGCGCGATTCTCGACCACGATGCTCTGGCCGAGATACTCGGCGAGCTTCCTTTGCATGACGCGGGCCACGGTGTCGGTCCCGCCGCCCGGCGCGAAGCCGACCACGATGGTGACCGGCCGTGTCGGATACGTCTGCGCCGATGCGTTCGGGGCCACGGCGAGGGCGGTGAACGCCATTGCGACGGTGACGGCTTTCCTCATTCCTCCTCCTTCGAATGTTTCGCGATTCTTGCGGCCGGTCCTATTTTCCCTGGAAAACCGGCTTCCTCTTCTCCATGAACGCGCGCCGGCCCTCGATGTAATCCTGGCTGTCGAAGCACTGCTTCACCAGCGCCGCGCACGCCGCTGCGTCGAACGCCGCGCTCGATTTCAGCAGCTCGCGGACGATGCGCTTCGAAGCGCGGATGGTGAGCGGAGCGTTCTCCGAGATCATCGCACAATACTCCAGGACGAGCGCTTCCAGCTCCGCAACCGGTGTGACCCGGTGCACCAGGCCCATCGCCTTGGCTTCCTCGGCCTTGAAGTGGCGCCCGGTGATGAGCACCTCGCGGGCGTTGGCCGGCCCGACCGTATCGACGAGGTTCTTCAGCGACGAGGCGCGGTAGCCCAGGCCGAGTTTCGCCGCGGGGATGCCCAGCTTCGCGTCCTCGGCCGCGAGCCGCAGGTCGCAGCACAGCGCGATATTGACGCCGGCTCCCAGGCAGTACCCGCGGATCATGGCGATCAGCACCTTGTCGCTGCCCTGCAGGCGCTCCTGCACCCGGCCGGCGATCTCCTCGTAGTGCTGGATGCCTTCAGCGCTCGAGCGCTGCTTCTCGTACTGCGAGACGTCGGCGCCGGAGACGAAAGCCTTGTCGCCGTCGCCTCTCAACACGATCACGCGGATTTCCGGGTCCTGCTCGAAGCGATCGAGCACCTTCGGGATCGCTTCCCACATGTCGATCGAGACGGCGTTGCGCCGCGCCGGGTTGTTGAACGTCAGCCAGCCGATCGGCCCTTGCTTTTCCGCGACGATGCGCTCGGTAAGCGCGCCCGCCGCGAGGGCCGGCTGCTTCTGGAGGACGACGAGTTCTTCCTGGGTCATGAGCAATCAGTACGCTCGGGTGCCGATCACGTAAGGATGCAGGGCCATCAATACGACATAGAGCGCCAACCCGGCCACCACCCTCGACCAGCCGATCTCTTCGAACTTGAACTGGTTGCGGCCCTGCACGATTGCGGCGAACGGGACGTTGGAGGTTTTCCCGGCGAAACGCATCCAGTCGACTCCAAAATTCCTGTCCATGCGCCGGTCGATCATGACCGAGCCCGACAGAGCGAGCAGCAGCAGCCCGCCGAAAAAGATGATCGACGCGGTGTCGCCTCGCGTGACCAGGTGCATGAACGCCCAGATCGCGATCCCCCACATCAGCGGATGGCGAGTCACGCGCAGGATCCCGTGCGGCTCGCTCATCGATTTGAGCGCGTTTCCCTGGCGCACGGCCGTGGGGTTGCGGATCGAAAGGCCGCACACGACCAGCACCAGCGACACCGGCATCAGCAACAACATCCACGCCTTGAACTCGTCGCCGACCCAAACGCGGTCAAAGGGCGTTTTGGCGTACGCCCAGATCATCCAGACCAAAGTGACGAGCGACACCAGGCTATAGAGGCCCAGGTAGCCGTTGTCGCCCAGCCCCCGGACCAGCAGCGAGCGGATGGGCGTGCTCGCGACATAGTGGGTAGCGAGAAAGACGACGGTGGCGAGTGCAAGCATTGCCATCGGATCCATGTCAACCTCCTCCGAGTTGGGATTCGATTTCGGGCCGCGGTCTGATGCTGCACCCGCGTCTCTGACCTATGCTGCCACGAAGGGCTGGAGCGGTCAAAGAGGCCGGCTACCCATTGTTTCCCGGGAGTCTCAGCCGCCGCGTCGTCTCTGCATCGACGCGGCCTTCGCCGTCGAGCGCGACGCGATAGACGCGCTCGGCCACGTCGCGGCTGACGTAGCCCTGGCGCACGTCGTGCGCAACCTTTTCCGGGTCGCGCTCCTGCGGCGGCCCGAATCCCCCGCCGCCCCCTGCGCGGAGGGTGATCGCGTCGCCGGGCTCCAGGCGCTTCATGAGCACCTTGGCGTTGGGGAGGTCGGCGATTTCCTTGCCGCCTGAGCGCAGGCAGACCTGGTTGCCCGCGCCGGAATGACCGCCGGCGAGGCCCCAGGGCGCGCAGTGCACGCGATCGACCTGGACGTTGATGTTGATCGGGGCGCGCGCCTGCACGACCTGCTCGGTCCCGAGGCCCCCGCGGTAGCGGCCCGCGCCGCCCGAGCCCTCGCGCAGCGCGTGGCGTTCGAAGAGCAGCGGATATTTTGCTTCCATCTGCTCGACCGGGTGATTGTGCGTGTCGCCGTCGTTCAGGCACACCGTCGCGCTCATGCCGTCTTCGGTCAGCTTGGCGCCGAAGCCGCCTCCCGAAGGCCCGATGCCGGCGAGGAACAGCCGGCCGTCCTTGGGCGAAATGCCGTTGATGAGGCAGACGAGAAGATCGGCATGGTGCGCGGCGATGGTCCGGTCCGGAATCGCCTGTTCCATCGCCCTGAACACGGTATCGACGACCGTCATCGGAAAAGTCATCCACCAGCGCATCGCCGCGGGCTTCACCGCGCTCACGATCGTTCCCGGCGCGAGGATCACCTTGAGCGGGCGGAAGCTGCCCTCGTTGATCGGGTAGTCGGTCGGCGAGGTGAGGCATTTGTAGGCGACCTGTGCGCACGAGTAACCGGTGGTCGCCCCCGAGTTGTAGAAGCCGCGCACCTGCGGGCTCATTTGCGAGAGGTCGATCGTCATGCCGTCGCCCTTCTTGATGACGCGCACCTTGATGGGCACGGGTTTGCCGATATCCACTCCGTCGTCGTCCATGTAGGACTCGGCTTCGTACACGCCGTCCGGAATAGTGCGCGTGCGCGCTCGCGCCGCGGCCTCGGACTGGTCCATGATGTTCGCTATCGCCGCGAGCACCTCGTCCCGGCCGTACCGGTCGAGCAGCTCGAGGAAGCGCCGCTCGCCGGTCTTCACCGCGGTGATCTGCGCGCGCAGGTCGCCCATGGCGCGCTCGGGGATGCGCACGTTCATGCGGATGATATCGACGAGGTCCTGGTTTACCACGCCCGCCTTTGCGTATTTCACGATCGGGATCTGAATGCCCTCGGAATAGATGTCGGTCGTGACGCCGCCGAGCACTCCGCCGACGTCGGTCCAGTGCGCCATGCAGCAGGCGAATCCCGAAAGCTTGCCTCGATGGAAAATCGGCAGGCTGAAAGTGAAGTGATAGAGGTGGCTGCCGGTCGTGTAGGCGTCGTTGGTGACCAGGATGTCACCCGGCCCGATGCCGTCACCGGGTCCAACCTGCGCGAAGTGCTTGAGCTTCGCCTTGACCGTCTCGGCCATGCCGCGGATAAAGCTCGGCAACCCCAGGCCGATCGACACCGTCTCACCCTCGGCGGTGTACAGGCCCACGGTGAAGTCGAGCGCTTCGTAGACGATCATGTTGTAGGCGGTGCGCATGAGGTTGGTCTTCATCTCCTCGGTCACCGCGATGACGCCGTTGCGGATGATTTCCGTCAGTACGGCGTCCGCGCGGACGCGCTTCGATCGTCTGGCCTTCATCTTTTTCTCCTCCCGACTTCGATCACGAGGTTTCCGAATTCGTCCACTCGCAGCCTGTCTCCGGGTAGCGCGACCGTCGTGGAAGCGTGCTCTTCGATGAGGGCCGGGCCGTCGATGCGGTTACCCGCGCGCAATTCCGCGCGCGCGTAGGTCGGGGTCGCGACGGCTCTTCCGAGCTCGGCGAAATAAACGCTGCGCCTACCGCGGCGCGCCGAGGCGAGCGGCGAGCGAGCGCCGCGCGCTATGCGCTCGAACCGCGGTTTCTTCATCGCACCCGACACCGTCGCGCGCAGGCTCACGATCTCGGCGGGTTCATCCGGCGCACAGGTCCCGTAGCGTTGCAGGTGTTCTTCGTCGAACCGGCTCTTGAGCGAGTCGCGGTTGCGGCGGCCGAAGACTTGAGTCGGCAGCTGCACCGTCACCGGGTGCTCCTGTCCGACGTAGCGCATGTCGGCGGCGCGCGAGACCGCGACCCGCCCGGGCTGCACGCCGCTCGCGGCGAGCGCTTTCCTGCCGTCCTCGATCAACATCGCATAGATTTTCTCGATCGCCTCGAACGATACATCCGAAAGCCGCGCGAACCAGGTGCGCACGAAGTCGTAGCGCAGGTCGGAGAACAGCATTCCGAAGGCGCAGAAGTGCCCCGGCGCGCGCGGCACGATGACCCTCTTCATGCCGATCTCGCGGGCGATGCTCGAAGCATGCAACGGGCCCGCGCCGCCGTAGGCGACGAGCGCGAACGCTGCGGCATCGAGTCCCCGTTCGGTCGAGACCGCTTTCACCGCGTAAGACATGGCGGTTGCGGCGATCCGCAGGATTCCGTCGGCTGCGCGCGTGAGGTCGAGCCCGAGAGGCTTGGCGATGTGCTCGCCGACGGCGCGCTCTGCCGCGCGGACGTCGAGCTTCATCTCGCCGCCCAGGAAACGGTCCGCGCCCAAGCGCCCGAGAACGAGGTTGGCGTCGGTCACCGTGGCCCGGGTGCCGCCCAGGCCGTAGCAGGCGGGCCCGGGCTCGGCGCCCGCGCTCTGCGGACCGACCTTGAGCGCGCCGCTCGCGTCCACCGCGGCGATGCTCCCGCCGCCCGTGCCCACTTCGAAAATGTCCATCATCGGGATCTGAACGGGAAGAGCCTGCGCGTAGCCGCCGATGAGTGCGGCGCCCGTGGTGAGCGCCTCGCCGCGGTGGATCACACCCGCTTTTGCGGTGGTCCCGCCCATGTCAAAGGCGACGGCGTCGGCGAGTCCGAGCTCGCGGCAGAGCGCCTGCGCGCCGATCACGCCCGCGGCCGGGCCCGATTCGAGCATGCGCACGCATTCGATCCTCGCCTGGCGCGATTCGTATAGGCCGCCGGTCGATTGCACCAGAAGAAACGGTCCTCTGAATCCGGATCCCTTCAGGCGCTCGTCGATACCGTTCAGGTATTCGCTCACGACGGGCCCGATGTAGGCGTTCGCGACTGCCGTCGAGCAGCGCTCGAACTCGCGGTACTCCCGGGAAAGCTCGTGCGAGGCCGTGACGAAGGCTCGCGGCAGGCGCTGCCGCACGATATCCTTCACCCGTACCTCGTGCGCCGGGCTGACGTAGCTGTGCAGGAGCATGACGGCGACGGCCTCGACGCCCGCGGCCTCGAGCCGATCGCAGGCTGCATGCACGCTCGCCTCGTCCAGCGGGACATGGATTTCGCCTTCGGCGGTGATGCGCTCGCGCACTTCGAACCTGAGCGCGCGCTCGACCAGCGGCACGTGTTTGCGGAAGTAGAGGTTGTAGGCGTCGGGGCGGTTGATGCGCCCGATCTCGTAGACGTCGCGAAAACCTTCGGTCGTCAGGAGCGCGGTCTTCGCGCCGGTGCGCTCGATCATGGTGTTGATCGCAATGGTCGAGCCGTGCAGGAACGCGCTCGCGTCGGCGAAGCGCGCGCCGGCCTTTTCAGCGCCGCCTGAGATTCCGTCGACGAGCCGCGCGGGCGTGGAGAGCGCCTTGCCGAGGAGCAGCCTGCCGCTCTCCTCGTCGAACGCGGCGACATCGGTAAAGGTGCCGCCGATGTCGGCGGCGAGACGGGTGTGCTGCAAGACGCCCGAGCGCCTGGATTTCCAAGACGGCCTTGCCACCTTGTTCACTTCGCTTACGATCTGCCGTGGAGGCGGTACGAGGAGGAGACGAATCGGGACTCGCTACGCCGGCGGCGCCTTGAAGGCGACGTACGGCTCGCGCCTGATCTGCTCGGCGAGCGCGACTTCCCAATCGAGATAGTCCTTCATCGCCTGCTCGATCCGGGACTTGCCGTCGTAGGGACGGGTGTAGACATCGTCGGCCGCCGATGCGAGATGCCCGGTTCCGCGCTCCAGCGCAAAGCCCGCGGTGGTCCATGCCGCCGTTCCGCCCGCGAGGACGCGCACGCGCGCGCCGGTGAGGGTGCTTGCGTCGAGCGCCGCGAGCTTCGCGAGAATGCCGTCGGGCGAGGTGAATACCCAGTCCCCGGCTCCGCCGATCTTGGCCAGCGCGTCGCGCAGCCGCGAGCGCACGGCAAACCATGCGCCGGGAACGTGCCCGTCGCGATACTCGATGCTGGTCGCGAAATCCACCGCCGCCGATTCGCCGGCGTCGAGCCGCGGCCGCAGCTCGGCCGCGGAGATCTCGTCCATCCTCGTGCTTTCCATCCCGAGCACGCGCGGCGGTTCGCTGCCCTTCACGAGCGGAGCGTTCGCCTGCGGTTCCAGCACGCGCACCTCGGGCCAGTTCATCTGGAGCAGCCATGATGCGGTCATGGTCGCGCGCACGCCGTCCGAATCGGCGAGCACGATCCGCGCATTGCGGACCGCCGCATAGCGATCGGTCGCCTGGACGAGCTGGCCGCCGGGCGCATTTGTGAAACCCGCGAGGTGGCCCTCGCGGTACTCCTCGGGGCTGCGCACGTCGAAGCAGTAGAGCGTGCGCGCCGTCTCCCGCCCGATGCGGTCGAGCTCGGCCGGCGAGATTTTCGTGACACCGAAACGTTTGCCGATGCGCGCGGCGGATTCCCGTGCTCTGGCAAGCGCGGCCTCGCCCGGCGGGGGTGCGTGGCGCGTGCTGCCGTGCTCGAGCGGAAGACCGGCGAGATGCCAGCCCATCGTGCCGTTCTTGAGCGCGACCACCCGGTTCGGCAGCCCGGCGTTGATCAGCGACTGCGCGCCGATGATCGAGCGCGTGCGCCCGGCGCAGTTCACGACCACCAGCGTCGCCGGACGCTTTACGATTTCATGGATGCGGTATGCGAGCTCCGCCCCGGGGCAGTCGAGCGCTCCGGGAATGTTCATTACCCGGTACTCGCTCATCGGCCGCGAATCCAGCACGACCATGTCCTCGCCCGCGTCCATCCGCGTCTTGAGCTCCGCGGCGGCGATTCGAGGCGTTTGGCACGCGTGCTCGACGTGCTCGCCGAAGGCCTTGCTCGGCACGTTGATCCCGGAGAACAACTCGAAGCCGGCGGCGCGCCACGCCCCGACGCCGCCCTGCAGCACCGAAATATTCCGGTAGCCGAAGCGGCGCATCGCTGCCGCCGCGCGCTGCGCGAGCGTCTCGTCGTCGTCGCAGAGCACGACGCGCGTCGTCCGCCGCGGCACGCTTCTGTCGAGCAGCAGCTCCAGCCTCGAAAGCGGCAGGCATGCCGCGGTGAGAAGGTGACCGGCCGCGAATACGCCTTCCTCGCGCACGTCGAGGAGGGCAAGTTCCCGGCCGTCGCCGAGCATTCCGCGCAGTTCGCCCGCCGTAACCAGCGGGCTGAAAACATCGGGTTTCGACCTGGTGCGCTTGGTGGCGGTCACGGTCATGTTGTCCCCCTGAATCCGGGTCGTCATAATAGACGGATTATCGATTGCGGATGCGCCGCCGGACCGCGGCATGGCCGACAAGGGCGGCGCGCGCCTTCCGCCGATGGAGATCGGAATGTCCTTCAAACTCTACAACGCGCCGCAATCGACCTGCAGCCAGCGGGTGCGCTTCGTTCTGAACGCGAAAGATCTACCCTTCGAAGAGATCAAGCTCGACCTGCTCGCCGGCGATCAGCTCAAGCCCGGTTACCTCGCGCTCAACCCCAACGGCGTGGTGCCGACGCTCGACCACGACGGAGCGGTCGTGATCGATTCCTCCGTGATCATCGAGTATCTCGACGAGATCGAACCGGAGCGCGCGAATTTCACGCCGCGCGATCCGGTCAGGCGCGCTGCGATGCGTGCGCTCATGCGCTTCATCGACGAGATGCCGGCCGCAGCGGTGCGCGTGCCGACTTTCAACCTCGCGTTCCTGCCGCGCTTCCAGGCGATGAGCGAGGAGGAGTTCGCGGCGTTCGCCGAGTCGAAGCCCCTGCGCAAGGAATTCATGCTGGCCATGGGACGCCAGGGGTTCCCCGAGAAGGACATGAACGCCGCACTCGACCGCATGAGGCGCACCTACGCGCGCATGGACCGGGCGATCGAGGCGAGCGGCGGCCCGTGGCTGCTCGGGGGCGACATCACGCTCGCCGACGTATCGGTGATGCCCGCGCTGGTGCGCATGGCCGACCTCGGTCTGGATCACATGTGGGCGAGGCTGCCCCGGGTGCAGCGCTGGGTCGAGGCGATCCACGCGCACCGCGCGTTCAAGCCGACGTATTACTTCGGGTCGCTCCTGACCGAGAGATTTCCGCATTTGAGGGAGACGGCGAAGGTCCTGTGATTCGGTCCCTTTTCCGCGAATCTGCGACAGTGACTCCCATGACGACTATAGCGACCGGGTAACCGCATGGATCTCAAGGACATCAGGCTGTACGTCGACGACCGTCCGGCTGAGGGCGTGTTCCGCGTGCACCGCGACGTCTATTCCGACCCGGAGCTTTTCGAGCTGGAGCAGAAATTTATCTTCGAGCGCAGCTGGAACTTCCTCGGCCTCGAATCCCAGCTGCCGAAGGCCAACGATTTCATCACCGCCTGGGTCGGCCGCACGCCGGTTCTGGTGACGCGCGGCGCCCGCGGCGCGCTCGGGGCCTTCGTCAACGTGTGCCGTCACAAGGGGTCGTTGCTGTGCGCGGCCGAAGAGGGGAACGCCCGATACCACGTGTGCCCGTACCACGGCTGGGCCTACGACGCCTCCGGCAAGAACATCGATATCAAGGACAGGAAGTCGGGGTGCTATGCGCCGGGATTCGACGCGGAGAGCCACGACTTGGTGCCGCTCGCAAAGGCGGCGGCATACCGGGGACTGGTGTTCGGCAGCCTGTCACCGGAAGTGCCGCCGCTCGAGGAGTTTCTCGGCGACATGCGCTTCTTCATCGATCTGGTCGCGGACCAGGGGCCCAAGGGAATGGAGTTCATACCGGGGCGCTCGTTGTATACCTACCGCGGCAACTGGAAGCTGCAGCTCGACAACGGCCTCGATCCCTACCATCTCACCACCACGCACCTCTCCTACATGGACCTGCAGGCGCGGCGCCGAGAGGGCGAGGGTCATCTGGAGGCGCGCCAGTACGACTGGGCGAAGCGGGCGAACGCGGAAGGCGGGACCTTCGCGCTGCGCTACGGCCACGCCACGACCTGGCTCAACCAGCCGGAGCCGGAGAAGCGCCCGATCTATCCGGCGCTCGCGGAGATCCGCGCGAGGGTCGGCGAGCTGCGCGCCGGATGGATGCTCAAGGCGCGCAACGCCCACGTTTTTCCCAACATGCAGATCGCCGATGCGATCACCCTGATGCTGCGCTGCTTCCGTCCTGTCGCCGTGGACCGAACGGAGATGAGAAGTTATTGCCTCGCGCCGATCGGGGAGGCGCCGGAGCTGCGCGCCTGGCGGCTGCGCCAGTTCGAGGATTTCTTCAACCCCGGCGGCATGGCTACGCCCGACGACACGGTGACCTACGAAGGCTGCCAAATGGGATTCGGAGCGCAGCCGATTTCCTTCCTGCAAGGCTATGCGCGCGGGATCGCGGCGCTCGAGAAAGGTGAAGACCCTGTCGCCAAGTCGATCGGTATACGCCCGGCCGCGAGCGTGAAGGGAAAGTTCGACATGTTCAGCGAGATCGGCTTTCACGCGCCTTATCGGGAGTGGGCGCGGCTGATCCAGGCGGGCATCGCGGGCAACAAGGCGTATCCATGAGCGCGCGCGAGCCCGCCCCATGAGCGCACGCGAGCCCGCCGTCATTCCCGCGGAAGCGGGAATCCAGAGTCGTTTCTCGGCAGGACGTGATGTGATCTTGCGCGAAGCGATGTATCTCGACGAGCAACGTTGGGACGAATGGTTGGCGTTGTATATAGAGGACTGCGAATACTGGATGCCGGCGTGGAAGGCGGATGGCACGCCCACGACCAACCCGCAGGCCGAGCTCTCGCACATCTACTACGCGAACCGCACGGGGCTGGAGGACCGCATCGTGCGCATCCGCTCGGGGAAATCGCCCGCGTCGACGCCGATGCCGCGCACCGCGCACATCCTCGGCACGGTCCTGCCGGTCGAGGCGCCGGCAGCCGACAGGCTGCGCCTCCGCTCGAGTTGGGTGAGCCACGTGTTCTTTCCGCGCTCGCATGAGAGCCACGCGTTCTTCGGGCGCTCGGAGCACGAGCTGGTGCTACGTGAGGGCGACTGGCGGATCGCGAAGAAGAAGATCCTGCTGCAGAACGACTACATCCCGACGATGCTCGATATCTACTGCGTCTGAGGTGAGCCTGGACGCATGGCAAGGCGCGCGAAACCTGCCGGGACCAAGACCGCTGCGTTCGAAGCCACGCGGCTCCTCGGCAAGTGGACCAAGCTCGCTCAGGGGCACGTGATGTTCGGCGCGGGCTGCTCCTGCGGCGTCGGTGTGGGCGTGCGGCTGCAGGATTTCGAGCCGCAGATCCTCGATTACCTTCACGCCAAGCACGGCGCGGCGGCGGTCGAGCGCGCAGGCTACCGGCAGGGAGAAGCGGGGAGCGTCACGGCGCTGCTGCGCGCAATCGCGACGCAGGGCGCGGGAAACGGCGGCCACCTCGCGCTGCTCGCCGACTTGGAAAGAAGCCTCGACTCGTTCGACGAGCTGCACCGCGGGCGTTAGCCCCGGGCAGCTGCGGAACGTTTGAACTCAGCGGCCGGCTGCTTGCGGCCGATCCGTTTTTTGTAGCGATGGCTTAGGCGGCTTTTGTCGCGTCGAGGATGCCTTCGACCGTGTGCTCTCACGGCAACGCTACGATGGTGTTCGTACAAGCCTTTTTGAATGAGGATTAAACTGGCTGCCTTAATCATTGAATGTTGGGCGTCGTTGTAAGGAAGTCTGATGGCGAAGACGAAAACCAAGAACAACGATACCGGCGCCAACCTCGGTTTCGAAGCCAAACTTTGGGCTGCCGCCGACGCGCTCCGCAACAACATGGACGCGGCGGAGTACAAGCACGTTGTCCTCGGCCTGATCTTCCTCAAGTACATTTCCGACGCCTTCGAAGCGAAGCACGCTGAACTCGAAGCGCAGAGGAAGCAGGGCGCCAACCCGGAAGATCCCGACGAGTATCGCGCGGCCAGCATCTTCTGGGTGCCCAAGGAAGCGCGCTGGGCGCATCTGAAGGCAAGCGCACCGCAACCGGCCATCGGCACGCTGGTGGACGATGCGATGGCCGCGATCGAGCGCGACAACCCCTCGCTCAAGGGCGTGCTGCCGAAAGACTTCGGCCGCGCCGGTCTCGACAAGCAGCGGCTCGGACAGATCATCAATCTGGTGAGCGATATCGCGCTTGGCTCTGCTGCCGATCGCGCCAAAGACACGCTGGGCCGCGTCTACGAATACTTTCTCGCGCGCTTCGCCAGCGCCGAGGGCAAGAGCGGCGGCCAGTTCTACACGCCCTCGCGCGTGGTGCGCGTGCTGGTGGAGATGCTGGCGCCTTACAAGGGTCGCGTCTACGACCCCTGCTGCGGCTCAGGCGGCATGTTCGTCTCGAGCGAGAAATTCATCGAGGCCCACAGCGGCAAGCTCGGCGACATTTCCATCTACGGCCAGGAGTCCAACTACACCACCTGGCGACTGGCCAAGATGAACCTCGCCATCCGCGGCATCGACGCGCAGATTGCGCACGGCGATACCTTCCACAGCGACAAACACGCCGACCTCAAGGCCGACTACGTGCTGGCCAATCCGCCGTTCAACGACAGCGACTGGCGCGGTGAATTGTTGAAGGACGACAAACGCTGGGTGTATGGCGTACCGCCCGCTGGCAACGCCAACTACGCCTGGGTGCAGCACTTCATCCACCACCTCGCGCCCACCGGGCTCGCGGGTTTCGTGCTCGCCAACGGCTCGATGTCGTCGAATCAGTCGGGCGAGGGCGAAATCCGCAAGGCCATCATCGAGGCCGACCTGGTGGACTGCATGGTGGCGCTGCCGGGACAGCTCTTTTATTCGACGCAGATCCCGGTGTGCCTATGGTTCTTCGCGCGCAACAAGAAGAATGGACGTTTCCGCGATCGGCGCGGCGAGACGCTTTTCATTGACGCCCGCAAGCTCGGCTCGATGGTGGACCGCGTGCACCGCGAGCTGACCGACGACGACCTCGCCAAGATCGCCGGCACCTACCACGCCTGGCGCGGGGACAAAGATGCGGGCAAGTACGCCGATTTGCCTGGCTTCTGCAAGGCCGCGAAGCTCGCCGACATCCGCAAGCACAGCCATGTGCTCACGCCCGGACGCTATGTAGGCGCGGAGGCCGCCGAGGACGACGGCGAACCGTTTGAGGAGAAGATGAAGCGGCTCGCCGCGATACTGCGGGAGCAGCGGGCCGAGGGCGCGAAACTGGACGCCGCCATCGCCGCCAACCTGAAGGAGCTTGGGTATGGCGGGTGAGTGGCGCGACACAACGCTCGGCCAGCTTACTGACTTCCTGTCCGGCGGCACCCCATCGAAAGACGCGCCTCAGTACTGGGGTGGTTCGATTCCGTGGGTCTCGGCAAAGGACATGAAGCGCTTCCGTCTCGACGACACGGAAGATCATGTCACTGAGAATGGGCTAGCGAACGGCACGAAGCTGATCCCGTCGGACACGGTTCTGTTGCTGACCCGAGGCATGACCCTGCTCAACGACGTCCCGATCTGCGTTGTGAACAGACCCATGACGTTTAACCAGGACGTCAAGGCTCTCCGGCCCAAGCCGGAGATTCGCGATGACTTCCTGCCGTATCTCCTGCTCGGCAACAAGGCCCGCCTGCTGAATCTGGTGGATTTGGCGGGGCACGGCACCGGTCGCCTGAACAGTGATGAGCTGAGAGCGCTTGATGTAGTGCTCCCGCCCAAGCCCGAGCAACGCGCCATCGCGCACATCCTCGGCACGCTGGATGACAAGATTGCGCTGAACCGGCGGATGAACGAGACGCTGGAGGCGACGACGCGGGTGCTCTTCAAGTCGTGGTTCGTGGACTTCGACCCCGTCCGTGCCAAGGCTGAAGGTCGTGATCCCGGACTGCCCCAGTCCATCGCCGACCTGTTCCCGAATTCCTTCGAGGACTCGGAGTTGGGAGAGATTCCGAAGAGGTGGCAAATCAAATTGATCGGCGACCTCGCGAACGTGGCGGGTGGCACCACGCCGAGCACCAAGGAGCCGGCCTATTGGGAGGGAGGGACGCACGCATGGGCCACACCCAAGGACCTGTCCGGACTATCGGTTCCGGTCCTACTCAATACCGAACGGCGGATCACCGACGCGGGGCTGTCGCAGATCGGTTCCGGATTGCTGCCGAAGGGAACCGTCCTTCTGTCATCGAGAGCCCCCATCGGCTACTTGGCCGTCGCAGAGATTCCGGTTGCGATCAATCAGGGCTTCATCGCGATGACGCCCAAGACTGGAACGTCGAACATCTTCCTGCTTCTCTGGGCCAGCGTCGCACACGAAGAGATCGTCAGCCGCGCGAACGGCTCGACCTTCCTTGAGATCAGCAAGGCGAACTTCCGCCCGATTCCGGTCGTCACTTCGTCGGCCGATGTGATGCGGGTATTTGACGAGCTGGTGCGGCCTCTCTATGAGCGCATCGTCGGGAGCGTACGTGAATCCCGCTCTCTTGCCACCCTGCGCGACACGCTGCTGCCCAAGCTCATCTCCGGCGAGATTCGCATCAAGGATGCTACACACATGGTGACGAAGGCTACATGAGGTCGATTTGTGGCGGGTCTCAGTTCTCGCAGTGCGCGCGCGGTACCTTGCGCAGCACCGGTGCACTACTGTGTCCTGCCGATGTAAATTTCAACGCCCTCGGGGTGGAATAACTGCGGATAGATTTTCTTATCCCTAGGAGTGCAAGATGGCAGCGCTTCAAGATCTCGCAAATTGGTCAGCAGCCCTTCCGGACTGGCTCTCCGATGTTGCGCGGAGAAGTATCCAGAAGGGCCAGCTGGATGCGCAGGACTTCGATGACCTAACGGCAATCCTCATGGAATCGGCAGGCATTCCTGACCCCCGCGGACGCAAAGCTGTTCGCCTCGATCCTGCAACGGTTCCTGCAGAGCCCCCGCCTGGGGCGTCGATCGCTCTCAAAGCTATCCGCAAGCCCGTTAACGTCAATGCTCTAGAGCATCCGGATGGGATTACCTTAGAAACCGAAGGCTTGACAATCATTTATGGAGAAAACGGCGCAGGGAAGTCAGGGTACGCTCGCGTGCTCAAAAGCGCCTGTCGCGCTCGCGACCAAGAGAGCATCCTTCCCAACGTTTTCAACCCGCCCGTTGATGAAGGGCCGGCCCGTGCTGCCTTTGAGTGGAAGTCCGCCGCTGCTGATTTGTCAGCGGATTGGGCTGATGGTAGCCCAGCGCATGATGACCTATCTGCGATCGCAGTGTTTGACAACCGCTGCGCCCGCCTCTTCGTCGATGACGAGCAGGAAGTCAATATCATTCCTTATGGCGTGGATGTTCTTCGAGAGATGGTTCGAACCTGCGGGGAAGTCAAAGCCCGCTTAGATGCTGAAAGCCGGAAAGCGGGCTTTGATCCAGCGACCCTCATGTCTCTGCATGGGGATACAACAGTTGGTGCATTCATCAAAGCGCTGAGCCACAAGTCGGACAAGCAAGAGGCCAAGAAGCTTGCCACTTTTACGGACGATGAGAAAGCGGAGCGCGATGGTTTGGCCAAGCAGCTCGCAGACGACCCCGCCAAGAAGGCCACCGAGTTGCGCCGGTTGTCGCAACGTGTCCTGACCCTGGAGACGGATCTGGCGACAGCCGTGGCGCCTCTCTCCGACGAAGCCATAGGCAAATTGAAGAATGCTCTCGCCGCCTACGATGCTGCAGACAAGGCCTCAAAGCTTGCTGCAAATGATCTCGCCGAGGGTGGCGAGGCATTGCAAGGCACAGGTATCGACCCGTGGCGTGAGTTGGTTCTTTCGGCAATCGCCTTCGCTCAGCAAGGTCCGTATTCTGGCAAGCCCTTTCCGGCCGAAGACGATGGTGTGCAATGCGTCTTGTGTCAGCAGCCGCTTCAAGATGAAGCCAAGGATCGGCTGCGGCGATTCGTGCAGTTTCTGGAAGCGGACACGCAGAAGAAGGCGGCACAGCAGCGCAAGGAGGCCGGGGATCTCTATAAGACGATCGACGCCTCAAAGCCCAGCGGATTTCCATCCGACAAGACGATTCTGGACGAGATCGCAGAGCGACAGCCCGACTTGCCGGAACGTTTCAAGGTTTTCATCACGGCGCTGGATACCCGACGCGCCCGAATCATTGAGATGGCCAAGGCGCGAGAAATCAAGGACTATGCCGCGCTGCCAGAAAATCCTTTGGCCAGCATCAAGAACTTACGCGGGAAACTCAATGCCCAAGCGATCGAGCTGGACAAGGCCGTCAAGGATGAAGTGCGGACGAAGCTTCGAGCACGGCTTGCCCAGCTTGATGCAAGGGCTAAGCTTGCGGAGATGCTCCCTCTTGTTGAGAAGGCCGTTGGCTCGCTAATCATTCAAGTCAAGCTGGCTGAGTGCGCCAAACAGACCAACACGGCGGTGATCACTCGCAAGACGACGGAGATGACCGAGACTGCCATTGCAAAGGGCCTCAATGATGCCTTAGTCGCGGAACTTAAAGCTTTCAACCTCGCGGGCATCAAGGTAGGGATCGATCTATGGGGCCAGAAGGGAGCGGGCCTTCAGCAGTTGAAACTGGACCTCCCTAAGCCGATCGGTAAGGTGAAGCTTTCCGACATTCTGAGTGAAGGCGAGCAGCGGGCGATCGCCATCGGTTGTTTTCTTGCAGAGATCAGCCTCGCGCCAAGCAAATCAGGTATCGTCTTCGACGACCCGGTCTCATCGCTCGACAACCGCCGCCGAGAGCTGTTCGCCAAACGCTTGGCGGAAGAGGCCTGTAAGCGACAAGTCATCGTCTTCACTCACGAGCTTGCCTTCGCCTGGGATCTCACGGAGGCCGCAACGAAGGCCGGAGCCACGTACAAGGCACGCCGCGTATTAGCCGCAGGTGCCAGCAAAGGCATCACTGCTGAGGGACTACCCTTCGAGGCCGGCAAGCTCTCAGCGAGGATAAACAGCTTGGTTGACCAAGCCCGGCGAGCCAAGAAAGCGCTGGAGCAGGACAAAGACATCGAGGAATACGAACAGCTCACTCGCGATGGCTACCGAAAACTCCGCGACACCTGGGAGCGGTTAATTGAGGAAGGACTTTTCGGCGAGACTGTTCGCCGCTTTCGCAATAGTGTTCACACCAAGTTGCTGAAGCGCGCATACATCGACGATCAGGACTTTCAAGAAGTTTGGGACGGAATGACTAGGTGCTCGAACTTTACTCACGATGCCCCGATGAATGCGCCTCCTCCTATGCCGCATCCGGATGATTTCGTCGCGGATGTCGCACGCTTGAAGGCATCACACGACCGTATCGTCGCCCGCGCCAAACGGGTGGAGGAGCAGCGCGTTGCGCTGGTGCCGCAAGCCAAATGAAAACGGAAATAATCGGTGAGGCGACATGACACCCATGGATCATTTCGCGCTATGGCAGCGCACGCTTGCTGACCAGGCTGACAGCCTCAACCCCCAGCGGGAAATCCTTCGTCAGGCTTTTCTACTCTTTCGAGAGCGTACAGCGCAACTGGTCGGCGAAATTGGTGGTCTGCTACCGCAGTTGACGGTTCACGATATCACCCATCTCGATGCGTTGTGGCGTGTGGCTGACGAGATTGCAGGTCCTGATTATCCGTTGAATTCGGCAGAGGCGTTTGTGCTGGGAGGTAGCTTCTTGCTGCACGATGCGGCGCATGTGCTCGCCGCATACGAAGACGGGTTGGCCGGCATCAAGGACAGTGTCGAGTGGAAAGACCTCATCGCTCAGCGCTTCGAGGACATCGAACCGACTACCGGATCGCCGCCAGAGCGCTCGGCGCTGTTTCAGGTGCTGCGACACCTGCACGCGAAACAGGCGCGCCAACTCGGAAAACTGTCCTGGAAGGTTCCCAGCACAGGCGAACAAATTCACCTGCTCGAGCACTTTGAACTGCGCGATTACTACGGCGACTTGATCGGAGAGATCGCTGAAAGTCACCACTGGCCAGCGGACCGCGTTGCCGAGACGTTCGAGGGCCGCCGCGTCAACGCACCTAGTTTCCTGGTACCAGCCGGATGGGTCGTCGATGTGCTCAAGGTGGCTTTCCTGCTTCGCACTTCCGATGCTGCGCACATTGACGGTCAACGCGCGCCATGGTTTCTTTTTGCGCTACGCCATCCCGACGGAATTTCACAGTTGCACTGGCAGTTCCAAGCCAAGATGGGACAGTCCGCACGAACCGATCGTGGCGAGCTTCGCTTGTCTTCAGGCAGTCCGTTCGACACGAAGGATCGTCAAGCTTGGTGGCTGGCGTACGAAGCGGCCTGCATGATCGACCGGGAATTGCGTGACGCTCAAACGCTCATGCGCGATGCAGGACGCAAGCCCTTTGCGACTGGGTCGGTCGAACACGTAACCAGCCCGGAGGCATTCGCTACCAATGTTCGGACAGCGGGTTGGGAGCCAGTAAATGTGGCCCCGAAAATTGGCGACGTCCCGATGGTTATCGCCAGCCTCGGAGGAGCAGCACTCTATGGTGATCGGCCTGAGCTGGCGCTGCGCGAATTGATCCAGAACGCCGCCGACGCTGTGCGTGCTTTGCGCGGATTAGGTGAGATTGGGCAGAAGGAGGGGGAAATCGAAGCTGCTTTGGCTCGTGACGGAGATGTCACTTGGCTGCACGTGAAAGACACCGGCATCGGCATGAGCCGCTATGTGCTGACCGAAGTTTTGCTGGATTTCGGCAATTCGCTTTGGGGCAGCGAATCGCTGCGGACTGAGCTGCCTGGTTTGGCCTCTAAAGGATTCAAAGCGATTGGCCGCTTCGGTATCGGCTTTTTCTCGGTCTTCATGCTAGGACGCAAGGTCGTAGTAACCACGCGCCGGTTCAAGAGAACCAGTAGCGACAACAGTGACCAGTGGTTGCTTGAATTCGGCAATGGGCTTGACGGGCGACCAACGCTGCGCCGACCAAGCCCAACCGAAGAACTGCGGCGATCTGGCACAAAGGTCTCGGTCGCATTGGATGACAACACTCTGACGAAGCTTTTGGAAGGGTTGCGCGACCCGATTGAAATTGCCTTTGCCTCCACTTTGTCCCCGGCCCCTACTACGGCCGCAGCGCGTAGGGCAGCGGTCACCGAACGCGTTAACTCCCCGATCTTCAACGTCGTGGTCGCCAGCCTTTGCCCGACGATCGATATCAAGGTGTGCGTTAAAGTTGCCGACAGAGAGGCCGAGGCCGTCGTGAACCCTGACGATTGGGAGGCTATGGCACCTGCAACACTTTTGGGGAGGGTGCACCCAGGCGATAGAGATATGGACCGCCAGAGGCTGATTGACCTGCGTGAGACATCAGGTTTTCTGGCGGGACGAATCGGCTATAGAAACGGCTACTTATCCCACGCCATCACGACACACCGTGGGCTTCGAAGCGGAACCGTGCCGAGGCTTGCTGGCGTCGTTCTGGGACACAACAGTATGGATTTAGCCCGCAGCGAATCGCTGCCCATTGCATCTCATGACGCTTGGAAGCGATGGGCTGAGACATGGATTGACTCGACCGCAAATGATGATGTCGATGCGCTGGCAGACCTGCATCCCTTGTGCCCAGGACGGGACTTTCCGGTCTATCGTTTCGGTGGCAAGCAACTCACTGAGGCACAGCTTTCCGAGTGGTTGCAGGCGCAGTCCGAAGTGCGCGTTTTAGAGGGTCTGCCCGAGTACGATGACTACCACAACGACGAAGTGTCGCGAGATAGCTTCGACCGCCACTTTGCGCCGCGCGACGACATTGTCTTTCTCCCATCAACAGATGGAACGCTGGCAAAGGCGCTGGGGTTCCCCAAGATTAACTACACCGAACGGGTGGAGGTGGCTTTGCGAACAGTTTGGGGGGAGTTCGAAGAGTGGGGGGACGATGACGAATGCGTCGGTGACGTTGTCGGCGTGGACATCACCCGGTCGGTAACTCGATACGCACGGCCTGCGACGAGCTAGATCGAGACCGATCAACGGATGAGCCGGGTCACGCTTGGCGAATTGCAGAATTTCGCTGCTCGAAAAGATGGACACGCCAAAGTCAGACGCTGAGGTCGCGGAAGAATTGAAAGTATCCAAAAGCCAGGCGAAGGAGTGGTTGCAGCGCTTGGTCAAGGAAGGCGTAATCAAAATCGAATTCGATGCCGCAGTTCACCACGCTAAACTCGCGGTGTATGCGGCAACGACGTTGGCCGATTTACTCTTTGAGACAAAGAATTACCAGCACCAGCGCGGGGCATTGGGTCCGAAGTAGAATGCGGGGTCGCAAGCGCTGCCGCGCCGCTTTCACAGCGCCGTAGTCCGGGAGGGTCTCATGAAATACGTTGAACGCAGCTTCCGTCTTGAGGCCCAATCCGGCCTAGGCGCGAAGCCGCGTCCGGAATTGATCGGGCCCGTGCTGACTCATCTGCACGACACGCTGCAGGACACGGTGCGCATGGGTTTTCTGCACACGAGCCGCGCGCGCGGCCGGATTCCGGCTAGCATCAAAGCGGCGGCGGACGTGCGTTATCTCGGCCACTCGGCGGAGGGCGCCAACGCGACAGTGCTCCGTTTCGAGGTCGCGCCCTTCGGGGAGGTCGCGGCCGATCTGTTCTCGCAGGTGCAGCTCTGGGAGGATGGACCGCAGCCTGAGCAGACGGCATTCGAACTCCTCGCGGCCGCGCTCGAAGACGTCGGATCTCGCCGCGGCGAGAGCAGTCGCTTCGATCCGGGCATGCTGCGCCGGATCGGCAGCTACGGGAGGCTGTTCGGCAAGGACGGCTTGAGCAGTATCGTCTTGCCCGACGTGGCGTTGAACAAATCCGGCCGCCTCGACGCGTCGGTCGTGCAATCCGCGCGCGAGCTGGCGGACGCCACGCCGCAGCCAAGGCGGGTGCGTGTCGCGGGTCGGCTGGATTTGATGGGTGCGAGCCAGGGCGTTCTCAAGCTCCACGTCACCTCCGGCGGGATCGTAACCGCGATCTGGGAAGGCGAAGAATCTCTCGATCAGTTCGCGCCGCTTTTCAACAAGGATGTGGTTTGCGAGGGTCTGGGGGTGTTCAGGCCGTCGGGGACTTTGCTTCGCATCGATGCCGATGCGCTTGCACCGGCGAGCGAGCGTGACGAGTCTTTCCGGTATGCGCCGGTCGCGGAGGCGAGGACCGACATCGCAAGGGCTGCGCGTCTGCGTTCCGGAGAACCGCTGGTCTATGCCGGCTTCCTGGGGAGCATTCCTCCGGAAGAAAGCGACGAGGAGTTCGCTGCTGCCGTTGAATCCTTGAACTGATCTGATCATTCCGCCAAACTGGCGCGATCGTGCCGGACCCAGTTCCATTAGCTCGGTACTTGTCCATGACTACCGACACTATGGAACAACGCCGGCACGGTCGCGGGATCTTGTCACCACGGGCGTGACCCGCAGCCAACTTTCATATTTACTTCGGATACCAAAGTGCAATTGACCCTTGCGTACCCGGCTTACGCGCCAGTTCGGCGGCGGAAGGCCGGTAAACCTTCGCGATGTAAGGTGCTTCGTGCTCGTCGAGGAAAGCCTCGATCCTGGGCAGGCTCGCGACAAAGTTATGCGCCAGCGCCGGAAGAGGAACCTTGCCGCTCACGATCAGCAAGGCGACCCTGTGACGTACCACGGCCGCAAGCTCGTTCGGTGTGTAGCGGATGCGCTGGTTGTGGCTGAGGGCTATGCGCCCGTTCTTGCCGCAGTGCTCCAGCCACTGCTCGTCGGATCCATTGGGCGGAAAAAGATCGTGGTGCCGTTCGACGGAGAGGCCGGCGGACGTGAGGATATCGGGAAAGCGTTTGCCTAGGTCGCGGTCGGTGAAGTAAACGCGGTTCAAGCAGCGCGCTCGTAGACAATCGCCTCCTCGATTTCCGCGGGGCTCAGGCTGTAGTCATCGGCAAGCTCGGCCACCGTCTCGCCCGCGTCGATTCGCTCGGCGATGATCCCGGTGGAAACGCCGGCTCGTAGCACCACAGGGCGTCCGAACGCGATCTGAGGATCGATGGCAATAGGCCGGCGATCCGTTTCTCCCGGGACAAAAGGATACAGGCGCACGGGAAACTGCCACTCGTCCCACTCGACGCGCTTCAGGTGCTCCTCGAAAAGCTTACGCATCGCCATCTGCCCGGAGGTCGATAGCTCAATGAGTTCGCCATATTTTTCCAGGAAGAGAATGCCGGCACCGGTGCGCAAGTTCTTGCTCAGCAAAAGCCGGTCTATATTCTCCGACCGTTCGGCAAAGGTCAGGGCTGCACGGACCGCCTTGATCGATACCCCATGCTCGGTCCGTAGCGAGCGCAGCACGTGCGATTCAATCATGTTCCAGAACGACAGCAGCAGCGGCTGCTTTTTCGGCGGATGGATCAGCGGCCGGGTGTGCCCGACGCCATCGGCCTTGGGATACGGGCGGCCCACCACCCAAGAGCGCAGGGTCGCGGCCGGCAGCTTGAGGTAGCGCGAGGCCTCGGCCAGCGCATAAGCCGGCTGGTCCCGAAGGTCCTCTTTGTGTTTGCGCTCGTTTGCGTTCATCTGCCAGCTAAGTCCGTTGGTTACCACTGCCATTCTTACCCGCTCAGGCGACCCAGCCACCCCGCTCGCCCGCGCGGCGAATGATGGGAGGTGGCAACTCCGCAGTCAAGGGCCACGCGCTTATTAAAGCGCAAAGCCTGAAGCCGCCACGGTCTCGGGTTAGACTATTGATTCTCATGGACTATCTTATTTAAGCCTAAACCCGTGACGGGCCGCTTGTTTACCGAATCTGTCGTCGAAGACGCGGCCCTCGCCTGGCTGGAGTCGCTCGGCTACGCAGTCCTGCACGGCCCCGACATTGCGGTCGGTGAGCCTGCGGCTGAACGCGGCGACCCGAACTACCGGGACGTGGTGCTGGAAGGCCGCTTGCGCCAGGCGCTTGCGCGCTTCAACCCGAACCTGCCGCCCGAGGCGGTGGAGGATGCATTCCGCAAACTGACGCGCAGCGACGCGCCGACGCTCGTGGAACGCAATCGCGCAGTCCACAGGATGCTTGTGGATGGCGTGACGGTCGAGTTCCGCCGCAAGGATGGTTCCATCGGCGGGGCGCAGGCGCAGGTGATCGACTTCGATACTCCGGACAACAACGACTGGCTGGCGGTTAATCAGTTCACCGTATGCGAGGGCCAACATAACCGCCGACCGGACGTTGTGCTGTTAGTGAACGGTCTGCCGCTCGCCGTCATCGAGCTGAAGAATCCCGCGGATGAGAACGCCACGGTGTGGTCCGGGTTTCAGCAGCTTCAGACTTACCAGGCACAGATTCCGGCGCTGTTCGCGACCAACGCTGCGCTGGTTGTTTCCGACGGCGTGCAGGCGCGCATCGGTGCGCTTGGCGCGGGCAAGGAATGGTTCAAGCCCTGGCGCACGATCACCGGGCGCGAGGATGCCTCCGCGCGACTGCCGGAGTTGCAGGTCGTGCTGGAGGGGGTGTTCGAGAGGCGCCGCTTTCTTGAGCTGCTGCGCTATTTCATCGTGTTCGAGGATTCCGCCGCGGACGGTAGCGCAGGCACGCTAGTCAAAAAGATGGCGGGCTATCACCAGTTCCATGCCGTGAACGTGGCCGTGGAGGAAACGCTCAGGGCCGCGAAGGTCGCGGCGCAGCCGCTCGGGCGCTACGCGGCCGGCCATCAGCCGGGAGGCGAAGAGGGTGATCGCCGCGTGGGTGTGGTCTGGCACACGCAGGGTTCGGGCAAGAGCCTGACCATGGCCTTCTATGCCGGGCGGGTGATCCTGCACCCGACGATGGCCAACCCGACGATCGTGGTGCTCACCGACCGCAACGACCTCGACGACCAGCTGTTCGGTACTTTCGCGCGCTGCCGCGACCTGCTGCGCCAGCCGCCGGTGCAGGCCGCCGACCGCGCCGATCTGCGCGCGAAGCTCGCGGTCGCCTCCGGTGGAGTGGTGTTCACCACCATTCAGAAGTTCTTCCCGGAGGAAAAGGGCGACCGTCATCCGGTGCTGTCGGAGCGGCGCAACATCGTCGTCATCGCCGACGAGGCGCACCGCAGCCAGTACGACTTCATCGACGGCTTCGCGCGGCACATGCGCGACGCGCTTCCGCATGCCTCGTTCGTTGGCTTCACCGGCACGCCCATCGAAAAGACCGACGCCAATACGCGTGCCGTGTTCGGCGACTACATCAGCGTGTACGACATCCGGCGGGCGGTCGTGGATGGAGCCACCGTTCCGATCTACTACGAGAGCCGGCTCGCGAAGCTCGAGCTGAAGCAATCGGAACGTCCGAAGATCGACCCCGAATTCGAAGAGGCGACCGAAGGTGAAGAGGTTGAGCGCAAGGAGAAACTGAAAAGCCGTTGGGCGCAGCTTGAGGCGGTGGTTGGCTCCGAGAACCGCATCAAGCTCGTCGCTCGCGACCTGGTGGAGCACTTCGAGAACCGGCTCGCGACGATGGACGGCAAGGCGATGGTGGTGGCGATGAGCCGCCGCATCGCCGTCGAGCTGTACCGCGCGCTGGTGGTGTTGCGTCCGGCGTGGCACGGTGAGGATGACGAGCATGGTGTGCTGAAAGTCGTGATGACCGGCTCAGCCTCGGACCCGCTTGACTGGCAGCAGCACATTCGCAACAAGAAACGCCGCGAAACGCTGGCCAACCGCTTTCGCGAGGCTAAAGATCCCTTCCAGATCGTGATCGTGCGCGACATGTGGCTGACGGGCTTCGACGCGCCATCTCTCCATACCATGTACGTGGACAAGCCGATGCGCGGACACGGGCTGATGCAGGCCATCGCTCGCGTCAACCGCGTGTTCAAAGACAAGCCCGGTGGATTGGTGGTGGATTACCTGGGCCTCGCCGAGGAGTTGAAAAAGGCGCTGGCGACGTACACGGAGGCGGGCGGCACCGGAAAGACAGCGCTCGATCAGGCCGAAGCCGTGGCGGTGATGCTGGAGAAATACGAAATCTGCCGTGGCCTCTTCCACGGTTTCGACTGGAAGCACTGGACGTCCGGAACGCCGCAGAACCGCCTGTCGCTGCTTCCCGCTGCGCAGGAACACATCCTTGCCCAGAACGACGGCAAGGCGCGGCTGCTGCGCGCGGTGACAGAGTTGGGTCAGGCCTTCGCACTCGCAGTACCGCACGAGGCGGCGCTGGAAATTCGCGACGATGTCGGGTTCTTCCAGGCCGTGCGCGCGGTGCTGGCGAAGGGCACGCCCGGCGAGCAGAAGACCGACGAGGAACTGGAGCACGCCATCCGGCAGATTATTTCCAGGGCGGTGGTCTCCGATGGGGTGATCGACATCTTCGCCGCCGCCGGGCTCAAGAAGCCGGACATCTCCATCCTGTCGGATGAGTTCCTGACCGAGGTGCGCGGCATGCCGCAGAGGAACCTGGCCGTGGAGCTGTTGCACAAGCTGCTGAAAGGGGAGATCAGGGCCCGCTCGAAGCGAAACGTGGTGCAGGGACGCTCCTTCGCCGAGTTGTTGGAGCAGGCGATTCGCAAGTACCAGAATCGCGCAATCGAGACGGCGCAGGTGATCGAGGAACTGATCCGCCTCGCGAAAGACATGCGCGCCGCCAATGCACGCGGTGAGGAGTTACACCTGAGCGAAGACGAACTGGCCTTCTATGACGCGCTGGAGGTCAACGACAGCGCGGTCAAGGTCCTCGGCGAACTAACGCTGGTCAAGATCGCCCGCGAGCTGGTTGAAACCGTGAAGAAGAACGTCACCATAGACTGGACGGTGCGAGAAAACGTTCGCGCGCAGCTGCGGGTCATCGTCAAACGCATCTTGCGCAAGTATGGCTACCCGCCCGACAAGCAAGAGAAGGCGACGCAGACGGTGCTGGAACAAGCGGAGGTGTTGTCGGAGATTTGGGCGGCAGCGTGAGCGCACGCGGGCAGACGCCTAACAACGGCGACTAGCGACCTCCGACTCGATGGTGATTTTCCCCGGCCCCGAACGCCACACCTCCGGCGCCAACGTCCTTATTGTGGTTACGGCAATACGCCCGCTATTCCAAAGTCTGTTTCACTTCGGGGGTTGCTTCTTGGTTAGTAGCGCCTTGAGATCTGCGAAGGGAGCGTAGGTCGACACGCGGCCGCCGACGGAGGGGCTGCTTCCCCCGCCCGCCGCTTCCAGCTGCCGCTGGTGTTCGTTGTCGTGGCAGTACACACACAGCAGCTCCCAGTTGCTGCCGTCGGGCGGGTTGTTGTCGTGATTGTGGTCCCGGTGGTGGACGGTCAGTTCGCGCACGTTGGCGCGAGTGAACTCGCGGGCGCAGCGCCCACAGATCCAAGGGTAGATCTTCAGCGCCTGTTCCCTATAGCCCCGTTCGCGTTTCTCGGCAGCGCGACGGGCTTCGGCCACGATGCGGTCGAGTTTGCCAGGGTCACTTACGCTCATGAAGCCACCTGGAATTTGTAGGCCAAAGCGGTCCGCCTGATTCCCTCGGCGTAGGAAGTGGGTTCGAAATTGAAAGTCTTCGAGAACTTGGTCGAGTCAAAGAGGTACTCCGAATCGCACTGATAGAGCATCTCATAGGACCCGCGGATATCCGAGTTGAACAAGCCGGCAACTCTGAGGAGCGGGCGGCTGAGAACCCGGTACTTTGGCTCAACTCCAAATTCTCTCGCCACCATCCGAATAAAGTCCTTTCCGGCGGGTGGATTTGATGCCGTTGGGACATGCCAGGTTTGATTCCATGCCGATTCGGTATCCGCCAGCAGCGCCAGGCTCTTCGCCGCGTCCGGCGTATAGGTATACGAGTGCGGCACCGAATCGTCGACCAGCCACAAAGCTGTCGCCCCCTTCGCGTACTTGTCGAAGACCAGGATGTTGGCAACGCTCGTCCTTGCGTGCGGGCCGTAGAAATCGGCTGAGCGCGCAATCATCGCTTTGAGCTTGCCTGCCTTGACTTCATTGAGCAGAGTCGTTGCTATCTGCGCGCGGATTTCCCCCTTTTTGCTGCAGGGATTGAACGCGGTCTCCTCGGTCATGCGCCCGCTGACCTTTCCATACATGTAGACGTTGTCGAAAAAAATCAACTTCGCCTTTGCCCGCTTGCAGGCTTCGATCGCGTTGTCCATGACCCGAGGCCACAGCTCGCGCCAGACTTTGAGATCGTATTTCAAGCCCACCAGCAAATGCACTACTGTAGAACCGGAAACTGCCGCTATGGTTTGATCCAGGTTCGAGATGTCCGCGGACACGGCTTCGGCGCCCTCGACCGGCTTGGGATTGCGGGCTACCAGACGCACCGGTTGCCGCGCGCGCACAAGCTCTCTCACCAGCTCCGTCCCGATCGCGCCACCGGCTCCCAGTATCGTTTGCATTCGGTCTCGTCGGCGCAAGCCGTTATCAAAAAGCGAGCAACCCTATCCCGTACCCAATGGTATCTCAAGCCAAATGTCCGCTCCGATCTTGGACTTTGTATGCTGGATGGCGTTGAATCGAATGAATTACATTCATTTCCGTCCGTTCATGGGTGACGCCCAAACCATATTGCGATTGACGCTGCAGGTTTTAAAACTAAATCTTGAGCGTATAGTTCAAACTTCGTCGCGAATTCCTGAATGACAGGCGAAGAATCAAGTTGTACTGTGTGTTTTAAGTAATAGGAGGCGACAACATGGCACAAGCCAATTCATCTGTTCGTACCGGTTCCATCATGATGTTGATTGCTGCTCTGGCTTTCATTGGGTATGCCGTAGTCTTTTTTATCCGCAGTTTTACCAGTACTGGTTTTGAGCTAGGCGTAGAGACCTTGAACGGCGTAACCAAGGAACAGCTCAACGCTCTTAACCCTGCGGTGGTCTACTACATTAATCATCTGCACATCGCCACCGCTGGTTTCATTGCCGCGACAGGCATCGCCGTTGCAGCCCTCTCTTGGTGGGGGGTCGGCAAAGGAGAATGGTGGGCGTGGTGGGCCGCCATGGTTTCCCCAGTGGTAGGTTTAGCAGTTGCTCTGCCGATGCATTACTTTGGTCACTTTTCCTTTAACTGGGTGAGTCATCTGGGGCCGATTTATCTGGCAACGCTCCTGTTTGTAATTGGGGGTCTGCAGGCCCTCCGAGGCTTACTACAAAAAGGCGGCACGTAATATTCTAGGAAACAACGGGGTCACTACGGCTTCGAAATGCCCAACGTCCGCTCTTGGCCGACGAGCGACTCTTCACCGATGGGGGGACCTGACCCATAGGGGTTATTCGGGCACGTCAGCGGCGCGTCAGACGAAGCGATTCGATCATCGCCCGGAAGTCGTCGGGTGCTTCGCGCTCGAACGACATGCGCTGGCCCGTTCGGGGATGTGCAAATCCGAGAACTCGCGCGTGGAGCATCGGGCGCATCGCTTCGATCTTTCGACCTGCGTAGTCGCGGATATACACGCGTTCGCCGACCAAGGGATGGCCGAGTTCGGACATGTGGATGCGAATCTGATGCTGCCGCCCGGTTTCGAGGCGGCACTCGACCAAGGTCGCGCCCGCGAGCGGAGCGATCGGTCTGACGTGCGTAACCGAACGCTTCGCCTCGGGCGGAATTCCGCCCTTGGGACGCCGAAAGTGACCATGGGAGCCGCGGATTCCGTCGCCGCGATCCGCGATGAGATGAGTTTCGACACGCTTCGCAGCGACCGCGCCGTGCGCGATCGCGTGATAGACGCGCTCGATGTCGTGCGCGCGGAACTGTGCGGCCAGAATGCGCTTCGCATCCAGGGTGCGCGCGAACACCATCAAGCCGCTCGTCTCTTTGTCGAGCCGGTGAACCACGCCGAGCTCGGGGAGGCGGCCGCGTCGGCCCATTCGCCGCAGCAAGATTCGCGTGCAGTCGACGAGCGTGTCTTTGTCGCCCGGCTCGTAGGCGATGCTCAGCATTCCGACGGGCTTGTCGACGACGACGACGTCGCGGTCCAGGAACACGATCGCGCTCTCGGGTAGGGCGCCGGACCGGAGCTTCGGCGCGCGTTCGTCGACGACCACGACTGCACCGGGAGAAACGCGCAAGGCCGAGTCGAGGCACCTCTTGCCGTTCACCGTCACGCGCCCTTCGGCGCACAGGTCACGCGCGCGTGACCACGCAGCGCCCGTCTGGTCGCGCACGATCGCGGCGACGGTGGGCTCGGGTGGTCTCGTCTTGCGTGGCGCGGGTCGGGGTTCTCTCGCTCGTGTTCTCACGACGGCATGTGCAGCCGCATTGAAGCGCGCTTGCGATGGAAAAGCCGGTGTGCCACAATCCGTACCATTGTGCCACATCAAGGACCGCCATGAAAAGTATCAGCATCCGGGAAGTTCGCAAGGAGTTGGCGCAGCTCGATGAACTGGTGTCGCGCGAGGGCGAGGTGGTGATTACGCGCCGCGGCCGGCCGATTGCGCGCTTGCTCCCGCTGCCCGGCAAGCGGCGGATGCCATCGCACGCGGATCTGCGCGCGAGCATGCCGCGCCTGAAGAATGGCAGCGAAAGGCATGTCCGCACGGAGCGGGATGATCGCTAGTGGGGCCGTATCTCGATACCAGTGCGCTGGCGAAGTGGTATCTCAACGAGCCGTTCTCCGAGGAGTTCGAAGCGTTCATCCAGGAGCAACCGACGGCGGCCATCAGCCGCCTGAGCGTCGTCGAGTTCCGCTGCCTGCTCGCCCGGCGCCGACGGGCGGGCGAGATCACGAGAGCCATCGAATCGCGCGTCTACGCGTCGTTCGAGAAAGATGTCGGTGCGGGATCGCTGCAGGTGTACCCGGTCGCGGACGAGCACCTGATCGCGGCGCTGGGCCTTATCGCACGGCTCGGCAGATACCCGTTACGAACCCTGGACGCCCTGCATCTGGCGATAGCCCAAGGCATTCATTGCCGGCGGCTGGCGACCGCGGATAAGATCATGGCGGATGCGGGAAAGGCCGCAGGTCTGGGCATCGCGCGTTTCTTTTAGACTCCCCCGACTCTCTATCGTGGAGGGCTGCTAGCAGGCCGTCGCGTGCACCCAGTCGGATCGCGAAAAAGAAGATCCTGCTGTCGTGCATAGGATCTATCCGTTTATCCGTTCAAGCCCGCGACCGCCGCAGGCGGGTGGTTCTGCGCGCGGCCCGTCTTCCACCCGAGATAGCCGACGGCGAGGAAAAGCACGGCTAGGAGCGCGATCGTCCCGACGCGCGACGACTGGGCGAGAAAGTGGAGCGTGCCGCTTTCCAGCCCGACGAACGCAAGGCCGAGCACGGGAAGCACCGGGGCCCCGCAACCCATGACGCTGCACGCGCCGGTGGAGACCCCGAACACGGTCAGGCCGGCGCCGGCGAGACCGCCGCGGTGCAACGCCGCGTCGGCACGCACGCCCCCGAGAACCCGATCGCGATGGCGGCGCCAGAGGGCGAAGTACAGCCCGAACAGCGCGGAGACGAGGAGAATGCGCCCGAGGTCGGCAAGGTCCACGGCGAAACCCCACTCGGCGCCGCCGTAAGAGCTGCCCGCCGAGAACCAGAAGAGCGCAAGATCCGGAAGCTTCCCCAGTTTCTCCCCGATCGTCGCGTCACCGGACGCGAGGTATTCGGGAAGGCGTCTCAGCCACGGGTTGAAGGTGAAAAAGTCGAGCGGCTTGCGCACGGCCGACAGGATCGCGACCGGCGCAAGGATGTTGAGTGCGGCGACGGCGAGCATCACCGACGCGAAGACGCCGGGATGCGCGGCCAGCGCCGTAGCCGTTCCCCGCAGTACTTCGCCTGCCCAGCGCATGGGTGCCGACCTCCGAGCCGCGACGGACTGTCATTTTACCGGCTCAGGCCCGTCTCGACGATCGGCTGCGCGAGGATCCAGAGGCTCGCCATGGTGTAGGCGACCATCAGCGCGGCGAGCGGATACTGGCTGCGGCGGGCCGTTCGAGGCCCGGAAAAACGCGCGAGCGCCAGCCGGTGCGCGACGTACATGGCGAGCACGTGGCCGAGCACGATGACGGCGGCCGACGTGTACCAGGCGAAGCGCGCGCCGACGATGCCCGGGTCGATCTTGTAGTGCGCGGTGCCGAGCAGGTCCCAGCCGCGGCCGAACGGGTCCGAGGCGAGCGGAATCACCACCTGGCCCGCCACCAGCAGATAGGAAAGGTAGTGCCCGAGGTGGTAGGCGAAGGCGATCGGCAGCAGCGTCGGCACGAACAGGCGCGCGAGCTCACCCGCGGAGGCGGGACGCGCATCGTCTCGCGTGAGCTCCGCCATCAAGGCGCTCGCGCCGAGGATGACCAGCGCGAAAACGCAAGGGCCCAATAGCAGCCCGGCCGTTGCCGACGCCGACCAGAGAGCGTCGCTCACCGGCTCGCCCGGCTGCGACAGCTGCGCGAGGAGGCCCGCCCACAGCGGCGTCTCGCGCAAGCCGTCGAAAGTCACGGTGGCGAGCATGACGATCACGAAGGCCGCGGCCGATGTCGAAACGGGGCGCGCATCGAGCAGTCCGGCCGCGGGAGGACGCAGGTTCCACTCGCGTTGGGGCTCCGCCGCGCGTCCGAAGCACTCGTAGCAGTTCACGCAGTCGCCCGGCGCGGCGCGGCACGAGCGGGCGCTGCACGCGGCGCAAGCCGCGGCATTCCTCGCCCGCACCTCGCTCGGCGCGAGCCGCGCGAGCAAGCCGAAGTAGACCGCGAAGACTTCGCCGCTCCGCAGCCACGGCTCGCGCCCGAAAGCGAACATTCCCGCCCAGGTGAGCGCAGAGTAGCCGAGCGCGAGCCAAGCGATATTGGCCGGTACCGCGTTCCCGCTCCAGACGATCTCGAGCCACCCGAAGGCGAGGAGCAGCACCGTCGCCGGCCACACGCCGATGCCGGCCGGAAGGCCCCGCTGCAGGCCGAGACGCGCGACGCGACGGAACTTCTTGGCAATCGCTTCCGCCCAGAGATAGAGCGCCTTCCACGGATTGAGCACCGTCCACAGGTCGCCCGCGGCGGCGCTGAGATACGTGAACCCGATCCACCACACGATCCAGACAAAGGCCGGCGCGAGATTGCGAAAAGGATCCTGGGTGCCGAACAGCCCGGCCGCGATCAAGACGATGAAAACGCCCGCCGACAAGGCGCGCAGCGCGCCGAGCACAAACGGATGCGCGAGCGCCCGCGTGCCGGGCAGCCGCAGGAGATCCAGGCGCGGGTAGGAGGCGGCGTTCGCGCCGCGGCGAAGCACCAGGGTGAAAATCAGGAACGAAAACGCGACGGTCGCCCCCGCCGCGGCGAGCCACAGCGAGAGCGGCAACGGCAGGTCGTAGCGCTCGCCGAACGCGTGCGCTACGGCCCCGGCCGGCAGCAGCGCGAGCGCCGCAGCGCCGCTAACGCGGATGAATCTCGACATGGACCAGCGCGCCGTGGGAATGCTTCGACGCACCCTCGGCATGGATCGCCACCGGAAAGCGGCCCGTCAGCCGCGCCCGGAACGCCATGACCGCGGGCTGGCCCGGTCCGACCCGCGATTCAATGTCGTAACCGTGCAGGTGCAGGACGAGCGGCTCGTCGGCCGCCCAGCGCAGCTCGACGCGCTCGCCCTCGGTCGCGCGCAGCACGCGTTGCGCCGGCGGCACGCGACGCTGCGCGATGCGAAGCTCGAACACGCGAGTGGCGCCTTGCGCGCCCTCGTCGGCGGCCATGGCGGGAAGTGCAAGGCACGCGCCGAGCGCGATGGCGGGCGCAACCATTCTTGCTGACACCACCGCTTGATCGTAGCATGGGCGTCACCCATGAACTACCTGATTCTCGGAGCGGGTCTTGCGTTGCTCGGCGTCGCGCACGCCGGCCACGAGTTTCCGTTCTATCCGTCGTTCTATCCGCAGGAGATCACGGTCGAAGCGCTCGATGCGCGCTCGGCCGCGCAAAGGCTCGCCAAGGGGACGTTGCACGCTTACGCGGGAGGCGAAATCGCCGCGCAGGCCGATGCGGCGAAGACCGGCACCGTCACCTCGCTCGGCGGCTACGTTGTCGCGACCTTCGACCGCCGCGACCCGGCGCTCGCGAATTCCGCCGCGCGTTGCGCGGCGGCGCGCGGCCTGAAGGACGCGCTCGGCGACGGCGTCGTCCGGCACCCGTATCCGGTCACTCCCTTCCACGCCGACTACCTGCACCACGCCGATCGCGCCGAGGCCGCGCGGGCTGCGGGCGCAGCGCGCAAAAGCGCACGCTTGCCGGCCGGCGCCAAGCTCGAGATCATCGATGCCGCCGCGCTCGCGGCCCAGGCGAGCGTGCGTTACAACGGCTGGTCAGGACCGTTGTGGATCAGGCAGGGCTGGTTTCACGCCTATCTCTTGCTCGCGCCGATGGTGAGCGACGGCACCGCCCGCGCGCGCATCGAAGACGCGGTGCGCCGTCTCACGCACGGCGACTATCGCAACATCGAGGAGCGCATCAACCTCGAGCGCAGCCTCGTGGCGCAGCTGCAGGGCGGCTGCGAGCGCGTCGTGCTCGGCTATACCGAGCGGCGCGAGTATTACGGCAAGGAGTATGCGCAAGGGGTGGAGAACGTCGGTTACGACGCGCTCGAGGGCATCGCGTCGGCGATATTTCCGCGTACCGTCAAGCTGCGGGACTTTCCCTGGAATGGCTGGCTCTACACCGCGGCGCCGGCGGCGAGCGCCGGCGCGTGGAATCCCGTGGCCGGTGGTTGGGGCGACGCGTTCGGCCGCCTTGTGTGGTGGGCGCTCGCGGACCCCGCGTTCCTGCCTTCGCCGCACGGCCGCGGCTGGATCGAGAATCGCGTCAACGTCTCGGCGCAGACGAGCGGGCCGGCACTCGCGGTGCCGGAAGACGCTTTGCTGCCCGAACCGGGGAGCGGACGGCTCCTTTCGGTGGGACGCGGCAAGACGGCCGCGTCGCGCGTCGTCTACCGCGTGCGCAATTCAGCCTTTCACGACGGCAGCACCATGTCGGTCGCGGACCTGCTCTATGCCTATGCCTTCGCCGCAGCGTGGAGCTCCGGCGCGGCGGCGGATCAGGGCGTCGCGCAAGCCACCGCGCTGGCGCGCGAGCGCCTGAAGGGCGTACGGGTCTTGCGGGTGGAGACCGAAATGCTTGCTTCGGGCGAAGATAAACTGACTTACGAAGTGCCGGTGATCGAGGTGTACCTGGATTCCGGATCCGGCGGCGATGCGGCGACAGTGGCACCGCCGTGGTCGACGCTGCCGTGGCATTTGCTCGCTCTGCTGGAGGAGGGTGCGCGCCGCGGCTATCTCGCCTTCGGCGCGGCCGCCGCCGCGCGGCGCGGCGTGCCCGAGCTCGATGCGGTGCGCAACGCCACGCTCGTCGGGCAGCTCGCCGGGCTTGCTCGCGAACTGGAGGAGCGCGCGTACGTTCCTGCGCCACTCGCCCGCTATGTCAGCGCCGAAGATGCCCGCGCCCGCTACCGGCGGTTGCGCGAGTTCCACGCCGCGCACGGGCATTGGCTGGTCACCAATGGCCCGTACCTGCTCGACCGGTGGGACGGGACGACGGCGCGGCTGCGCGTGTTCCGCGACCTGAGTTATCCGAAGGGCCTCGGCAGCTTCAACGACTACGCCGTGCCGCTCAAGGCCTACGTGACGCGGATCGAGCAGCGCGGTTACGGCGCGGAGGTGCAGACCGAGACCGAGTGGCTCGAGCGCCTCGGGCGCGACGTGCGGATCGTGCGCGGCACGTTCGCGGCGAAGCTTGCCGAACGGATCACCGGCGCGGGAACGCTGCCGGCGCCGGTCTGCCGCTACCTGCTCATCGGCCCGGACGGCGCGGTCGCGAGTGCAGGGGAGGCGCGCGCCGGCGCCACGGGCGCCTGCCGCCTGGACTTCGGGCGCGCCGGCGCCCGGCGCGGAGCGGGCGGCTACCAGCTGGTGGTCGCCTCGGTGCTCAAGGACCACGTTGCGAATGCGCCGATCAAGATCGTGCCGTGGGATCATTGATTCCGACCTGACGAGGGGCGCGGCAGGGGCGGGGCCTTGTGGAGCGGGAGCGGAAGGCGTTAAATAGGGTCGGTCGCTTACAGGAGGAGGACAGTCATGGACAAGGAACAAATTCAGCAGGAACGCCGCGGTTTTCTGAAGCAGTTCGGCGCCACCGTGGGCGCGGCGGGTTTCGGGGCTGCTGGGCTGGCGTCGGTTGCCGGCTCGCGCCCGGCACACGCGGCGGCTGCGCCCAAGGGCAACATCCCCAGCAGACCGATCAAGGTCGGCCACATCACGTTTCTCACCGGCGCGGCCGAGCTTCTGGGCGGCCCGGGCCAGCACGGACATATCCTCGCCCAGGAGGAGATCAACGCCCAGGGCGGGCTGCTCGGCAAGCGCAAGATCGAGACCATCTTCGCCGACGAGGCCGCCGGTACCGACTCCAACGTGAAGGAACTGCGGCGCATGAAGCTGTCGGAGAAGATCGATCTCTTCACCGGGGTCATCTCCAGCGGCAACACCCCCGCGCTCGGGCCCGTGGCCGAGGAACTGAAGGTGCTGACGCTGTTCAATGACGGCTGCACCGACTTCCTGTTCGACAAAGCGGTGCCGAACCCGAAGTACACCTTCCGGGTGACCAACATCCAGTCGGCGGACGGCGTCACTGCCGCCATCGGCGCCGCGACGCACTGGCCGAAGGCGAGGCGCATCGCCTCGATCCAGCCCGATTACAGCTACGGCCGCAACGTGTTCGAGCACTTCGTGCTCGCGCTGGGCAAGCTGCTGCCCGGAATCCAGGTCGTTTCCGAGTCGTGGCCGAAGCTCGGCACCACGGATTTCACCTCGCACATCACCAAGATCCTCTCGGCCAAGCCCGATCTGCTGGTCGTGGGCGTGTGGGGCGGCGATTACGTCGCGTTCTACAAGCAGGCGCTGCGCTACGGGCTGTTCGACAAGATGAAGGTCGCCACCACGCTCGCCTTCGGCGGCTACCCGCACGCGATCGGAAAGGATCACCCCGAGGGCGTGCTGGCCGGCGTGCACGCGAACTATCACTTCCTCTACCCGTCGGCCGAGCGCTGGCCGATCAACAAGAGCTTCGTCGAACGCTACCACAAGCGCTGGAACGAATACCCGAGCTTCGAGTCCGATGGCGCCTATACCGCGCTTTACCTTTACAAGCAGGCGGTGGAAAAGGCCAACCAGCTGGTCGGCGGCTGGCCCGAGGACGAGGCGATCATCGCCATGCTCGAGGGAGCGGGATTCAATTCGCCGGCGGGCTACCTGTATGTCCGCGCGGACAATCACCAGGGGTACAAGGACGCGGTGACAGGGCTGAGCAGGAACCTGCCGGGATACGATTTCCCGGTGTGGGACCCGGCGAGCATCGTTACGATCCCGATCCGCAGCATCACTGCGCCGCCGAGCTGGCCGAAACCCGGCCAGGGGCATAACGAGTCCACGGCCGCGGCCGACTGGATCAAGAAGACCTGGCCGCAAGCCAAGGCGTGACGCGTTAGCGCTCTTCCGGGCGCGCATCCGGGGTGGCCCTGGCAGTACGAGGCCGGGCCGCTCCGGCGGTATGCGCGCGCAATAAGAAAAGCCATGGAAATCGTCGTCATCCAGGTCCTGAATTCGCTTTTCTACGCCGCGGTGCTGTTCCTCATCGCCGCCGGGCTGAGCCTGATCTTCGGCGTGATGGGGATCGTCAACATGGCGCACGGCAGCTTCTACGCGCTCGGCGCCTACGTCACCGCCTGGTCGGTGGCCGCGGCGGCGGGCGCGCTGCCGGCCGCGCTGCCGCCGGCCGCGTTGTTCATCCTCCTGCCGCTCGGGGCAATCGCGGTCGCGCTCATCGGGCTGGCGATCGAGCCCGTGTTGCTCCGGCGGTTCTACCAGCGGCCGGAGGAGTATCAGCTGCTGGTGACCTTCGGCCTGCTGCTCGTCCTCGAGGACGCCATCCGGCTGGTATGGGGCGGGACCCCGCGTACCGCGAGCGGGCTGGTGGACTCCCTCGGGCTGCTGCAGATCGGGGGGATGCCCTACCCGGTCTACAACCTGGCGATGATCGGAGTCGGCATCGTCGCGGCGCTCGGCCTGTGGGCGTTCGTGTACCGCACCCGTTTCGGCGTGCTGCTGCGCGCCACCGCGCAGGATCGGCGCATGGCCGCGGCGCTCGGCATCGACGTCGGGCGGATCTACTCGCTGGCCTTCGGCCTGGGCTGCTTCATGGCCGGGCTCGCCGGCGCCATCGTCGTGCCGAGCCAGGCCGCGATTCTCGGCATGGGGGTGGAAGTGATCGTGCTTTCTTTCGTCGTGGTCGTGATCGGCGGCCTGGGCAGCCTCGAGGGCGCCCTGGTGGGCGCGCTGATCGTGAGCGCGCTCAGGACGATCACCATCCAGTTCTGGGAAGAAATCGAGCTCGCTGCGCTGTACCTGATCGCCGCGATCGTGCTGCTGATCCTGCCGACCGGCCTGTTCGGAAAGAAGGCGTGAGCGCGCCGCAGGCGCCTTCGCTCGTCCGCCGGGCCGCGGCCGCCGCGGCGGTGCTCGCCGCGTTGCTCGTCGTTCCCGTCGTTGCGGGAACCTATCAGACGCAGCTCCTCACCTATGGCCTGACGCTGGCGATCGCCGCGCTCGGATTCAATCTGCTGCTCGGCTACAGCGGGCTGCTGTCGTTCGGGCATTCCGCCTTCTTCGGCGCGGGCGCCTACGCGGTGGCGCTGATGATGCGCTACCTCGGCGTCACGTCGATGGAACTGTTCATCCTCGGCGGCATCGCGTTCTCGGCCGTGCTGGCGGCATTGTTCGGGGTGGTGTGCGTGCGCCACACGCGGATCTTCTTCGCCATCCTCACGCTCGCGCTCTCGCAGGTGCTGTGGACGCTCGCCTACAAGTTCTTCTGGATCACCGGCGGCACCGACGGGCTGCGCGTGCCGTTCTCCAAGCTGACCTTGCTGGGCGGCCTGGTCGGTTTTCCGGGGGCGGACGCCTTCGCCAAGTTCATCACCTTCTACTATTACTACGTGCTGGCGGCGTTCTGCGTGTGCGTGGCGCTGATGTGGCTGATCGTGCATTCCCCGTTCGGCAAGACGCTGCAGGCGATCCGCGACAACGAGACCCGCGCCCGCTTTCTCGGCGTGCGCATCTGGCGCTACCGCTGGCTCGCGTTCCTGGTGTCGGGGATCTTCACCGGCGTGGCCGGAAGCCTGTGGGTGCCGCTCAACGGCCTCACCACCCCCGACGTCCTGTACTGGCCGCAGTCCGGCAAGATCGTGTTCTTCGCCGTGCTCGGCGGGTTCCGCAATTTCACCGGCCCCATCGTCGGTGCCGTGATCTTCAACTACCTCGAGGTCTACGCGGTGGCGGTCACCGAATACTGGCAGATCACGCTCGGGGTGATCCTGATCGCCCTGGTGACGTTCCTTCCTTCGGGCGTCGTGGGTTCGGCGGCGCGCCTGGGCGCACGGCTGAAGCGCAGGCGTGAGGCTTCAGCATGAGCCTGTTGCGAACCGAGCGCCTGACGAAGCATTTCGGCGAAACCCGCGCTGTGGACGGCGTCGATTTCAGCGTCAACGAAGGCGAATTCCTGTCGCTCGTCGGCACCAACGGCGCGGGCAAGACCACCTTGGTCAACCTGATTAGCGCATTCCTCGCCCCCGACAGTGGCAGGATCTTCATCGCCGACCGCGACATCACCTATGCGCCGGTGGACGAGCGCATCCGGGCGGGGATCGCGCGCAGCTTCCAGCTGGTGAACCTGTTCGACGACCTGTCGGTGCTCGACAACGTGGCGCTCGCGATTTTCGCGCGCGAGGGCAAGACCAAGCGGATTTTCACGCTCGCGGAGCGGGACACCGCGGTGACGCAGGAGGCCACCGAGCT
>Ga0137451_1000017_pt1 | contig 57724 bp, 51 predicted proteins | sample EasRivERMGT500_2_FD_102336 | JGI IMG/M metagenome (GOLD analysis project Ga0137451, IMG submission 102336) | Soil microbial communities from meander-bound floodplain in the East River, Colorado, USA - East River MetaG ERMGT500_2 | ecosystem: Environmental > Terrestrial > Soil > Floodplain ... | reverse complement strand
GGCTGCATTCGACGCTGGCCTATGTCAGTCCGATGCAGTTTGAGCAGCGTTGGCTCGCCGATCAAGAAAAGCAAGCCGCATGAGGGTCTCAGCTATGGGATACGAAAAACAGGGGCAAGGTCAGCAAGCATTCCATCTTCGATAGATGTGAATGCCCAAAGAAGTAATTCCTTGTAATGCTTATTGCCGTACCCAGACTCAGAAAGAAACTTCACGGCTCGCGCAGTTTTCTTCGCATCAAGTCCGGAGGCAAGAACATCAAGCTTCGCAGTGATTTCTCGGAATTGAAGGGCTCCTTGTGCCTTGCCATGAGAGTCTGCGTCGCGCCGAAGTTTGTCGTTCCGGATTGATAGACCTATGGCGAGAATCGCGAAGACGGCAGCCCCAAACCCAGACCACAATGTTGCATCGAACTTCCCCTGAGAGAGGAAGTACCAGACTGCGCCGGTAGCGAATGTGCCGCTAACAAACCAAAGCGATTGATGGAGCCAATCTGGTGTAGCCCTGCTCATGTCAAGAAACGGCCCAACCGCCCTCCTGCGTCACGGGCGAGCAGCTTGCGGCGCATCTGGTGGGCGCAACAGCTAGGTGAGCGCCATATCGCACTCATAAAGCGCCGCGTCGGTTTTGCTTGAGCAACAGTTCTGCCTGTATTGCCCGTTCCTGCCAATACTGTGTCGTCCAATGAGCTTGGATCAATGCCCACCCGCTTTCGTCCTTGGCACCAATCATTCTCAGACTCGGCATACAATCTTTTCGACGCCGCGCCAGGTAATCGTCGAGCGATTCACCTCCCTCCGTTCCACGATGTGCATCGGCCATATGTCGGACGAGTGCCTCGGAGACTTGATACATGTACTTTTGGACCGCCGGACTCCGAGCAGGTGACGGAAGGCGAACGCGTCCCTTTGTTTTAATGATCGAGGGCAACGAATCGAGCGCTTTTTGATCGCCGAGTGGTTGCCCGATTTCCGGATCGATTCCTTTCGCGAGTGAACTGGCAATTTCAAGCGCTCGGCTAATATTCATCGCGATCGTCCTCTTGTCGTTCTCCTCTAGAGGCATCTTGGTTCAACGACTCACTTGTTCAGGCGCTTCTCTACCCACCGCCAGCGCTTGTACGCGATCTCCATCGAGCGCTTGTAGGCGGCGTTCGTCCGCATGAAGCTGAAGTTTCCCTCGGCTGCCTTGGGCGCGTATGTCTTGTCCGCGACGAGATCCGAGAGAATGAAGCGGCACCGCGTCGTAGCAAATCCAGAAAGCCAGTCGGTGTACTGGGCCTCGAGGCTGAGTCCCCGGCCGAAGTCCTCGGCGCACTCCTCAAGCTTCGAGTCATTCAGGATCGCCTGGCAGAGCAGCGCCCACAGCAAGTTTCTGGCACGCTGCACGTACGCATACTTATTCGCTCCCTTGTCGACGATGTCGTACACGAGACGCCGGAGCCGGAACTGCACCTTGTAGCATAGAACGATCTTGCGAGAGTCGGCCTTGAGCCGACTTTGGTCGAAGACCTGACTGTAAATCCGATCGTCCTCGAACACCTCCCGGAACCGGGTGAGTTTGTCGATGTCACCGTCGCTCGCGAGGAACGTGCGTGCGAGTCGAGTCAATTCAATGGCTTTGTATTCGGTGATCCCTTGCTCCTCAAGATCCTCGTCGCTGAGATTCTCGAAAGCTCTTTCTTGTCGCTCATAGTAGATGCCAAGATCCTCGCGAAACTTCTCATGCAGCTCAAGTTGAATCATGTCGTTCGCGTGCAGATTCCACGGATCAACAGGATTCTGCCGGTTGTTATTGATCGTGACCGTTGTTACGAACTCGGGAAGAGCGTCTGTAATGATTCGGCAGATCACATGAATGTCTTCAAGAACATTGCGGCGCTCTGTCAGGAGCTTGTTGCCCTCGTTCGCCTTCAGGAACCTACCAAAGGTCGTGACGGTCTGCGCTCCATTCAGTAGACGTGGCTCGGTGATCTTGAATTGCCCGTCCGTCGCGCTCAGCGCTTCAGCAAAGAGCGTTACGCCATTGTGGTTGAAGGAGAAGACCTTCGCATCTTCCTTGCCGTCGATCACAATGCGCTTGAGCGACTGCTGGATCGACCGGTTCACGGCCTCGTCTTCCGGTAATGCGGCGCGAATGTTTCGCTCGAAAAACCGCTGACCCATCTCCCGGTACATGGCGTTTAGGTCCACGAGACGGATGAATCCGATCGTCATCGTTTCACCGTTCGGGCCGGCTCGCGTCACGGTCTCGTCTAGCTCGACGGGGTAAGTGTGGGTCTTGCGGAGATGCGTCGTCGGGCCGACCTTCCGCGTTCGCGCTGATCGAAACTCGATCACCATCGTGACTGGACGACTGAACCGCTGGTCAATCAGGTACTTTTTGTTCTCCAGGTCCTCCCGAAGCTTGTCAAGTACCTGGCTTCGGTCCGCTTCCGCCGGGTCGCCGGTGAACACAAAGTGGATGCAGACGCGATCGACTACGGCCTCGTTCTCGATGAGACCGCTCTTGAGCTGAAGGAGCAGCTGGTTCTGGCGCTGGTCCTGGTTTCGGGCTCCGAAGATGCGCTCCATCCCGGCTTCGATGAGTCGGTTGAACGACTCCTTGAATTGGGCGTGCGACTCGGACCACTTGAACTGGAAGAGGTAGAGGTTGCGTTTCTCGCCATCGAAGTGAAACCCGTCAATACCGTAGTCGTTCCCGCCGAACGCGACCTGCGCAATTGCTCGGTCGCGTGCGACGCCGAACTCTTGCTCCAGGTAGAGAAGGCCGAAGTAGTCATTGCGGACACCACCGCAAATCTTCTTCAGATCTGAGAACGCCTGATCAATTGCGCGATCTGTGATTGCCATCGTTCGATCTCCTAGTCCTCGGGGTCGTTAAGCGGCCTTCGGATTTGGCGCCCAACGTTCGCGATGACAACGCACACGAGCGAGCGCGCGGAGCAGCGCTTGCGAAGTGTCGCTGTCCATCGCGGGGTTAGACCACGCGCTGCGTCATCAACCCTTCGCCCACGCGAATAGACCTCGCCGAAGATCGCTATCGAGGACCGCAGGAAGTTGGTACATCGTGCCACGCAGAGACTGTGCCCTCACAAGGTCCGCGATCTCCTGCGCACGATCGTCCCACCACGGGTGCCTTTTCAGAACGTTTGTAGGTGGCAACGGTAGCCAGTCGAATTTGCGCGTTTTGGGAAGGTACTTTGTGATAACGCCGAAGCCACAGATGCCCGGAGTATCGCAGGCGGTTGGAGCAAAGAGGCAGATCACTATGTCACCGGCCGCTGGAGCCTCGTGCGCGAACATGCGTTTTCGAGTTGGCCACCGCACCTCGTTTCCCTCTTTGACTTCACGTCTGTAGCTCTCGATCGACCAGGAACTCTCGCTCATCTGATATAGCCAGCGGCTCATGATGTTCGCTCCCCTCGTCACCTCTATCGCGTGGTCTAACAACCAACAGTCAGTAATCCGGCCATCCTAAAACCACATACAGGTAGATGCAAACATCTACCCACGTATGCAACGATAAGCCGCTATGTAGCACCGCGGATGTGGAACCCTGTGACCACCCCAAAAATCAATCGCCGCACTTATACAACCAGCACGCCACGCTTCGCGTCCCCGACAACTTAAAATTCTTCGGATACCGCTCGCGGCACTCTGCCATCGCTTTCGGGCAGCGCGGATGGAAGTAGCACCCGGACGGCAGGTTGACGGGCGAAGGCTGGGGCCACTTCTCTCACGCCACCTGAGCCAGCGGAACGAGGATCTCTACGGACTCGTACGGAACAGACACTTCATCTTCTTCGGTACGTTCGACGAGTCCCAACTCTTCGAGGCGAGCGATATCGGTATGCACGTTGGAGTAGTTGCGCTCGGCGGACTTCGCCAGTGCGTAAACGCTGCACGGACCGACTCTGCGAAGGGTGTCGAGCAGATCCAGTCGCGCGGGCGTCAGGTCGGCGAAGAGCGACTTTGTCGACTCGAAGCTCAGGCGAAAGTCCGGTGCGCGACCACGACGAGGCTCGGAAACCTGCTGCCGTGCGGAGCGAACAGCAGAGCCGCGCTTCGCAACTTCAATGATTGCCTTCATGACACACTCCATTCTTCGACATCGCGCTCGAAGTCGTCGAGCAGTCGCTCAATCGTTGTGAACGCGTAGGGTTCCTCTCTCGGGCCGATGTGCCTATGGTCTCCCTTCCCGCGTTCGTTGTCGTACCGGACGCGGCTCACTCCCGCGGCGCCGTAGTACAGCCGATACTTGAAACGATGCAGACTCGGCGGGAGCGGTTCGGACAATTCCCAGATGATCACCTCGACGATGGACCCGGCGTCGCGTACTTCCTTTGAGTGCGCGAGCAGCGCGGCCTGCATATATTGCATGGTAGCAATATAGCGATGCGCCGTCTACCGAAGTCGATGGTCCTTTTCTTGGGTCAGCGCTCCTGTCCCTTCTCATTCTCCGGTTTGTACAACCAGCACGCCACGCTCCGCGTGTCCGACAAAACAACATTCTCCGGATAGCGCTCGCGGCACTCCGCCATCGCCTTTGGGCACCGCGGGTGGAAGTGGCAGCCGGAAGGCGGGTTCACTGGCGAGGGTAGCTCGCCTTCGAGGCGGATGATTTCGCGGGTGCCCCCTTCTTCGATTTTCGGCACGGCGGCGAGGAGCGCCTGCGTGTACGGATGCTTGGGCGAGCGCAGGACTTCGTCCACGCTGCCGCGCTCGACGATCCGCCCCAGATACATCACCGCGACTTCGTGCGCGAGGTATTCGACCACCGCGATGTTGTGGGTGATGAAGAGGTACGACAGCCCCAGCTCCCGCTGCAGCGACTTGAGCAAATTCAAGATCTGCGCCTGCACCGAAACGTCGAGCGCGCTGGTGGGCTCGTCGCAGACGATGAGCCGCGGGCGCACCGCCAGAGCGCGCGCGATTGCGATCCGCTGGCGCTGGCCGCCGGAGAACTCGTGCGGATAGCGCTCGACCGAGTCGCGCGCCAATCCCACCTGGTCGAGGATTCCCTCCACGCGCCGGACGCGACCCGCGGAGCTGTTTTCGATGCCGAGCGCCGCCATGCCTTCGGAGAGAATCTCGGCGACGCGCATGCGTGGGTTGAGCGAGGCATACGGGTCCTGGAAGATGATCTGAAAGTCGCGCCGGCGCGCGCGCAGCGCAGCGCCCCGCAGGCGCGTGAGCTCTACGCCGTCGAATTCCACTTCGCCCGCCGTGGGGCGGATGAGCTGCAGGATCGCCTTGCCGACGGTGGTCTTGCCGCAGCCCGATTCGCCCACCAGCCCGAGCGTGCGCCCGGCGCGGATCTCGAGAGACGTTCCATCCACCGCCTTGACGTGTCCGACGGTGCGCTTGAAAAGACCCTGGCGGATCGGGAAATGCACTTTGAGATTGCGCACCGAAAGGAGCGGCGCGGACTCCGGGGGCGCGGTGGCTATTGCGCCCGCCCCGCCTGCTTCCAGCGCGCCCGCGCGCTCCTTCTCCCTCAGGAAACACCGCACCTCGTGACCCTCGGCGATCCGCGTCCAGCCAGGCGCTTCGGCCGAGCAGCGCTCGAAGGCGAAATCGCAGCGCTCGCTGAACCGGCAGCGGCGGAATTCCTGCGTGAGCGCCGGCACCTGGCCTTTGATCACCGCGAGCTCCACACCGCGCCGGCCGGTTGGGAGCGCCTCGAAGAGCTTGCGCGAATACGGATGCTGGGGCGCGGCGAAGAAACGCTCGCGGTCGGCGACCTCGACGATCTGGCCGGCGTACATCACCGCGACGCGGTGCGCCATCTGCGCGACGACCGCGAGGTCGTGCGTGATGAGGAGGATCGCCATGCCATTTTTCTCCTGCAGCCCGGAGAGCAGCTCCAGCACCTGCGACTGGATCGTGACATCGACCGCGGTGGTCGGCTCGTCCGCGATGAGGAGGTCCGGACCGGCGGCGAGCGCCATGGCAATCATGGCGCGCTGCTTCAGGCCCCCGGAGAGCTGGAACGGATATTCTTCGGCGCGGCGCGCCGCGTCGGAAATCCCCACCGAATCGAGGAGCGACAGGGTGCGCGCGCGGAGCTTTGCACCGCGCAACCCGGTGTGGCGCTCGAGCACCTCGCGGATCTGGGTGCCGATGGTGAGCACCGGATTCAGGCTCGTCGCCGGCTCCTGGAAGATCATCGCGATCCTCCGGCCGCGCACCTCGCGCATCGCCGCCTCCGGAAGCGCGAGCAGATCGACGCCGGCGAGCTTAACCGTACCCGAGGCGATGCCGCTCTCGGGCAGGAGGCGCATGAGCGACAGCGCCGTCATCGTCTTGCCGCAGCCCGATTCCCCGACGATGGCGAAGGTCTCGCCGCGCCGGATCTCCAGATCGATGCCGTCCACCGCGCGCACCGGTTTTCCGGCGCCGTGCAACACCGTCCTCAGGTTTTCCGCGCGGAGCAGAAGCTCCTGGGTCAAGGGAGACCCGCCGCGACGAGCGCGCGAGTGTATTCGGATTTGGGACGGCTCAGGATGTCGTCGAGCGACCCGCTGTCGACGATGCGGCTGTCTCTCATCACCATCACGCGATGCGCCATGGCGCGCACCACCTCGATGTCGTGGGTGACGAGAATATAGCTCAGGCCGAACTTCCGCTGCAGCTCGGCAAGGAGCAGCAGCACCTGCTTCTGGATGGTCACGTCGAGCGCACTGGTGGGTTCGTCGAGCACCACGACTTCCGGCCTCACGATCAGCGCGCGCGCGATCGCGATGCGCTGCCGCTGGCCCCCGGAGAATTCGTGCGGATAGCGCGAAAGCAGTTCGTCCGCCGCGCCGTTTTCGCCCAGGCCCACGTCGTTCAGCGCTTGGACGACCCGCTCGCGCCGCTGCGCGGCGTCCAGCGCCGGTTCGTGTATCTCCAGTCCTTCTCCGACGATCGCCTCCACCGTCAACCGCGGCGACAAGGACGAGATCGGATCCTGGAACACGACTTGTATTTGCCGGCGAAGCGCGCGTTTCTCACCGGTCTGCGCACCCAGCCACTGCTTGCCGCCGATACGGATCTCACCGTGCGCGGCGACCAAGTCCAATATAGCGAGCACCAGAGTCGTCTTGCCCGAGCCGGATTCGCCGATGAATCCCAAGGTTTCGCCGGGCGCCAGCTCGAAATCGACCTCGCGGACAGCGGTGAAGCTGCCTTTCCTGAACCAGCCCCGGATGCCCGGCAGCGGCGTCGGATAGCTCACCTCGACGCCGCGGGCCTCGACGATGCGCCCGGCGCCGGGAGGCGCCACGTTGCGTTCCGGCCGGCTGTCTACGAGCTTCCGGGTATACGGGTGCCGGGGCTGCCGCGTCACCTGCGCGGTGGGCCCCTGCTCGACCAGCACGCCGCGCTCCATCACCGCCACACGGTCGGCGAAGCGGCGCACGAGGTTCAGGTCGTGCGTGATCAGGAGCAGCGCCATGCCGGCTTCGGCTCGCAGCCGGTCGATCAGCTCGAGGATCTGGTTTCGGATGGAGACGTCCAGCGCCGTGGTCGGCTCGTCGGCGACGAGGAGCTTCGGGTTGCAGGCGAGCGCCATTGCGATCATTACGCGCTGGCGCTGGCCCCCCGAGAGCTGGTGCGGATAGCTGCGCGCGCGGGTTTCCGGCTCCGCCAGGCCCACGCGGCGCAGCGCGGCAACCGCCTCGGCCCGCGCATCCTCGCCGCGCAGGGCCGTATGCAGCTGCAAGGATTCGGCGATCTGGTCGCCTACCGTGTAGATCGGGTTGAGCGCGGTCATCGGCTCCTGGAAGATCACCGCGATGTCGCGCCCGCGCAGCTCGCGCAAGGCCGGGTCCGCCATCTTCAGCACGTCCTTGCCGCCGAAAAGGATCTCCCCGCTCAGGCGCGCCGCTTCGATGAGGCGCAAGAGAGAGAGCGCGGTGACGGTCTTCCCCGAGCCCGATTCGCCGACCAACGCGAGTTTTTCGCCCGCATCCAGCGAAAACGACACGCGATCCACGACGCGGCGCGAGCCGAACTCGACGCTCAATTCGCGCACGTCGAGGAGGCTCATTCCGAGTCCTCCTCGAGCACCTTGCGCGGGTCGAGCGCATCGCGCAGCGCATCGCCGACCAGGATCAGGAGGAGCAGCGTGACCACCAGCACGACGAAGGTCGAGATCGATATCCACCAGGCGTCGAGGTTGTTCTTTCCCTGGTTGAGCAGCTCGCCGAGGCTGGGCGTGTCCGGGGGCACGCCCAGCCCGAGAAAATCCAGGCTCGTCAGCGCGCCGATCGCCGCAGCCAACTCGAAAGGGATGAGCGTCACCACCGGTGTCAAGCTGTTGGGCAGGATGTGGCGGCGCATGATCTTCCAGTTGCTTTGCCCGAGGGCCTTGGCCGCGCGCACGTAGTCGAGCGTCCTATTCTTCAGGAACTCCGCGCGCACGTAGGCCGCGATGCCGAGCCAGCCGAACACCGAAAGCAATATGACGAGCAGCAGGAAGCTGGGCGCGAACAGCGACGAAAAGATGATCAGCATGTACAGCGTCGGCATCGCGCCCCAGATCTCGTTGAAGCGTTCCATGCCGATGTCGGTCCAGCCGGCAAAGTAGCCCTGGGTCGCGCCGTACAGGATGCCGAAGACCGCGCAGACTGCCGTCACGAGCAGCGCGAAGACGACCGAGACCCGAAAGCCGTACAGCAACCTCGCCGCCAGGTCCCGGCCGCGGTCGTCGGTGCCCAGGACATTTTCTGAACTCGGCGGGGCGGGATTCGGCTCTTTGGAGAAGTAGTTGATCGTGCGGTGGTGATAGGGGTTGGGCGGATAGAGCGCGAAATTGCCCGGCTTGGCGAGATTCTCGCGGATCAGCGGGTCCAGATAATCGGTTGGCGTCGGGAAGTCGCCGCCGAAAACGGTCTCCGGCAAGGTCTGGAATATCGGCAGGACCCACTGTCCCTCATAACGCGCGACGAGCGGCTTGTCGTTCGACACGACCTCGGCGAGCAGGCTGACGCCGAACAGGATCGCGAAGAGGATCAGGCCGACGGTTCCGAGCCGATTGCTGCGAAAGCGCCGCCACGCGCGGAGAGCCGGAGTCTGCCTGGGCAGTTGCCGCCGTGGGAGGCGCGCCGGGGCATCCGAAACGGCTACGGTCGATGAGGCCATGGCATCAGTCGAAATACTTCACGCGCGGATCGACCCAGACATAGCTCAGGTCGCGCAGCAGCGTCGTAACGAGGCCGATGATCGTGAAAAGAAAAAGGCTTCCCATGACCACCGGGTAGTCGCGCCGGATGACCGACTCGTAGGAGAGCAAGCCCAGCCCATCGAGCGAGAACAAGGTCTCGATCAGGAGCGAGCCGCTGAAGAACGCCCCGACGAACGCCGCCGGGAAGCCGGTCATGATCGGAATCATCCCGTTGCGGAACACGTGCCGCCACAGGACGTCCCGCTCGGCCAGGCCTTTCGCGCGGGCGGTCAGCACGTATTGCTTGCGTATCTCCTCAAGCACCGAGTTCTTGGTGAGTATCGTGATGACCGCAAAGCCGCCCAGCACCATCGCGCCGACCGGCAACGCGATATGCCAGAAGTAGTCGGCGATCTTCCCTGGGACGCTCAGATCCCCCCAATTCGCCGAAGTGAGCCCGCGAAGCGGAAACCACTGAACGAACGAGCCGCCGGCGAAGAACACGAGCAGCGCCACGCCCATGACGAAACTCGGGACGGCATAGCCGAGAAGCACGATGAAGGTCGTGACCGCGTCGAAGCGCGTCCCGGACCGCACCGCCTTGACGATCCCGAGCGGCAGCGAAATGGCGTACACCAGCAGGAAAGTCCAGATTCCGAGGCTGATCGAGACGGGCAGCTTTTCAAGGATGAGCTGCCCGACGTCCTTGTTGTGGAAGAAGCTCTTCCCCAGATCGAAGCGCGCGAATTGGACCAGCATCTGGAGAAAACGTTCGTGCGCCGGCTTGTCGAAGCCGTACAGCTTCTTGATTTCCTCGACGCGCACGGCATCGACTCCCTGGCGCCCCCGGTATCCGCTTCCGCTCGCGGTCGCGGGGCCTTCGCCCCCCGCCTCGCGGCCCTGGAGCTGGGAGACCATCTGCTCGACCGGACCGCCCGGCACGAATTGCACGACCACGAAGGTGATCGTCAGGATGCCAAGCAAGGTCGGGATCATCAGGAGCAAGCGCTTCAGAATGTAGGACCACATGCGCGGGCATCTCCTATTTCTTTTTCCACCAGGTCGAAATCACCCAGTCTTCGGGCTGGTAGTACTGCGGCGCGACCGCCGGCTGCTCGAACTTTCCCGCGCGATAGGCGATGCGGTAGGTGCTGGAATACCATTGCGGCACCGCGTAGTAGCCGTGGCGCAGCACGCGATCGAGCGCGCGCAGGCTTGCGACCAGCTCGGGCCGCCTCGTGGCGGACACCGCTTTGCCGAGCAAGGCGTCGATCGCCGGATCGCGTATACCCATCAGATTGCTCGAGCCCTCCGTTTCGGCCGACCTGGAGCCGAAGCGGTCCACAAGCTCGTTTCCCGGCGTCTCGCTGCCCGGACTGCGGACGGTAAACAGATCGAAATCGAACACGTCGAGCCGCTTCTGGATGAGCGCGAAGTCCGCCCTGCGGTACTCCATCTGGATTCCCAGCCGCCCGAGCGCCTGAGCGTAAGGCGTGATGATCCGTTCCCCGCCGCCGCTGTCGAGGTATTCGAGAATGAACGGCTCGCCTTTGGCGTTTCGGAGCGCCCCGTCCCTATAGGTCCATCCGGCCTCGGCCAGCAATTCGCGGGCCCTGCGCAGATTGTTCCGCAGCCCGTTCGGCCCGGCGGCCGAGGGCGGCTGCGGAACCTCCTCGTCGAAAATCCTGGCCGCGAGCTTGGCGCGCAGCGGCGCGAGCAGCTTGAGCTCATCCGGTCCCGGCAAGCCCTTCGCCTCGAAATCGCTCGCGTTGAAAAAACCTCTCACCCGGGTGTAGGCGTTGTACATCAGCTGCCGGTTCATCCACTCGAAGTCGAAGGCGAGCCCCAGGGCCTGCCGCACGCGTAGGTCCTTGAATTTCTCGCGCCGCGTGTTGATCAGGAAGCCCTGGAAGTCCCCCGCGTTCTTGAACCCGATCTCGGACTTGATCAATTCGCCGGAATCGAATTTCTTCCCGACGTAGGTGCGGGTCCATTCGCGCGCCGAGAAAGTTCTCAGGTAATCGAACTCGCCCGCCTTGAAGGCCTCGGTCTGGGCGGTGGTGTCCTTGTAGATCTTGTAGGTGATGCGCTCGAAGTTGTACAGGCCGCGGCGCACGTTCAAATCCCGCGCCCAGTAATCGGGGTCGCGGTTGTAGGTGATGTCGCGGCCGAAGTTCAAGCGGCCGACGCGGTACGGACCGGTCGCGATCGGAATATCCATGACCACCTGATCGAAGGGTTTGCCGGCGCCCCAGGCCCGGCTGAACACAGGCAGCCCCCCGACGAGCAGAGGCAGCTCGGCGCTCGGCTGTTTGAAGTCGAACCGGATGGTGCGCAGCCCCGTGACCACCGCCTGCTTGACGTCGCTGAACACGACGCGATACTGGGGCGCCGCCTGCTTGCTCATTAGCGTATCGAAACTGTGCTTGACGTCGGCCGCCGTCACCGGGCTGCCGTCGTGAAAGCGCGCGGCCGGGTTCAGGCGGAAGCTCACCGACAGCCTGTCCGCGGCGACTTCGATGTCTTCCGCCAGCAGGCCGTAGCCCGTCGCCGGCTCGTCCATGGTGCCGGTCAGCAAGGACTCGAAAATGAGCGCGCTCAATCCCGGCGGCGCGGTGCCCTTGAGCGTGAACGGGTTGTACTTGTCGAAGTTGGTGATGCGCAACGGCGGGACGAGCTCGAGGTCCCCGCCCTTTGGAGCGTCCGGATTCGCCCATTCGAAATGGGAAAATCCGCGGGGGTATTTGACGTCCCCGAACTGTGCGTAAGCGTGCGCGGCAAAGGCGTCCGACGCAAGCGCGCCGGCCAGCGCGGCCAGGCCTGCGATCAGCTCTCGGCCTATCACGCCGAACGCGCCGCCGCGCCGCGACGGCCTCGAGGCAAGGCAGACAGCAGTTGCCTCGTGTAAGGATGCCGCGGATTGGAATAGAGCTCGTCGGCGAGCGCGGTCTCGACGATCTCGCCTTCGTTCATGACGATCACTTCGTCGGCCATGTACCTGACCACGGCAAGGTCGTGAGAGATGAACACGTAGCTCATAGCGTATTCATCCTGCAGGTCCTGGAGCAGGTTCAAGAGCTGCGCCTGGACCGACACGTCGAGCGCGGATACCGCTTCATCGCAGATCAGGACCTCGGGCTTCATCGTCAGGCATCGGGCAATCGCCACCCTTTGCCTCTGGCCGCCGGAGAATTCGTGAGGATACTTGAAGAACGAGGACTGCGGCAGGCCCACCTTTTCGAGCAGCTCGCAGGCGAGCGCGCTGCGTTCCTTTTCGTCGGCACCGATCGAGTGGATCCCCATCGGCTCGATGAGGATCTGGCCGACTGTGAATCGCGGATTGAGCGAGGCGTATGGATTCTGGAACACGATCTGCATCCTGCGCTTGTACCGCATCGCCGCCTCCGGCGACATCGAGAGCAGATCCTTGCCGCCGAACAGGGCCTCGCCGCCCGATGCCGGGTGCAGACGCATAAGCGTCAACGCAAGCGTGGTCTTTCCGGATCCCGATTCGCCGACCACGCCCAGCGTCTTGCCTTTGGCGAGCCTGAACGAGGCGTCCTTGACCGCCTTGAATTCCTTCTTGCCGAACAGCCCCTCGCGGAAATAAAAGCTCTTGGCGAGGCGCCGCACCTCGAGGACGATCTCTTCGTCTCCCCGCAATCCGCGCGGCCGCTCCGGCTGCGCCTCGGGCTGCCCGCCCAGAAAATCGTCGATGACGGGAAGCCTGCGCGGGCGGCGATCGAGGGGCGGCCGGCAGGCCAGAAGCGCCCGGGTATAGGGGTCCTCGGGCGCTTCGAAAATTTTCCGGACGCTGCCCTTTTCTCTCACCTCGCCTTCGCGCATCACCACGACGTGGTCGGCGACCTCCGCGACCAGGGCGAGATCGTGAGTGATGAACAGCATCGCCATGCGCCGCTCCCTTTGCAGGTCGGCGATGAGCTTGAGGATTTGTTTCTCGACGGTCACGTCGAGCGCGGTGGTGGGCTCGTCCGCGATCAGCAGCTTCGGCTCGCATGCGATCGCCATCGCGATCATGGCGCGCTGCTGCTGGCCGCCCGAGAGCTGGAACGGATACGCGTTGACTCTGAGTTCCGGGTCCGGGATGCCGACCTCGCGCAACAACTCGATCGCGCGTGTGCGCGCCTGTCTGCCCGTAAGGCCGAGATGTTTCGTCAGGACCTCGATGATCTGAAAACCGACGGTGAAAACGGGATTGAGCGAGCTCATCGGCTCCTGGAACACCATGGAGATGCCGGACCCCCGGAGAGCCCGCATCTCCCGCGGCGGCGATTCCAGGAGGTTGCGCCCGAGGTATTCGATTCGGCTGCCCGGGAGCACCGTGGCGTTGGCGCCCGGCAGAAGCCCGAGGATCGCCAACGCCGTCACCGACTTCCCGCTGCCCGACTCGCCTACCAGCGCGACGGTGCCGTGGGACGGGATGTCGAAGCTCACGCCCTTGAGCGCACGCAAGGGCGTTGCTTCGTCGGTCCGAAAATCCACCTTCAGATCTCGAACGCTGAGCAGAGTCCCGGCGTCGGCGGAAGCGGTCATTTGAGCCTGGGATCGAGCGCGTCGCGCAGGGCATCGGTGAACAGGCTGAACGCGGTGACCAGCACCGCCATGGCGGCGGTGGCCGCGGCAAGCTGCCACCACTGGCCAAGAAGCAGCTCGCTGCTCGCCTCGTTGAGCATGCTGCCCCACGATACCGTGTCCACTCCCACGCCGAAGCCGAGAAAACTCAGGATCACCTCGGACTTGATGAACAGCACGACGTGCAGGGACAACTGCACCAGGACCACGTGGCTCACGTTCGGGAAAATGTGCACGAAGATGCGCTGCGCATGGGATGCGCCGATCGCGTCGGCGGCGAGCACGTATTCGCGCGCCTTGTGCCTCATGTACTCCGCGCGCACCAGCCTGAAGGTCCCGGTCCAGCCGGTGAGCCCGAGAATCAGGATCACCGTCAGGACGCCTTTCTGATTGAGCACCGCGGCGATCGCCAGCACGAGGAGCAGATACGGAATCGAAGTGAAGACGCTGTAGAGCCAGTTGAAGAAGTCGTCCACACGTCCGCCGTAGTAGCCGGCCTGCGCGCCGAAAACGGTGCCGAGAAAGACGGCGAGCGCAGCGGCGACGAGGCCGACGAGCATCGAAGTCTCGGTGCCCTTGATCGCCTTCTTCAGCACGTCCCGGCCCCACTTGTCCCCGCCCAGTGCGAGCGTCGGTGCTCTGGCTTCCGACGCCGACACGCCCGCAAGCTCCTTTCTGATCTCGGCGAGCGTCTCGGCCAGCGGGTCCGCTATGCCGGTTTCCTCGATCGGTGACATCGGGGAAGCGTCGAGTGCGGGTGAAGACGCTGCCGAAGTGTCGGCGGCATCGGGCCCCATGAAGCTCGGCGGCGCATAGCTGACGCCGGCCTCCTTCGACCAGTCTGCCGCGATCAGCCCGACCCCGGACCCCGCCATGAGGGCAAGAAAGAGAAGGACGACGGCGAGCGACACCAGCCCCACGCGGTCCCGGGACAGCCGCCGCCACGCGAGCGCCCACAGCCCAGGGGACGCGGACCGGAGGACGCCGGGAAACGTCGCCGCTCCGTCATTCATTTGAGCTGCACGCGCGGGTCGGCCGCCTTGTAGAGCAGGTCCGCCACGAGGTTCAGGACCATGGTGACGATCGCGACATAGATGGTCACCGCCTTGATCACCGGGAAATCGCTGCGCTCGACGGCGAGTATCACTTCGCGGCCGATGCCCGGTATGGAGAAGAAACGCTCGATCAGAAACGCGCCCGCGAGCAATCCGGGAAGCTGGATCATGACGTTGGTGAGGATGGGGATCGCCGCATTGCGAAGCACGTGCACCCACATCACGCGGGTCTCGCTCATGCCCTTCGCCCGCGCGGTCCGCACGTAGTCCTGGTTGATTTCCTCGAGGAAGAAGCTCCGGTAGAGCCGCGTATCGGGCGCGAGCGAGACGATCACCCCGACGATGATCGGCAGCGCGCTGTAGACGAACAGGTTCTCGGCGAAGCCGCTGCCCCAGCCCTGCACAGGGAACCAGCCGAACCGGTAGGCCAAGACGTACTGGAACACGAGTATGTAGACGAGGATGCTGATCGACTGCCCGACCGTGCAGCCGATCATGATCGCGCGATCGGTGAGGGACCCGCGCAGGTAGGCAACGAGCATCGCCGCCGCCATCGCCATCAAAGTGCTGATGACGAGCATCGGAACGAGCACCGTCAGGGACGGTCCCAACCGGGTGGCGAAGATCGCGGAAACGCTTTCGTTGGTCGACCAACTGACGCCGAAATCGGCGGTTGCGACCTGCTTGGTGAAAATCCAGAGCTGCACGGCGTACGGCCGGTCGACGCCCAGCTGCCGCCTGATGTTCTCGATTCTTTCCGGGTCGGGCATCTTGCCGGCGAGCAGATAGGCGGGATCCCCTCCGATCCAGTTGAACAGGATGAAGACCAGCAGCACGACGCCGAGCAAGGTCGGCACGAACTGCCATGAGCGGCGGACGATGTAAGCGAGCATCGCTTCACTTCCCCGATCGGGACTCCAGATCGATATACAGCCATTCGGAGTTCAGCACGGGATGCTTCGTGTAGCCGACGACGTGGGGCTGAATGAGCGCGTTGCGGTAGCGACTGTCGGTCAGTATCCAGACCGTATGCACCTCCATCAGCCGCGTCATTTCCCGGTAAAGCCTGTTGCGTTCGGGACCGTCGGGCAGCAGCCTCGATTTCTCGTAGCGCTCGTCGTACTCGGGGGACTGGTAGCAGGCGTTGTTGCTTTGCCCCGCGTTCGGTCCGTAGAGCAGCTGCATGAAATTGTCGCCGTCCGGATAATCGGCAATCCAAGCCGAGGTACGCATCATCAGCCGGCACTGGTTTTCCAGCTTGATCAGCTCCGGGAAGCGGTCTTTGTGTATCTCCATGCGGATGCCTATCGAATCGAGCGAACGCTTCATCAGCTCGTCGAACTGGCGATCGCGCTCGGTAGGCGTCGATGAATAGCGGATCGCGAGGGGCCTGCCGTCGGGCTGCGCTCGGTACCCCTCCGCGCCTTTCCTGTAGCCGAACTTGTCCAGCAAGGCGTTCGCGGCCCGAGGGTCGTACGGGATGCCGCTCCGGTACCGCGGATCGTGGCCGGCGACGCCGGGCGGAATCGGATATTGGGCCCGGATCGCCTGCCCCTTGCGGATGATGCGGATCTGATCGTCAACCTTGTAGGCCATCGCGATCGCGCGGCGCAACGCGATCCTCTCCTTGCTGAAACCGCCCACCGGGTTGGGCCGATCGCCGATCCGGTCCTGCATGTTGAAGTACAGATAGATGATTTCCGGGTCGACGCTGCGGTCGAGCTTGATGCCGCGTTCGACGAATTCGGGCTTGAGCTTTCCGTCCCCCGTCATGAAGGTCGGCGCAACTTCCGAGAGCTGATATTCGATGTCGGTCGCTCCTCTCTGGAAAGCGAGCCAGCGGCTCTGCGTCTCTTCCATAATGCTGATTTCCACTCTTCCGATGAGCGGAAGCTTCTTGCCTTTCATTCGCGCCGCGATTTCCATGTCGCGCGCGTCCTCGCCGGGTGAAGAGTCCCAGACCTTGCCTCGGTAGCCGGGGTTTGCTTCCAGAACGATTTTCGAGGAGCGGGTGTAACTCTTGAGCAAGTAGGGCCCCGTTCCAACGGGGCGCGAGCCGCTATCGTCGCCATAGGCTTCGATCGCCTCGCGCGCGACGGCGCCGACGAGAGGCAAAGCGAGCACATATGAGAAATTGACGTCCGCCCCTTTCAGCCGAATGCGCAGCGTGTACCGGTCCGGCGTCTCGAGTCCGGCCAGTTTCGCGTCGTAGTCGAAGCGGCCGCTCTTTTTCGCCTGCGAGGCAAGCTCGTCGAGGCCGAGGATCTTCCCCTCGAAGAGAAACGCGTAGGGCGAGCGCAGTTTCGGATCGAGAAAGCGCTTGATCGTATACGCGTAGTCGGCCGCCGTCAGCTCGCGCCTTTTCCCCTTGAAGCTTGGATCGGGAGTGAAATAGATCCCTTTCCTGATTTGAAGCGAGTAGGTCTTACCGCGATCGGAGACCGCGGGCAGAGACTCCGCGACGTTGGGGACGAGCTTCGCAGGGCGAGCCAGATAGTCGTACGTCAGGAGCGGATCGAAAATGGCTTCGATCACGGTGCCCGAGTAATAGTCCGACACCTTGGCCGGATCGAACCCCGTCTCCGCGGCTTGAAACGTCACGCGCAGAACCTTGCCGGGGTCCGCGCCATCGGATGCAATCGGCACGGCGAGCATGAGCAAGCATGAGGCGGCACAAAGCCGAAATCGTGATCCGCTGCTCATTTTGGAAAGTATAATCGAACCTCATTTACTCGGGACCGCCAGATGGGCTTTCTCCAGGGCAAAAAGATACTCGTCACAGGCCTGCTCTCCAACCGCTCGATCGCCTATGGAGTGGCCGAAGCTACGCGGCGCGAGGGAGCCGAGCTCGCGTTCACCTATCAGAACGAGCGCTTCAAGGACCGCGTCGCCGAAATGGCGGCCGAGTTCGGCAGCGAACTCGCGTTTCCCTGCGACGTTGCGAGCGACGCCGAGATCGCCGCGCTCTTTTCCGAGTTGGGGAAAAAATGGAACGCGCTCGACGGCTTGGTGCACGCGATCGCGTTTGCTCCGCGCGAGTCGATCGCCGGGGATTTCCTCGAAGGCTTGTCGCGCGAGGCATTCCGCACCGCGCACGACGTCAGCAGCTACAGCTTTGCCGCGCTCGCCAAGGCGGCGCTGCCCCTCATGCAGGGGCGGCGCGGAGCGCTCGTGACGCTCACCTATCTCGGCGCCGAGCGCGTGGTGCCCAACTACAACACCATGGGGCTCGCCAAGGCGAGCCTGGAGGCGAGCGTACGCTACCTCGCCGCGAACCTCGGCCCCAAAGGAATTCGCGTCAACGCCGTTTCGGCCGGCCCGATCAAGACCCTCGCCGCAAGCGGCATTTCCGGGTTCGGCAAGATTCTCAAGTACGTCGCGGAAAACGCGCCGCTAAAGCGCAACGTCACGACCGAAGAGGTCGGCAACGTGGCGGCGTTCCTCTTGTCCGATCTCGCCGCGGCCGTGACCGGGGAGATCGTCTACGCCGACGCCGGATTCAATACCGTGGTGGGAGGAATACCGGTTTCGGGAGACCCGGCGCCGTAACCGGAAATCCTAGTTGTTCTTTTTTTCCAGCACCGCCTTGTTGATTTCCACCGTCGCCTTGGCGCGCAGGCCATCCAGAAACGACTTGAACTCCTGGGACCCGCTTGCTCGGCCCAGCTCGCTCTGGACGCCGCGTTGACGCGTCTCATCCGGCTGAACGTCGACGACGCGGCTCACGCGGTAGATCACATAGCCGTCCTTCGATTCCAGCCCCGCATACGCCGGCAGTTTCGCCGCGTCCACGCGAAATACCTGCGACAAGGATCCCGCATCGAGGTCCTGCGGCTGGTCCCGGCTGATGAGCTTGGTCGCGCCAAAGCGCGCGGCCGAAGCACCGCCCTTGCTCAGCTCTTCAAGGCGCTCGATCCCCTGCTTCCTCGCGAGCGCCAGGGCCTCCTGCTGCGCGAGCAGCTTGCCGATCTCGCCCTTCACTTCGTCGAACGGGCGCCGGGTTGCGGGTTTGTGATTTACCACCCGCGCGGAAACCAGCGTGCTCGGAGCTGTTTCAATGGCCTCGGTGTTGCGCCGGTTCTTGATTGAATCGTCTGCGAACAGCGCTGCGAGCAGCTTGGGATTACTCAGAACCGCAACGCTCGCCGATTGCCGCGTGATCCCTTGAGCGCTCTGAATGGCGAGCTTGAATCTTTCGGCGGCCGGCGCCAGCGAGTCGGCTTGCTCATACACTAGGTTGCTGAACGCTTCGGCCGCCTCGGCGAAACGCCTTCCGGCCCGCTGTTTCTTCAGCTCCAGCTCGATTTCGGGACGGGCCTGCTCGATGCTTTTCATCTTCCCTGCTTTGATGCCCGTAATCTTGATGATGTGGAAGCCGAAATCCGATTCAACGAGGTCGCTCACCTGATTCGGCTTGAGCCGGAATGCGGCGTCTTCGAAAGGGCGCACCATCATGCCACGCGCGAAGAAACCAAGATCGCCTCCCTGGGAGGCCGAGCCCGGATCGTCGGAGCTCTTTTTCGCAAGCCCTGCGAAGCTGTCCGGCGACTTGCGTATTTGCGCGAGGACCTGCGCGGCGCGCTCCCGCGCCTTGGCCTTCTCCAATTCGCCTGCACCGCTCTTGGACCCGATCAGGATGTGGCTTGCCCGGCGTTGCTCGGGCTCGCCGTACTTCGAACTGTTCGATTCGTAATAGGCCTTGATCTCATCCGGCCCGATCCTTTCTGACGCGAGCAGCGCATCGGTGTTCAGCACGACGTATTCGATTCGCACTTCCTCGGGCACCAGGAAGCGGGCGGGGTTGCTCTCGTAGAACGCACGCACCGCCTCCGGAGCGATCCTGACCCGGGCCAGTTGCGCATCGGCTTGAACTCGATGCTCGGCGATCTCCCGTTGCTGCGCGCGCAGCAGCGCAAACTGGCGGGCCGCCGCCTTCGATGCCATCCCCGAGTCGGACACCGCGCCGGTGAGCTGCTGCACGAGGAGATCGCGGCGCAGCGCAGCGTCGAACATTTCCGGGCTCATCCTTTCGTTTCTAAGCATCGACTCGTAGAGCTCTCGCGAGAACTTCCCGTCCGCCTGAAAAGCGGGGATAGACATCGTGGTCTCGATGAGCGTCTCGTTGGATACGTTTAAGTGATTCCGCACCGCGTGCTGCATCAGCAGGCGCTGCGAGATCATGCCTTCGAGCAGCTCCATGCGTATTGCAGAGGAATCGAACATCGCCGGATCGAAGTTCCGCCCGAGCATTGCGCGCAGGCGTTCCTGTTGCTGCCTCATCGCTTCGGCGAATTCCTGCTCGGATATTTTCTGCCCGCCGACTTCCGCCACGTCGCCCGCGCGGACCCCTCCACGCTGGTAAGAGTCGATGCCCCAGAGCGCGAACGGCGGCACGATCACCAGCACGAGCACGAACTGCAGAAGGCGTTTGTGGTGGGTGACGAAATCGAACATGGCATCTCTCGACGAAAAAAGGCGAACCGCCGTTCGTCTTTTCAAGAATTCTGGCGGAGCGGACGGGACTCGAACCCGCGACCCCCGGCGTGACAGGCCGGTATTCTAACCAACTGAACTACCGCTCCTACGCTTCATTACACATTCCGCGCACCCGCGAGTTGAACTGCGCTCCGCGTCAGTTCGAACTCGCGGACGTAAACCGGCGCCGAAAGCGTCCGGCTTTACGGCTTGGTGGGTGCTGACGGGATCGAACCGCCGACATTCGCCTTGTAAGGGCGACGCTCTACCAGCTGAGCTAAGCACCCCTTCCCGGGAAACCGGCGCGACCCCGTTCAAGGAGCGCCGAACCGTCTCGGAAGGGCCGCTAGTTTACTGCATCCTTCAGCGCCTTGCCAGCGCGAAACTTGGGGACTCTGGCGGCTTTGATCTTGATCGCATCGCCCGTACGCGGATTGCGTCCGGTGCGCGCCTCGCGCTTGCCGACGTAGAACGTTCCGAACCCGACAAGGGTGACCATGCTGCCTCTTTTCATCGCGGTCTTGATCGCGGTGACGGCGGCATCGAGCGAGCGTCCCGCGGCGGCCTTGGAGATGTCGGCGGATTTGGCGATGTGATCGATGATTTCCAGCTTGTTCATTCGGCCCCCTGGGATTGGTTGATAGCGGAGAATATTTTGGAATATGCATTCAGCAGGACACGCCTCGCCTCCCGGCTGGGTCATATCCGTGGACTCAGCAAAGACCGGTTTTCGCGCGGCCCGAAGGACGCGGCGCCAAAAGAAAACCGGGCTTTGCTTATTCCGCGGTTAGAACAGGATTTCAAAAAAAAGATGCGACGTCTCGCGCGCCGTTCGCAATTTATAGCAATTGCAAAAGCACCGTGTCAAGCATTCGCCGTGGTTTTGTTCCGCCGAAGCATTTTCTTGCTCAGCGCTTGCAAGAGACGCGCCAGTTTCTTCCCGCGCACGCAAGCACGACATCAGGAAATACCGTCGGAAAGGGCAGCGACCGCGGAGCGAAGCGCTCCGCGTTGCAGCAAATCTAGTGGGTAAGTATCGTGGAGGAGGTCTTATCGTCGGCGACGGGAGGAATCGGCGGCGCGTCGGACGCAGGCTTGCGCGGTTCCGGAAGGCGCTCGAGCGCAAGCTCGAGCACCTGTTCGATCCATTTCACCGGAAGAATTTCCAGTCGATTCTTGATGTTGTCTGGGATTTCTACAAGATCCTTCACGTTCTCGTCGGGAATGAGCACGGTCTTTACGCCGCCCCGATGCGCCGCAAGGAGCTTTTCCTTCAGTCCGCCGATCACCAATACCTCTCCGCGCAAGGTGATCTCGCCGGTCATGGCGAGGTCCGCCCGAACCGGGATCCCGGTCAGCACCGACACCATCGCGGTGCAGATCCCAATGCCGGCGCTCGGACCGTCCTTGGGCGTCGCACCTTCCGGAAGGTGCACGTGAATGTCGTTCTTCTGGTAAAAGTCCTCGGCAACCCCGAGCTTCGAGGAACGGTTACGGACGACGGAGAGCGCAGCCTGGATCGACTCCTGCATCACCTCGCCGAGCTTGCCCGTGGTGATCGTCTTGCCCTTGCCGGGCATCGTGACGGCTTCAATCGTGAGCAGCTCGCCCCCGACCTCGGTCCACGCAAGTCCCGTCACCTGTCCGATCTGGTTCTTCTTTTCGGCAATCCCATAGTTAAAGCGTCGCACGCCGACGAACTTGTCCAGGTTCTTGGGGGTGACCCGGATCTTTTTCTGCTTGTCCTTGGTTACCAGCAGCTTGACGACTTTGCGGCAGATCTTTGATATGTCGCGCTCAAGATTCCGCACTCCCGCCTCGCGCGTGTAATAGCGAACGATGTCGCGGATCGCGCTTTCGGACACGGATACTTCGTCCTTCTTGAGTCCGTTGTTCTTGAGCTGTTTGGGAAGCAGGTAACGGGTGGCGATATTGACTTTCTCGTCCTCGGTATAGCCGGAAATACGGATCACTTCCATCCGGTCGAGCAGCGCCGGCGGGATGTTCAGCGTGTTCGCGGTCGCGACGAACATCACTTCCGAGAGGTCGTACTCGACTTCGACGTAGTGGTCGGTGAAGGTGTGGTTCTGCTCGGGGTCGAGCACTTCGAGCAGCGCGGAGCTCGGATCGCCGCGGAAATCCATGCCCATCTTGTCCACTTCGTCGAGGAGGAACAGCGGATTGCGCACGCCCACCTTGCTCATGTTCTGCAGGATCTTGCCGGGCATCGAGCCGATGTAGGTGCGGCGATGGCCGCGGATCTCCGCCTCGTCGCGCACGCCGCCGAGCGACATGCGCACGAACTTGCGGTTGGTCGCGCGGGCGAGCGACTTTCCGAGCGAGGTCTTGCCGACACCGGGCGCGCCCACCAAGCACAGGATCGGCGCCTTGACCTTGTCCACCCGGATCTGCACCGCGAGATACTCGGCGATGCGCTCCTTCACCTTTTCGAGCCCGTAGTGGTCAGCGTCGAGGATCTTCTCAGCCGCGGCGATGTCGCGCGAGATCTTGCTGCGCTTCTTCCACGGCAGGTTGACGAGCGTGTCGATGTAATTGCGCACCACCGTCGCTTCGGCGGACATGGGTGACATGAGGCGAAGCTTCTTCAACTCGGCTTCGGCCTTCTTGCGTGCTTCCTTGGGCATGTGCGCGGCCTTGATGCGCTTTTCCACTTCCTCGAGATCGGCTCCGTCCTCGCCATCGCCGAGCTCCTTCTGGATGGCCTTGACCTGCTCGTTGAGGTAGTACTCGCGCTGGCTCTTTTCCATCTGCCGCTTGACGCGGCCGCGGATGCGCTTCTCGACCTGGAGAATGTCGATCTCGGCCTCAAGCTGCGAAAGCAGGTGCTCGAGACGCGCCTTCACGTCGAACATCTCCAGGACCTGCTGCTTTTGTTCGAGCTTGAGCGGCAGGTGGGCCGCAATGGTGTCGGCAAGCCGCCCGGCTTCCTCTATTCCGGCAAGCGAAGTGAGGATCTCGGGCGGGATCTTCTTGTTGAGCTTCACGTACTGGTCGAACTGCCCGACAAGCGCCCGCCGCATCGCCTCGATCTCGGTGGCGTCCCCCGCCTCGGCGGGCACGGCCACAGCCTCGGCCACGTAATGGCTGCGCATGTCGTCGATTTTCTGGATGCGGGCGCGCTGCCCGCCTTCAACCAGCACTTTCACGGTGCCGTCGGGCAGTTTCAGCATCTGAAGGATGTTCGAAATGCAGCCGATCCTGTACAGGTCCTCGGCAGCCGGCTCGTCCTTGGCGGCGGACTTCTGCGCGACCAGCAGGATGCTCTTGCCCGCCTCCATCGCGATTTCCATCGCCTTGATGGACTTCGGCCGTCCGACGAAGAGCGGAATGACCATGTGCGGAAACACCACCACGTCGCGCAGCGGCAGCAGCGGATACTCGATGGTTGCGGTTGCGATCTCGTTGGCCATGGCGTTCCCGGAAAGGTGAATCAATCGCTACTTTGGGGCGACGCGCCCCGGTTCAAGCCGCGCCCCGATCGAGGACGGCGGCTGTCGCTCAAGCGGTGCCCGCCACCTTCGGGGGCTCCGTATAGATGAGGAGAGGCTTGCCTTCGCCGATGATGGTGTTCTCGTCCACCACGACCTTGCTCACGTTCTCCATCGTCGGAAGATCGAACATGAGGTCCAGCAGCACCTGTTCGAGAATCGAGCGCAGCCCCCGGGCGCCGGTCTTTCGCGCCAGCGCCTTCTTGGAGATCGCCTGCAACGCCTGCGGCCGCACTTCCAGGTCCACGCCCTCCATGCCGAACAGCTTCTGATATTGCTTGATGAGAGCGTTCTTCGGCTCCGTGAGTATTTGGATCAGGGCTTTCTCGTCGAGTTCTTCGAGCGTGGCGATCACCGGCAGCCGCCCCACGAATTCGGGAATGAGCCCGTATTTGATGAGGTCTTCCGGCTCAACCGTGCGCAGCACTTCGCTGATGTCCTTGCCGCTCTTCAAGCTTCTCACGTCCGCGCCGAAGCCGATGCCGCTCTTCTCGGAGCGGCTGCGGATGATCTTCTCCAGGCCGTCGAACGCCCCGCCGCAGATGAACAGGATATTGGTCGTGTCGACTTGCACGAAATCCTGATTGGGGTGCTTGCGCCCGCCCTGCGGCGGCACCGACGCGATCGTCCCCTCGACGAGCTTGAGCAGCGCCTGCTGCACGCCCTCGCCCGAAACGTCCCGGGTGATCGAAGGGTTGTCGGACTTGCGCGAGATCTTGTCGATTTCGTCGATATAGACGATCCCACGCTTGGCCTTGTCCACGTCGTAGTCGCAGTTCTGCAGCAGCTTCTGAATGATGTTCTCCACGTCCTCGCCGACGTAGCCCGCCTCGGTGAGCGTCGTCGCATCGGCGATCACGAACGGAACGTTCAAAAGGCGCGCCATCGTCTGCGCGAGCAGCGTCTTGCCCGATCCGGTCGGGCCGACGAGCAGGATGTTGGATTTCGCGAGCTCGACCTCGTCGTTCTTCGAGAGGTGCTTCAGCCGCTTGTAGTGGTTGTACACCGCGACCGAGAGGATTTTCTTCGCGAGCTCCTGGCCGATCACGTACTCGTCCAGTATCCCGCAGATTTCGCGCGGCGTCGGCAGGTCCGACTTGGTGGGCTTACCCTTGTCGGTCGCGCTTTCCTCGCGAATGATGTCGTTGCACAGCTCGATGCACTCGTCGCAAATGAACACGGACGGACCCGCGATAAGCTTCCTCACCTCGTGCTGGCTCTTGCCGCAAAAGGAGCAATAGAGGAGTTTCTCGCCGCCGGACTTCTCGCTCATGTTTTCTCCGCGCTCAGGCCGCCGCCATCGCCTCGACCCGTGAAGTCAGCACTCGGTCCACGAGCCCATACTTCACCGCCTCGTCCGCGGAAAGGAAATTGTCGCGGTCCGTGTCGTGCGAAATCTGCTCGACGCTCTTGCCGGTGTGCTTCGCCATGATCTCGTTGAGTTGCCTGCGCAGATAAAGAATCTCCTTGGCATGGATCTCGATGTCGGACGCCTGCCCCTGGAACCCGCCCATGGGCTGGTGGATCAGCACGCGCGAATTCGGCAGGCAGAAGCGCTTGTCCTTCGCGCCTGCCCCGAGCAAGAGCGCCCCCATGCTGGCCGCCTGACCGACGCAAAGCGTGGAGACGTCGGGCTTGACGAACTGCATGGTGTCGTAGATCGCGAGCCCCGCCGACACCGAGCCGCCCGGGGAATTGATGTAGAAGAATATGTCCTTGTCGGGGTTTTCCGACTCGAGGAAAAGGAGCTGGGCGACGATCAGGTTGGCCGAGATCTCGTTGACCGGGCCGACCAGAAAGACCACGCGTTCCTTGAGCAGCCGCGAGTAGATGTCGTAGGCGCGCTCGCCCCGTCCGCTCTGCTCGATCACCATGGGGATCAGCCCCAGGCCCTGCGGATCCTGAGGGGATGACTGGCCCTGCGGCGCACCCACGTGCCAGCTCATGCCGCTCATTTGGCTCCTCCCATCAGTTTATCGAAGCTGATCGCCTCGTCCTCCACCTTGGCGCGATCGAGGACCCACTTGACGACATTCGACTCGACCGCCAAGCCCTCGAACTCGCTCAGCCGCTGCGGCTCCGAGTAAATCCATTTTACCACCTCGAAGGGCTGCTCATAGGTCTGCGCGTGCTCGGTCACCAGCGCGCGCACCTGCTCGGGCTTGGCGCCAAGATCGTGCGTTCTCACAACTTCGCCGAGAATCAGCCCCAGGGTCACGCGTCGACGCGCCTGCGCTTCGAGCGCCTCCGGAGTCACGGGCAGCCTCTCAAGCTTGACGCCCCGGGCCTCGAGATCCGCGCGCGCCTGCTGCACCATGCGCTGCAGCTCGATTTCGACGAGCGATTTCGGCAATTCGAGCACCGTGGAGTCGATGAGCGCCTGCATAATCGCCTGCTTGAGTTCGCTCTCGACCCGTTTCTTGACTTCGCGCTCGACGTTGGCCTTGACTTCTTCGCGCATCTTCGCGATATCGCCGTCGGCGACGCCGAGCGATTTGGCGAATTCGGCATCGACCTCCGGGAGTTTCGGCGCCTCGACGTTGTTAACGCCGACCTCGAAGCTCGCGGATTTCCCGGCCACTTCTTTCCCGAAATAGTCGGCGGGAAAAGCCACCGGAAAAATCTTCCGCTCTCCGGCCTTCACTCCGGTAAGGCCGGTTTCGAATTCGGGCAGGACGCGGCCCTCGCCGATCACGACGGGCATCGCGTTGCCCTTGCCGCCTGGGAACTCGTTCCCGTCGATGCGCCCCGTGTAGTCCACGGTGACGCGGTCGCCCGACCGTGAAGCGCGCGTGACGGGTTCCCAAGTCGCGCGCTGCTTGCGAAGGATGCCGATCGTATGATCTACGTCGGCTTCATCGACGGCGTGAGTGGGACGCCGAACTTTCGTGCCCGCCAAGTCACCCAGTTTGATGTCGGGGTAGATTTCGAAGGTGGCGCTGAACGCGAGCTCGCTTTCGTCGCCGCCTTCCTTGCGCTCGATGCGCGGATAACCTGCGACCTTCAGCCTTTGCTCCTTTATCACCTCGGAAAAAGCTTTTTGCACCGCATCGCCGATCACTTCCGAGCGCACCTGCGGCCCGTAGTGTTGCGCGACGATCTTGAGCGGGACTTTGCCCGGGCGAAAGCCGTCCATGCGCACGGTGCGCGAGAGCTTGCGCAGCCGCTGCTCGACTTCGCGGTCGATCTGCTCGGCCGGAACCGCCATATTCAGTTTCCGTTCCAGCTTGCTCAAAGTTTCGATGCTCGTCTGCATTCCAGAAAACCCGGCTCCTGGTGCGAAGGAAGGGACTCGAACCCCCATGCCTTGCGGCGCTGGAACCTAAATCCAGTGCGTCTACCCATTCCGCCACCTTCGCGGCGCGCCACCCGCGTCGCGTCCGGTTCACACCTCTCCAACCGGACCTTGCAACGTGCGTGTCATTCTACCGCAACCCCCCTATACTGTCAGCCTAACAGCCTGAAACCCTTTGAAAAATAGGGCAATGTCGGTTGGTCACTACGAAAACTTTCCGGTTGCTTCGCTACTGCTTCCGGCACCGCTTCGGCGTCCCGTGTCAGTCATCTACCGGTTTGCGCGCAACGCGGATGACTTCGCCGATGAAGGCCAGCTTCCAAGCGCCGAGCGCCTCGCCCGCCTCGAGGCTTATCGGACGGAATTGCGCCGGCTTGAGGCCGGCAAATCCCCCGCCTCTTCGCTTTTCCGGGAACTTGGCGAAGTCATCGCGGCTCATCGCCTGCCGTTTGAGCCTTTTTACGACCTCCTCGATGCCTTCTCCCAGGATGTGATCAAATCGCGCTACGCAAGCTTCACCGAGGTCATGGATTATTGCCGGCGCTCGGCGAATCCCGTCGGGCGGCTGATGCTGCACCTGTACGGCAGGACCGACGATGAGAGCCTCGCCTGCTCGAATGCGATCTGCTCGGCGCTGCAGCTCATCAATTTCTGGCAGGACGTGGAAATCGACTTCCGCAAGAACCGCATCTACCTTCCACAGGAAGAAATGGCGCGCTTCGGGGTAACGGAAAGCCAGATCGCGGCGCGTGACGCCACGGGCGGTTGGCCGGACCTGATGCGCTTTCAGGTTAACCGGGCGCGGGCGATGATGCTGAAGGGATCGCCGCTCGTACGACGCCTGCCGAGCCGCATCGGCCTGGAGATCCGCGCCGTCGTGCAGGGGGGGTTGAGGATCCTGGAGAAAATCGAGAGCGCGCGCGGCGATGTGTTCCGGCAAAGACCCGTGCTTCGAGCTTGGGACTGGCCGCTGATGCTTACGCGAGCGCTGGTGATGCGATGACGCCAGACGAGTATTGCCAGCACAAGGCGGCTCAGAGCGGGTCGAGTTTCTACTACTCGTTTCTTTTTCTGTCGCCCGAGCGCCGGCGCGCGATCACCGCGCTCTACGCATTCTGCCGCGAAGTGGACGACGCCGTGGACGAGCCGAGCGAGCCCTCGGCGGCGCAAGCGGCGCTCGCGTGGTGGCGCGGCGAAGTCGCTCAGCTCTTCGCCGGCAACCCGCAGCATCCGGTGACGCGCGCGCTTGCGCCGGCAACCGAGCCGTTTGGGATAACCCAGGCACGGCTGAACGAGATCATGGACGGCATGGAGATGGACCTGAATCAGAGCCGCCACCTGGATTTCGCGGGGCTGCAGCTCTACTGCCACCGCGTGGCGGGAGTGGTCGGCGCGCTCGCGGCGGCGATATTCGGCCACCGCAATCCGAAGACGCTCGACTACGCCGAGCGCCTCGGCCTCGCGTTTCAACTGACCAACATCATCCGCGACGTCGGCGAGGACGCGCGCAACAACCGTATCTATATCCCAATGGACGAGTTGAAACGCTTCGAGGTCGGCCCGGCCGACATTATCGAGAGTCGTCACACCGAGAACTTCACGCGCCTGATGCGCTTCCAGGCCGACCGCGCCATGCGCTGCTACGACGAAGCGCTCGCGCTTCTTCCCCGCGAAGACCGCCGCGCGCAACGGCCGGGCCTGGTCATGGCCGCCATCTACCGGACGCTGCTCAACGAGATCGCCGACGACGGCTTTCGCGTGCTCAAGCAGCGCGTCGCGCTTACGCCGGTCCGCAAACTCTGGATCGCGTGGCGGACCTGGGTCACGGCTTGACCCCACCCCACGTCGCGGTCGTCGGCGCCGGCTGGGCGGGTCTTGCTGCAGCGGTGACAATAGCCGAGCGCGGCGTTCCCGTCACGGTTTTCGAGGCCTCGCGCAACCTTGGCGGCCGCGCGCGGCGCGTGAGCATCGACGGCGTCGCTCTCGACAACGGCCAGCACGTCCTCATCGGCGCGTATCGCGAAACCTTGCGACTCATGCGGCTTGTCGGCGCCGATCCCGACAAGCTCCTCCTTCGCCTGCCCCTCCAGTTGCGCTTCGCCGACGGCTTTCATCTGCACGCGCCGCGACTCCCCTACCCGCTCAATCTCCTCGCTGCCCTGGTCGGCGCGAAAGGATTGGATCTCGCTCGACGCTTCAGCGCACTGCGCTTCATGGTGGCGCTCCGGGCTCGCAACTTTCGCATCGAGCCCGACCGCAGCGTCGCGCAATTGCTCGACGACTACCGGCAGGCGGGCGCGCTGCGCTCCCGTGTTTGGGAACCGCTGTGCGTGTCGGCGTTGAACACGCCCGTCGATCGCGCCTCGGCTCAGGTTTTCGCAAACGTCCTGCGCGACGGCCTCACGGGGACCCGCGATGCGAGCGACCTCCTGATTGCGCGCACGGACCTCGGACGACTGTTCCCGGAACCGGCGGCCAAATACGTCCAGGCGCAGGGCGGCACGGTCATACTCGGCGAGCCGGTGCGCCGCATCGCGCGCGTCCCGGGCGGTTTCCGACTCAATGATGCGCTGATGTTCCCCTGCGTGGTCATCGCCTGCGGCCCGCACCAGGCGGGGCAGTTGCTGGTGCAATTGCCAGAGCTAGCCGATGCGCTTTCCCGCATCAACGCATTCGAGTACGAGCCCATCGTCACCTGCTACCTGCAGTATCCCGAATCCGTATCGCTTTCTGCGCCCATGCTCGGCTTCAACGGCGGCATCGTGCAATGGGTATTCGACCGCGGCCGGCTCGGCGGACCCAAGGGCCTGCTCGCCGTCGTGATCAGCGCATCGGGCGCGCACGAAGAACTCACGAAGGAAGCGCTGGTGTCGCGAATCGAAGCCGAGCTTCGAGCAGAACTGGGCGCCCTGCCTGCCCTTCTCTGGTCACAGGTCATCACCGAGAAGCGCGCGACGTTTTCATGCACGCCTGCGCTCGCTCGGCCCGAAGCGCTTACCGCGATCCCCAACCTGATGCTCGCGGGGGATTACGTGGCAAGTGAATACCCGGGGACGCTGGAGGCCGCAGTACGCAGCGGGATTGCGGCAGCGACGGCTGTGGGGTTCCGCTCATCTACAGCCCGATAGCGCGCAGATCAAGCCGACCGTTCTTCACCGGCGGACACCAGAAGTAGGCGCCGGTCACCGGGCGCGTAAACGTAAACAGCGCGTCCACAATCCCGTCCTCCGCCCCGACCATGCGTTTGAGCAGGGCCTCGAACGCATCGGGCGATCTGCCGAACGCGGTGAACACGAGCCCTTCGCGCCTCGCGTCCACCCAGGGCATGGAACGGCGCACAACGAAGGCTTCGGGTGTGAAGCTCTCCTGTGCGGTCCGTTTCACGTGCGCGGTCGGCGGTGCGCTGTCGATTTCCTTGTTATCGCGCTTTCTGCGCCCGATCGTGTGATCCTGTTGCTTCGCGGGCATGGCGGAAAATTTCTCCAGATCGTGGAGCCATTGCTGCACGGCGACGAATGACGATCCCTTCATTCCGGGCATCTTGTCGTCCGACACCGCGACCACGACGGCCCTCTTTCCGCGCGGATTTTCGGTGCCGTCCTCGTAGCCGGTGAGATCGAGTCCGCGGCCGTAACGAAACGCGTCGATCACGGCGCTCGGCTCGAATGCGGACGCGAGCATTTTTTCAATCACGCGTCCGCGAAGTACCAACTCGCCCCGATCTTCAGCCCGCAGCCAGCACCAGAGCGCGGCCGGCGTGGAGGGAACTTCGACCCCAGCTGCAGCGTAGCTCGGAAAAGATCGCAAGCCCGCGATGGTTCTGCCGAGCGCGCGCATCAGCGGCTCGCCCAGCCCGACGACGCACGTCTCGCCGTCCGCCGCTAACGCCAGCGCCTTGACCGCCTCTCGCGGATTAGCGCCTTGCTTCAGCGAAAACGTGAGGTAGCGCGCGTGGCGCGGTATCGGAGCGAGGATTCCCGGTTGAGCGCTCTTCATGGTGTCCATTGTCTATTGTCGAAACCGCGCGATCGCCTCGGCCACCCGCTCGACGGCGATGATGTCGAGCCCGTCGATTTTCTGCTTCGGCTGGTTGGCCTTGGGGATGATCGCCTGGGTAAAGCCGAGCTTCGCGGCCTCCTTCAGCCGTTCCTGGCCGCGCGGCGCGGGGCGCACTTCGCCGGCCAGCCCGACTTCGCCGAACACCACGAGTTTTTCGGGAAGCGGCTTGTCCGTGAGCGAAGAGACGATGGCAAGCATCACGGCGAGATCCGCCGCCGGCTCGCTGATGCGCACGCCGCCTACGGCATTCACGAATACATCCTGGTCGTAGCAGGCGATGCCGGCGTGGCGGTGAAGCACCGCGAGCAGCATCGCGAGGCGATTCTGTTCCAGGCCCACTGAGAGCCGCCGTGGGTTGGGCGCGTGCGCCGCATCCACCAACGCCTGAATCTCCACGAGCAGCGGCCGCGTGCCCTCCTGAGTGACGAGGACGCAAGATCCCGTCACTTCGCCCGTGTGTTGCGACAGGAAAATCGCCGACGGGTTGGACACGCCGCGCAGGCCCTTGTCGGTCATCGCGAACACGCCCAGCTCGTTCACCGCGCCGAAGCGGTTCTTGAAGGCGCGGATGAGACGGAAACTCTGATGCGTGTCGCCTTCGAAGTAGAGCACCGAGTCCACGATGTGCTCGACCACGCGCGGGCCGGCGATCGCGCCCTCCTTGGTAACGTGGCCGACGAGCACAATGATCGTGCCGCTGCCCTTGGCGTAACGCGCGAGATGCGCAACGCATTCGCGCACCTGCGCGACCGAGCCTGGGGCCGAAGTGAGCTGCTCCGAGTAGAGCGTCTGGATCGAATCGATGACGGCGACTTCCGGCTTCGCCTTTTCGAGCGTGGCGAGGATGCGCTCGAGTTGGATCTCGGCGAGCAGCTCGAGTCCACCCGAGTCGAGTTGAAGGCGCGAAGCCCGTAGCGCCACTTGCTCTGCCGATTCCTCGCCGCTCACGTACACCGACTTGTGCGCCGCGCTCATCTGCGCGAGGGCCTGCAGGAGCAACGTGGACTTGCCCACCCCCGGGTCGCCGCCGATCAGCACCACCTGCCCGGCGACGAAACCCCCACCGAGCACACGGTCGAGCTCGCCGATCCCGGTCGCCATTCGTCGGGCTTCGCGCGCGCTGACGTCGGCGAGACGCTTCAACTGCGAGCTTTTTGCGACGCCGGAGAAACGGTGCTTGGGCGCCGATTCGGAAACGCCTTCGACAAGCGTGTTCCAGGCGCCGCAGTGCGGGCATTGTCCCTGCCACTTGGGCGACTCGCCGCCGCATTCGGTGCAGGCGTAGATGGTTTTCGCTTTTGCCATCAACCGGCCTCGGTCACCGGCACGCGCGGCGAAAGCGCACACAGCAGCTCGTAGCTCACCGTGCCCGCGCTCGCCGCGACTTCGTCCGCCGACAAGCCCTCGCCCCAGAGGGTTACCGGCGATCCCGCTGCCGCCTCGGGAATTCCGGTGAGGTCGGCAAACAGCATGTCCATCGCCACGCGCCCCAGGGTGCGGGTGCGCTTGCCGCAAACGAGGATCGGCGCACCGGTCGGCGCGTGGCGCGGATAGCCGTCGGCGTAGCCGCATGCGACCACGCCGACGCGCATCGGCGCGTTCGCCGTGAACGTGCAGCCGTAGCCGACGCTTTCCCCCGCACTCAAGATCCGAATCGCGATCAATTCGCTCGTCAGCGTCATCACCGGCCTGAGTTCCAGCTTCTCCGCGCTCTCGTCGGTAAACGGCGAGCACCCGTAGAGCATGATCCCCGGCCTCACCCAGTCGGCGTGGGTCTCTGGAAATCGCAAGATCGCCGCCGAGTTGGCGAGACTGCAAGGGAACTTTGCTCCCGCGGTCATCGCCTCGAAACGCTCGAGCTGCCACCGGACTCCGCGCTCGCCGTCGGCGTCGGCGAAATGCGTCATCAGCGTGATCTCGCCCGCGCAACGCCGCAGGCGCTCGAGCGCGTGGCGAAAATCGCCTTCGGCGAAGCCCAGCCGGTTCATGCCGGTGTTGAGCTTCGCATACACCGCGATTCTCTTCGAAAGCCGCGCCTTTTCGAGAATCGCTATCTGTTCCGCCTCGTGGATGACGACGGCAAGGCCGTGCGCGGCGATCGGCTCCAGCTCCTGCGGCGAGAAAAAACCCTGCAGCAGGAGGATCGGGCGCCGCTCCCCGGCCCGGCGCAGCTCGAGCGCCGCTTCCAACTCGATCAGCGCGAGGCCGTCGGCCTCGCCGAGCGCGCGGACTGCCCGCGCAAGCCCGTGACCGTAGGCGTTCGCTTTCACGACCGCCCAGATGCGCGAGCGCGGCGCGCGGCGTTTTGCCACACCGAGATTGTGGCGAAGCGCTGCAGAATCGATGCGGACTCGGATCGGACGCACGGGACGCCATTCGACCACAAAACCGGGGGTTCCGGCCAGCGCGGGCCGAGAAGGTTCCGCACCCCGTAAATGACTCATGGTATAAAGCGGGCGACCAAGACGTCTACCCACTGTAACGCAGCGACATAAGCGACCGATGAAACGCGGTTTCTATACCATCATGGGGGCGCAATTCTTCAGCTCGCTCGCCGACAACGCGCTCCTGATCGCCGCGATCGCCCAGCTCCTGGAGCTCGACGGCCCGGTGTGGATGATACCGCTGCTGAAGTTCTTCTTTACCATATCCTATGTCGCACTCGCGGCGTTCGTGGGAGCCTTTGCCGACGCGATCCCCAAGGGCCACGTGATGTTCATCACGAATACGATCAAGATCGTCGGCTGCATCATGCTTTTCTTGGTCGGATACGTGCAGTTCGTCGGCATCCCCGAATACGCGATGGTGCTCGCCGCGTATGCGGTCGTCGGGTTCGGCGCGGCGGCGTATTCACCGGCGAAATACGGCATTCTCACCGAGCTGCTGCCGCCGGAGAAACTGGTGATCGCCAACGGCTGGATCGAAGGGCTCACGGTCGCATCGATCATCCTCGGCACCGTGCTCGGCGGAGCGCTGATCAGTCCACGAATCGCCTCGGTGCTGCTCGCGGTCGATGTGCCGCAGATCGATACGGGAATCGAAACCCCGGCCGAAGCCGCCATCGTCATCATCGCCGGAATTTACGTCATTGCCGCAATCCTCAATCTGTTCATTCCGGATACCGGCGTGCGCTACGGGCACCAGCAGACCAATCCGGTCCTGCTGATACGCGACTTCTACATCTGCTTTACGACCCTCTGGAAAGACAAGCTCGGCCAGATCTCGCTTGCGGTAACGACGCTCTTCTGGGGTGCGGGGGCGACCTTGCAGTTCCTGGTGCTTCAATGGGCCGCCTCACATCTCGGCCTTCCGCTCGACAAAGGCGCGGTGCTCCAGGGCATCACGGCGATCGGCGTCGCGATCGGCGCGGTGCTTGCAGGACGCTTCATTCCGCTCAGGCGCTCGCTCGACGTATTGCCCGCCGGCGTGGCGATGGGCCTGGTCGTCGTCACGATGATCTTCGTGTCGAGCATGCCGATCGTCTATTCGCTGCTGATCGTGATCGGTGCGATGGCCGGCTTTTTCGTGGTGCCCATGAATGCGTTGTTGCAGCACCGGGGCTACGTGCTCCTGTCCGCAGGTCACTCGATCGCGGTACAAAATTTCAACGAGAACATTTCAATCCTGGTTATGCTCGCCGTCTATTCCACGATGATCAAAGCCGACCTTCACATCAATACGATCATAGTGGTCTTCGGAGCGTTCGTCGTGTCGACCATGTTCGCCGTGATCTGGCGCCACCGCTACAACCAGAGCCGGGGTGATTCGCTGCACCTCATCGGAATGAAAGCGAAAGCCAAGCACAAGCTTCCTTGATTTCCCCCGCCCCGTCCCCATGTTTTCGGGGTCATGGGTGCAACTCCACGTTTTGTTCTGGATGAGAGCGCACCGAGCTCGGCTTCCTCGGGGCGCAGCGAAAGCGATGCGGCCCTTCTCGATGCGTATTCCGCGGCAGTGGTTGCGGCAGCCGAGCGCGTCGGCCCCGCGGTAGCGCACGTCGAAGTCGCTCAGAGCGTCCGCCCGGGAGCCGGTGAAACCCCGCGTCGCGGCAGCGGATCCGGATTCGTTTTTACCCCGGATGGCTTCATTCTCACCAACAGCCACGTCGTGCACGGCGCGCGCCCGATCCATATCAGCTTCGCCGACGGCGCCGGTTTTGAAGCCGACCTCGTCGGCGACGACCCCGACACGGATGTCGCGGTGGTCCGCATCGGCGGCCACCAGCTTCCCACGGCAAACTTGGGCGGCTCCCGCGGTCTGCGCGTCGGCCAGATCGCCATCGCCATCGGCAATCCCTTCGGCTTCCAGCACACGGTGACGGCCGGCGTGGTCAGCGCGCTCGGCCGCAGCCTGCGCGCGGTAACCGGGCGGCTGATCGACGACGTCATCCAAACCGATGCCTCGCTCAATCCGGGCAATTCGGGCGGCCCGCTCGTGAACTCGAAGGGCGAAGTGATCGGCGTCAACACCGCGATCATCCCGTTTGCCCAAGGGATCTGCTTCGCCACCGCGATCGACACGGCGAAATGGGTGGTCGAGCAGCTGCTGCGGTTCGGCCGCGTGCGCCGCGCCTATATCGGCGTCGCCGGCGCGACCGTCCCGCTCTCGCGCCGCACCGTACGCTTTCACGAGCTCGCCGCTGAGTCTGGCGTGCGCGCCGAGTCGGTCGAGCCCGGCGGCGCGGCCCGGCGGGCCGGAATCGAGGCGGGAGACATCATCATCGGCTACGACGGGGAGAAGGTTGCAGGCGTCGACGAGTTGCACCGCGTGCTCGACGCGGAGCGCATCGGCAAGATGACGTCGGTGACGATCCTGCGCCGCGCGCAGAAACTGGAGCTGCCGATCCGGGCGGCGGAGCTGCCGGCACGGCAGTGATTGAGGATCGGGTCCGATTCTCCCTTACAACACCACCGGCTTGTCCGGCAGCTCGTTCGGATTCTTTCCGCGCGGCGGGAAGTGCCTCGCGAGCAGCGCGGTGATGCGCTCGATCGCTTGCAGGGCGCCTTCGGCGAATCTTCCTTCTTTGAACGCCTTCTCCATCGCGCGGCAGATCGCGTTCCACTCGGTCTGCTCGACTTTCGCGGCGATGCCGCGGTCGGCGACGATCTCGATCCTGCGGTCCAGGAGCTGCACGTAAATCAGCACGCCGCTGTTGTACTCGGTGTCCCAGACGCGCAGCTGGGAGAAAACGTCTTCGGCGCGCAGTCGCGGCTTTCGAGCGTGGATCAAGTACAAAAAGGGCAGAGGACCTTCGACGGCGAATCGCAATTCGCCATCGTGCTTTTGCTCGGAGTTTCGAAGCGCCATTTCTATTCTTGACAGCGTTTCTTTCGTGAAGCCGCGCCGCGCCGCCCATCCGGGAGTGGTGATGTGTTTCAAGAATCGAAGGAAATTCACTACCAGCTCCCGCCTGCGCCGCCGCCTGCCGTGCTCCCGCCGCCGCCGCTAAAGCCGCCGCCACCACCGCCGAAGCCCCCTCCGCCGGAGAATCCGCCACCCGAGTTCCAGCCACCGCCCCAGCCGCTGCCATGCCTCATGGCACCGACGCCAAGGAGGCCGAAGACGAATGCGATCACGCCGACGATCGTGCCTATCACGAGCGAGCCGACGATGAGCCAGACGAGAAGGCCCGCGACGCCGCCCGTAAGTCCCGCGCCCACGGCGCGGCCGAATATCGAGTTCAGGATGCCTTGGGCAATCATCACGATGATGAGCGCCGGGATAATCCACTCGATGTGCTGGAAAAGGGGCGATTGCTGCCCGGCGTGCCGAGGAGGAGGCAGCGGCTCGCCTTCGATCGTGCGCATGATGCGGTCGACGCCGGCGTGGATTCCACCGTGGAAGTCGCCCTGCTTGAAGCGGGGCGTGATGTCCTCCTCGACAATGCGCTTCACGGCGGCATCGGGTAGAGGTCCCTCCACGCCGCGTCCCGTCACGATCCAGACACGCCGGTCGTCTTTCGCCACCAGGACGAGCACGCCGTCGTCGATGCCTTTTCGGCCAAGCTTCCACTCGTCGTACACGCGCACGCCGTACTGTGCCGGAGTCTCGGGTTGGGTCGAAGGCAGCATCAGCACCGCGACCTGGCTGCCCTTCGCTCGCTCGAAATCGCGCAGCCGCGTCTCGAGCGCCTGGATTTGCGGCGCGGTGAGGGTCCCCGTGAGGTCGGTCACGCGCGCCTTGAGCGGCGGAACGGCGACCTCTCCGAAGGCGGGCGCGGCGCCCGCGACCAGGAAAATCGCGCCGCCGGCGACGAGGCCCAGTCCGCGCCCGAACATGATGGCCTACCGCTTCGCCGGGGCGGCCGGCTTGCTGAAATCGACCGCCGGCGGCTTGGCGATGGCCTTTTCGTCCTCGACGGTGAAGTTCGGCTTCAACTGATAGCTGAACAGCATCGCGGTCAAATTGACCGGGAACTGGCGGATCAGCACATTGTATTCCTGCACCGACTTGATGTATCGGTTGCGCGCCACGGCGATGCGGTTCTCCGTGCCTTCGAGCTGCGCCTGGAGATCGCGGAAGTTGGCGTCTGACTTGAGCTGCGGATAATTCTCGGCGACGAGCAAGAGCCGAGACAAGGCGCTGGTCATCCCCGCCTGCGCCTGCTGGAAGCGGCGGAACGCGGCCTCGTCGTTGAGCAGCTCCGGCGTCGCTTGAATGCTGCCGACCCGAGAGCGTGCTTCGGTGACCTGGATCAGAATCTGCTGCTCCTGCGCCGCGAATCCCTTGACCGTGTTGACGAGGTTCGGCACGAGATCGGCTCGCCGCTGATACTGGTTGAGCACTTCCGACCAGGCCGACTTGACCTGTTCGTCGTTTCGCTGAATGTCGTTGTAGCCGCACCCCGCCAACCCCGCGGTGATCAGGACGATGATCGCTGCAAATCGTTTGCGCATGGGCTTCTCCGTGAACGAGTTGCGGCCTAGATTGGGGGCACCGCGCCCGATTACAAGGCGGCGATCGAGCGCCGCGCGAAGCACAGGTCTTCCCAGGCCTTGGCCTTGTCGGGGAGATTGCGCAGCAGATAGGCCGGGTGATAGGTGACGACGAGCGGCACGCCCTGATAGCGATGCAGCCGCCCGCGCAGGCTCGCGATGCTCGCCTCGGTGTTGAGCAGCGCCTGCACGGCGAAGCGTCCCATCGCGAGAATCAGTTTCGGCTTGATGAGCTCGAGCTGCCTCAACAGGTGAGGCGCGCATTGGGAGACTTCGAAAGGCTCGGGATTGCGATTCCCCGGAGGCCGGCACTTGAGCACATTGCAGATGTACACGTTCTTGCCGCGCGCAAGGCCGATCGCCGCAAGCATGTTGTCGAGAAGTCGCCCGGCCTGCCCCACGAAGGGTTCGCCGCGAGCGTCCTCTTCGGCGCCCGGCGCCTCGCCCACCAGCAGCCAATCGGCTTGCTCATCGCCGACGCCGAATACCGTTTGAGTGCAGGTCTTGCGCAGGCCGCAGGCCTGGCAGCCGCTGACCGCCGCCTTCAGCTCCGGCCAATCCATGCGCAGGATCCGCGCGGCGCGGTCATCGGCGAGATCGAGCTTCGTGCTTCCGATCAGGCCAGGTGCGTGGGCTACGGCCGGCGACGGGCGAGGCGGTGGCAGAGGCTTCGCTGCGCCGCGCGCCCTGGCTTCGGCTACGGGCGCGACGATATCCGGCGAAGCTCCGCTCTGCGATCCGCCGAATGTTTTTTCGCGCAGCTTCCAGATGGGCGCGAGCCCCATCTCCTCCAGATAACGCTCGCGCAGCTCGCTCACAGGGCGAGAGAAAGCACCAGCGCGTCCTCGCGACCCTGCCGGGCCGGATAGTAACTGCGCCGCACGCCGACCTGCTTGAAGCCGTATCCGGTGTAGAGGCGCTGACCCACTTCGTTCGAGGGGCGCACTTCGAGAAACAGGATCTTTGCGCCGTAACTGCGCGCGACCCCGGCCACGTTGTCAAGCACGGTGCGTCCGTGCCCGCGGCTTTGCGCGTGGGCGGCGACGCTCAAGTTCAGAAGATGCGCTTCGCCCGCGGCGAGCATGACCACGGCGTATCCGATCAGCTCGCCGCCGTCGCGGTACACCCAGCAGCTGTAGCCGGCACGGAGCGAATCGAGGAAATTCCCCGGCGTCCAGGGAAAAGCATAGATGCTGTCTTCGATCTCGAGCACCGGGCGCAGGTCGGCCTCGGTCATCGGCTCGAAGCTCGGTGCGGGTCGAAGTACCGCGCTCATTTGCGTTCGCTCGTCTTGAGCGCGACCTTGTCGCGCAGATACACGGGTACCGCCGCGGCCGCGTCCATCGCTTCGCCCGCAGCAAAACGCGGCATCGCAAGCTTGAGCACCGCTCGTGCGGTCGGATAGATCCCGGCACGGATCTCCGAAACGCATCCTCCAAGCCGAGCCGCGAGGCCTTCGCGATACGCGGCGAACCCGTCGCCGCAACCCGTCCACTCGCCGCCGGACACTACGGGTACGGTTTCGGGCTTGTACAAACCCGGCGCGGACACTTCTTCCCAGCGGGCGCCGGCCCTTCGGTACGCGGCATGATACACCTCGCCCATATGCGCATCGAGGCAGGAAATGATTTGCGCATCTGCGGCTTCATCGGACGCCTCCTCGGCCGCTTGTTCCGCAATAGCGAGCAAGCTGCAAACGCCGACGACGCCGACGCCGCGCGCGAGCGCAAGCCCTTGCGTCACCCCTGCCGCGATGCGCAGGCCCGTGAACGATCCCGGCCCCGCGCCGAAGGCGATGCCGTCGATCCGCGCGAGATCGATCCCCGCCTCGACGAGCACGGCCTCCACCATGCCAAGGATCATCTCCGCCTGGCGCTGCCCGGCCGGCTCGTGACGGGAAACCAGCACCTCGCCGCGGCTTGCCGCTACCGAGCAGAAGTCGGTCGAGGTGTCGATTGCAAGGAGATTCATGGGCGGGACGCTTGCGGAATTTTAGCGGATCGGCGATTTCGGAAGCGCCCTTGACGAGAGGCTGCGTCTGCAACGATGATTCCGCTCCCGCCGGGTACCCGCCCGACGACGCGCTTAGCGGCACCTGGCCGACAGTGGGCCGACCCGCACCCGCACTCACGTTGAGGATTAGGAATGGCAGCAGCTCAAGGCAAAGTCATCATCACCTGTGCCGTCACCGGCTCGATTCACACGCCGACGATGTCGCCGCATCTGCCGATATCCCCGGAGGAGATCGCCGAAGGCGCGATCGGCGCCGCACGTGCCGGGGCCGCCATCGTCCATCTGCACGCGCGCGAGCCCGCTGACGGCCGCCCCACGCAGGACCCGAAAGTTTTCGTGCAATTCCTGCCGAAGATCAAGGCGGCTTCGGACGTGGTCATCAACCTCACCACCGGCGGTGCGCCGACGATGAGCATCGAGGAGCGGCTGCAGCCGGCGCTGAAGCTGAAGCCCGAGGTCGCCTCGCTCAACATGGGATCGATGAACTTCGGGCTGTACGAGATGATCGGGCGCTACAAGGACTGGAAGCACGGCTGGGAGCAGCCCTATCTCGCCGGCAGCGATGAGCGCATTTTCAAGAACACGTTCAAGGACATCGCCTTTATCCTGCAATCGTGCAGCGGCAACGACACGCGCTTCGAGATCGAGTGCTACGACATCGGCCATCTGTATACGGCGGCGCATTTCCTCGACCGGAAGCTCGTCAAGCCGCCGCTTTTCATCCAGTCGGTGTTCGGCATCCGCGGCGGCATCGGCCCGCACCCGGAGGACGTGCTGCACATGAAGCGCACCGCAGACCGCCTGTTCGGCGACGCCTACCACTGGTCGGTGCTGGGCGCGGGCCGCAACCAGATGTTCATCGCCGCGATGTCGGCGGTCATGGGCGGCAATGTCCGCGTCGGCCTTGAGGACAGCCTGTGGCTCGGCCGCGGCACCCTTGCGAAGTCGAACGCGGAGCAAGTCGCCAAGATACGCCGCATACTCGAGGAACTCGGTCTTCAGATCGCAACCCCCGACGAGGCGCGCGGGATGCTGAAGCTCAAGGGCGGCAACAACGTGGCATTTTGAGGATTCCAGTGGCCAAGAACTACAGGATTGCGGTAATTCCCGGCGACGGCATCGGCAAGGAAGTCGTACCCGAGGGACTGCGCGCGCTCGAAGCCGCAGGCCGCAAGTTCGGCATCGAGTTTAAGTGGGAGGAATTTCCCTGGAGCTGCGAGTACCGCGTGAAGCACGGCCGCATGATGCCCGAGGACGGGCTCGCAACGATCCGCAATCACGACGCGGTGTTCTTCGGCGCCTGCGGCTTTCCCGGCGTGCCCGATCACGTGTCGCTGTGGGAGCTCTTGATCCCCATGCGCCGCGGCTTTGACCTGTACGTGAACCTGCGCCCGGTGCGGCTGATGCCGGGCATTCAGTCGCCGCTCGCCGGCCGCAAGCAGGGCGACATCGATTTCTGGGTGGTGCGCGAGAATACCGAAGGCGAGTACTCGTCGATCGGCGGACGGATTTTCGAAGGCACCGATCGCGAAACCGTGGTGCAGCAGAGCACGTTTACGCGCCAGGGCATCGACCGCATACTGAAATACGCCTTTGACCTCGCGCGCAGCCGGCCGAAGAAACATCTCACCTCGGCCACCAAGTCGAACGGCATCTCGATCACCATGCCCTACTGGGACGAGCGCGTTCGCGCCATGGCCTCCCAGTATCCCGAGGTGAAGACCGACCAGTACCACATCGATATCCTCACCGCCCATTTCGTGCAGCATCCCGATTGGTTCGACGTCGTCGTCGGCTCCAATCTTTTCGGCGACATCCTCTCCGACCTCGGCCCCGCCTGCACCGGCACCATCGGGATCGCGCCCTCCGGCAACATCAACCCGGAGCGCAAATTCCCCTCGGTGTTCGAGCCGGTGCACGGTTCGGCGCCCGACATCGCAGGCAAGAACATCGCCAATCCGATCGGCCAGATCTGGTCCGGCGCGATGATGCTCGATCATCTCGGGCACAAGGACGCGGCGGAGGCCATCGTGCGCGCCATCGAGCGCGTGCTCACCGAGGGTCCGCGCACGCGCGATATCGGAGGCAAGGGTTCGACGACCGACGTCGGCAGGGCCATCGCCGGCGCCTTATGAATTTCGAGATCACTACCGACCCCCGGTTCTGGGGGGGCACGACACCGCGGGGATTCAGGGCTTGGGAGCGGGCCGGTCGCGGTAGATATCGCGGCCGTGGTTGTGGACGTCGCGCCGAAGCTGCCGCCGCTGTTCCGGCGTCATGCGCTTGTCGTGAGGCGCGCCGCGGTGCTGCAATTCGGTGTCGCGCGCCGGCACTTGCTGAGGCGCCATCTGGCGCCCCGGGCCGCCCGGTCCCAAACGCTTGCCGCCCTGCTGGGCCGTCGCCGGGGGCGAGGTCAGCAGGATCAGCATGCCAAACACGGCAATCAGACTTTTCACGAATCGGCTCCGCTTCGCGCACATTCTACTTCGACGATGATCGACTTCCGCGCCGGCGATTGTAACAACGTGTTTCCGCGCCCGCCGGGGCAATGGTCCGTTACGCCCGCACTGCAAGGTCACGACGCGTCGGGTTAGGATACCGGCCGATGACCGATCCCAAGACAAGAGTCCTGGTGGTGGACGACGACCTGCGGCTGCGCGATCTGCTGCAACGCTACCTTACCGAACAGGGGTTTTCGGTTCACACCGTCTCGGATGCGGCGGGCATGGACAAGATGCTCGCGCGCGAGCGCGTCGATCTGCTGGTGCTGGACCTGATGCTCCCGGGCGAGGACGGGCTTTCGATCTGCCGGCGCCTGCGGGGCGGGAAGAACGCCGTCCCCATCATCATGCTGACCGCCAAGGGAGAAGACATTGACCGCATCCTCGGCCTGGAGATGGGTGCGGACGACTATCTGCCGAAGCCCTTCAACCCGCGGGAACTCGTCGCGCGCATCAAAGCGGTGTTGCGCCGCCGCAGCGCACCCCTGCCTCCCGGCGCGCCTGCGGTCGAGCCGGAGAAGGTCAGTTTCGGAAACATGACGGTCAACCTCGCCACGCGAAACCTCGAGCGCGGGGGCGAGTCGATCTCGCTCACGACGGGCGAATTCGCTCTGCTCAAGGTGCTGATCACGCACCCGAGGACGCCATTGTCGCGCGACAAGCTGATGGAACTCGGGCGCGGCCGCGAATACGAGGTGTTCGACCGTTCGATCGACGTGCAGGTCTCGCGCCTGCGCAAGCTCGTGGAGAAAGACCCCACCCACCCCGGCTATATACAGACGGTGTGGGGTTTCGGATACGTATTCGTGCCCGATGGGCATCCGCAGTGAGAGCCTCGGACGACACGAGAAGATGCATCCCTTCGCTCTCCCCTGATTTCGCGGCCGGTTGGTAATGACCGTGCTCAGACTCTGGCCGCGCTCGCTCCTGTGGCGCACCTTCATCCTGCTCGCCGCCTTGGTGCTTGCGACCACGATTGCCTGGTTCGAGATCTTTCGCGCCTATGAGCTCGAGCCGCGCGCCACGCAGATCTCGCAGAATCTCATCAGCATCGTCAACCTCACGCGCACCGCGCTGATCACTTCGCACCCCGAGCGGCGTCTCGAACTGCTCGAGGACCTGGCGGAGCGCGAGGGAATCCAGGTGCATACCGCCGAGCCGGGCGAGCGCATCCGGCCCCCGGCCGACCGGCCGCTGGTGCGCTTGGTGAGCGAGATGGTGCGCCGGCAGCTCGGCGCGGATACCCGCTTCGCGGTCGAGCGCGACGGCAGTCCCGGATTCTGGGTGAGCTTCTTCATCGAGGACGACGAGTACTGGGTACGCGTCCCGCGCGAGCGCATCGAGCGGCAAATCGCGCTGCGCTGGCTGGGCTGGGGCTCGCTCGCCCTTGCGCTTTCTCTGCTCGCGGCCTATTTCCTCGTGTCGCGCCTCAACCGGCCGCTCAAAGCGCTCGCTTCGGCCGCGGGCGCAATCGGAAAAGGAAAAATACCCGAGCCCATCTCCGAGAAAGGACCGGAGGAGATCCGCACGCTCTCTCACGCCTTCAACCAGATGTCGAAGGACCTCTCCCGGCTCGATGCCGACCGCGCGCTGATCCTCGCCGGCGTCTCGCACGATCTGCGCACGCCGCTCTCCAGGCTGCGGCTGGGGCTCGAGATGATCGGGGCCGACGCCCAGCTCAAGGACGGGATGACCGCCGACATCGAGGAAATGGACCGCATCATCGACCAGTTCCTCGATTTCGCGCGAACCGACGGCGGCGAACCCATGCAGTACGCCGACGTCGGCTCGATCGCGGCTGAAATCGCCGAGCACTTCCGCCGCCACGACAAGGCCGTCGCCACCGATTTTTCGCGCGTCCCCGAGTTGCCGCTACAGGCGATGGCGATGCGGCGCGTGATGCTCAACCTCGTCGACAACGCCCTGCGCTACGGCGAAAACGAAGTGAGCGTCTCGGTGCGCGCCGAACACGGTGCGGCGGTGATCGATGTGAGCGACCGAGGCCCCGGCATCCCGGCCTCCGAGGTGGAGCGGCTGAAGCAGCCGTTTACGCGAAACGAAGTCGCGCGAAGCGACAAGGGCGGAGCGGGTCTCGGCCTCGCGATCGTCGAGCGCGTCGTGCGCGCGCACCGCGGCAGCTTTGAGCTGCTTGCCCGCGAAGGCGGAGGATTGATAGTAAGGATCCGGCTTCCTTTCGAGCGGACCGCCGCCGCATGAACCCGCTCCGGGCAGGGGTTTCTCGGTTACACTTCGCACCAATCACGAATGAAAGGATGTCCCTACCATGAAAAAACTGATTGCGCTCCTGTGCCTGCTCGTTGCTCCGGCGGCGTTGGCTCAAAACTGTCCGGCGAAGAACCTCCTCTACTGGCAGGCCTTTCCCGCGGGGGGCGAATCCGACATATCGGGCAGGCACCAGCAGTTCGTGCTGAAAAAGAAATGCCCCTCGATCGACACCATCATCCAGTACAAGCCGGGGGTGGGCGGCGCCGTCATGTGGAACCAGTTGAATTCGCTGCCCGGCGACGGCCTGAACATCGTCGGCATCAACCTGCCGCACATCGTGCTCGCGCCGTTCGAAGGCCAGGTCCAGTACAAGACCGAGGACATCACCCCCACGTTCTGGTTCCATTACACCCCGGACGCGCTGGTCATTCCCGAAGCGAGCCCCATCAAGACCTTCCAGGACTTCGTCAAGGCGGCGAAGGCGAGCCCCGGAAAGCTGACGCTCGGGGGTTCGGGGGTCAACTCGGCGAACCACGCCGCGCACGAGCGACTCAACACCGAGTTCGGCATCAAGACTCTCTACGTTCCCTTCAAAGGCACCGGCGACATGACCATCGCCGTGGCCGGCGGACACGTCGGCGGCGCGATGTCCTACACGGCGTTCGCGATCAACAACAAGGGCAAGATGCGCGCGCTCGCGGTGGCGATGGACAAGCGCCATCCGCTGCTGCCGGACGCGCCCACGTTCAAGGAGCTGGGCGTGAACTGGGTCGACGGCGCCTTCCGCGGCATCGGCATGCCGAAATCCACGCCTGCCGCGGCGCGCAAGCGCATGTCCGACCTGTGGGCCGAGCTGAACAACGATCCGGAGATGAAGGCGCTCGCTGCGAAGAGCGGCTTCGAGCTCGTGAACGTGGGCGTCGACCAGATGGACGCCTTCATGAAGGAGAAAATCCGGGTCTACACCGGAGTCGCAAAACAGATGGGGCTCGTGAAGTAGCGAAGCTTCACGCGCCTTTAGGTGCTCCAGGACTTCAGCACTTCGTAGCGGCTGCCGCGAGGCAGCGTCACGGATCGGACGAGCGCAAACCCGTCGATCTTCCAGACAATCGGCTCCAGCGCAAGTATCGCGCGCTGCTCGCGGGCGTCGCGCAGCAGCGTGACGTGCGACGCGAAGCCCTTGGCATCGAAGCCGATGCGCGAGCGCGTCAACGCGCTCCGCAACTCCGTAACCAGCGCCTCGAGCTCGGGTGGGACCACCGACGCGCCCGCCCAGGCGATGCGGTTGTGCTTCCAGTAGCCCGGGCGGTCGAACACGAGCGAAATGGCGCGCGGCGCAACTTCGCCCGCGGCGCGCTCGACCTCCGCGACGCGCGCCTCCCCGACGCTGCCGAGAAAAGCCAGAGTCACATGCAGATTCTCAGGACGCGTCGGCCGGCCGCCGCACACGGCGTGGAGCTCGAGCGACCAGTGGGCGAGCTGCGCGCGCACTGCGTCACCGGGCCAGAGCGCGAAGAACAGCCTCACGGATTTTCGACGATCGACGCTGGATTCCCGCTTCCGCGGGAATGACGGTACAGCTCACTCAAGCAGCGCGATCGCCTCGGCCGCGATGCCTTCGCCCCGCCCGATCGCGCCGAGCCGCTCGGCGGTCTTCGCCTTGACGTTGACGCGGCCGGGACTGACAGCGAGATCGGCCGCGAGGTTCGCGACCATCGCGGCGATATGCGGGGCCATCTTGGGCGCCTCGGCGATGACGGTGGCATCGACGTTGGCGATCGAAAATCCGGCCTCGCGTACTTTCCTTGCGACCTCGCGAAGCAGCGCGCGGCTGTCGGCATTCTTATACTTCGGATCGGTATCGGGAAAGTGCCGGCCGATGTCGCCGAGCGCCGCCGCGCCGAGCAGCGCGTCGCACACCGCGTGAATCAGCACATCGGCGTCGGAGTGCCCATCGAGGCCCTTGTCGAAGGGAATCGTAACACCGCCGACGATGAGTTTTCGCCCCTTGACGAGCGCGTGCACGTCAAAACCCTGTCCGATTCTCACGGCGTGTTCTTGAGCATTCGTTCCGCAATCTCGAGGTCCGCGGAAAACGTGACTTTCAAGTTCTTGGTGCTGCCTTCGACCAGCTTCGGCTTGTAGCCAAGCGCCTCCACCGCGCTCGCATCGTCGGTGACGTGCTCGGTCTCGCGCAGGGCTCGCAGCAGCATGCCGTGCCGGAACATCTGCGGCGTCTGCGCCCGCCACAGGCCGTCGCGCGGCTCGGTCGCGACGATGCGATGCTCGTCGTCCGCGCGCTTCAGGGTGTCTGCGACGGGAATGGCGAGTATTCCACCGACCTCGTCCTGCCCGGCTTCGTCCATGAGGCGGCGCAACTCCGCCTTTCCCAGGCACGGTCGCGCCGCGTCGTGAACGAGTATCCAATCGTTCGGATCGACCGCGCTCGCGGCGGCGACCAGGCCGTTCAGCACGCTGTCGCGCCGGCTCGCCCCGCCGCAGTAAAGCGGCGCAAGCCGCTCGCCGAACGCGCTCCAGTCGTGCTTGCGGAAGTCGGTATCGGCCGGCGCGAGCACCACGAATACGACTTCCACTTCAGGCGCGGCGAGCAAGCGCTCGATCGAGTGGTACAGCATCGGCTTTCCCGCAAGCGGAGAGTATTGCTTCAGACCGTCCACGCCGAAACGGGAACCGGAGCCGGCGGCCGGAAGCAGACCGAAATATCGCGCAGTCATCGATTAAGTCACTGAATACGAGTGGGATTAGAAGAATTCGACACTATATAATTATAACCGGGTCCCGAGTTCAAACTCCGCTTCACACACGAGGCGCCGTTTAACTCGGGTTTTGCTATTTCCATTACGAAAAAGATGAACGCGGTCGTCTCACCCGAAGCAAACGCAAGCGCCGCCCGCCTCCACGGCTCGAGCGACGCACTCGCGCTCGCGCGCGCAGCGCAGGCCTCGCGCCCCGCAGTCGTCTTCTGCGCCCGGGCGACCGAGGCGCAAAGGCTGAAGGACGAGATCGCGTGGTTCGCGCCGCAGCTCGCCGTGCTGCTGCTGCCCGACTGGGAGACCCTGCCCTACGATCATTTCTCCCCGCACCACGACCTGGTATCGGAGCGCCTCGCGACGCTCTACCGAATCATGCGCGAGGACTTCGACGTCGCCATCGTTCCCGCGGCGACGGCGCTCACGCGCCTCGCGCCCCCGTCCTTTCTCGCGGCGCACAGTTTCTTCCTCAAAGCGGGAGAAGCCATCGAGCTTGACGCGCTGCGCGCCCAGCTCACGCTCGCCGGCTACAGCCACGTCACGCAGGTGGTCGCGCCCGGCGAGTACTGCGTGCGCGGCGGGCTGATCGATCTTTTCCCGATGGGCAGCGCCCTCCCCTACCGGCTCGATCTCATCGACGAGGAAATCGAATCGATCCGCTCTTTCGACGCGGACACCCAGCGCACGCTCTTCAAAGTTCCCGAGATCCGCCTCCTTCCGGCGCGCGAATTTCCCATGGACGAGGCCGGGCGCAACCAATTCCGCCGCAGCTTTCGCGATGCCTTCGAGGGCGATCCGTCGAAGAGCCGCATCTACAAGGACGTGAGCAACGGCGTCGCGCCCGCCGGGATCGAGTACTACCTGCCGCTGTTCTTCGAGAGAACCGCGACGCTCTTCGACTACCTGCCGAAAAGCGCCACGGTCTGCATGCACGGCGAAGTGCACGACGCCCTCACCGAGTTCTCGCACGACGCGCAAAGCCGCCACCAGTTCCTGCAAGGCGACCGCACGCGGCCGTTGCTGGCGCCCGCGGAATTGTTCCTGAGCGCGGAGGACTTCTTTGTTCGCGCAAAGGCCTTCAAGCGCGCGGACTTCGAAGCGGCGCAGGACACGCCGTCCGCGCATCCCCTGCCCGAGCTTGCGGTGGAGCGGCGCGCGGCCGATCCGCTGCACCGCCTGAAAGCGTTTCTCTCGGAGACGCCTGCCCGAGTGATGCTGCTCGCCGAATCGCCCGGCCGCCGCGAAACGCTGTCGCAGTACCTGGCCGAATACGGCCTCAAGCCCGACCCGTGCGCGGGGTTCGAAGAATTCCGGCGCTCGGAGACGAGGTTCGCGCTCGGCGTGGCGCCGCTCCTCGCCGGCTTCTTCCTCGACTCCGAAGCTCTCTGTCTCGTCACCGAGTCCGAGCTCTACGCCGGCACCGCCCGCTCGCGCGCGGCGCGCGACCGGGCTCGGGTGAGCTCGGTCGAAGGCATGCTGCGCGATCTCTCCGAGCTGCGCTCAGGCGACCCGGTGGTCCACGTGCAGCACGGCATCGGCCGCTACCGCGGCCTGGTCGAGCTCGATCTCGGCGAAGGCCGCATTTCCGAACCGGGGGAGTTTCTGCTGCTCGAATACGCGGACGACAACAAGCTCTACGTGCCGGTGGCGCAGCTGCACTCGATCGGCCGCTACTCGGGCGGGCCGCCCGAGCAGGCGCCGCTGCACAAGCTGGGCGGCGACCAGTGGGACAAGGCCAAGCGCCGCGCCGCGCGCGCGGTGCGCGACACCGCCGCCGAGCTCCTCGACCTCTACGCGCGCCGCGCGACCCGCCAGGGCCACGCCTTCAAGTTGAACCAGCATGACTACGAGGCCTTTGCCGAGGGCTTCGGCTTCGAGGAAACGCCGGACCAGGCGGCCGCCATCGCTAGCGCGATCGAGAACATGAAGAGCGGCAAGCCGATGGATCGCCTTATCTGCGGCGACGTCGGCTTCGGCAAGACTGAAGTTGCGCTGCGCGCCGCCTTCGTCGCCGTCGTCGACGGCATGCAGGTCGCGGTGCTCACGCCCACTACGCTCTTGGCCGAGCAGCATTTCCATACCTTCAGCGACCGCTTCGCCGACTGGCCGATCAGACTGGCCGAGCTGTCGCGCTTCAGGAGCGGCAAGGAAACGACCGCAGCGCTGAAAGGCCTCGCCGGAGGCGAGATCGACATCGCCATCGGCACGCATAAACTTTTGCAGAAAGACGTGAAGTTCAAGCGCCTCGGCCTCGTCATTGTCGACGAGGAGCACCGCTTCGGCGTGCGCCAGAAGGAAGCCCTGAAGGCGCTGCGCGCCGAGGTGGACGTGCTCACGCTCACGGCGACGCCGATCCCGCGCACGCTCGCGATGTCGCTCGAAGGCCTGCGCGATCTCTCGGTGATCGCCACCGCCCCCGAGCGGCGCCTCGCGATCCGCACCTTCGTCACCCCGTATTCGGCCGGCATCATCCGCGAGGCGGCGCTGCGCGAGTTGAAGCGCGGCGGACAGATCTTTTTCCTGCACAACGACGTCGCCTCGATCGAGGTGATGCGCGAGCGGCTGGAAAAACTGCTTCCCGAGGCGCGCATCGCGGTCGCGCACGGCCAGATGCGCGAGCGCGACCTGGAGCGCGTGATGCGCGAATTCCTGCAGCAGCGCCACAATCTGCTGCTCTGTTCCACCATCATCGAGACCGGCATCGACATCCCCACCGCGAATACGATCCTGATCAACCGCGCGGACAAGTTCGGGTTGGCGCAGCTGCACCAGTTGCGCGGCCGCGTCGGGCGCTCCCACCACCAGGCCTACGCCTACCTGCTCACCCCCGGCGAGGACGCCCTTTCCGCCGCGGCGAAGAAGCGGCTGGAGGCGATCCAGATGATGGAGGAGCTGGGCTCGGGGTTTTACCTCGCCATGCACGACCTCGAAATCCGCGGCGCGGGCGAGGTTCTCGGCGAATCGCAGTCGGGCGAGATGCAGGAAGTGGGCTTCAACCTCTACGCCGACATGCTCGACCACGCGGTGCGGTCGTTGAAGGCCGGCCGGGAGCCGGACCTGTCGCAGCCTTTCGAGGTCATCACCGAGGTCAACCTGCATTTCCCGGCGCTCCTGCCCGCGAGCTACTGCGCCGACGTGCACGAGCGCCTGGTTTTATACAAGCGCTTCGCCAATTGCGACAGCGCTGAGCGGGTCGAGGCGATGCAGGAAGAGCTGGTGGATCGTTTCGGCGACCTGCCGCCGGCGGCGCGCGCGCTGATCGAAAGCCACCGGCTGCGCATCCTCGGGCGGGCGCTCGGTGTGGCCCGCGTGGACGCCGCTCCGGAATTCATCCAGTTGCAGTTCGTGCCCCATCCCCCGCTCGACCCGGCCGCCGTGTTGAAGCTCGTGCAGAAACAGCGCTGGAAACTCACCGGGCCGACGAAGCTGCGCGTCGAGCGCGTGACGAGCGAGCTCCCCGAGCGCGCGCTTTCCGTCCGGCAGGTGCTGGAGGCGCTCGCAACCACCGTCATTCCCGCGAATCCCGTCATTCCCGCGAAAGCGGGAATCCATTGAGCGAGGCAATCCCGTGTCCTACCTCGTAATCCAAGGCCTAGAAGTCCAAACCCCCGACCTCAAAGAAATCGCCAAGCTCTGCGGCGCCTCGCGCATCGATAACATCGGCAACAACGCCTTCCGCCTGCACGACTGCAAGACCAAGAACGGCGTCGCCGAGTATTGCGCCAAGGCAAAGCTCGACTTCGCCTTCGTGCCCGTGCCGCGCAAGCTCTCGGATTTCCGCCTCCTGGTGATGGACATGGACTCGACCCTCATCACCATCGAGACCATCGACGAGCTGGCGGACCTCGTCGGCCGCAAGGCCGAGGTCGCGGCGGTCACCGCTCAGGCGATGCGCGGGGAGATCGAGTATGACGAGAGCTTAAGACGGCGCGTCGCGGTGCTCAAAGGCCTGGAGGAAAGCGCGCTCGAGCGCTTGTATACAGAGCGCGTGAAACCGTCCCCCGGCGCCGAGAAGCTGATCGCCGCGGCCAAGCGCGCGCGGATGACGATCCTGCTCGTCTCGGGCGGCTTCGGCCACATCACCGAGCGGCTGAAGACGCGGCTGAGACTCGACTACGTGCGCTCGAACACGCTGGCGGTCAAGGACGGAAAACTCACCGGCGAGCTGGAGGGCCGCTTCGTCAACGCGGACGGAAAGCGCGAGGCACTGATAACGGCGCGCGACTACCTAGGATTGATGAAGGAACAGATCATCGCCATCGGCGACGGCGCGAACGACCTCAAGTTCATGAGCGAGGCGGGCGTCAGCATCGCGTATCACGCCAAGCCGGTGGTGCGGGAGAAGGCGACTTACTGTTTCGACTACGTGGGACTGGATGGGCTGTTGAATCTTTACGCCTGAAGTCCCACACGGACCGTTTTTTCACCCCATCTATTCAGGACCACCACTTCTTCAGTTTTGACCCAAAGGTGCTCTTTGGTTCTGTCTTGTTCTTTGCCATTTTTGAGGCCATAGGTCTAGAACTACCGGTACCACCTACCCTTCTACTATCGAAGTACCTCTTCTTGGCCGATCGATCATAAGCTCTGCCTGCGTCAATCTCTTTCTGTGACCAGCGACGGGCCCATCTAACTGTACTATTTTCTATCCAGTAGTGAGATTTGCAGTCAAAGCTCCAGTTTCCAATTGAAGGGTCAAGCGAAATTGATTCCCCATCAAAAGTCATTTTCCAGTCCGTAGGAGAGAGTGGCGTAACAACCTCATGTCCGCAACCGCAACAACATCTGTGTACGACGGTTGCGAATGTCAATGAAACATAAAGCGTTCCGTCCTTGAGATCCTCAGGAACGTATTCGATGAATTCATGCTTTAGGTCGGAAACTGGTTTCATGACACCTGATCTTCGCTTCTCAACATATTGACATTCAGCGAATAGGTGCTGTGATGCTCATTTTCGAGGTCCTGATAAAAGCCCATTAGCTTTTTCCATTTGACCACTGCTAATGCAGCGTTAAGGGCATTGAGTTCCGCGATTTGAATGTTTCGATCGTACTCACCGCCTCCCTCCCCATCCGCAAAAGACACTCTACGCCGCAAGTGATCTCTCTTGCGCTCAGTACTAGTGGTGACTCTTAAGTCTCCGATCAACACTTGAATTTCGTCGAGTGCGATCACATCCATTCCCACATCAACAAAAGGCGTTTTGCATTGTTCTAAGTGCTCGACAATAACTTTCTTTACATCATTCTTGTCGAGACAGAGGAAGACGAAGTCAAGTCCTCGCAATTCCTCAACGTTGGATGAGTTTAGATAGAGATCATGCGCAACGATTTGCTTACGCATGCGGGAATAAAGCTCGTGGTAGTAGTGGACTTTTTTCGGCGCCTTCCTCAATTCGTCCAGTGACGCTGCACCTGGTGATCGAAAGGCGTTATGACTAAAGAAGGAGTCTCCATCGAAAAGGTGAATTTCCTTTACCGGCGTCTTTGCAACGAGATCCAAGATATATGAGCCTGTGCCGCCCAAGCCGACGATTCCGATTTTGGGACCAATTAGCTTATCGGCAATTGCTTTAATACCAGCGCGACTAGATGCCGTATCGATGTAATTGAACACCGACTCGTCGGCTTGGGATTCAATTACCTTAAACGTCTTCGCAGATGCACCTGGGTCAAGTGACTGGGCCGGCCCAGAAATAATCTCGGCGTACCTAGTCATCTTCTCGTAGTAGTCGTTGTATCCGTTCGGCGGTTTATTTGAAAACGAGTGCTTAACTACCAAATCAGGCGCTAGATTCTGATTCGAGCTGCTATGCTTGATCTGAGATATTTCCGTGCCGTTCTTGTTGCACGGATGTTCCCCGGTAAATAAAGCGACATGGTCGCTGGGCTTGACGGTATTGTCGCCAGCCAATTGCAATGCGGAAACCAGCGTCGCGCGCTTGATTTCCCTATTTGAATTTACATACGGAACGTTGTGAACCAGCAAGTAAGTTGCCTTGATCTCCACTTCATAGCCTTCGTCCCTCAGTCTCTTAAGATCAACGTTACGACTTATCAGTTCTTGTGACATTGAAGATCATTCCAGGCTTTACCTTCACAGTGTCCCCCTCAACCATCGTCCCTTCGGGCTTGTGGTCAGGCCCCCGTTTGTACGTAACCGTATAGACGATGTTTTCGTCGATCGCTGGATTTTCGAAAGCCAAACGGACGACGTCGATGTAGGAAAGTTCGTGTTCAGTCACGATCTTTTCTCTACCATTTACGACTATCTTGAAGTGTTGCCCGGGGCTGGGATGCTCTGGATTGCTCACTTTATTGCTCCTATGCTATGTCTCAGACAAATTTCTACTAGACAGCTTTTTTCTCGTCCAGCAGTTCACGAAACCAGGAACGAAATTCTCCATCCTTACGGCGAGCAAAGCTTGGATGCTCCATCAAACTTGCCGCGTAGTGATTTAGATAGTTATCCAAGTGTCGATTCTCCTTGATCACCTTTCGAATCTCGCTCTTATTAGCATCAGCTCGCAGGTCATAGAGAATCTCCATGAGCGGCAAGACCTCCGTTGGATCGCGCAAAGGCAACCTATGGAGAATCTGTAGCGCCTTCTCCGGAGCGTGCAATTTTGCATAGGCTTTCGCAAGAATTCTCTGCACAACCACGTCCTTAAGATCAATGTCAGTCGCGCTTGCAACAAGCTTGTCCCATTGCTGAAGCTCTCCCAGTGCGCGAAACAAGATGCCGCGAAACTGTTGTGCTGTCAGCTTCGCCGGATCGTCCTCAATGGACGCCACGATCAACTGGAGTTGCTCAGGTGAGCTCGCGAGCGTACAAAACAATGACAGGACCTGCGGCTCCATTAAACTCGGCCCAAGCGTTGACAGATGACGAACCACAGATTCGCCGCGTTCGGTCACTGTAGCCTGCGGAGCGGCCACGCATACTTCTGCGAACTCGAGAATTATTTCTTTGTGATTAGGAGCGCTCTTAAGATAGTTCAAGTAGCTCACAATTGACTCTTCATGCTCCTTCACGAGCCGGTAGTAGCGCGCCGCTTCCAAATAGACTTCTGCCCGCGGGAAAAGAGTCAGCAATTCTTGAATCACACGACGACTGTCCGCCTCTTTGCGCAGCGTAAGCCCCTCTCTAAACAGTGCCAAACGTGACTTGACGTAACCAACCGTGTCCTCAGGATTGAGGGTGGCAAACAATTCAACATAGTCGGCGAGAATGATTCGACCTTTTCCTGCAGAGTTATCCATCGCGAGGTACTCGTCTGTCGCTAGTTCACTATCCGCCCACAGATAGTAAAGACGAGGCACTTCCAAATTCAGGCGCAACTTCATTTTTCGATCGAAGGCCTCGGGCTCTGGCTGCCGAGGTACCCGTGTCAGAACCACGCGAAGATCTACCTTCGGTCGATCGCCTCGTATCTCCTTAACGAGTTGACTGTTCTTTATGATTTCATACATGCGTCTCGTTCCTGCCATGCTCTCCGGACTCGTCGACGAGAGCAACAGAACCGTGTCAGGAAGCACCTGCGTGCAAAGTCCGCCAATTTCAGTAATACCAGTACGCGAGTCGATTACGAGGACATCAGGCTGCAGTTGAGTCTTTATCCTCGACAACAAATCGAACCAGAAAGAGAGACCTCGTTTGCTTCTAAGTAAGAGGTTCCAGTCCAACCTAGAGAGTGTTTCGTAGTAACTGTCAGGCATCCCGTAATTCCCAGCCGGAATTAGCTGAAGTCTTCCGCCAGAACGAGTGACCTCTTCCGACAAACCAAGAGGGATCGGACTCAGATTGGGAAGTGGTAGGTTTTGCTGGAACGCCGCAATCTGGTCCAGGAGTCCATTGCTGATATTTGTCGTCGCATCTCTAAAGAATTTCGAATCGAGGCCTGGTGCCTCGAAATCCATGTCAGCGAGAACAACTTTCTGTCCTGTCTTCGCCAAATAAATCCCGAAATTTGCGCACGCCAAAGTCCGGCCTACCCCGCCTTTGTATGAGTAGAAGGTAACTACACGCATTGGTAGAGTCTGTTTAGCGTAAGCGCACGGTGAGCTCGATCCAAGTCTGGCTGCACGTCTTGCGGCAGGTTGTATTCGTAGACTGCACTCTCGCTGGCAATTGAGCTAGGCATCTGACTAGAGGGTTCAGTGTGTAACGTTTTAGAAAGGCCCCGCTCAAGAGCGATAGCCGCGACTTGGCCCGCGGACACACGAATATTCTTTTCCTGTAGCTTTTGCGCAAAATGATCAAGCTCGCTCCACGTTTCAGGACGCATCGGCACTTTTCTCACAATCGTCCAAGCTGGATCGGACGGCCGCCCACCTCGACTTACTAGCCGTTCTCTTACGATTGAGCCAATCACACTCATACCCAGTGGATCGATTGGAAGTTTGCCAATCGAAATGGGCGGTTCTGAACCCAAGAGTCGTTGGGTTGCAGTTGCCGACAAAGCCCGACTCTTTCGAACTTTCTTCATTTGTTGAACTCCCGTATCGGGAAATATTGGCCGTCTACGACCAAGCCGATTTCACCTTGGTTTGAATCACGTCCCATTCGATGCAAAAATTTCGCCAACTCTGGGACTGTCTTCTTGTTCCAGGATGACGTCGCCATAAGGGAAAAAACCGCTGAAATCTTCTCCACGCCAATCGTCCCGCCTCTTTCGTCGTCACGCCATGCACCCTTTCCCTCGATTACGGTCGCGCCGCCAAAAAGCTTCGCCATCACTTCGAGAGCCTGCACCTGCCATGCACCGTGGTCGATTGGAATGCCGTCTCGCGTTTGACTCGGAACAAATACGGAAACCGTGAAATTCCGGGGGTCACCGCGTACCGCTCCTAGCCAATTGCTTGTATCGAGGGCTGCCACCTGCTACGTCCCGACTCTTGAAAACATATTGCCCTGAAAGTATCAGAACGTAGCAGTTTGGTCAACATCTTTTTGGGCAATAAGAGGACAGGTAGGGTCAATACGGGATTAAAAGGCTTATCTTCAAATAGATATGTTCATACGCTCTAGGTCGGACGTTTCACCATGAGCGCATCAGAGCGCCAAAACCCCATCGGCGCTTCCTCGATCGAACTCTTCTTCAATCTGGTTTTCGTCTTAGTGATCATGCAAGTCACACAGCTGGTGGAGCACGCCCACAGCACTATGGATTTCCTGCGGGCGCTGCTGGTGCTGATGCCGATCTGGTGGTGTAGGCGGGCTATGTCTGGCTGACGAACAACGTCGGCGCGAGCTGGCAGATGCGCCTGGTGCTGATCGCTGCCATGGCGGGGTTTCTCACGATGGCGATGGCGATTCCGCAGGTGTTCGGCGCCGTGGCGCTGACGTTCGGGCTTGCCTATCTTTTCGTCGTGGTGCGCGGAAACGGCGTTTCCAGCTGCTATAATTCGCGCATGGGTTCGAAGCTCTCCACCGCCAATCCCTATCTGCGCGACCCCGCCGTCCGGCAAGGCTCCGTATACCAGTCGGTCGCCAGCTCGTCGGCGATTGAAGGCATTCGCGCACCGTTCAGGAAAACCTCCGACGCCGCCGTGAAGCACGCGCCGGGCGTTCGCTCCAAATCGAACGGCAAGGCGCGCCTCACACGCGCCTGACTCCGGCGTGCGCCCGCAGCGTGCGGGCGATGATCCTTCCAAACACTCCCGTCATCGGTTCGTAGTCGCGGTCCATCGCCGCATGAATGGCTGCGATGTAGCGCCGCTTTTCCTTTCCACGGACTCCCGAGAAATTCAAAGCCCGCAGACCTGCCTGCAATCCCATCAGGGTCGCTAGGACGCGGGCGCAGCGGCCGTTCCCCTCGCGAAACGGGTGGATCAGAATCAATTCCGCGTGCACGACGGCGAGCGCGCGCGCCTGCTCCCCGGCGGTTGCGAAGCGGCAAGGCGTGCAATCCCGCAGCGGCCCCCGTTCGAAATTGCGCATCAGCCTGGGTACCTGCTCTGCGGCGGCGAACATGAACTCGTCTTTCGTCATGTTGACGCTCCGGTACGCCGGGGCGCTGATGTTCGGGCTTTCGTATCTTTTCGTGGTCGTGCTGCACCACGGCGCCTTTGCGCTGAAGGGCGAAGGTGCAGCGGCAAAGGCGATTCTCGGGATCGCGCCTTTCAATCTCGGCGCGTCC
>Ga0137451_1000016_pt1 | contig 58619 bp, 52 predicted proteins | sample EasRivERMGT500_2_FD_102336 | JGI IMG/M metagenome (GOLD analysis project Ga0137451, IMG submission 102336) | Soil microbial communities from meander-bound floodplain in the East River, Colorado, USA - East River MetaG ERMGT500_2 | ecosystem: Environmental > Terrestrial > Soil > Floodplain ... | reverse complement strand
GGCGAAAACCGGCCAGGGCATTGACGCACTGCTCGAGCAGGTGCTGCTGCAATCCGAGGTGTTGCAGCTGTCGGCCGCCGTGGACGCTCCCGCCAAGGGCATCGTGATCGAGGCGCGTCTCGACAAAGGCCGCGGGCCGGTGGCGACGGTGCTCGTTCAGTCCGGGACGCTCAAGCGCGGAGACGTGGTGCTGGCAGGTTCTTCATTCGGGCGCGTTCGCGCCATGCTCGACGAGCTCGGCAATCCGGTTCCGGAGGCCGGACCCTCGATTCCGGTCGAGATCCAGGGCCTCTCGGACGTGCCGGGGGCGGGCGAGGAAGTCATCGTACTCGGTGACGAGCGCAAGGCGCGCGAGATCGCGCTGTTCCGCCAGGGCAAGTTCCGCGAAGTGAAGCTCGCGAAGAAGCAGGCGGCAACGCTCGAGAACATGTTCGACCAGATAGGCGAGGGCGCGGTCAGGGTGCTTGCGCTGCTCATCAAAGCCGACGTGCAGGGCTCTCAGGAGGCTCTGGTGCACGCGCTTACCCGACTTTCCACCGAGGAGGTCAAAGTCAATGTCGTGCACAGCGCCGTCGGCGCAATCACCGAGTCCGACGTAAATCTTGCGCTCGCTTCGAAGGCGGTGGTCATCGGCTTCAACACGCGCGCAGACGTGGCCGCGCGCAAGGCGGCTCAAGCCTCGGGCATCGACGTGCGCTACTACAACATCATCTATGACGCTGTCGACGAAGTGAAGGCGGCGCTGTCGGGCATGCTTGCCCCGACGAGGAAGGAAAATGTCCTGGGATTGGTGGAGGTGCGCCAGGTATTCAAGATCTCCAAAGTCGGCGCGGTCGCCGGATGCTATGTGCTCGAGGGCTTGGTGCGCCGCAACGCCCTGGTCAGAGTGCTGCGCGACAACGTGGTCGTCCATACGGGAGAGATCGATTCGCTCAAGCGCTTCAAGGACGACGTGCGCGAAGTGAAGGCCAGTTTCGAGTGCGGCATGTCGGTGAAGGGCTATAACGACCTCAAAGTCGGAGATCAGTTCGAGATCTACGAAGTGCAAGAGGTCGCGCGGACGCTGTAGGCGGTCGAGAGCTCAGATCGGAGCTCTCAAATCAAACTTCGGACTCTCAGCCGTTCCTATGGCCAACGAGCAAAGGCTGCGGCGGGTCGCAGATCAGATCCAGCGCGAGCTGTCCGGCCTGCTGCGCTCCGAGCTTAAGGACCCGCGCGTCGGTTTTGTAACACTCACCGGGGTCGAAGTGTCCCCCGACCTTGCTCACGCGAAGGTATTCTTCACCACGCTCGGCGACGCGCAATCTCTGAGCCGTACCGAGGAGGGGCTGAAGCGTGCGGCGGGCTTCCTGCGCGCGCAACTCGGCGGGCTCCTGACGCTGCGCGTAACCCCCGAATTGCATTTTCATTACGACGCTTCGGTGGAGCACGGCGTGCGCCTATCGCAGTTGATCGACGCCGCGGTCACCGGAAAGAAATCTGATTAGGATCGAGCCCATGAAGGGTGCGCCGCGCGAGGCGGTCAGCGGGGTGCTGCTCATCGACAAGCCGGCCGGTCCAAGTTCGAACGCCGTGCTGCAGCGGACGAAGCGACTCCTCGGCGCGACGCGCGCCGGCCATACCGGGACTCTCGACCCCCTGGCGAGCGGCCTGCTCGTGATCGGTATGGGCGAGGCGACCAAGTTCTCGGGCGCCATGCTCGATGCCGACAAGACCTATCGCGCCCGGCTGAAGCTCGGCGAACGGACCGCGACCGGTGACGCCGAGGGTCCGGTGCTCGCACGCTCGGAAGCCAAAGTTTCGCGCAATGAGCTGCTATCGATCCTGGATCGCTTTCGCGGCGAGATCGATCAGCTGCCGCCTATGCATTCTGCGATCAAGCACCTTGGGCGGCCCTTATATGCGTACGCGCGCAGCGGTGAATCTGTTCCCCGCTCGCTGCGGCGAATCGCGATCCGGCGGCTCGAACTGGAGAAGTTCGAAGCGAATGCGGCGGTGCTATTCGTCGAATGCAGCAAGGGCACCTACATTCGAGCGCTTGCCGAGGATATCGGCGAGGCGCTCGGTTGCGGTGCACATCTGACGGCGCTCGAACGCACCGCCGTCGGCCCGTTCCGGCTGGACCAGTCGCTCAAGCTGGATGTCCTCGAAGCGCTTTCCCTCGCTGAACGGCGCGGCAGGCTTCTGCCGCCGGAAACGCTCGTTGAATCCCGGCCGCGCCTCATGCTTAAGGTCCAGGTGGCGGCGAAATTTCGGCAAGGTCGGGCGGTTCCAGTCGATTCCCCAAGCGGCAGCGCCGCAGTCTTTGACGAGGGCGGGATATTCCTCGGTACCGGGGAGGTCGATGCGAGCGGCACGCTCCGGCCGAAGCGCCTCCTCGCGCTGCGGTAGAGCGAAGGCGAAATAACCCACGACAACAGCTTGTTGAAGGCCCTGATTTCAAGGTAGAATGCCGGCCTTTCGCGAAGAGATAAGAGAGCATGCCGGGAAGCGTTACGCAAAGGGCGCAGATCGTCCAACAACACCAGCGCGCGGCGGGCGACACCGGTTCCCCGGAAGTCCAGATCGCGCTGCTAACAGCTCGTATCAACGGGCTGACCGGCCACTTCAAGGCGCACGTCAAGGATCACCACTCCCGGCGCGGCTTGCTGAAGATGGTAAGCCGGCGCCGCAAGCTGCTCGACTATCTCAAGCGCAAGAACAACGGGAAATATCACGAGCTGATCGAGCAACTTGGCCTGCGCAAGTAACTTAGTCGACGCCCATCTCACACAGATGGGCGTTTTCATTTCCAGAATCGACCCGGCGAAGCTTCGCCCGAGCCGGCCTTATCACCGATCGAGAAGACCATGCGGCTAACCCCCATCAAGAAAACATTCACATACGGTGCGCACCAAGTGACGCTGGAAACCGGCGAAATCGCGCGCCAGGCTCACGGCGCGGTCGTGGTGAACATGGACGACACCGTCGTCTTGTGCACCGTGGTCGCGGCCAAGCAAGCAAAGTCGGCACAGGACTTCCTTCCGCTTACCTGCGATTACGTCGAGAAGACCTACGCGGCCGGCAAGATTCCAGGGGGGTTCTTCAAACGTGAGGGACGGCCCTCCGAGAAGGAAACCTTGACCTCGCGTCTTATCGACCGTCCGATCCGCCCGCTGTTTCCGGACGGCTTTTACAACGAAGTGCAGGTGGTCGCGCAGGTGTTGTCGTGCAATTCAGAGGTAGACCCGGACATTGCGGCGCTGATCGGCGCATCCGCCGCTCTGACGCTATCGGGTATTCCGTTCAACGGCCCGATCGGAGCGGCGCGCGTGGGCTATATCAACGGCCAGTACGTGCTCAACCCGACGGCGACGCAGCTCAAGGAAAGCCAGCTTAATCTCGTGGTTGCCGGTACTGAGCACGCCGTGCTGATGGTGGAGTCCGAAGCGCACGAGCTGGCCGAAGACGTCATGCTCGGTTCCGTCGTGTTCGGCCACGAGCAGATGCGCGGAGCGATCCAGGCGATTCACGAGCTTGCGGACCAGGCCGCAAAACCGGCGTGGGACTGGAAGCCGAAGGAAAAGGACCAGGCGCTGGTAACGCGCGTCAAGGAGCTTGCCGAAAGCGATCTGCGGGCAGCTTTCACTCTGCGGCAAAAGCAGGCGCGTTCCGAGGCGATCGATGGCATCTGGAAGCGGGTATTCGAAGCGGTTAGCGTTGGCAAGGAAGGTGGGCCGGACGCGAATGCAGTGAAGGAAATCTGTTTCGATCTGGAATCGAAAATCGTTCGCAACCAGATTCTCGACGGCGAGCCGCGCATCGACGGCCGCGACACTCGCACGGTGCGGCCGATCGATATCCGCGTAGGGGCGTTGCCGCGCACCCATGGCTCGGCGCTTTTCACCCGAGGCGAAACTCAGGCGATGGTGGTGGCGACGCTTGGCACCGGTCGCGACGAGCAGATCATCGATGCGTTGATGGGCGAATACAAGGAGCGCTTCATGCTCCATTACAACATGCCCCCGTACGCGACCGGAGAGACCGGCCGAATGGGCTCGCCCAAGCGACGCGAGATCGGCCACGGGCGTCTCGCGAAGCGGGCGCTGGTCGCGGTGTTGCCTACCGCCGAAGAATTCGCATACTCGATGCGCGTCGTATCGGAGATCACCGAATCGAACGGCTCCTCCTCAATGGCGTCGGTATGCGGTGGAAGCCTTGCGCTGATGGATGCGGGCGTGCCGATGAAAGCGCACGTCGCGGGCATTGCAATGGGGCTGATCAAGGAAGGCAAGCGCTTCGCCGTGCTCACCGACATCTTGGGCGACGAGGACCACCTCGGCGACATGGATTTCAAGGTGGCGGGGACCGAGCGCGGCATCACGGCGCTGCAGATGGACATCAAGATAGAGGGCATCACCAAGGAGATCATGCAGGTAGCGTTGGCCCAAGCGCGCGAAGGCCGCATGCACATCCTTGGCTTCATGAAGCAAGCTCTCGAAGGCTCGCGCGCCGAGATCTCGAGCTACGCGCCGCGTATCATCAAGATGAAGATCAATCCCGAAAAGATCCGAGACGTGATCGGGAAAGGCGGAGTGGTCATCCGCGGGCTGCAGGAGGAGACCGGCACGACGATCGAAATCGCAGACGACGGCACCATCTCGATCGCCTGTGTGTCGTCGGAGGGCGGTCAGGCTGCGAAAAAGCGCATCGAAGATATCACCGCCGATGTGGAAGTGGGTCGCGTATACGACGGCACGGTGCTCAAGCTTCTCGATTTCGGCGCGATCGTTCAGCTGCTGCCGGGCAAGGACGGGCTTCTGCACATTTCGCAGATCGCCAACGAGCGCGTCAACAATGTTTCCGATTACCTCAAGGAAGGCCAGCATGTGAAGGTCAAGGTGCTGGAGGCGGACGAAAAGGGCCGCGTGCGGCTCAGCATGAAAGCGGTAAAAGAAGCCGCGGCGGCAACTCAACCCTGACGGGATCCACGAGAGCAAAAAAAGGCGCCAAGGGCGCCTTTTTGTTTTCGTCACTCCCACGCACGTGGGAGTCCAGCGTCGTTCAGAAAGTCACTGGATCCCCGCTTGCGCGGGGATAACCGGCGGAGCGCGTCTCGCGCGCGCCCGTCACTTCGCGACCTGCTTTTCCTTCAATTCATCGAGCGTTTTACAGTCAATGCACAGAGTCGCGGTGGGCCGCGCTTCGAGTCTCTTCAAACCGATTTCGACGCCGCAGTTCTCGCAGTAACCGTAGTCGTCCTTGTCGATGCGGGCGATCGTCTCATCAATTTTCTTGATGAGCTTTCTCTCCCGGTCGCGGTTGCGCAGTTCCAGGCCGATGTCGGATTCCTGGCTGGCGCGATCGTTGGGATCGGCGAACAGTGTCGCCTCGTCCTGCATCGCGTGGACCGTCCGGTCGATGTCCTGCGATAGCTCCACCTTCAGCGCGCCGAGCACCTTCTTGAAGTGCGCGCGCTGCTTGGGATTCATGTACTCCTCCCCCCTTTTTGACGGGTAAGGCGGGAAGGTCTTGTGCAACAGATCCAAGTCGGAGTCTCCGCGTCGCGGGGCAAAGAGAAATGAAGGCAATTTGATACCAGAAATCGATATAAGGGGCAAGTGAATTTTCTGCGGGAATTGCCAGTTCCTTTCGCGTTGACCGTGCCGTGGACGAAGGCGTAAGATGCCAAACCCGCGGGGTGTAGCGCAGCCTGGTAGCGCACTTGCTTTGGGAGCAAGGTGTCGGGAGTTCGAATCTCTCCACCCCGACCAGATATATTTTTGCCTGCCGCGTCGCGCGGGCCAACGCCGAAGCGGCGGCAATGTGCCTTACCCGTGCCCGTAGCTCAAACTGGATAGAGCACCAGCCTTCTAAGCTGGGGGTTGTGGGTTCGACTCCCGCCGGGCGCGCCATTTGCGAACAAAGAAGTATGATGGCCGCGAGCGCCGGCAGAAAGATGCTCGAACCCATCGATTTCCGTGAATGAAGCCGGCCGGAGGTGTAAACGACCATGTCCACGACAGCTGCTATCCAGCCGCACAATGAAAGACCGGCCGCCGTATCAACACGCTACTCTCTCAGGAGGAAATCATGGCTACCACCGTCACCTTTGACCCGAAGGAGCTCGAGGCCAAGATCAAGGCCATGTACCGCAGCGTCGCCGAGAATCCGCATGGCGAGTTCCACTTCGAGATGGGCCGTGCGCTGGCCGAGCGCCTCGGCTACGCGCCCGCCGATCTCGACCGAATCCCGGCAGAGGCTATCGAGTCTTTCGCCGGCGTTGGCTACTACTTCCATCTTGCCGATCTCAAGCAAGGCGAAACCGCGCTCGACCTGGGCAGCGGGTCCGGCATGGACACGTTCATCGCCGCGCTCAAGGTAGGCCCGCGCGGGAAGGTCATCGGCGTCGACATGACCGATGAACAGCGTGCCAAGGCGGAGCGCCTGCGCGACCGCGACGGCTTCAAGAACGTGACCTACATCAAAGGGCACATCGAGAACGTGCCGGCCCCCGCGGCCTCGGTCGACGTCGTGATCAGCAATGGCGTCATCAATCTGGCGACCGACAAGGGCGAGGTCTTCCGCGAAGCCGCACGCCTGCTGAAGCCCGGCGGCCGGTTGGCAATCTCCGACATCGTCACCGAGGTTCAGCTGCCCGAGACCATCGTGTGCAATTCAACGCTGTGGGCGGCCTGCATCGGCGGTGCCGCCCAGGAGGACAACTACCGCACGCTGATTGCGGCGGCCGGCCTCAAGGTCGTCAAGGTCGAAGATAATCCGGCTTACCAGTTCATCTCGGAGAACGCACGTGGCGCCAGCCGGAAGTTCGGCGTGAAGAGTATTTCGCTGCTCGCAGCGAAACCGTGACGGCGGCCTGCCTTCGATGATCGACGTCTACACATGGCCGACGCCCAACGGGCACAAGATTCACATCATGCTCGAGGAAACCGGATTGCCTTACAAGGTCCGTCCGGTCAATATCCGCACCGGCGAGCAGTTTCAGTCCGACTTTCTCAGGATCAGCCCGAACAACAAGATTCCGGCGATCGTCGATCCCGATGGACCGGACGGAAAGCCGCTCGCGGTGTTCGAGTCGGGTGCAATTCTCATCTATCTCGCCGGGAAGACTGGAAAGCTGCTGCCTCGCGACGATCGCGGCAAGTACATCGCACTCCAGTGGTTGATGTTTCAGATGGGGTCGATCGGCCCGATGATGGGGCAGGCCGGGCATTTCCGCAGCAACGCCGTACCCGAGCGCATCGAGTACGCCATCAACCGCTACACGAACGAGGTCAGGCGCCTACACGGCGTGATGGAAAAGCGCCTTTCGGAAGGACCATACTTTGCCGACGCGGAGTACTCGATCGCGGACATCGCGATTTTCCCCTGGCTGCGCGCGAGCGAGAGAAACGGCATCAACTGGGCGGAATTCCCGAACGTGAAAAAATGGTTCGACGGAATTGGGGCGCGGCCGGCGGTCCAGCGAGCGCTCAAGGTGCTGGCCGACGTGCAGACCACGCCCCCCGGCCAGTACGACCCGAAGGCGCGCGAGATCCTTTTCGGGGCGACGCAGTACCAAAAACACTGAGGATCGAGGGAAGGAAACAACACGGAAGAGGAAGTTGGGGTGGCCGATGGGACTCGAACCCACGACAACCGGAATCACAATCCGGGACTCTACCAGCTGAGCTACGGCCACCGTCGGTCAGCAAGCGGAATTATACCGTAGGGATCGGTTCTTGAGACCGCGTACCTAGAGGTTTGACAGGACTTCGCGGAACTTCGCCTCGACTTTCCGACGCAGCTCGGGGCTCGCGCGGGCCACGGGCGGAAAGTCTTTCAGCATCTCGAACGGCCGACAGGCATCGATCAAGGCGCGCGAATTCCAGGTCGCGCCGCGCGGGATGCGTGGATCGAGCGGGCCGCTCCACATCTTGCGGATGATGTCGATGTCCTCCGCGGGGTCGCAGCGCGTGCACATCGCCCAGAGCACGTCGAAAAGGTCCGTGGGATCGACATCGTCGTCGACGACGACGACGAACCGTCCGAAATAGGACCCGGACTGGCAGCTCGCCGCGGCCATCGCGGCCTGCTTGGCATGGCCGGCGTAGGCCTGTTTGATAGCGATGACGTTGAACATGCGCGCGCCGCCTGCTTCATGGCACCAGACGCCCTTGACGCCGCTCACGCCGGCGCGCTCGACTTCGTCCCAGATCATCCCGGCTTTCATCACGCACTTGCTGTAGGAGAAGTCCGACGGGGGGCGCATCGGCGTGGCCATGGTGAGGATAGGATCGTTGCGGTGATAGATGCGCTGCACGCGGATCACCGGCTGCTCGCTCTTGCCTCCGGCATAGTAGCCGGTGAACTCGCCGAACGGGCCCTCGGGCGCGACGTCGCCCGGGACCATCTCGCCCTCGAGGACGATTTCTGCGTGGGCGGGCATGGGCAGGCCGTGCAGCTCGCTTTCGATCACGTCGAAGGGTTCGCCGCGGTGTCCGCCCGCGTAGTCGTATTCCGAGAGCCCAAAGCGCAGCTCGTTGCCTCCGGCGAGAAAAAGAAGAGGATCGTGCCCGCAAGACACGAGCACGGGGCAGGACTTGCCCTGCTTGAAGTACTTCTCGCGGATCTGCCGGCCGTGCTTGCCCGGAGACATCCAGACGCCGACGCGCTTCGCGTCATGCACCATGACCCGGTAGGTACCGCAATTGATCCAGTTCTCCTCGGGGTCGCGCATGATCACGAGGTCGTCGGTGCCGATGTAGCGGCCGCCGTCGAGCTCGTGCAGGAACGGCACGGGGAATTTGAGCACATCGACTTCGTTCTCGCGCATCACGTTTTCCAGCACTGGACCTGACTGGACGATACGCGGAGGGATGGGTTCGTGGTTCTTCATGCGATCGCGGTAGGCACGCACTACGTCGAGCGAATGCCCTGGCGCGAGGAAGCCCAGCGTAATCGCGAGGCGCCGCATCGAATTGGTCGAGCCAGACAGAACGCGAAAACCTTGCGGATACCCGGGAATATCCTGAAACAGCACCGCCGGGGCGTTGGAACGCGCGTTCACGGCCTCGGCGAGCGTGCCCATCTCCAGGTTCCAGTGCGCGCCCGGGACCTTCAGCAGCTCGCCCGCCCGTTCGATCCGCGAGAGAAACTCGCGTAGATCAGAATGCGGGCGGTCGTAGTCGTTCCAGATCTTGATAGGGGCGGGATCGTTCATGGAATTCGTTCGCTCAGTCGGCGCGTATCTTCGCGTCGGCGATGACCCGCGTCCAGCGTTCGAGCTCGACTCTCACCAACTTCGACAGCCGCTCCGGTTCTCCTCCGGCGGGAGACAGTCCTTGCTTGACGAGGATTTCCTTCACGTCGGGCAGGGCGAGAATGGCATTGATCTCGTCGTTGAGCTTGCGCACGACCTCCGGAGGCGTCGAGGCCGGTGCCATCAACCCGTACCAGACGCTCGACTCAACCCCGGGGTAACCAGCTTCCTTGAAGGTCGGCACAGCGGGAAAGACCGCAGAGCGCTCCTCGTTCAACACGGCAAGCAGTCGCACTTTGCCAGCGTTCACCAGCGGAGCAACCGTATGCACCGGCAGGATCATCGCATCGACATATCCCCCGGCGAGATCCCGCATGGCTTCTGCCGCACCTTTGTAGGGAACGTGGGTGATGTCGACACCGGTAGCCAGCTTGAAGAGCTCCATGGTGAGATGCTGCGGCGTACCGTTGCCCGAGGAGGCATAGTTGAGTTTTCCGGGTTTCGATTTGGCGAGTGCGACAAATTTGGCCATGGTGGCGGCGGGTGTATTTGCGCTGACCGCAAACCAAAGAACGCCGGTGGCCACGAGGCTTACCGGGGCAAAGCTCTTCAAGGGATCGTAGCGGGCCTTTTTGCTCAGCGCCGGGTTCAAAGCAAACGTGGTCGCGGTCATCATCAACGTATAACCGTCCCCGGCAGCCCGGGCGGCGAGCTCCGTGCCGATGTTCCCGCTTGCACCCGGCCTGTTTTCGACGACGACCGGAACGCCCCAGCGCTCGCTCAGTCTCTGCCCGAAGGTGCGCGCGAGGATATCGATGCCGGTTCCGGGCGAGAACGGGGCGATGATCGTGATCGTGCGGCTCGGGTAGGCTTGTTGCGCAATAGCGGGGATCGCGGCTAGGGTGCTAAGAGCCAAGACCGTGGCGCGCAGAATGTTCATGTGCTCTCCTTTCAAGCGATCATTGTAAGACGCTCAAGGCGATTCGGGCAGGTCCTCGCGGCTCAGGACAAACACGCAATCGTAGCCCGCGCTCGTCTCGGGCCAGATGAATGGGAGTTGTGGGAAGGCTCGTTCGAGCCTTCCGCGGTGGTGACCGATCTCCACCACGAGCAGTCCTCGGGGTCGGAGGAATCGCCTCGCACCTTTTAGAATCCGGCGCACGAACTGGAAACCGTCCCATCCGCCTGCGAGCCCAAGCCGGGGTTCATGCCGGTATTCGCGCGGCAGCGTCCGCATCGCTTTTGAATCGACATAAGGTGGATTGGCAACGATGAGATCGTATTCGGAAGGTCTCAGGCCGGCGAACAGGTCGGCGGCGGCCAGCCTGACACGCCGGCCGAGACGATAGGTCCGCACGTTTCGACGGGCGACGGCGAGGGCACTGAGCGAAACGTCGCTCGCATCGACGGTCGTGCGCGGAAACGCGAGCGCAAGCAGAATCGCGAGGCACCCCGACCCGGTGCACAGATCGAGCGCCCGGCGCACTTCTGCCGGACGCGACACCCAAGGTGAAAGTCGATCGCGCAGCAACTCGGCGATGAAGGAGCGCGGCACGACGACGCGCTCATCGACATGGAAGCGGTGTTCCCCCAGCCAGGCCTCCTGGATCAGGTAGGCGAGGGGACGGCGCGTGCGCACGCGCTCTTCGATCAACCGGGCGACCCGGCGGCGCTCGCTGGGTGTCAGGCTGCGCGCAAGCGATTGCGCCAGCCCTTCGTAAGGCACGCGCAGCACGTGCGCGAGCAGCCATGCCGCTTCGTCTCTCGCGCCGTGGGTTCCGTGGCCGAACCCTAGGCGCCCGGCCCGGAAGCGTCGTTCGGCATAGCTCAACCAGTCGCGCAGGGCTACCGGGGGAGCGGCCTCAATGTGCGGAGCGGGGCGAGAGCGGCTCAGGTTGCGAGAAGCCGCGAGAGCAGGCGAAAGTAGATCTCGCGCAGCGGTTCGATCGCGGCTATGTCGATGTGTTCGTTGAGTTTGTGAATCGAGGCGTTCAGCGGGCCGAATTCGACCACTTCGGGACAGATGTCGGCGATGAAACGGCCGTCGGAGGTGCCGCCCGTGGTGCTGACTTCCGGAGCGGAGCCGGTGACGTCGCGAATTGCGGCGATCAGGGTCTCCACCAGTTTGCCGCGCGGCGTGAGATAAGGCACGCCGGAGAGCGACCACTCGATCTCGAAGTCGAGCCCGTGGCGCTCCAGGACCGATTGGACGCGCTGCTTGAGCGCCTCGGGCGTGCTTGCGGTCGAAAAGCGAAAATTGAACATCACCTCCACTTCACCGGGAATGACGTTGCTGGCGCCGGTGCCGCCGTGGATGTTCGAGATCTGCCAGGTGGTCGGCGGAAAGTGTTCGTTGCCCCGGTCCCATTCGGTCGCCGCGAGCTCGGCGAGCGCGGGCGCCGCGAGATGGACGGGATTCTTGGCCAGATGCGGATAGGCGACGTGGCCCTGCACGCCTTTGACGCGCAGCGTGCCCGAGAGAGAGCCGCGGCGGCCGTTCTTGATCGTATCGCCCAGCTTCGCCGCGCAGGTGGGCTCGCCCACGAGGCAATAGTCGATGCGCTCGCCCCGGGCTTTCAGCAGTTCGACGACCCTCGCCGTGCCGTCCACGGCCGGGCCTTCCTCGTCCGAGGTGACCAAGAGCGCGATCGATCCTCCATGCGAAGGATGCGTCTTTGCAAAGTGCTCGACGGCCACGACGAAGGCCGCGATCGATGTCTTCATGTCGGCGGCGCCGCGCCCGAAGAGCTTCCCGTCACGCTCTGTGGGAACGAAAGGATCGCTGTGCCACTTGTCGAGCGGCCCGGTGGGCACGACATCGGTATGTCCGACAAAACAGAGAAGGGGACGGGTGGTGCCGCGTCGAGCCCAGAGATTGGTGACCTCTCCGCGCCGAACCTGCTCGATCGTGAACCCCAACCGCGCCAGTCGCTCGGCAAGCAATTGCTGGCAGCCGCCGTCCTCGGGAGTGACCGACCGGCGCGCGATCAGTTCGCGGGCGAGCTGGAGCGTGGCAGCCGTTTCAGCGGCCGGCATGGCGAGCTTAGGCTGGACCGGCTCGGTTGGTCGAACAGCGGCGAGCCCTGAATTGCAGCATCCTCTATACGCGCTCGGTGTCGTTGACGTCCAGCTTGAACTCGTTGAACGATGTGTTGCTGAGCGCTGCCGCAGCCGTCTTTGCTTCTGGTTTTCGTTCCTTGCCGCCCGCAATGTCGGCGCCGGCATCGGTATTGTTGATGAGCCAGAGCAGATTGTTGGCGGAATCGGCGTTGGCAAGCCCTTCTTCCTGGGTGATGGTGCCTGCGCGAATCATGTTGAACAGCGACTGCTCGAAGGTCAGCGAGCCGGGCGTCAGCGCTTTTTCCATCGCCTCCTTCATTTCACTGATCTCGCCTTTCTCGATCAGTTCCGCTATGTGGCGGCTGTTGAGCATGACTTCGGCCGCCGCGGAGCGCGTGCCTCTGACGTTCTTGACGAGGCGCTGCGATACGACGCACTTCAGCGTTGACGACAGGTCCTGCAACAGCGCGGCGCGGCTCTCCAGCGGATAGAAGCTGATGACGCGGTTCATCGCGTGGTAGCTGTTGTTGGCGTGCAGCGTCGCGAGGCACAGGTGCCCGGACTGGGCGTACTGGATCGCCGAGGTCATCGTGTCCTTGTCGCGCACTTCGCCGATGAGGATGCAGTCGGGCGCCTGGCGCAGCGCGTTCTTCAGCCCTATCTTCATATCCAAAGTGTCGGTGCCGACCTCGCGCTGATTCACGATCGATTTCTTGTTCTGGAAGATGAACTCGATGGGATCTTCCAAAGTGAGGATATGGCCGGTCGTTCGCTCGTTGCGAAAGTCGAGCATCGCCGCGAGCGTCGTCGATTTCCCCGAGCCGGTGGCCCCCACCATCAGGATCAGGCCGCGCTTTTCCAGGATGAGATCCTTGAGCACGGACGGCAGGCCAAGCGTGTCGAGCGGCGGGATGTTGCCGGGGATGTAGCGCACCACAACGGAGGGCGACCCCTTCTGCCGGAAGGCGCTGATGCGGAAGCTGCCCACGCCCGGCAAAGTGAATGCGGTGTTCAGCTCGAGCGTGTCGTCGTACTCCTTCTTCTGCTTGTCGTCGATTACTTCCAAGAGCAGGCTGCGTATGGTATTGGCGTCCATCAATTGCTGGTTGACGGGCACGGCGACGCCGTTGATCTTGATGTTGATGGGCGAGCTGACCGACAGAAAGATGTCGGAAGCCTTCTTATCGGCCATCAGCTGGAACAGGCGCTTCATCATGGACATGTTTGCCTCCCTCGATGCAGCCGGCCGCTACTCCGCGCGGGCCTTGTTGATGCCGGTCTCGGCGCGGATATTTGCGTCGGCATGTTGAACGGTCGCACAGTATAGGCCGTATTTGCCCACCGGGGACAGTGGGCGCATCACAGCGTGTGGGCCGGTGGGACAGTGTCTGTATCTTTTTCTGAGGCGGGGTGCGTGAGACAATCGGACTCATCGATCTAGCCAGGGAACGGAAACCATGTATCGCGCCACCAAGGACATCAAGCTTCCGACCACGATCACCGGGTCGCTGCCGCGCCCGAGCTGGTACACCGAGAACCTGGGAACGCGATCGTTCCTCGACGCGATGGTGAGTTCGACCTTCCGCGAGCAGTACGTCGATGCGGTCTCGGTTTATGTGCGCGAGCAGGAGAGCGCCGGCCTGGACATCGTCACCGACGGCGACGCGCATTTCGACCAGGACGTCGGCGGCCAGAGCTGGACCGCCTATCCGACGCGCCAGATGGCGGGCTTCGAACGCGGCAACCCGCGGCCGACGCCCGCCGGGAAGGGCGGCCTGTGGTTTCCGCCGGGCCACATCCTGCACGACTACCTGGAAGCGCGCGTCATGGCGAACATCGTCGGCCCGGTGGGCCGCGGTGACCTGCAATACACACCGATGTGGAAGACCTCTCAGCGGCTGACCAAAAAGCCGGTGAAGTTCGGCACCATCGGGCCCGAGTTGGTGGCGTTCGCGGTCGCCGACCGCCATTACAAGAACATTAAGGACCGCATCTATGCCATCAGCGATGCTCTGAACGAGGAATTGCACGAGCTTGCCGACGCCGGTTGCGAGGTGATCCAGTTCGAAGAGCCGCAGATCCATCTGCTCGCGGTGCGCAACATCGTCGATGCCGTGATCAACCCGCAGTTCAGCGTCGAGGTGTTCAATCGCACGGTGAAAGGCCTGCGCGCGAAGACCGAGGTGTGGTGCCACAGCTGCTGGGGCAATCCCTCGCAGCAGCGCATGTTCGCGGCCGTGCAGAGCTACAAACCGGCGCTCGAGCTGTTCAACAAGGTCGACGCCGATGTCATTACGTTCGAGTCGTGCAGCGCCGGCGGCATGGATCTCGAGGCCTTCGGCAAGACCATCGCCGACAAGAAGATCGCCATCGGCGTCATCGACCACCACACGCTCCAAGTCGAGCGGCCGGAGGAGATCGCCGACCACATTCGCCGGGCGCTCAAGCACATTCCGGCCGAGCGCCTGATCCTCAGTTCGGACTGCGGCATGGGCCGCGAAGGCATGAGCCGGCGCCACGCCTTCTACAAGATGGTGGCGCTGGTGCAGGGGACGAACATCGTGCGACGCGAGCTGGGGCTGCCGGAAGCGCAATGCCTCGCCGCCGACGAGCGTTATTCGCTGGTCGTGCCGACCAAGTGAGCGTGCGCGTATTATGCGATCGGTTATTGAGAGCGCATATTACGAGTAAGAGCAAACCAGGATCGGGACGGCAATCATGAAAAAAGACATGGAAGAGCGCCTCGTCATCCGCGAGCTGGTCGAAAACTGGGCGGTCTGGCGCGATGCCATGATGTGGGACCGGTTCCGCACGGTCTGGCACCCGGAGGGGCAGATGTGGGCCACCTGGTTCCAGGGCTCATACGAGGAATTCATCCGGGTGAACAAGGAAGGTTACGCGCGCGGAGTGCGCATCCATCACATGCTCGGCGGGTCCTCGATCGACATCAAAGGCAAGCGCGCAATCGCGCAGACAAAGATGACCATCTCGCAGCGCGCGCCGGTCGAGGGCGTGATGTGCGACGTGCTCTGCACCGGCCGTTTCTACGACTTCTTGGAGAAGCGAGAAGGGCGTTGGGGCCTGGTGCTGCGCCGGCTTTTCTACGAGAAGGACAGACTCGATCCGGTCGATCCGGCGGCGACCCTCAAGCTCGACCCGGCGCTGCTCGCGCGCTTCCCCGTCGGCTACCGCCACCTCGCCTATCTGCAAACCAAGGTCGGCTACAAAGTGAAGGAAGACATGCCGGGCCTCGACGGGCCGGAAGCCGAGGCGCTCTATGCGCGCGGCGCGGCATGGCTTAAGGGCAAGCAGCTCTGATCCGAAAAGGGGGAAAACATGTCGTTCGCCGACAAGTTCAATCTGTTTAACGAGTTCAACATCCTGCGCATTATTTGCGGCGCGTTCCTCATTCCGCACATTTACGCCAAGTTCTTCGTTCCCGAAGCGCTCGGCTTTTTCGTTGCCGCCAAGTTCAAGCCGCCGAAGACCTGGCTGTACGTCTCGTGCATCATAGAAATCGTGCTCGCGATCGGCTTGATCCTCGGCATCTATACGAGCACCGTCGCCTGGGTAGCAGCCTTTCATCTCGGGGTCGCCGCCGTCGCCGTCTATCGCGTCACCGGCGGCAAGTGGCTCTGGAACATCGGCGGATACGAATACTGCCTGTTCTGGGCGATCTGCTGCGTCGTCGTGGCGATGCACGGGTGAGCGGTATTCCGGAATAAAACGATGATCAACGCGGCCATCGTGGGGCTGGGCTGGTGGGGCAAGACCCTCGTCGAATCGGCACAAGGGAGCGATGCCATCCGCTTTGTCGCCGGCGCGACGCGTACGGTTTCGCCCGAACTCAAGGCATTCGCCGACGCGCACAAGCTGCGGCTTGCCGAGACCTTCGAGGCGCTGCTGGCCGATCCGAAGATCGACGCCGTGGTGCTCGCCACTCCGCATTCCCTGCACGCGCAGCAAGTGATCGCGGCGGCGGCCAAGGGCAAGCACGTGTTCTGCGAAAAGCCGTTCACCCTCACCCAAAAAGACGCCGAGGCGGCGGTCGCGGCAACGCGCAAGGCCGGCGTCACGCTTGGGCTTGGCTACAACCGCCGCTTCCATCCGGAAATGACGAAACTGCGCGAGCGCATCCGCTCGGGCGGCCTCGGCGCCATCATGCATGTCGAGGCGACGATGACCTTTCCCAACGCATTGCTTCTCAAGCCCACGCAGTGGCGCGCGCACAGGGACGAGACGCCCTGCGGCGGCCTCACCCCGATGGGCGTCCACGCCGTCGACGGCATGATCGATCTGTGCGGCGCGATCGACCGTGTGTTTTGCCAGAGCTTCCGCCGCGCCGTGGAGATCGACGCCGACGACACCACCTCCATCCTGTTCCGCATGAAAGACGGGATGTCGGGCTATCTCGGAACCATGACGGCGACCGGGCCCGGGTTCAGCTTCCAGGTGTTCGGCTCCAAAGGCTGGGTGCGGCTCGAAGGCATGACCCACGTCGCCGGCGCCTCGTCGGAAGAACGGCGCACGCGTCTCTTCGGCGCCTGCAAGTTTCAGCCGGCCAAGGGCGAAGCGGAAATCTGGCAGGCGGCCGCTCAGGACGTCGGCCGCGCGTCGCTGGAGGCGTTCGCGCGGGCTGCCGAAGGAGGCCCGGCCTATCTCATCCCGGTCGAGCAGATGATCCACGGCGCCGCAGTCACCGAAGCGATCGTGCGTTCGGCCTCGACCGGAAGAGTCGAAAACGTCACCTGAGGTCTTCTCAGGAACCCGCGAACCGGAAGGAAAATAGATGGATCTCGGCAACGGTCTCGGCCACCTGACCTATTCGACTCTCGTCCACCCCGGCGATACCTGGGAGGAAATGTGGACGAGCCTCGTGACCTATGTTCCAAAGGTCAAGGCGCGCGTCGCCCCGCACGTGCCCTTCGGCGTGTCGCTGCGGTTGTCGGCAAGATCGGCGGAAACCCTGGTCAACAGTCGCGCCGAACGCGACAAACTCAAGAAATTTCTCGCCGACAACGACATGTATCTCTACACCGTGAACGCCTTCCCGTACGGGCCGTTCAAGAATCAGATCGTCAAGGAGCAGGTCTACGAGCCGGACTGGCGCTCCGAGGAGCGCACGCGCTACACCATCAACGTCGCGGACGTACTCGCCGACGTCGTGCCCGAAGGAATCTCGCCGTCGATCCAGAGCGCGCCGCTCGGTTTCAAGCCGCGCGTGACCGGCGCCGACGTGATTGCGAGCTACACCGAGCACGTGCTGCGCGTGGCTGCGCACCTGATCGCGCTCACCTCGCGCACGGGGCGAACGGTGACGCTCGCGCTCGAGCCGGAACCTTATTGTTTTCTCGAGACCACCGACGAGACCGTTGCCTATTTCACGAACCACCTGTATTCGGGAGCCGCCGCGACAAGGCTCGCGAAGCTCGCCGGCATTCCGATCTCGGAAGCGCATGTCGCGCTGCGCCGGCATGTCGGAGTGGTGTTCGACATCTGCCATCAGGCGGTCGTGTACGAGAACATCGCCGAGTCGCTGCAAAAGCTCGTCGATGCGGGGATTCCGATCTTCAAGCTGCAGGAAGCGGCGGCGATGCGAGTTCCGGAGGTGACGCAGAAGATCGTCGACACGCTCGCCCGTTACGCGAAGACGATTTATCTCACGCAGACGGTGGAAAAGAAGGACGGCAAGCTCACCCGCTTCCTAAATCTGGAGGACGCCTTCAAGGCCTGGCACGCAAACCCGGGCCCGCGCGAATGGCGTACGCACTTTCACGTTCCGGTCTTCCTCGACAGCCTGGGTGAGCTGGGCACGACCCGTTTTGCCATCGAGGACGCGCTCAGGTTTCACAAGGCGAACCCGCTCTCGCGTCAACTCGAAATCGAGACCTACACTTGGGATGTGCTGCCCGAGCATCTGAAGACCGGCGATATCGTCGATTACGTCACGCGCGAGATCGAATGGGTTCGCGGCCAACTCGCTTCCTGAAGGAAACACCATGAAGGTTGGATTCATCGGCGCCGGCCGGATGGGCCAGGCCATGGCCCGCCGCCTCATCGAGGCGAAACACGATCTCGGAGTCTTCAATCGCACTCCCGACAAGATCAAGGGGCTGGTCGACGCCGGCGCCAAGGCGATGGTGTCGCTCGCGCAGGCGTCGCGTTACGGCGAAGCGGTGTTCAGCATGCTCGCCGACGACGCGGCGCTCCATGAGGTCGCCGGGCAGCAGGGCGGACTGCTGGAATCGTTGCCGCACGGCGGCATCCATATCTGCTCGGGTACGCACGGCATAGCCATCATTCGCACACTCAAGGCCGCGCACGCCGCGCGCGGTCAGATCCTCGTTACCGCCCCCATGCTCGGCAGGCCCGAGATGGTGGCGTCGGGACAGGCCGGCATCGTGGTCGCGGGACCGGCCGAGGCTCTGCGGCGCTGCGCGCCCTTGTTCGAAGCGGTCGCCCGGCGCAGCATCGAAGCCGGCGCAGATCCGGAAGCGGCGACGGCGATCAAGATCGCCAACAATTTCGTGCTCGGTTGCGCGATCGAGGCGATGGGCGAGGGTTTCTCCCTGGTCCGGAAATATGGAGTCGCGCCGCAGGTGTTCAACGATGTCATGACCGACGGGCTGTTCGCATGCTCCGCGTACAAGGCCTACGGCAAGATCATTGTGGACGAGAGCTACGATCGCGTCGGCCAGATGGCCACACTCGGACTAAAGGACGCGAATCTCGCGCTCGCCGCCGGCGAAGCGGTCGGCGTCCCGCTGCCGAGCTGCAATGTCTGGCGCGACCGCCTGGTAGGCGCCGTCGCTCACGGCGACGGGGGCAAGGATTGGGCGGTGATGGCGCTGGAACAGGCGCGCGCGAGTGGGCTGGCGTGAACGCACCCGATCGCTCGCAGTCAGCTACGCCGACGTCCCTTGCGGGAGGTGCGCAGGGCGGCGCGCCGGCAAGCCGTTCCGGCTTCGCGGCGGATTGATTCGGGCCACGCGGGAAGCTCGGTGAAGCAGATTCTCAGCGACTACCTGATACTCGCCAAACTCTTGAAGGACGCCAATCTGGCGCTCGCCGCCGGCGAAGCAGTCGGTGCGGGTGATCGATCCGCAAGGCTTTCGTTACATGCTCTCGCGCGAGGCGGACGGCGTGTTCCGCGCAAGGAACGGCAGGGCGCTTGCAATCGAAATGGAAGTGACGCCGACCCCAACGGGGCGGACGCTGAAACTCGCCGACAAAACGCAGTACGAGTTCGATCCTCGCGGGCGGCTCACGGCGGTGGTGGATCCCAACGGCAATCGCATCACGCTGCAGCTCGACTTTCTTGGCTACCCTGTGAGCCTCACCGACTCGACCGGCGCCATCTATCGCTTTGATCGGGTGGGCCAACCGCCGCTCATCACGCGCATCACCGATCCTCAGGGTCGTTTCATCGAATTCACCTACTCCGGCGATCGCTTGGCGAGTTACAAAGACCAAGGCGGCGGCATTACCGCGTTTGAGTATGGCCCAGGTGGGCAGATCAGCAAGAAGACCGATCCGCGCGGCGCGGTGGAGCAGATTGAGTACGACGCGGCAGGTCATGCGATCAAGGAAACCCTCCCCGAGGGTGGCGTGCAGCAGTTTGCCTATAGCGTGGCGGGCAGCACCATCACGGAAACTCGCTACACCGACGAGAACGGCAACACTGCGACTTATCGCTTCAACAGCCTAAGTTACTCGGTGCAGAAGACCGATGCGTTGGGGCGCACCACCAAATTCGAACGCGACCCGATCACGAATCTTATTCGCCGCACGACCGACCCGGCCGGACGGGTGTGGCAGTACTCCTACAACCAGCGCGGGGATCTTATACAGCTCATTGATCCGGAGGGAAACAAGACCCTGACTGATTACGACCTGCGCTTCAGAAAACCCGTCCGCATCGAGAACGCGCTCGGCAACGTCGTGACCAAGGAATACGACGACGACGCCAACCTCACCAGCTCGACCAACGCCGAGCTTGAGACCACCACTTTTACCTACACGCCGAAAGGACAGCTCGCAACGGTGACCGATCCGCTCAACCATGTCACGCGCTTTGCCTACGACGCGAAAGGCAACCTTATCGAGGAGACCAATGCGGCGGGCGAGACTTCGATCCGCGTGTACGATGCGGCGAACCGCCTGATTCAGACGTTGGACTCTTTAGGGCGCGCGACCAACTTCACCTACGATAGCCTGGACCGTATCACCCAAATCCAGGATGCTGCCGCGGGGCTCACCCGCTATGCCTACGATGCCAACGACAACCTCTTATCTGTCATTGACCCCAACAACAACCCGGTCGAGCGAAATGTGTATGACCTGAGAAACCGACTCACGCAGAAGACTGACGCGAAAAATCTATCAGTAACTTACGCGTACGACGGGGTTGGGAACCGCATTCGAATGATCGATCGGAAAGGCCAAATCACCGAATATCAGTATGACGTGCTGAGTCGCATCACGCAGATTCAGGATGCCGATGGGCGCACCTCGACCTACGGCTACGACTTAGCAGGTAATCCCACGCGTATCTCGGATACGGTGAGCGGCGACATCCTCATGAGCTACGACCAGCGCGATCGTCTGATCGAGGTGGTGAGCCCGCAGGGCACGGTGGGCTACACCTACGACGCGATAGGAAGGCGCACCAGCCGCACCGTGACCGGGGGGGAAGTTACCACCTACACCTATGACAAGGCAGACCGCATCAATTCGGTAACGCTGAGAGGACGCACAGCGACCTACAACTACGATGCGGCCGGGCGGCTCACGCAAAAGGTACTGCCCGACGGCATCAGAGTCAGCTACCTGTACGACGCTGCCGACCGGCTAATCTCCATCGGCTATGCCAAGGGCGACGGCACCGCGATCGAGACCCTCAGCTATACCTATGACCCAGCGGGGCAGCGGATTTCCAAGTCGCTGGGGACATCAAGCCGGCAGGAGACAGGTGTCGCAGCGAGCTACGATGCTGCCAACCGCCTCATCAGCGCCGCGATTGACGGTGAGACCTTCAGCCTCGCCTACGACGCCGACGGCAACCTCACCTCGAAGTCCGGGCCCGTGAGCGGCACGACGATCTACACCTGGGATGCTCGCAACCGCTTGTCGGCCATCAATGGACCGTCCCTAACGGCGAGTTTCCGCTACGACGCGCAAGGCCGGAGAATCGAACGCAGTGTCAACGGCACTACTGTCGGCTATCTCTACGACGGCGCGCAGGCGATCGCGGAGCTGAAAAGCAATGCAATCGATACGGCTTACCACACTGGCTTGGAGATCGACGAGGTGCTGGCGCGATACGGGAGTACAGGAAACAAGACCCTGCTCACCGACGCCCTCATGAGCGTGATTGCGCAAGGGAACGATGACCAGAGTGTGCAGAATTTCTATGCCTATTCTCCCTATGGGGAAGTCGCTACAGTCGGACCCGACGACGGGAACCCGCTGCAATACACGGGAAGAGAGAACGACGGCACGGGGGTGTATTTCTACAGGGCGAGATACTACGATCCGGTACTGAAGCGGTTCATTAGCGAAGACCCAATCGGAGTCGCCGGAGGGATCAACGTCTACACATATGTTGATGGAAGCCCCATAAACTTCACTGACCCACAGGGACTAAGCTCAGGAATGGGCGGTTCGACCGAAAGTTGCGATTTGTATGCGCTACGGTGTGCTCAGAGCGGGGGGACCAGCTTCTACTATTGCAACGCGGCGCCTCTTGTCTGCAAGTACACACCGCCCTCACGATGGGCGGGATGCGTTCGAAAGTGTTTGCAGGACTTCGATAGAGCCTGTAGTCGAAATCCAGATGGTTCTCCCAACTGTATCCCGGAGCGCTACCTGCATTGTTGGACAAAATGTCCAGGTCCAGACCCAGTCTGCAAATAGGCTAGTGGAGTAACCATGCCTCCGATATATTTACTGGCGCTCTTGATTCTGATTCCGGCTATCGGCTATCTAGTAGCACGTCGTAGATTCTCCAAGTACGTCTTTTGCATCACTGGTACGGCTTTTGGGGCGATTGTGTCACCTTGGGCGTTAGGACTATATTCGTTCTACTTCTTGTCGCCGTGGGGGGTGTTGCCCGGGTTTTTGGGATTGGCACTAACATTGATTCATGGAGTGCCTGGTTTTAAGCTGGCCATAAACTTGGAACTGATTCCCAGGGGAGTCGTTTCAGGAGTTACCTCCCACTTGATAGTTGAGTCAATCAACTCAATCGTTTGGGCGTTAACTTACGGCCTCATCGGGCTGGGAATTGACACGTTGCGTCGCAGGAGAGGTTCCGGTTCGGAAAAGCGCAGAGAAAGCACGGGTCAGGTCTAGCAGGTCTAGAGAAAAAGTAGAAACTACGCGCACCTGGCGCTTCAATGCGGCGGGGCAGACTGACCTTGCCCCTGTTGTGTAAGCGATCAATGAATCTTTCAATAACCCACAAGTATCGAAGAACCTCGAAGAGGTGGAAGAAGAATGATTAGTTAGTACCAGGTGTCCCGTCCGTCTGTCCGGCGAACAGATTTGGGTCGAGAACGAGGAAATTTTTCGCGAATCGATGCACCGAACCGGCGCGAACGACTCCTTGAACGGGACGAATTGATCCGCGGTTCGACCTGATTGCCTCGATTTTCGGTCCTTCGCTCGCGAAGCGCGAGCTCGGCGCGGACAGTCGCCTGACGGCCCGTGCCGGTTGCTGTGCGATGTGTCTTGCCGGTCCTGATCTCACCTCCTCAGGTAGTAGCCCTTGAGCAATCGATTAATCTGCTGCACATACCACGATCAGTGCTGGAAGCGAAATCAATGCGGTTATGAGTCTTGGATTCCACCGTGTACGACTCCTGCTTGTTTCAAGTGCAATCGAGAAGTAGTCAGTTGCCTCCTACGGTGCGGTAAGGACGGCAAGGGTGGGCGTGGCCGCTAACCCCACATGGAGAAATAAACGTGAACGAAATTAGCAAAGGGGATTTGAGCGCTCACCGTTGTCTTAGGACGATACTCTTTGGTGCCGCGTTCGCGTTGTTAGTAGGACTCTTGGCAGTCTTGCTGCCGGCACTGTTCCTGCCGATGAAGGCTTACGAATCCCCTGTGTTTCCGCTTGTACGAACGGCAATCGAGGGGATGACGCCATTCACTTACGTGGGGCTTGCGCTGGGCGGATTCGTTCTAGGATGGGTTTTTCCTTATGCGGTGGCATTGGGGCTGCTAACAATGGCCCCCTTCCACCTATCAGCCGTTATAGAGATGTTGGTCGATCCGGGATCGCACAAGTTGTGGCCAATCGAGTTCGTCATATATCTTGGACTCAGTTTGCTGGCGGTGTTTGGCAGTCTCTGCGGGAGGTGGACAAGGCCATTGCTTGCGTATCTACGCAAGAGTGGGAACAATCCGGGACAGACCCCGAATTAATGATCGAATACCACCGCCAACGCCCGGCCTTCGTGCCGGGCTTTTGTTTTTTAGCCGCTTGCGCCTTTGGGCACGGCGTTGCCCTGTCCGCTTGTCCGGCTCCAGTTCCAGAATTAGCGCTTGGCTCGTAAAAAGCTCGACGCGCTTGTCCAGCCCGGCGCCCTCGGCAGATTGGGCGTGGCGAATACGGTGACCGTGATCACCGTTCCGGTCTTGCCCGCGATTTGAAGCGAGAACGAATTCTTTGGCTGGACCACTAACGTGTGACCGACCTGAGTCAACAATGCAACACGGAGGCGAAGCGATACATCATCATGAGTCGATTTTGCCGGTCATAAAAACCCCTTATCGTTTGACTAGTAATAATGGTAGGATCCCGGCATGGGTGCTTCCGTCGGCGGCGAGCCGCCGTTTCTGTCGGTTTCGCAATTCGCTTCGCGCGAGGGCGTGACGCGGGCGCGCGTGCTGCAGTTGCTTGCGGGGCGGCGCCTAGCGGGGGCGCAGCGGATCGGGCGCCACTGGGCAATCCCGGCGCCGACGGCGATCGAGCGCCGCGCTCCGGGAAGACCGCGCGGCCGCCGCCCCGAACCGGCCGGCCGGCTGCTGCGGGAGCTCGCCCGGAAGTACGTTTGGTGGCTCTCGGGCGCGGAAGTTGAAGCCAGGCCGGACCTCGCAATCATGCAGACCATGGAACTGGGCGACTACGAGGACGTGCTGAGGCTCGAGGCGGCGCTCGGGCGCGGGCGGATGGCGCAGGCGCTGCGCCGAGCTGAAGCCGGACGTTTCTCGGACCGCTCATGGACGTACTGGCACTACCGGCTGGGGCTCGCGCGACCCGGCCGCGCGCCGCGGCTTCCGCAACGCCGACTGCGTTGATCGGAACACTTTCGCCGCGGTTTGCGAAGCTACCGGCAGCGCAGCGGCGGCTCTGGCCTCAGTTGCGCCCAAGCGTGCCGCTTGGCTTCGTCCTCTACGGCGGAACCGCGATCTCGTTGCAACTCGGCCACCGAAGTTCGGTGGACTTCGACTTCTTTCACGATCGTCGGCTCGATTTAACGGCGCTTCGAAGCGGCTTCGGATTCCTGGAATCGGCGCAAACGCTCCAGCAGTCAAAGGACACCCTGGTCGTGCTTGCCTCCGGCGTGAAGGTCTCGTTTTTCGGGGGCTTGGGCTTCGGGCGCGTCGGCGACCCGCTGCTCACGCGCGATAGCGTGGCGGAGGTCGCGTCGCTCGACGACCTCATGGCGCATAAGCTCAAGGTCATTGTTGAGCGCGCGGAAAAGAAGGACTACGAGGATATCGCCGCGATGCAGCGCACAGGCATATCGCTGAGCCGTGGTCTTGCAGCGGCGCGCCTGTTCTTCGGCAGGGCCTTTCAGCCGTCGGAAAGCCTCAAGGCGCTCGCGTACTTCAAGGACGGCGACCTGCCGAAACTGTCCCGGAACGACCGGCGCACGCTGATCGAGGCGGCTGCTGCGGTCGGCGACCTGCCTAGGCTGGCGCTGCGTTCGCGGGAGCTCGCTATTGCGCTCTAGCGCTGCTTCAGCGCCGCCTCCGCCGAAGCGCTTCGCATCAGTTGGAGCAGTGGCTTTATCGCGGTGATGTGTGCTTCCTCAGATGTGGCCGGTTGTCACTCCCCGCGCAGCAGCTCGTTGAGGCTGGTCTTCGCGCGGGTCTTGGCATCGACCTGTTTCACGATCACCGCGCAGTAGAGCCCGTACTTGCCGTCGGCGGAGGGCAGGGTGCCCGGCACGACCACCGATCCGGTCGGGACGCGCCCATAGAGAATCTGTCCGCTTGCCCGATCGAAGATCCGCGTGCTCGCACCGATGAAAACCCCCATCGAGATGACCGCGTTCTCCTCGACGATGACCCCCTCGACGATTTCCGAGCGAGCGCCGATGAAGCAGTTGTCCTCGACGATGGTCGGATTCGCCTGCAGGGGTTCGAGAACTCCGCCGATGCCCACGCCGCCTGAAAGGTGCACGTTCTTGCCGATCTGGGCGCAGGAGCCCACCGTGGCCCAGGTGTCGACCATGGTGCCCTCGTCGACGTAGGCGCCGACATTGACGTAAGACGGCATGAGCACCACGTTTTTCCCGATGTAGGCGCCGCGGCGCGCTACCGCGGGAGGCACGACTCGAAATCCGCCGCGCTCGAACTGCTCCCGGTCGTAACGCTCGAATTTGGTCCTGACCTTGTCGTAGAACTGAAGCGATCCGGCATGAACGGGCTGGTTGTCCTCGAGCCGAAAGGAAAGCAGCACCGCTTTCTTGATCCACTGGTGGGTGCGCCAGCTCCCGTCGAGTTTTTCCGCGACCCGCAGCCGGCCTTGGTCGAGCTCCTCGATCACCTGGGCGACTGCCTCGCCGATCTTTGCCGGGGCCGTGCCCGGCGCAAGCCGTGCGCGATCCTCCCAGGCCTGTTCGATCGTACTCTGGAGTTGCTGTGTCGGGGGCGGCGTCATAGTTTCTTTGTGAATTCTACGATACGGCGGGCCGCCTCGAGACATTCATCGATTTCCGCCACCAGCGCCATCCTGACGTAGTTTGTTCCCGGATTGACCCCATCCGACTCGCGCGCCAAGAAACTCCCCGGGAGGACGGTGACGTGCTGCTCGGCGTAGAGCCGCCGGGCGAATTCGGTGTCTGCGACAGGCGTTCGAGCCCAAAGGTAGAACCCCGCCTCGGGGCGCTTCACCTCGAGCGCGGTCTGCATCAGCGGCGTGACGCGGTCGAACTTTTCCGCGTATTTCCTGCGGTTCTCGCGTACGTGCGTCTCGTCGCTCCAGGCCGCGACGCTCGCATCCTGAACCGCCGGATTCATGGCGCCGCCGTGGTAGGTGCGGTAGAGCAGGAACGCCTTGAGGATCGCGGCGTCCCCGGCGACAAACCCGGAACGCATGCCCGGAACGTTGGAGCGCTTCGACAGGCTCGAAAAGACGACCAATCGCTCGAAGCCGCGACCGAGCTCGGTGGCCGCCTGCAGCGCCCCGAGAGGCGGCACGGCTTCATCGAAATAAATCTCCGAATAGCACTCGTCGGATGCAACGACGAAGCCGTACCGGTCGGCGAGCGCAAGAATCTCCTTCCATTCATCGAGGCCCAGCACTTTTCCGGTAGGGTTCCCCGGCGAGCACACATAGAGCAGCTGTGTGCGGCGCCAGACGTCTTCGGGGATCGATGCATAATCGGCGGCGAATCCCCGCTCGGAAATCGTGTTGGCGTAGTGAGGTCGCGCTCCGGCGAGCAGCGCCGCGCCTTCGTAGATCTGGTAAAAGGGATTGGGACAGACGACCACGGCGTCGCCGCGACCAGGATCGACCACTGTCTGGGCAAAGGCAAACAGGGCTTCTCGGGAGCCGTTGACCGGAAGCACTTCGGTTTTCCAGTCGATCGAGCGCAGGCCGTAACGCCGCGCGAGCCACGCCGCGATCGACTGCCGCAGCGCGTCGCCCCCCGCGGTGGGAGGATAAGCTGCGAGTTTGGCTAGGCCTCCCGACAGCGCCCGCTTGATCAGTTCGGGCGTCGGATGCCTCGGTTCGCCGATGCCGAGGCTGATGTGGGCGAGCGCCGGATTGGGCGCAACGTCCTCGAAGAGTTTCCGCAGCTTTTCAAACGGATACGGCTGCAGCAAGTGCAGTCTGGGGTTCATTGGCAGTCCTGGGAGACGGGGCCGCCTTCGCCCGCGCGTTTCAACGCGCGCTCCGTTGCTCCTCGATCGGCGGAAGCTCGAAACCCGCCGCAGGCTTCCATCCCGGCTTTCTATGCTCGGCGACCACGCTGGTGAAGATTCCGCCGCGAACGTAGAACCGCGCGGAGAGACGCAGGAACCGCGGGGAGAGTAGCCTGAGGAGATCGTCGCAGATCCGGTTCGTGACGGCTTCGTGGAACGCCCCTTCGTTCCTGTAGGACCAGACGTAGAGCTTGAGGCTTTTCAGCTCCACGCACTTGCGGTCCGGAACGTAGTCGAGGAAAAGCGTTGCGAAGTCCGGTTGTCCCGTCTTTGGACACAGGCAGGTGAATTCCGGCATCTGCATCCGGATCAGATAGTCACGGCGCGGGCTCGGATTGGGGAAACTCTCCAGCGATCTGCTTGGCTTGGGCGGCATTCAGGGTCTGGATGCAAAGGCGAAGATGCTATTATAGGTGCACCGTTTTATCGACAATGAATCCGGTCGGCAGCCGGTTTTCTTTTATCCGGATTTGTAACGTCTCCTGCTAGCGTGCGGCTCACCCAAATCAAGCTCGCCGGCTTCAAGTCTTTTGTCGAGCCCACGGCGGTAAATGTTCCGGGACAGCTGGTCGGCGTCGTGGGGCCGAACGGCTGCGGCAAGTCCAACCTCATCGACGCCGTCCGCTGGGTGCTCGGAGAGTCCCGCGCCGCCGCCCTTCGGGGCGACTCGATGCAGGACGTGATCTTCAACGGCTCAAGTTTGCGCAAGCCCGTGGCGCGAGCCAGCGTCGAGCTGTCTTTCGACAACAGCCTCGGCAGGGCGGCGGGGCAGTGGTCGCAGTACGCGGAGATCTCGGTGAAGCGCGTGCTGCAGCGCGACGGCGAGTCGTCCTATTTCATCAACAACACCCATGTGCGTCGGCGCGACGTGCAGGACATCTTTCTCGGCACGGGCTTGGGCCCCCGCGCCTACGCCATCATCGAGCAGGGAATGATCTCGCGCATCATCGAGGCGAAGCCCGAGGAACTGCGCGTCTTCCTCGAGGAAGCGGCGGGAGTGTCCAAATACAAGGAGAGGCGGCGCGAAACCGAGCATCGTCTCGCCGATACGCGCGAAAATCTCGCGCGCGTGAGCGACATCCGATCGGAACTCGGTTTGCAAGTCGAGCGGCTCGAAAAACAGGCCGAAGTCGCTCGGCGGTACAACGAGCTTTCGGAGGAGCGAACGATCAAGCAGAATCTATTGTGGCTCCTGCGCCGCAACGACGCGGAGGCCGAAGTGCAGCGCCAGGCGCGCGAGATCGAGCGCGGCGCGACCGAATTGGAATCCGAGACCGCGCAGTTGCGGGAAATCGAGCGCGGGCTTGAGCAGTCCCGCGCAGACCACTACGCCGCGGGGGATGCGCTGAGCACGGCCCAGGGCGAACTCTACGGGGCCAACGCCGACGTATCGAGGCTTGAAACCGAGATTCGCTTCGTGGCCGAAACCCGGCAGCGTCTCGAAACGCAGCTCAGTCAAATGCGGGCGCAGCGCGACGCCGGCCAGCAGAGCGAAATCGAGCTGCGCGAGGCGCTCCGGGCCTGGCAGGAGAAGCTCGAGCGGTCGCGTCAAGTGCTGGAGCAGGCGAGGCAGAAACTTGCCGAGGAGCAGGCCAAGCTCCCGCAGATAGAGCAGGCTTCCCGCTTGCTGCAGGGACGCATCGCCGGCGAGCGCGAGCGCATCGCCCAGGCCGAGCAGGCGTTCCAGCTGGAGCAGGCGCATCTCGCTCACGCCGGCAAGACGCTGCAAGGACTGGAGCAACGCGAGGAGAGACTGGTTGCGGAGCGTGCCGAGCTAGTCGCGCCCGATTCGCAGTCGCTCGCGCGCCTCGCGCAGGAACTGGAGCAGAGCACGGCCGAGCTTTCCCGCCAGGAAGCGCTGCTCACGCAGCTCGAAGCGGCGAGTGCCGTCTTGGACGGGCAGCGTCAGGCTACCGTGGACCGCATGCAGACTCTGGAGCGCGAGTTATCCGCGCTTGACGGCAGATTGCTCACGCTTCAGAGAATCCAGAACCAGGTCGAGGAGAACAGCAAGCTCCAGGATTGGATTACCCGGCACCAGCTCGCGTCGAAGCCACGCCTGTGGCAGAGGATCCGCGTCGAAGCCGGATGGGAGACGGCCGTCGAGGCGGTTTTGCGCGAGCGCCTGCATGCGTTGGAAATGTCCGATCCCGAGCTCTTGCAGCGATTGCTTGAGGATCCGCCTCCGGCCAAGGTCAGCGTCTTTATTCCGGGTTCCGATGTGGAGTCGCCGCACGAAGTCGGGCTGAAACCGCTCGGCGACTACGTCGAGGCGGTCGAGCCCCCGGTAGGCGGGATCGTCGCGGCGTGGCTTGCGTCTTACTATGCGGTGGAGGGCGTACCCCGGCTCATGACCCGGATGGGGTTGCCGCCGCAAGTCGTGCTCGTCAATCGAGAGGGTCATCAATTCAGCCGCTTCGGCGTGAACTTTCACGCGAGCGATCCGGCGGAAACCGGGATTCTTGCGCGACAGCGTGAAATCGAGGCATTGGGCAACGAGGCACGCGGGCGCCAAGACGACATCGGGAAAGAGCGCGATGAACTTGCGAGGCTCGATGCCTCATTGGCTGAGCACGACGAAGGGCTCGCCAAGCTGCGCGTAGCAGGAGCGGCACTCAAGCAGCGACATCACGAGCGTCAGTTGGAAAACCTGAGGCTCGTACAGGGGCAGGAGAGGTACGAGGAGCGGAGCGGGCAGATCGAAGGAGAGCTTGCCGAGATCGCCGCGCTGAAATTCGAGGAGCAGGCGGGCCAGGCAGCCGCGGAGGCCGCCCTGGAACGGCACCAGCACGAAATCGACTTCCTCTACGGGAAACTCGAGCTGACCCAAAAGGATCTTGACGCCACAGAGCGCAACCTGGAGTTGCAGCGGCAGGTCTTGCTGCAGGCCGAGCGCGAGGTGCAGGACGCGGGCTATCTTGAGAAAGATAGTATAAGTAAAATCAGTGATATAGATAGATCATCTAAACTATTACTCGAACAACTTCAAAACACCGGACGAAGCCATGACGAGCTTCACTCGGAGCTGTCCAGCGTCGACGACGGGCTGCTGCGGGCCCAGCTTCAACAAGGGCTCGAGACCCGAGTCGGGCGAGAACAGGCGCTCGCCGGGGTCCGAAGCCGACAAGAAGAAATTGCCGAGAGGCTGCGCTCGTCCGAGGAGGCGAGGCTTGCCTGCGAGCACAAGCTGCAGCCGCTGCGCGATCGGATTGGGGAGCTCAAGCTCAAAGAGCAGGCCGCGCGCCTGAGTTACGATCAGTTCGCCCAGCAGCTTCGCGAGGCGCTCGCCGACGAGGCGGCGCTTGCGGGCGCTCTCAAGCAGGGCCAGAAGGCCGCGCCGCTGCAGGGAGAAATTACGCGCATCACCAATGCCATCGCCGAGCTCGGGGCGATCAACATGGCGGCGCTGGACGAGCTCACGGTGCACCAGGAACGCAAGCAGTTTCTGGACGCCCAGTCCGCTGACCTCACTGCGGCATTGGAGACTCTGGAGGGCGCAATCCGCAGGATCGACCGGGAAACGCGGGAGCTGCTGCAGTCGACCTTCGAAGTGGTGAACCGCCATTTCGGCCAGATGTTTCCGGCGCTCTTTGGGGGCGGGGAGGCGCGACTCATTATGACGGGCGAGGAAATCCTCGATTGCGGCGTGCAGGTCATCGGGCGTCCCCCGGGGAAGAAGAACACGACTATTCACCTGCTCTCCGGCGGGGAAAAGGCGTTGACGGCGATCGCCCTGGTATTTTCCTTCTTCCAACTCAACCCCGCGCCGTTCTGCCTGCTCGATGAAGTGGACGCGCCGCTTGATGACGCCAACACCGAGCGTTTCTGCGAACTGGTCGAGAAAAAGTCGCAGCAGACCCAGTTCCTGTTCATCAGCCACAACAAGATCACCATGGAAATGGCGCACCAGCTGATCGGAGTGACCATGCAGGAGCAAGGCGTATCGCGCGTCGTAGCTGTTGATATCGAGGAGGCGTTGAAACTGCGGGAAGAACCCGCCGCCGCCTGAAATGAGCGAACTGCAGCTCGGCCTCGTGGCGATCGGCGCAGCGGTCGTCGCGGGCGTTTTCTTTTACAACAAGTGGCAGGAACGGCGGTACCGGCGCGAGGTGCAAGCAGGCTTCACCTCGCGCCACGATGATGTGCTGATGGGGCTCAAGGGTAGCGCCGAGCAAGCCAATCAGGCGTCTTCTTCAGACTACGCCGATCCCGCCCTTGGCTCCCTGGACGGCCAGGCGGGAGCGGCAGGAGGTTCCGGGCGGGGCCTGTCAGAACTTCTGGATTTCGTCATTCCAATCGAGACGCCGGAGGAGGTTCCGGCGGCCGCCGTTCTCGGCGCGGCGGCTGCCGCGCTCGAGCGCTGTTCGAAGCCGATCCTTTGGGAGGGCTTTCACCAGGAGCGGAACACCTGGGAGCCACTCGCACCGGATCGCAGCTACTCGAGGCTGCGCGCGGGAATGCAGCTCGTGGACCGCCGCGGCCCCGCGGATGAGGAGCAATTGGCCGCGTTCGGAGCCGCGATCGAAGAAGCGGCGGGATCGATAGGAGTTCTTGCGACCGCGCCCGATGCGGCTTCGGCGATGACCAAGGCGAGGGAACTCGACGGCTTCTGCGGCGAAGTCGATATTCGGGTCGCCGTCCACATCCTGAACGACGCGGCTCCGTTCTCGGGGGCTCGACTCGCGGGACTTGCAAAATCACTGGGTTTCAAGCTCGACGATGCGGAGGGCAAGTTCCTCAGCCGCGACAAGGACGGACGGGTTCTTTTCGCGGTTCTGAACTTCGGTGCTGCCTCGTTCGATGTCGATCGCCTGAACTCGCTCGCCCTGCAGGGTGTGACCCTGGAGCTCGATGTCCCGCGGACCCCGCCCGGCGCGTTCGAGCAGTTCCGCGACCTGGCGAGATCGCTTGCCCAAGGGCTTAGCGCGCGCATCGTCGACGACAATCGTCAACCCCTGGGCGCGGCGGCGTTCGACGCCATCGAGGCCCGAGTCCAAGCCGTGCACGCGAGCATGGAGGCGCGCGGCATCGTCCCGGGCGGGGCGCTCGCCCTGCGGTTGTTTTCCTGATGGCGGTCCCGGAAGCGGTTCGCAAACGCGCGGACGCGCTTCGCCGAGACATCGAGACGCACAATCACCGCTATTACGTGCTCGACGCGCCGATCATCCCGGACGCGGAGTACGACAGATTGTTCCAGGAGCTGGTCGAACTGGAGGCGAGCTATTCTGAGCTCGCCACGCCGGATTCGCCGACTCAGCGCGTGGGCGGCGCGCCGCTTGAGGAGTTTCCCCAGGTCACTCATCGCACGCCGATGCTCTCGCTCAACAACGCCTTTACCGAGGCGGACGTGAGCGCTTTTGATCGACGGGTTCGCGAAGGGCTCGGTCGAGACGAAGTCGAGTATGAGGTGGAGCCGAAATTCGACGGCCTCGCGATCAGTCTGGTTTACGATCGCGGGCGCTTGGTGCACGGCGCAACCCGGGGTGACGGTTATACCGGTGAAGACGTGACGGCAAACCTAAGAACGGTGCGTTCGATCCCGCTCAGGCTGCGCGGAGCACGGCCGCCCGAGTGGGTCGAGGTTCGCGGGGAAATCATCATGTACAAGGCGGATTTTGAGCGGATGAACGCGCGCCAGCGCGAGCGCGGCGAAAAAGAGTTCGCCAACCCCCGCAATGTCGCTGCGGGGAGCCTCCGGCAGCTCGACCCCAAGATCAGCGCGCAGCGGCCGCTGCGTTTTTTTGCCTACGGCATCGGCGATTCAAGCGGCACGCAGTTCAAGCGTCACAGCGAAGTCCTGGATTGGATCGCCGACCAGAGTTTGGCGGTGACAGCCGAACGCGCCACGGTGAAGGGACTGTCTGGTCTTTTCGGTTTTTACCGGATCATGGGCGAAAAGCGCGACAAGTTGCCCTACGCCATCGACGGCGTGGTCTATAAGGTCAACAATCTTGCAGACCAACGCTCGCTTGGATTCGTGTCTCGCGCGCCGCGGTTTGCCCTCGCGCACAAATACGCGCCCGAGGAGGCGCTAACCGACGTGCTCGACGTCGAGGTCCAGGTCGGACGGACCGGAGCGCTGACGCCGGTGGCGCGCCTGAAACCGGTTAGCGTCGGTGGTGTCACCGTCACCAACGCCACGCTGCACAACGAAGACGAAGTGCGAAGAAAGGATGTGTGGCGTCGGGATGTCGTAATTGTGCGGCGGGCCGGGGACGTGATCCCGGAGGTCGTGGGGGTCTCAAAGGCCGGTCCACGCACGCACGCGGATCGATTCGAAATGCCCGCCGCTTGCCCGGTGTGCGGCTCCGAAGTGGTGCGCCTGGAGGGGGAGGCTGTGGCGCGCTGCACCGGGGGATTATTTTGCGGGGCCCAGCGCAAGCAGGCTCTCTTGCATTTCGCCTCCCGCCGGGCGATGGACATCGAAGGTCTCGGAGAAAAACTCATCGATCAGCTCGTTGAGTTGAAGATCGTGCGCACGCCCGCCGATCTCTACGATCGCGACAGGGTCGGCGTCGGAGCGCTTGCCGAACTCGATAGAATGGCCGAGAAGTCGGCGCAGAACGTCGTCGCTGCCGTAGAAAAATCAAGGAAGCCGCTCCTTGCCCGTTTCATTTTCGCCCTGGGAATTCCGGGAGTGGGAGAGGAGGTGGCCAGGATCCTCGCAAGGCACTTCGGCCGGCTGGATAGCTTGCTCGACGCGGACTGGACCGATATCGCGCAAAGGAAAGCGCAATCTCAGAAGGAGAACGCGGCGCGAAAGAGAAAGGGGGAAGCGCCGCTGCCTTCGGTGCTCGAGGGAATCGGGCCTGAGCTGATGGAAAGCCTGGAGAAGTTCCTGTCGCAAGAACACAATAGAGAAGTCATCGCGCAGTTGACTGAGGGCCCTCACCGGGTTCGAGTGCGAACCGAGATACCGGAGTCGATGACCGCGGACTTTGCCGGTAAGACCTTCGTCCTCACTGGAACGCTGCCGAGCATGACGCGCGACGAGGCGAAAGAGCTGATCGAAAGCCGCGGCGGCAAAGTAACCGGTTCGGTGTCGGGGCAGACGGACTATGTGGTGGCCGGCGACGAGGCTGGCAGCAAGCTCGAAAAGGCGCAGCACCTGGGCGTCGCCGTCCTCGATGAGGCAGGCCTGCGGAGAATGTTGAAGGAGTCAAGGTCGTGAAAAAAGTGACGAAAGCCGTTTTTCCCGTCGCCGGGATGGGCAGCCGTTTCCTTCCGGCGACCAAGGCGAGCCCGAAGGAGATGATGCCGGTCGTCGATAAGCCGCTCATTCAATACGCGGTCGAGGAAGCCGTAGCGGCGGGAATCAACGACATGGTGTTCATCACGGGGCGCAACAAGCGCGCGATCGAGGACCACTTCGACAAGGCCTACGAAGTTGAGGCGGAGCTTGCGGCGCGCGGGAAGACCGATCTGCTCGAGCTGATCCAAAACGTCATTCCCAAATCGGTGAACTGCATCTATATCAGGCAGTCCGAGCCCCTCGGACTGGGCCACGCGGTGCTGTGCGCGCAGCCCGCGGTCAACGATGAGATGTTCGCGGTGATCCTGGCCGATGACTTGATCGACGGCGAGCCCCCGGTCCTGCGCCAGATGACCGAAGTGTTCGAGCGGCACCAGTCTTCGGTGATCGCAGTGCAGCAGGTCCCGCGCGAGCAGACTCCCCAATACGGCATCGTTAGGACCGAGCCCATCGCCGCGAGCCTCGAGCGGGTGCTGGGTATCGTCGAGAAGCCGAAGCCCGAAGCGGCGCCGTCCACACTCGGTGTGGTCGGTCGGTATATCCTGACGCCGCGCATCTTCCATCATCTGGCCCAGGCCCGACCCGGCGCAGGGAGCGAAATCCAACTCACCGACGCGATTTCCGCGCTGCTCGCAGAGGAGCGCGTGCTGGCGTATCGTTTCAAGGGGACCCGGTACGATTGCGGCTCCAAGCTCGGGTACCTGCAAGCGACCGTGGCCTATGGATGCAAGCATCCCGAAACCGGAAAGGCTTTCAAGCAGTTCCTCAAGACACGGTGATGCGATGCCGGACCGGGGCGCACATACTTCCGGCGCCATGTCACCCGACGAGGCCTGGAAAATCCTGGAGAGTGCAGATCTGCTCTGCGACGAGGCCAAAGTCCGCGCCGCGATCGTGCGCCTTGCGTCGGAGATCACCGCAAGCCTGAAAGACCGCTTTCCGCTTGTTCTCGCGGTGATGGGGGGCTCGATTTGCTTCGCCGGTCAGCTGCTGCCGCAGCTGCGTTTCCCGCTCGAATTCGACACTATCCAGACGTCGCGCTACGGCAAAGCCACCTCGGGCGGCAAGATCGTGTGGACGGTGGAGCCCGGCGAGAACGTCAGAGGCCGCAGCGTACTCGTGCTCGATGACATCCTCGACGGCGGCGACACGCTCGCAGCGATCCGGGATCGCGTGCGTTCGCGGGGCGCGGCGGCGTTCTTCAGCGCCGTGCTTACCGACAAGGACATCGGCCACGCGAAACCGATCGTCCCGGATTTTGTCGGTCTGAAAGTGCCGAACCGGTACGTGTTCGGCTGCGGGATGGACGTGTCCGGAGCCTGGCGCAACCTGCCGGCGATCTACGCCGTAAAGGGTTCCTGAGCGCGCATGCTCGCAATCATCGGCGGCACCGGGCTGACACAGCTCGCCAATCTGGACGTTTCGCGTCGCCAGGTCGTGCGCACCCCTTACGGCGAGCCCTCCGGGCCTCTCACCTTCGGAGCGGTCCACGGCGTGCCGGTCGTGTTCCTCGCGCGGCACGGGTACGGTCACACGATTGCGCCGCACCAAGTGAACTACCGCGCGAATCTCTGGGCCCTCAAAGAGCAGGGCGCCGGCGAAATCGTGTCGGTCGTATCGGTCGGGGGCATTCGCGCAGACCTCGGCCCGGGAACGATCGTCGTTCCGCACCAGATCATCGACTACACCTGGGGCCGGAAGGGCACGTTCTTTGAGAACGAGGCGCCGGTCAGGCATATCGACTTCACCGAACCGTACACCGCAGCGCTGAGAAGGAGGCTGCTCTCGGCCGCCAAGGCCTGCGGCGAGACCGCGGTCGATGGCGCCGTTTACGCGGCGACCCAGGGGCCGCGGCTGGAGACGGCCGCGGAAATCGACCGGCTGGAGCGGGACGGCGCGGAAATCGTCGGCATGACGGGGATGCCCGAGGCGGCACTGGCCCGGGAGATCGATTTGGAATACGGGGCGATTGCAGTCATCGTGAATCACGCTGCCGGCCGCGGCGCGAGCGCCGGCGGCGTATCGCTGCAACAGATCGAAGAGGTGTTAAGGGACACCGTGGGCCGAGTACGCAAGATCATTGAGGGGTTTGTGGCAGCATGAGCAGGGAGCAGGGGCCCGCTTGCGGGATGCGACCGGCCGCGATTGCCGCCAGCCGCCGACACTACAGAAGTTGCTTTGACTGCGACGCTTCGGAGGCGGCTGCAAAATGATTCGCGAAGTGCTGAGAATGGGTGATCCCCGGCTGCTCGAAAGATCGCAGCCGGTCGAGGCGTTCGGCACGGCGCAGCTGCGCGAGCTGATCGCCGACATGCGCGACACCATGGCGCGTCTGAACGGGGCGGGACTCGCCGCCCCGCAGGTCGGTGTGCCGTTGCGGGTCGTGATTTTCGGGGTCACGCAAAATCCACGCTATCCCGATGCGGAGGAAGTCCCGGATACGGTGTTGATCAATCCGGTCATCACGCCGATCGGCGAGGAGATGGAAGAAGCTTGGGAAGGCTGTCTTTCGGTACCGGGCATGAGAGGCGTGGTGCCGCGCTTTATGCGAGTGCGTTATCAGGGGTTTGACGAATCGGGCCAGGCGATCGATCGAAGCGTCGAGGGCTTTCACGCACGCGTAGTGCAGCACGAATGCGACCACCTGGACGGCATCCTGTATCCCATGCTCATCCGCGATATGTCCCGGTTCGGCTTCGTGGAAGTCCTGTTTCCCGATCAGGAGCTGATCGACGAATAGGAGTCGGTGGCCGAGGGCAGGGTCTTCCTACGCTTGCAGCGCTTTCAGCAGGTCGGTTTCGAGCTGCAATACCGTTTTTGGATTGGCGAGCGCGGCGCCGGAAACGACGAACACATCCTCTGCGCGCTCGCCGAGCGTTCCGATCTTGGCGGTGTGCAAATCGACATGATAGCTGCCGAGCACGAGCGCGATTGCGTAGAGCAGGCCGGGCCGGTCTCCTGCGATGATCGACAGGGAATGGTATTGCCCTTTTTCATCGGGAACGATGTGCACCTCAGGTGCAATGGGGAAGTGTTTTACGCGACGCGATACTCGCCCCTGGAACGGCTGCGGCAGGGGGACGTGGTTCGCCAGCCAGGCGGCCAACTCCTCTTCGATCTGGGCCATCATGTCCCGCGGATGCGCGATGTTGCCGACGTCCATGACCTGGAATGTGTCGAGCGCATAGCCGTGCCTGGTCGTATAGATCTTGGCGTCGACGATGCTGAAGCCGATCGACCCGAAGTAGCCGCAGATGCGGGCGAACAGGTCGCGCTGATCGGGGACGTAGATGAGCACCTGCAGCCCTTCACCCGCAGGCGAGAGGCGCGCCTTGACTACCGGTTTTTCGGCGCTAGTCCGGTAATGAAGTAAGCGCGTGTGCCAGGCAATTTCCTGGGCGTCGTGTCGCAGGAAGTAGGGAACGTCGAGATGGCGCCATAGGGGATCCTGGTCCGTATCCGACAGTGCGTAGAGCCGCAACAGGCGTTTGGCTTCGTCTTGCTTGCGCTGGATGTACTGATCGGCCTCAAGCTTTCCACCCTTGAGCACGTACTGCGCGGCGCGAAACAGGTCCTCCAGAAGCTTGCCTTTCCATGCGTTCCACACTTTGGGGCTCGTTCCGCGGATGTCTGCAACGGTGAGCAAATAGAGCGCGACCAGCCGCCGCTCCGTGGCCACAATGTCGGCGAAGCGGCGCACGACCATAGCATCGGACAAGTCCTGTTTCTGGGCGACCGACGACATGGTCAGATGGTGTTCGACCAGGAACTCGACGAGTTGGGCGTCCTCGGTAGATAAATCGTGCTGGCGGCAGAAACGCCGGGCTTCGAGCTTGCCCAGTTGCGAGTGATCGCCTCCGCGGCCCTTGGCGATGTCGTGAAAAATCGCGGCGATGTAGAGCAGCCAATGCCGATCGAGACTGGCGATGAGCCGGCTGCACAACGGATATTCGTGCGCAAACTCGAGCATGGTGAATCGGCGCAAGTTGCGGACCACGGTGAGGATATGCTGGTCCACGGTATAAACGTGGAAAAGATCGTGCTGCATCTGGCCGACGATGCGGCGGAAAGCGGGCAAATATCGTCCCAGGATGCCGTATTGGTTCATGCGACGCAGTTCGTGCACGATGCCGCGCGGCTGCTGCAGAACTGATAGGAAGGTCGCTCGGTTGCGTGGATCGCGCCGAAAGGCAGCGTCAATCTGATCGCGCCCGCGCCAGAGTGCGCGCAACGTCTGAGCCGTCATGCCTTTCAGCTCCGAGTGCTGCTGCATGACGAGAAAACTCTCGAGAATGGCGGAGGGGTCGCGCTCGAAAAGGTCCGACGGACGTGCCTCGAGCAACTCGCCTACCTGGCTGAACTTCTCGTCGATTGCGACGGTGTCGGAATTTCTCACCGGAAATATTTCGGCGCCCAGGTTCTGGAGCAATATGGTGCTCAGCTGTGTAACGGCTTTCGCCGTACGGAAATACACCTGCATCAGCTGCTCGCCGGCGCGGCGGTGCGAGGTGGCCGAATAACCGAGCCCACGCGCCAGGTTCTCCTGGTAGTCATACAGCAAGCGGTCCTCGCGACGCGCCGCGGCGTAATGGAGGCGCACGCGCAAATTCTGGAGCAGCTTGTGATGCCGATGCGCCTGGCGTGCTTCCTCGAGAGTAATCAGGCCGCGGCGTGCCAATTCCCTCCACGAATTGCCGAGATTACAGGCGCGGCTGATCCAGAGAATTAGCTGTAAGTCGCGCAGGCCGCCCGGAGCTTCCTTGAGGTTGGGTTCGAGGTTGTAAGGGCTGTCTTGAAACTTGGTGTGGCGCTGCTCCTGCTCAAGACGCTTGGCCTTGAAGAATATTTGGCGGTCAAGGGATTCGCGCCGCGCGCGAGCGAAGCGCTCGAAAAGCCCGCGGTTTCCCGTGAGCAGCCTTGCCTCGAGCAGGCTCGTCATCACGGTGACGTCCTTGGTCGCTTCTTCGACACACTGGGCGACCGTGCGTACGCTGTGGCTGAGTTCAAGCCCGGTATCCCAGAGCCTTCCGACGAGTTCCTCGATGGTCGAAGCCAGGTTGGCCGAAGGCGGTTCCTGGAGGAGCACCAAGACATCGATGTCGGAATGCGGATAGAGCTCGCCGCGACCGTAGCCGCCGACCGCGAGCAGCGCGAGAGAAGCGGGCAACCGGAGCCGACGCCACATCTCTTTCAGGACCCGGTCGACCAATCTACGGTGCTCGCGCAGCACGAGCGCGCCATCAGCGCTCTTCTGGAATTTGGCTTGAAGCGCCGCGCGCTCGGTCCGTACCCCCGCCTTGAGCCGGGCAAGCGCCGGTCCGTAGTCCGGCGTTGCTGGGGAAGACAACATGAGGCTAAGGGGCTGGCGGGGGCGGTGCGCCCGCCGAAACAGTCAAGACCTCGTAGCCCGTCCCGGTGACCAGCACGGTGTGCTCCCACTGCGCCGAGAGGCTGTGGTCCTTGGTGACAATGGTCCAGCCGTCGGCCAGTTCGCGTATTGCGGGCTTGCCGGCGTTGATCATGGGCTCGATCGTGAAAATCAGGCCGGGCTGAAGACGCATACCGGTTCCCGGCCGCCCGTAATGGAGAACCTGGGGCTCTTCGTGGAACTTGAGACCGATTCCGTGGCCGCAGAACTCCCGCACGACGCTGTAGCCGTGACTTTCGGCATGCTCTTGTATAACAGCGCCCACGTCACCGAGAAAAGCCCCGGGGCGCACCGCCTTGATGCCAAGCCACATGCACTCGTAGGTCGTTTCGCATAGCCGCCGAGCCTGGATTGAAGGTTTCCCAACATAGAACATGCGGCTGGAGTCGCCGTGAAAACCGTTCTTGATCACGGTTACGTCGATATTAAGGATGTCAGCGGCTTTCAGCACGCGCTCGCTCGGAATTCCATGACAAACCTGATGGTTGACCGAGGTGCAGATCGAATTGGGGAAGGGCTTGTAGCCGGGCGGCGCATAGTTCAGGGGGGCGGGTATCGCATTCTGCTCGTTGACGATGAAGCCGTGGCAGAGGCGGTCCAGCTCACCGGTCGTGATGCCGGGTCTGACGCGCGGGGCGATGAAGTCAAGCACCTCCCCGGCGAGTCGTCCCGCAACGCGCATGCTCCCAACTTCCTCGGCGGTCTTCAGGTGTATCGCCATGCCCTAGAAAAAAAGTGCGAAGGATAAATCATGTACCGTGAAGGAGCAAACCGCAGCCGCGACGAGTCGGCGCAAGGAGTTCAAGTAATGCTCTGTTTGCACAGGAAAAACTTGCGCCGACTTCAACGCACGTGCTATTATTTTAAGGCTAGCCGGGCTTCGGGCTCGGCTAAATTTTTGCCGCTCCGCTGTTAGGGTGCCCGCATTCGTTTGCTTCAGCGGGTCATTTGGCCGGACGGCCCTAAGATCAACCCTAACCGGAGTCACCACCATGTCGACCACGATGCGCCAAATGCTCGAAGCGGGCGTGCATTTCGGCCACCAGACCCGCTACTGGAATCCGAAGATGGCGCCCTTCATCTTCGGCCACCGCAGCAAAATTCACATCATCAACCTGGAAAAGACCATGGTGATGTATCAAGAGGCGATGAAATTCGTTCGCAAGCTCGCTTCGAACAAGGGCATCCTATTGTTCGTTGGAACCAAGCGCCAGGCGCGTGAAATCGTCCGCGAGGAGGCCGAACGGTGCGCGGCTCCTTTCGTCGATCACCGCTGGCTGGGCGGCATGCTCACGAACTTCAAGACGGTGCGCCAATCGATAAAACGGCTCAAGGAAATGGAGGCGATGATCCAGGACGGCAGCATGGACAAATTGCCGAAAAAGGAGGCGTTGCAGATCCAGCGCGAGCTCGCCAAGCTCACGCGCAGCCTCGGGGGCATAAAAGAGCTGGACCGCCGGCCCGACGCCCTCTTCGTTATCGATGTCGGCTACCAGAAAGGGGCGGTTGCCGAAGCGAAGAAACTCGGCATTCCCGTCATCGGCGTGGTCGATACCAATCATTCGCCGGAGGGGATCGCCTACGTGATCCCGGGCAACGACGATTCCAGCCGTGCGATCCGTCTGTATGCTCGTGGCATCGCCGATTCGATCCTGGAGGGCCGCAACCAGGTTGTGCAGGAGATCGTCGGTGCGACCTCGGAGGAGTTCGTCGAGGTCGAAGAGTCCGGAGCGCGTGCGCGATGATCGAGGATTCCGGTGGAGAAAAGAGGGGCGGCAGCCCTTTTTTTTTGAAGTCCCGCAATCGGTGAGATTTCAGGAATGACGGAGATCACCGCAAGCATGGTCAGGGAGCTGCGCGACAAGACCGATGCGCCGATGATGGAGTGCAAGAAGGCGCTCGTCGAGGCGGCTGGCGACTCCGGCAAGGCCGAAGAGCTCCTGCGAATCAGACTGGGCAACAAGGCGTCCAAGGCCGCGACGCGCACGGCGGCCGAGGGCGTGGTGGCGGTTCACGTCGCGCCCGACGCAAGAACGGGCGCGATCGTGGAAGTCAACTGTGAGACGGATTTTGTCGCCAAGACTGAGGACTTCCTGAAGTTCGCAGCGTCGCTTGCGGCTCTCGCCGCGAAAAGGAACCCGGCGGACACCGCTGCTCTTGGGGCGCTGCCCCTGGATGGCATCACGGTCGAAGAAGCCCGCAAGGCATTGGTCGGACGCATCGGAGAAAACATGTTTGTTCGCCGTTTTGCCAGGATCGAGGCGAAGGGCCGCCTGTCCCACTATATTCACGGCGGCGCAAAGATCGGCGTGCTTCTGGACTACTCCGGCGGAGACGATCAACTCGGCCGGGACCTCGCGATGCACGTGGCCGCATACAAACCCATCGGCCTGTCCAAGGAAGACGTTCCCGCCGAGCTGGTGAAGAAGGAGCGCGACATTGCCGCGGCGAAGGCGGCCGAGTCGGGAAAACCTGCCGATATCGTGGCGAAAATGGTCGATGGGAGCGTACAGAAGTTTCTCAAAGAGGTCACTTTGCTCGGGCAGTCCTACGTCAAGGATCCGACGGGGAAGCAGACGGTCGAAGCCCTGCTCAAAGCTCGCGGAGCGTCGGTCTCGCGCTTTTCGCTCTACGTGGTGGGCGAGGGGATCGAGAAGAAAGCAAACGGTGCTGCCACGTGAGTGAAAGCGCCAAGCCGAAATACAAGCGAATTCTGCTCAAACTGAGCGGCGAAGCGCTGATGGGGGAGGATTCCTTCGGCATCAATCGCGCCACCATAGAGCGCATCGTCGGCGAGATCGCGCAAGTCTCGGCGCTCGGCCTGGAGATTGCCGTCGTTATCGGTGGCGGAAACATATTCCGCGGCGTGGCGCCGGGCGCCGCGGGGATGGACCGCGCCACCGCCGACTACATCGGAATGCTCGCCACGATCATGAACGCCCTGGCGCTTCAGGATGCGATGCGGCAGGCGGGCTTGAACGCGCGAGTGCAATCGGCGCTCAACATCGAGCAGGTGGTGGAACCCTACATCCGCAACAAGGCGATCCGCTACCTCGAGGAAGGCAAGATCGTCATTTTTGCCGCAGGGACGGGCAATCCGTTCTTTACGACCGATACCGCGGCGGCCCTGCGCGGCACGGAAATCGGGGCAGAAATGGTGCTCAAAGCAACCAAGGTCGACGGTGTTTACACCGCCGACCCCAAACTGCGGCCAGACGCCAAGCGTTACGACAAGCTGAGCTTTGACGAGGCCATGATCAAGAACCTCAGGGTCATGGATGCCACGGCCTTCGCGTTGTGCCGCGACCAGAGGCTCCCGATAACCGTGTTCAGTATTCTAAAGGCCGGAGCGATGAAGCGGGTCATCACCGGAGAGAACGAAGGCACGCTCGTCTACGTCAGCGCTTGAGTCTGCAAGGATGGAGGCAATCATGAATACCCTCGCCGACGTCAGGAAGAACACCGAACAGAAGATGAACAAATCGCTCGATGCGCTCAAAGCCGATCTGGGCAAGGTGCGCACCGGCAGGGCGCACGCGGGACTGCTTGACCATGTTATGGTGGACTATTACGGCAACCCGACGTCGATTCCCAAGGTTGCCAACGTGAGCCTGCTCGACGGCCGTACCCTCGGGGTATCCCCCTGGGAGAAGAAGATGCTCGGGGCGATTGAGAAGGCCATCCGGGATTCCGATCTTGGCTTGAATCCTGCTTCGCAGGGGGACATGGTGCGAGTGCCGATGCCTGCGCTTACCGAGGAACGCCGCCACGAATTGATCAAAGTAATCAAGCACGAGGGCGAAAACGCCAAAGTTGCGGTGCGCAATCAGCGCCGCGACGCTATCCATGCACTCAAGGAGCTCCTTAAGAGCAAGGCCGTGTCCGAGGACGAGGAACGGCGCGCGCAGGAGGAGGTCCAGAAGCTCACCGACCGGTACGTCGCCGACATCGACAAGATGATCGCCGGAAAAGAAACCGAGCTGATGGCGGTTTGATCCAACCTCGCCGAGAATTCACATGAAACCCTTCACCAGTTCAACGCGCGAGATCCCGCAGGTCGGGGACGTTCCGAGGCATATTGCCGTGATCATGGACGGCAATGGACGCTGGGCCAAGAAACGTTATCTGCCTCGCGTGGCCGGTCACAAGCAGGGTGTCGAGACCGTGCGCCAGGTCACGCGCGCGTGCACCGAGCGCGGGGTCGAATTCCTGACCCTGTTTGCCTTCAGCTCGGAGAATTGGCGCCGTCCGGCCGCGGAAGTGTCGACGCTGCGGCAGCTGTTCATGGGCGCCCTGGAGCAGGAGGCCGAGCGTCTGCACCAGAACGAGGTACGCCTGAAAATCATCGGCGATATCGCACCGTTCGGAGCGCGCCTGGTCGAACTCGCGCACCGAGCCCAGGATCTGACCTCGGCCAATACCGGACTCACGCTCACTATTGCAGCCAACTATGGCGGACGCTGGGACCTCATGCAGGCTCTCGCGAAGCTCGTGCGCACGGGGCCGATGCCGGGAGCGGGATTCACCGAGGAGCAGCTCGCTCGTCACCTTTCCCTCAATTACGCCCCGGAACCCGATTTGTTCATCCGCACAGGCGGAGAACAACGCATCAGCAATTTCCTGCTTTGGCAGCTCGCTTACACCGAACTGTATTTCACGCCGACACTGTGGCCCGATTTCGACGCCAAGCAGCTCGACGCCGCGATCGCCTGGTATCAGCAGCGCGAGCGCCGCTTTGGGCGGACCAGCGAGCAGTTGGAGACGGCTAAACGCGACGCGAACGGCCGGCGGAGGATCGCGTAAGGTTTCCGGTCGCTTAAGGGACGAAGGCGCGGGCGGTCATGCTGAAAACCCGTGTGCTCACAGCGATCGTCTTGCTGGCGGTGCTTCTCTTAGCATTGTTCTTCCTGCCCAAGAACGGCTGGATCGCATTTTGCGCGCTGTTTCTCGCTATCGCCGCCTGGGAATGGGGAGCACTGGCGGCGCTTGCTACGGTCAGTCGCTCAGTTTATGCAGCGTTCGCCGTCGGGCTTTTCGTCTCGCCCGCGCTGCTTCAGGCCGTCTGGGCGAACGGCTTATACGCGCCGGCCTGGGTCTACCAAGCCGGCGCGTTTTTCTGGATCATCCTCGTTCCGTTGTGGATCTGGCGGCGACCGCACATCGTCAGTCGGGTCTGGCTGCTTGCAGCCGGCATGGTCGTGCTGCTGCCGGCCGCTGCGGCGTTGGTTGATCTGCGCAGCGTCGCTCCATCCCTGTTGCTGGCCGTCCTGGCCACGGTCTGGATCTCCGATACGGCGGCGTATCTGAGCGGCATGCGCTTTGGAAAGCACAAGCTTGCTCCAACTATCAGTCCCGGAAAGACCTGGGAAGGCGTTGCCGGAGCGCTGGCGGCGGTGGCGTTGTACGCACTCGCCTGGGCGAGCCTGGGCGGCCCGATGGGGCCCGTCTGGCCGGGTGACGCGCCCGGATGGATGCTCCCGGTTCTGCTTGGGCTGGCGGTGGTCGGAATGATTGGCGATCTGTTCGAATCTCTGATAAAACGCCAGGCAGGAGTCAAGGACAGCGGAACGTTCCTGCCCGGCCACGGGGGGCTGCTCGATCGCATTGATGCACCCGTGGCAATGCTTCCGCTTGCGGTGCTTGCGTTCGTGAGATGACCCAGATTCAGAACGTCGCAATACTAGGCGCGACCGGCTCAATCGGCTCGAGCACGCTGGATGTGATTGCGCGCCATCCGTCGCGCTTCCGTGTCGCGGCGCTGACCGCACATCGCCAGGTCGATGAACTGGCGATGCTTTGCCAACGATACCGCCCGGACTACGCATGCCTGGCGGATGCCGAACGCGCACCGCTGCTGCGCGAACGCCTGGTCGCAGCTGGAGTGGATTGCAGGGTTCTCGCCGGGGAAGCAGGGCTCGTGGAAGTGGCTTCGCTGCCCGGAGTGGATTGCGTCATGGCGGCGATCGTCGGCGCGGCCGGGCTGCGGGCAACGCTCGCCGCAGCAAGGGCGGGAAAAAAGCTCCTGCTCGCGAACAAGGAAGCCCTCGTCGTTGCGGGCCCGGTCTTCATGGAGACGGTGCGTGCTAGCGGTGCGATGCTGCTCCCGATCGACAGCGAGCACAACGCCATCTTTCAGTGTCTGCCGCCGTTCGCGGCGGGCGACTTTGCCGCCAAAGGCATCCGCAGAATTCTGCTGACCGGGTCGGGTGGACCGTTCAGGGCGCGCACGCGCGCGGATCTGCACCGCGTGACTCCGGAGGAGGCCTGCGCCCATCCGAACTGGGTCATGGGGCGAAAGATCTCGGTCGATTCTGCGACCATGATGAACAAGGGCCTCGAGATCATCGAGGCGCACTGGCTGTTCGGCGCAAATCCGGAGCAGATCCAGGTCGTCGTCCATCCGCAGAGCGTCGTGCACTCAATGGTCGAGTACGCCGACGGCTCGGTAATCGCGCAGCTCGGACACCCCGACATGCGCACCCCGATCGCTCAAGCGCTCGCTTACCCTGAGCGAATCGAGGCGGGCGTCCCCTCGCTCGATCCCTTTCGAATCGGCGCCCTGAGCTTCGAGCGGCCCGATTTCGAGCGCTTCCCGGCGCTCGGCCTCGCCTACGCGGCGCTCAGGAGCGGTGGGGCCGCGCCCGCCGCGCTCAACGCGGCGAACGAAGTCGCGGTAGCGGCCTTTCTGGAAGGCCGCCTGCCTTTCCTGCATATCACCACGGTGATCGAGGAGACGCTGGCGAGCGCATCGGCGAAGTCGCCCGCCACACTGGAGGATGTGCTTGCGGCGGACACGAACGCCCGCGGGCAAGCGAAGCAAATCGTCGCTCGATTCAACTCCAACGCCGCATGAATCTCGCCATTACCGTAGCCGCTTTCGTAGTCGCGCTCGGCGTGCTTGTCGTGGTCCATGAGTACGGCCACTACCTGGTCGCGCGTCTGTGCGGAGTCAAGGTGTTGCGATTCTCGATCGGTTTCGGCAGACCGATTTGGCGGATGCGGCGCGACCGCGACCAGACGGAGTGGGTGATCGCCGCAATACCGCTGGGCGGTTACGTGAAAATGCTCGATGAACACGAAGGACCGGTTGCGCCCGAGGAAGCGCACCGGGCTTTCAACCGCCAGAGCGTCTGGCGCCGCAGCGCGATCGTTGTTGCGGGGCCCTTGGCGAACTTCCTCCTGGCGATCGCGCTCTACTGGGCGCTTTTCGTCGCCGGCGTGCAGGAAGCGAAGCCGGTCTTGGCCGCGCCAGGCGCCGGAACCGTCGCCGAGGCGAGCGGGCTTGCGCGCGGTGAGACCATTTTGAAGATCAACGGCGAGCCGGTGGCCAGCTGGCAGCAGGTGCGCTGGCTGTTGCTCCAGCTTGCGGTGGAAAAGCAGCCGGCGCGACTCGAGGTCATCGACGAAAAACAGCGGCTCACTTGGCGCACTCTGAATCTGTCGCGTTTCGAACTCGATGGTTTCGAGGGAGATCCGCTCGCACGCCTGGGGCTGCGGCTTTACCGGCCCGACGTGGCGCCGATCATCGGCAAGGTCGTGTCGGGAAGCGTAGCGGAGGCCGGGGGATTACGCGCCGGAGATCGCGTCATTTCAATCGACGGAGGTGAAATCCGAGTTTGGGAGGACGTCGTTACGGCAGTTCGGGCCCGCCCGGGAGAACTCGTTCGCCTGCGTGTCTTGCGGGACGGCACAACGACCGAGATCGCTCTGCGGCCGGAAGCGGTCCAGCAAAGCGGCGAGCGCTTCGGTCGCATTGGAGCGGCGCCTCATGTCGATCCCGAAGCGATCAAGGAATTTGTAACTACTGTACGCTACGCTCCGTCGACCGCGCTCGCGATGGCGCTCGAGCGAACCTGGGAAATGTCGGCGTTCAGCCTGAAGATGCTCGGTAAGATGGTGGTCGGCGAGATTTCCTGGAAGAACTTGAGCGGTCCGGTCACTATCGCCGATTACGCGGGCCAAACGGCCCAGATCGGTCTAGGCGCTTATGCTGCTTTCCTTGCGCTCATCAGCATCAGCCTCGGCGTACTCAACCTGCTGCCGATTCCGTTATTGGACGGCGGGCACTTGCTGTATTATGTCGTCGAGATTTTCAAGGGTAGCCCGGTTTCAGAGCGAACGATGGAACTGGGCCAGCGCCTGGGACTGACGGTACTCCTGTTTCTGATGGCGTTCGCTCTCTATAACGACTTCAACCGCCTGTTGGCGGGCTAATAATTCCCTCAGTGAAAAACGCGCTGCGAGCCGCGATCCTCTTGCTCGTGCTCGCCGAGCCGTCGTGGGCGTTCGATCCTTTCGTCGTGCGCGATATCCGCGTTGAAGGCATCCAACGGGTCGAAGCGGGAACCGTCTTCAGCTATCTCCCCGTCAAGGTCGGCGACACTCTAACCGATGCAAGAGCCGCGTCCGCGATCCGCGCCTTGTTCGCGACGGGTTTTTTCCGAGACGTAAGGCTGGAAGTTCAGGGAAACGTTCTGATCGTGTCTCTCGAAGAACGTCCGGCAATCGCATCGATCGAATTCGTCGGAATGAAGGAATTCGAAAAAGACAAAGTGAAGCAGGGTCTGCGTGACGTTGGGTTCCAGGAAGGCCGTATCTTCGATCGGGCGCTGCTCGATCAGGCCGAGCAGGAACTCAAACGGCAATATCTGACCCGGGGGCTTTATGGCGTAGAGGTCACCACGACGGTGACGCCGCTCGAGCGCAACCGAGTCGCGATCAATTTCAGCATCAACGAGGGCGACGTCGCCAAGATCAAGAGAATCAACATCGTCGGCAACCAGGCGTTTGCGGAGAGCGAGTTGCTCGGCGTCGTCCAATTGCGCACTCCCGGCTGGTTTACTTGGCTCAACAAGAACGATCAGTATTCCAGACAGAAACTGCAGGCCGATCTCGAATCGCTGCGCTCCTATTACCTCAACAGCGGGTATCTGGAGTTCAACATCGACTCCACTCAGGTTTCGATTACGCCTGACCGCCGCGATATCTACATCACCGTGAATGTCAGCGAAGGCGAGAAATATGAAGTGGCCGACGTCAAACTCGGGGGAGAGTTGCTGGTTCCCGAGGACGAGCTTCGCTCGCTGATCACGATCAATGCGGGGGAGACCTTTTCCAGGGAAAGGCTCACCGAATCGACCAAAGCGATTACCGAAAGGCTGGGGCGTGACGGCTACGCCTTTGCGAACGTCAACGCCAACCCCGACATCGACAAGGAAAAGCGGAAGGTCAGCTTCACGTTTTTGATCGACCCGGGGCGACGCGTCTACGTCCGGAGAATCAATGTGGTCGGCAACACGCGCACCCGTGACGAAGTGATCCGTCGCGAGATGCGCCAGCTCGAAGGGAGTTTTTTCGACAGCCAGAAGCTGCAGCTGTCAAAACAACGGATCGACAAGACGGGCTACTTCAGTGAGGTGGAACTGGAGACTCCGGCGGTGCCCGGAACGACCGATCAGGTCGACGTGACGGTCCGGGTCAAGGAGAAGCCGACCGGGGCGATTCTGCTTGGCGTGGGTTTCTCCAGCGTGGACAAATTGATCATCCAGGGCTCGATCCAACAGAGCAATTTTTTCGGCACCGGCAACACGATGGGCTTGCAGATTGCGTCCGGAACGGTCAACAAGGTTGCGTCGTTTTCCTTCACCAATCCCTACTATACGGTGGACGGAGTCAGCCGCGGCTTCGATGTGTACCGGCGCGACGTAGACGGAAACAGCCTGGGAGTCAACTACAAGACCAGTACGACCGGCGGCGCGGTGCGCTTCGGAGTCCCCTTTACCGAATACGACACTTTGTTCTTCGGTCTGGGCGCCGAGAACGTCGAGCTCAAGCTCGACTCCAGCAGCCCGCCACGCTACCTCGCTTTTCAAAATCAATTTGGCGCCGTCTATGCTGCGCTGATCGGCACCGCCGGCTGGGTCCGCGATACGCGCGACAGTGCAATCTGGCCTACAAAGGGCCATGTTGAGCGCGCCAATCTGGAGCTTGGGACGCCGCTTGGAGACCTTGAGTACTGGAAGTATTCCTACACGCATCAGTACTTCTATCCCTACACGCGAAACCTCACGCTCGTACTGAGCGGGGAGCTCGATTCGGGCGACGGGTATGGCGGAAAGCCGCTGCCGTTTTTCAAGAACTACTATTCAGGCGGCATCGGCAGCGTGCGCGGATTCCGAACTTCTTCATTGGGGCCGCGCGACGTGGACCAGACCCACTTGGGCGGCAACCGCAAGGTGAACGGACTGGTGGAGGCGTTGTTTCCTGTGCCAGGCAGTACGCTCGATCGGTCGATGCGGCTTGGGGCTTTCATAGACGGCGGCCAAGTGTACGGTTTGAGCGAAAAACTGGATCTCTCGCAACTGCGCGCGTCGGCGGGAATGAGCTTTGCCTGGAATTCGCCCGTCGGGCCCATGAAATTCAGTTTCGCGAGGCCCTTGAACGAGAAACCGGGAGACGACACGCAACGCTTCCAGTTTACGCTGGGTTACGTATTTTGACGGCTCGGTATAATCTAGCTTTTTGAAGGGCGACTATGGGTAGGAGAGCACTGAAAGGGAAATCCCTTGCTCGCTGTGTTTTCGCAGCGCTGCTCGGAGCCGTCGGTCCGGTTCTCGCCCAATCGCATATCGGATTTGTCAGTTTGGAGCGAATCATGCGCGAGGCGCCGGCTGCACAACGGGCCCAGAAAAAGATCGAGCTGGAGTTTGCCAAACGAGACCAGGAACTGGCCAAGATGGCCGAACAGCTCAAGAAAGCACAGGAAAATCTCGAACGGAACGCCATGACGATGTCGGAATCGGAGCGCCAAAAACGCGATCGAGAATTCGGCGATCTCAACCGGGAATTTCAGCGTAAGCAAAGGGAGTTCCGAGAAGATCTGACTCAGCGGCGCAATGAGGAACTCGGCGCGGTGATCCAGCGCGCGAATCAAGCCGTGAAACAGATTGCCGAGGCCGAAAAGCTCGACGTCGTGCTTCAGAACGAACAGGTCGTATGGGCAAGCACCCGCATCGATATCACCGACAAGGTCATCAAGGCGCTCGAGGATACTCGCGCGGGCAAGTAGCCCGCGCGTATCCCAAAAGACGAGAGGAAAACAGGATCATCGTTCTCGGTACTTTGCACGAATTCGCAACAATAACCCGGTCGGCTCCCGAGCGAACGGAAATTTTCCCGTGACGCAATCCAATTCGCGTACCTACCGTCTCGGCGAAATCGTGGCACAGCTCGGCGGAGAGCTGGTCGGCGACCCCGGCGTCGAGATTCGCCGCATCGCCACACTGGAAACCGCCGGCCCGGGCGAGCTGTCCTTCCTGTCGCATTCCCGATACCGGCCGACCTTGCGGCACACCCGCGCCTCGGCCGTGATTCTTGCGCGCCGGGAGCGGGACGCGACGACCTTGCCCAGGATCTTGTGCGACGATCCTTACGTCTACTACGCACGGGCGGCGCAACTGCTCAACACCGAAGATCGCCCCGATCCGGGGGTGCATCCGCGGGCCGTCGTCGAAGCCGGCGCCCAAGTCGCGGCCTCCGCGACGGTGGGACCCGGCTGCTATATCGGGCCGCGAGCGAAACTCGAAGATCGCGTCATTATTGAGGCCGCTTGCACGATTGGCGCAGACGCGCGGATCGGAGAGGACAGCCGCCTGCACCCCTCGGTCACCGTCTATCCCCGCTGCGTGATCGGGAAGCGCGCGCTGATTCACGCCGGAGTGGTGATCGGGGCCGACGGTTTTGGCATAGCGCCCGAAGCGGGACGCTGGATCAAAATTCCACAAACCGGGCGAGTGATCATCGGCGATGATGTGGAGATCGGGGCCAACACCACTATCGATCGAGGCGCGCTCGACGACACGGTCATCGAGGACGGCGTCAAGCTGGACAACCACATTCAGATCGGCCACAACGTTCGGGTTGGGGCGCATACGGTGATGGCCGGCTGCGTGGCCGTGGCCGGGAGCACGCGCATCGGCCGGCACTGCGCGATCGGCGGCGCGGCGCGCATCATCGGCCACGTGAATATCGCCGATCATGTCACCATCTCCGCTGCAACTGTGGTATTGAGGCCCATCCCCCGGGCGGGCGTTTATTCGGGCGCCCTGCCTTCGGCGCCGAGCCGGGAATGGGCTAAGACGGTCGCGCACCTGCGAAGCCTCGATGGGCTCGTGAAGCGAATTCGCGAGCTGGAAAAGAAACTCTCCAAACCCGGAAAGAAAAAGAGGTAAGCAAATGGAAATTCAAGAGATCCTCGAATACCTCCCGCACCGCTATCCCATGCTTCTGGTGGACCGGGTGCTCGAGATCGAGCCGGGCAAGCGGATCCTCGCGCTCAAGAACGTCAGCGTGAACGAGCACTTTTTTGTCGGCCATTTCCCGCACCATCCGGTCATGCCGGGGGTCCTGATCATCGAGGCGCTCGCCCAGGCGGCGGCGATATTGTCGTTCTATACGCGAGGGAAGAAGCCGGATGACAAGTCGGTTTACTACTTCGTAGGGATAGATGAAGCGCGCTTCAAGCGACCGGTCGTTCCGGGAGACCAGCTCCTGCTCGAGGTAGCCAAGGAACGGGAACTCCAGGGTGTTGGAAAATTCGCCGCCCAGGCGCGTGTCGGCGAGAAGCTCGTCGCCGAAGCGAAGCTCCTGTGCACCCTGCGGACGCTATGATCCACGCTGCCGCGATCGTGCACCCCGGGGCGAAGCTCGCCCCGGGCGTGTCCGTGGGCCCGTACTCGATAATCGGCGAGCACGTCGAGATCGGGGAGGGGACCGCGATCGGTTCGCACGTTGTGATCGAGGGCCGGACCCGTATCGGAGCGCAGAACCGCATCTGCGCGTTCAGCGTACTCGGCGGCCCTCCACAAGACAAGAAATACCAGGACGAGGAAACCGCACTCGAGATCGGCGATCGCAATACCATCCGGGAGTACTGCACCTTCAACCGCGGCACCGCGCAGGACACGGGCGTGACGCGTATCGGGAGCGACAACTGGATCATGGCGGGCGTGCACATCGCGCACGACTGCCAGGTCGGCGACCATACCACCTTCGCCAACCTCGCGACCCTTGCCGGACACGTCCACGTCGGGGACTACGCGATACTCGGCGGGTTTACCGGAGCGCATCAGTTCGTCTCGATCGGCGCGCATTCGATCACCGGGGTCGCGACCGTGCTGCTGCAGGATCTGCCCCCGTACGTGATGGCAGCCGGCAACACCGCCAAGCCGTTCGGGATCAACAGCGAGGGGCTTAAGCGGCGCGGCTTCAGCGCGGCGAAAATCGCCGCAGTCAAGAAAGCCTACAAGACCCTCTACCGATCAGGATTCGCTCTCAAGGACGCGCGCAAGAAAATCGCCGCACAGGTGAAATCCTGTGCCGAGCTGCAAGTGCTCCTCGAGTTTCTCGACAGCTCGCGTCGCGGCATCATCCGTTAGCTGTGGGGAGAAATCCGATCGTCGTGGGGATCGTGGCCGGGGAGGCCTCCGGGGATTTTCTGGGGGCTCATCTTATTGCGGCATTGCGCGAGCGCGTTCCCAACTTGCATTTCGTCGGCATCGGCGGTCCGAGAATGGAGGCGCAGGGCCTCGATCCCTGGTACCCGATGGAGAAGCTCGCTGTGCGCGGCTACGTCGAGGTGCTGCGCCATTTTCCGGAGATCTTTGCGATCCGCATGAAGCTTCGGCGGCGTTTGGCGGAAGCGCGTCCGAGGCTTTTCATCGGCATCGATTCCCCCGATTTCAACCTCCCGCTCGAGCGCAAACTGAAGCGCAACGGCATTCCGACCGTCCACTACGTGAGCCCGTCGCTCTGGGCCTGGCGCGGCGGGCGCATGTCCGCGATTGCCGCGTCGGTCAGCAAGATGCTGGTGCTATTCCCGTTTGAGGAGCCGCTGTATCGCGCCGCGGGAGTGCCGGTTGCCTACGTCGGCCATCCCCTGGCCGACGCGATGTCTGATGACGACGGAACCGAGGCCGCAAGAGAGCAACTGCGGCTGCCCGCCGCAGGGAAGGTCATCGCTCTGTTGCCCGGCAGCCGGCAGTCGGAAGTCCGGTATATGGCATCGACCTTCGTGCGCACCGCCAAGCTGATCGCGGTGCGGCAGCCTGCGGTGCACTTCCTCGTGCCTTTGGTGACCCGCGAGACGCGCGCCATCTTCGAGGAAGCGATGTACGCCGCCGATGCGGGGGAATTGCCGCTCAGCATTCTGTTCGGCCATGCGCGGGATGCGATCGCAGCTTGCGACGTCGCGCTCGTGGCAAGCGGGACCGCGACGCTCGAGACTGCGCTCGCCCGCAAACCGATGGTGATCACCTACAAGGTGGCCGAACTCACCTTTTGGCTGATGTCGAAGATGTGGACCACGCCGTGGCTCGGCCTGCCCAACATCATCGCCGGGGAGTTTCTTGTGCCGGAGATTTTGCAGCACGATGCGACGCCCGAGAACCTGGCCCAGGCGGTGCTGAACTCGCTCAATGACCCCACGGTAAACCGTCGGCTTCCGGAACGCCTCGAGCAAATACGGCAGCTTCTCCGCCGGGACACGGCGTCCCGCGTCACGGAAGCCTTGCTGCCATGGCTGCAAGCCGCCTGATCTGCGGCGTCGACGAAGCAGGCCGCGGACCGCTCGCCGGGCCCGTTTATGCCGCAGCGGTAATATTCACCCCGGGAAAGAGAGTCCCTGCCGGCATCGCCGATTCGAAAGTCATGAGCGCGAGCAAGCGCGAGCGGGTCGCTGCAGCAATCAAGGAAAGAGCGCTCGCGTGGTCGGTCGCCTGGGCAAGCGTCGAGGAGATCGACCGCATGAATATCCTCCAGGCGAGCCTGCTCGCCATGCAGCGCGCGGTGCAATCGCTGTCGATTTCACCTCACGAGGTCTTGCTCGATGGTCTGCATTGCCCCGCGCTTGCGATTCCGGCGCGCGCGATCGTGGACGGCGACGCAAAAGTCAAGGTCATTGCCGCCGCATCCATTCTTGCCAAGACGGAACGCGACGCCGAAATGTGCCGGCTCCATCAGCGATTTCCCAAGTATCGCTTCGACGAGCACAAGGGATACCCGACTCCCAAGCACCTCGAGGCGCTGCGGCGGTACGGCGTGTGCGAAGTCTATCGCCGCAGCTTCGGCCCGGTGCGGGAGCTCCTCGAAGGCCGCGGTTGAGGGGACGGTCGCGGCTTGAGTTCAGCAAGCAGCTTTCTCAGACCTTCCTGTTCTGCGCGGGGTCGAAACAGAGGGCTTCGGGCGGTAAGGAGGCGTTTAAGGCGGGCGTGATATGCCGGATCGCGTACCGCGCGGCGCATCTGGTGCGCGAGACCGCGCTCGTCGGCGAGCCGGTAGTATCCGGGGTAGCCGCGGCCGAGCATGCCGACGTTCCCGGAGACCCTGGAGGCGATGACCGGCACGCGCGCGGCTGCGGCCTCGCAGATGACGTTGGCGCCGCCCTCCATGCGCGAGCTCACGACGAGGGCGTGGCTGCGCGCGAGCCAACGAAGAGCGGCCCAATGCGGCACGTTGCCCAGCCAGCGGTAGCGCGGGTCGGCGCGCATCAGCCGCCGCGCCGTGCGCGCCATGTCGGCAGAAAGCGCCTCGCCGAGATGCACGACCTCGATCTCGGGGAGATCGCGAAGATGGGCGAGGGCAAGCGCGGCGCGAAAGGGGTCCTTCTCTTCCCGAAGGTGTCCCATCACCGCGACTCGAAAGCGGCGCGAATGCGGCTCGCCGGAGGCGCGGATCTGCGCCGACTGGTGGATCACGCGGGTCTTGCGCCGCAATCGCGCGGAAAGTTCGCGCTTGCCCATGTCCTGAAGGACGACGAGCCGGTCGGCAAGCTCAAGCGAAGCCTGCGCATCCCGGTCCGCGCGGATATCCCGGTAGAGGTCTGTGCCCGTGAGCACCACAACCAGGGGCAAAGTGGGAAACCGTTTTCGAAAGTGAACGATAGCGTCGTGACTGCGCCGCGCGTGGAGCGCGATCATGACGTCGGCTGCCCGCCCGTTCCAGCGAACCGAAACCTGCACTTCGTGTCCGAGCGCGCGCAGCATCGCGGCCCAGCGCATCGCGGTGTGCCGGTTGCCGCTTCGCGAGCGCGCGCCTGCCGGCGTGATCAACGCAATTTTCATGTTATGTTTGGGCTCGTCTATGACATCCGAATCCGCGCATCCCGCACCCGACACGCTGTCGCGGCAGCTGCAATGCGCGAGGCGGCGCACCCGCACCCTTACGCAGGATCTTAAGGGTACACAATTGTTCGGCCCAAAACTCGCCATCGTCAACCCGGTGCTATGGGAACTTGGACACGTCGCCTGGTTCCAGGAACGCTGGTGCCTGAGGCTGCGTGCGGATGAGTCGCTTTCCGAGAGCCTACTCCGCGGCGCAGACGCGCTCTACGACTCCGCGACGGTTGCGCACGACGTGCGCTGGGACCTGGCGCTGCCGAGCCATTCGGCCACGCTAGATTTCCAAGACCGCGTTCTCGAACGCGTGCTGGCGCGCCTGGAGCGCGAGCCTGAGAACGAGTGGTTTCTCTATTTCGTGCAACTGACCCTGTCCCATGAGGACATGCACGCGGAGGCGTTTCACTACACGCGGCAGACGCTCGATTATGCGGATCCCCTTGCGCCCGCAAAGCCTGATGTTAGAGGAGACAAAGGGGCGCCTGAGGGAGAGGTTGAAATGGCGGGTGGGACGTTTCTTCTCGGCGCCCCGCGCAATACAGGCTTCCATTTCGATAACGAAAAGTGGGCGTACCTCGTCGAGGTCCGGCCTTTCCGCATCGCACGGGCGCCGGTCACCAACCAGCAGTACCTCGAGTTTGTGCGCGAAGGCGGGTACCGGCGCCGCGAGTGGTGGTCGGCCGAAGGCTGGCGGTGGAGGGAGCAGGCGCAGGCCGAGGCGCCGCGTTATTGGGCCGAGAGGGAAGGCGAGTGGATGGAGCGGAGCTTCGCCGATTGGGTAAGTCTCGTGGATGATCTTCCGGTCATGCACGTCAACTGGCATGAAGCGAATGCGTATTGCCGGTACGCGGGGAGGCGCTTGCCGAGCGAAGCGGAGTGGGAGTTCGCCGCGTCGTTCTGCGGCAATGGACTCAAGCGGCGCTATCCCTGGGGAGAGGATGCCTCCGACGGCACGCACGCCAACCTGGACGCAAGCGGCCGCGTGCCGGTCGCCGCGTTTGCGGCAGGGGAGAGTTTCGGAGGCTGCCGCCAGATGCTCGGCAATGTCTGGGAGTGGACCTCGAGCCCATTCGGGCCCTATCCGGGCTTCGTGTGCGATCCCTACCGGGAGTATTCCGAGCCGTGGTTCGGCACCCACAAGGTGCTGCGCGGCGGAAGCTTCTCGACGCCTGCGCGGCTCGTCCACAATACCTGGAGAAATTTCTACACTCCGGATCGCGGCGACGTCTTCGCGGGGTTTCGCACGTGCGCGATCGGGTGAAGGCGATCCGATCGCGCGACAACCCGCAGGTCAAGGGTCTGATCAAGCTTGCCGGCTCGTCGCGGGAGCGCCGCAGGACGGGCACCACGCTTCTGGAGGGCGAGCGACTGGTGCGCGCCTATCAGGACAGCGGCGGCGTCGCAGAGATGATCCTCGCGAGCGAAAGCGCCTTCGCCAGGCCGGAGATACGAACATTCGTTGAGACCTCACCGGCGCATGCGCGCTTGGTATTTGCGGACGCGATTCTCGAGCGCATCTCCCAGCTCGCCAGCGCGGCGGGTGTCGCAGCCGTTGTCCGAACGCCCCAGCCGGGCCCCGTGCCGCAGACGCTGTCGAGCTGCCTGTTGCTGGAGAGTATTCAGGATCCGGGAAATCTGGGATCGATTCTGAGAACCGCGGTGGCGGCGGGGATACGGCACGTCTTCCTCACCGGGGGCTCGGTGTTTGCCTGGGCGCCGAAAGTCATCCGCGCCGGCATGGGCGCGCACTTCTCCCTTTCAATCTTCGAGGAGGTCGGTGTGAGCGAATTCGCCCGCGCATTCCGCGGCGCCGTCGTTGCGATGGAGCCGCGCGCGGCGGCCTCGCTCTACGACCTCGACCTGACAGGACCGGTCGCGTGGGCATTCGGCAACGAGGGCGCAGGACTGTCGGAGAACATCGGACGGCTTGCCACCCATCGCGTGCGCATTCCGATGCCCGGAGCGGCGGAATCGCTCAACGTCGCCGCGGCGGCGGCAATCTGCCTCTTTGAGCAGATACGGCAGAAAAGCAGAAGCTAGGAGCTTCTAATACACCCGCCGTACGAGCTTGAATTCCTGCAGGATGGTCGTAGCGATTTCCTCGATCGACTTGATCGTGGAATTCGCCCAACGTATGCCTTCACGCTGCATCAGCTTCTCGGCCTGCTGCACCTCGTCGCGGCAGTTTTGCAAATCGGCGTACTTGCTGTTGGGCCGGCGCTCGTTGCGAATTTCCCGCAGCCGCTCCGGCGCGATCGATAACCCGTACAGCTTGTCGCGGTAACCCTCGAGCACCTTGGG